>Ga0209050_1000053_pt1 | contig 349521 bp, 344 predicted proteins | sample Araplavi_mTSA_r2_FD_184276 | JGI IMG/M metagenome (GOLD analysis project Ga0209050, IMG submission 184276) | Arabidopsis root microbial communities from North Carolina, USA - plate scrape MF_Cvi_mTSA_r2 (SPAdes) (version 2) | ecosystem: Host-associated > Plants > Roots > Endosphere | place... | reverse complement strand
CGGCCAGGAAGTCCTCGAGGCAGCGGAAGAAGTGGCCTTCGAGCTCGCGTTCGTCGTCGTAGTCGCTGTGCTCGAAGCCTTCGGACCAGATCAGGCGCTGCACGCCGGTTCGGATGTCGTCGGCGCGCTGGTTAGCGGCGGGGATGTCGCGAGGGAACAGCCGCCTGGGCGGCGGAGGCTCCGTCCCGTTCGGGTGCAGGATCTCCTTGATGCGGGCCTTGTGCGCGGCCTCGCGCTCCAGGCGGGCGGTCTCGCCGCGCAGCTTGGCGAGCAGGGCCAGGCTCTGGCGCATGGAGCGCAGGGTGCGCGCGCGGGTGCGGCCGAGGTCGGAGACCACGGCCGGCTCGCTGGACGCAAGCCCGAGCGCGTGGACGTGCTGGGCGTACTCCAGGTCCATCTCGGCGGCGAGGCCCAGCATCTCCTCGATGCGGGCGTCGGTTATGAGCGCGGGCTCCGACATGAACGTAAGGAGAACATACGGTTCTACGGGGAGTCAAAGTTGTTCTTCACCTCCCCCGTCGCGGCAGCGACGGCGGGAGGTAAAGGCTGGCGCGCCTGGGAGAGGAGCAGGTCGAGAGGTGGGATATAAGTCCGAGCGCCCAGCGTGCGCCGCCGCCCGGCCCCGCCCTACTTCGCCTGCGCCGCCTTCTCCTTGGCGATCTCGGCAAGGGCCGCCTGCGCCTTGGCCTCGGCGGCGGGGTCCTTGCGGTTGCGGGCTTCGATGAGCTGGCCGGTGGCTTCCATCTCGCGCACGGGGATCAGATGGCTGTCGTCGGCGTGGACGAAGGGTTTGGTCTGGATCTTCTCCAGGATCGCGCGCTGGCGCGCCGCCTCGGGCGTGTCGCCGACGCCATAGCCGAACATGAAGTCGGCGAGCTTCTTGCGGAGCGCCGGGTCCAGGTCCTTGCGCCAGACCAGCGGGTCCTCGGGGATGCGCGGCGAGCGCCAGACGATCTCGACGTTCTTGAGCGTGTTCTTCGCCACGTCGGTGTTCAGCAGCTTCAGCCGGTCCATCGAGGCGGTATTGTTGGTGGCCGCGTCCAGCATGCCGCCGGCCACCGAGAACAGGTTGGTCTCGTGGTTGGCCGAGCGCACGGTCTTGAAGCAGGAGGACGGGTCGATGTCGCGCGGCGCGAAGAGGTAGGTCATCGGCGCCAGGGTGCCGGACGTCGACTTGGGGTCGCCCATGCCGAAGTTCAGGCTCTTGTCGCACTTCAGGATCTTGTCGAGCGTCAGGCCCGAGCCCGCCTTGACGATGATCACCGCCTCGTAGCCGTCGACGCCCGAGGGGTTCACCGAGCGGGCGAAGACCTCGCCGTTACCGCGGCGGACGGCCTCCAGCCCCGACTGGTTGGTGAACCAGCCCAGGTCGGTCTGCTTGAAGCGCATGGCCTCGATCAGGGCGGTGTAGTTCGAGCCGTAGAAGGCGGTCACCGGCCGGCCGATGGCCTTGGACATGTCGGCCAGGAACGGCGCCCAGTCCTTCTCGGCGCTGGTCTGGCTCTCGGCGGAGAGGATCGAGAAGACCACCTCCTTGCGCTCGGGGGCCTTGGACTGCGGCTGGCAGGCGCCGAGGGCGGCGGCCGCGGCGAGCGTCAGCGCCAGGATCGATCTGCGGTTCATTTCGTCTCCACCGGCGGCAGCTTCATGCCGACCACCTCGCGCTTGGCGCGGCTGATGCCGAACAGGACCCGGTCGGCGGACCGGTCGAACGCCACGGCCTGGCCCTCGGCCGCGACCGGGATGGTGGCCACGTGCCTGAGCACCGAGCCGACGCGCGGCAGCTCCAGGACATAGACCTCGGGCAGGTCGTGGCCGGTGACGTAGAGCCGTCCGTCCGCGCCCCAGGCCCCGCCCGACGAGCTGCGCGGCTTGAAGCGCGCGAGCACGGTGTCCGGGAAGGTCCAGACGCCGGTCACCTTCCACTTGTCGTCGTAGCGCACGAGGGTGGTGAAGCGGTGGTCGCGGCCCGGCTCGCCGCCCTTGCCGTCGTAGTTGGCGAAACAGGCCCACCAGGCGTTTTCGCGCCGGTCCACCCAGGTCAGCGAGCCCGGCTGGGGCGAGATCGCCACCGAGCGCAGGTAGGTCATGGTGGCCGGGTCGAACACCTCGACCGAGCTCTGCATCGGCAGGCTGGGATAGTTCGAGCTGGCGCAGACCAGTTCGGGCCCGATCACGGCGCAGGAATTCAGGTGCGGGAAGGTGGCCGGGTCGCCGCTCCACGCCGCCACCTTCTGGCCGGTGGCGCGGTCGTACTTGGCGATGGTCGAGTTATCGACGGCGTAGATGAAGGCCTGGTCCACGGCGACGCCCTGGTTGGCCTCGGGGGCGGGCAGGCGCGAGACGGTCTCGGCCGGCGCGAGCGTGAGGACGGCGGCGGCCAGGATCTCAAGCACGCTTCAGCCCCGTCTCGCCGTCTTCCACCACGAACTTCGCCAGGTCGCGCACCGGGGAGTTAGGCAGGAGCGCGTTCTCCAGGCCGCGGAACGTCACCTCGCAGGCCTTCTTCGACAGGTCGACGCGGCCGTAGCCGCGGGTCTGCCCGTCGCCGAACTTGATCTGCGGCGTGATCGCCAGCATGCCGTCGACCACCTCGCGCGAGCGGCCCAGCGAGGTGAACGAACCGCCGACGAACTCGCTGGCGATCGCCTTGCCGCCGGGCTCAAGCGCCAGGTCGCCGGCGAAGAAGCAGTGGACGTCGCCGCCCAGGACCACGGGGTTGGAGACCTTGTGGTCGCGCCAGCCTTCCAGGATGCGCCGCCGGGTCTGGGCGTAACCGTCCCACCCGTCGTTGCTGACGCGCAGGTCAGGGGTGATGACCTCGTTCATCAGGGTCTGCTGGCCCAGGAAATTCCACTGCGCCGGCGTGGTCGCGAACTGCTGCTGCAGCCACGACTCCTGCTGCTCGCCCAGCATGGAGCGCTTGGGATCGCCGCGCTCGGGGCACGTCGCCGGGATCAGCTTCTCCTTCGACTGGCCGTCGCAGCTGCGGTGCGCGCGGTACTGGCGGTCGTCGATGAGCGTGAGCCGCGCCAGCCGGCCCCAATCCAGCGTGCGGTAGAGATGCATGTTGGGCCCGACCGGCTTGGTCGAGCGGCGCAGGGGCATGTTCTCGTAGTAGGCCTGGTAGGCGGCCGCGCGGCGTTTCAGGAACTGGGCGGGGGGCGGATTGCTGCGGTCCTGGTCGCCGCCGTAGTCGTTCGAGACCTCGTGGTCGTCCCACATGACCGCCCAGGGGGCGATGGCGTGGGCCGCCTGCAGGTTGGGGTCGGCCTTGTACCAGGCGTAGCGCTGGCGATAGCTGGCCAGGTCCTGGGCGACGACGTTCGGATGCCTGCGCACGCCCTCGTCGCTGGCGGCCTTCTCGTAGATGTAGTCGCCCAGGAAGACGACCAGGTCGGGATCGTCCTCCACCAGGTGCACGTGGGCGGCGTAGTAGCCGGACTCCCACTTCTGACAGGACCCGTAGGCGATGCGCAGCCTGTCGGCCCGCGCGCCAGGCTCGGGCGCCGTGCGGGTGCGTCCCACGGGGCTGGCGTGACCGCCGGCGGTGAAACGGTACCAGTACTGGCGGTCGGGCTTCAGGCCGCCCAGCTCGACGTGGACCGAGTGGCCCGCCTCGGCGACGGCCAGGGCCTGGCCGCGGCGGACGACCTTCTTCAGGCCCTCGTCCTCGGCGATCTCCCAGCCCACCTTGACCGGGGCCGCGCCCATGCCCGCGTCCATGGCCTGGGGGTTGGTCACCAGCCGGGTCCACAGCACCATGCCGTCGGGCAGGGGCTCGCCCGAGCCGACGCCGACCTTGAACGGGTCGTCGGCCAGCCGGGTCTGGGCGACCGCGCTGGTCCACGCGGCGGGCGACAACGCCGCGCCGGCGATCACGGCGGCCTGGAACAGCAGCCGCCGCCTGGAAAACTCGTCTACCAACGCGCGCTCATCCCCAGATAGTACGTCTGCCGCAGCCGCTCGTAGTTGGTGATCCAGTCCCGGCGGCCGCCGATGTACTGGCGCAACTTCGTGTCGGTCAGGTTCTGCGCCTCGACGAAGACCTCGATCCGCTCATTGATGGCATAGCTGGCCTTCAGGTCCAGCCGCTCGTAGTCGTCGTTGTAGGTGTCGCCCGCCGCCGTCGAGCCCAGGCTGAGCAGGTTCTTGCCCGTGTGGTGGAACGACAGCGCCGCCTCCAGCGGGCCCTTCTGGTAGAAGAGCTGGCCGCCGTACAGGGTCTTGGACTGCTGCAGGAACTTCGTGCGGCGGCCCACGATGTCCAGGTGCGAGTCGATCAGCGTCAGGTTCGCCGCCACCCCGAAGCCGCTGAGCAGGCCCGGCAGGAACACGAACTGCTGCTGGTAGGCGAACTCGACGCCGGTGATTTCACCCGACTCGGCGTTGCGCGGCTGGGTGTAGCCCAGGGTCGCGTAGGTCTGGCCGGCGATGGTGACGTTGGTGAAAGTCTGGCGGAACTTGTAGATCGGGTCGTTGATCTTCTTGTAGAAACCGCTCGCCGACAGCAGCCCGCCCTCGGCGAAGTACCACTCCGCCGTCGCATCCAGGTTGTCCGAGACATAGGGCTTCAGGTCGACGTTGCCCTCGTCCAGTTCCGCGTCCAGCTGGCCGTCGGCGCGCGGCACGCTGGTGAGCGTCCCCGAGATCTTCAGCTGGCCGAAGTTGGGCCGGCCCAGGGTGCGCGAATAGGCGGCGCGCAGCACCAGGTCGCTCCGCGGCTCGAAGCGGAGCTGCAGGTTCGGCAGGACGTTGGTGTAGTCGTTCGACCGCGCGGTCGGCCGCACGGTCGTCCCGTTCACCAGCGTGTAGCCGGCGACGTCCGTCTCGGTGCGCTCGACGCGCAGGCCGCCGATCGCGCGCAGCTGGCCGAAGCGCACGTCGAACATGCCGTAGCCGGCGTAGATCCGCTCGTTCAGGCCGTAGTCGTTGACGGTCTCGTTGGTCAGGCTGGTCCCGACGTTCTTCACGAACCGCGGGCCCGCCAGGTTCTGGTCGGTGAACGGGATGATCGACTGCCCGATCACGTAGCGCAGCGTGTAGGTGCGATCCTCGAAGCGGACGACCTCGTCCGGGCCGTGCAGGTCGAAGTCGGCCAGGGTGAAGCGGTTTGCGCCGGCGGCGGCGCGGTCCCAGACGTCGGTGCTGCCGTCGAACTTCTTGTCCTCGTCGCGGACCTTGGCGCCGAACTTCACATAACCGCCGTCGCCCCAGTCGACGTCGTAGCGGGCGCCGGCCTTGAAGGCCCAGTTGGTCTCGGCGCCGTGCTCGTCCTGCTCCTGGTACTGGCGGAAGCCCAGGTTCGAGAGCGGCAGGTCGCGCGGCTCGGCGGTGAACAGCAGCGGCTTCATGTCGAAGTCGACGATGGTGTTGGCCGTCACGCTGCGGAACTGCCAGAGCCGGTTGGGCTCGACCACCTCGGCGTAGCTGTACGAGAGGTCGTAGTCGAACTTCCACGGCCCGCGCTCGTTCTCGCCGCCCAGGCTGACCGAGCTGAACGACTTCTCCTTGTTCTCCTCGCGCAGGTCCTCGCGGACGTCGACGTTGCGGGCCACGCCCGTGTAGCCGTCGGCGTTGAAGGTGACGTTGGCGAGGTTGGAGCCGAAGTCGGCCCGGTAGCGCTGGCGGTGCTCGTCCTCGGTGAACTTCGAATAGAGGCCGCGCAGGTAGAACTTGTCGTCGTCGGTGGGCCGGTATTCCAGCGCGCCCGAGACGCCCACCCGCTCCCGCTTGATGGTGTAGTTCGTGTATTTGATCGTGGTCGGCAGGCCGCCGCGGCCGGTGGAGGCCGGGACGGCGCGCCAGTCGTCCGGGAAGAAGCCGTTCGAGTGGAACTTCCGCGTCGAGCCGCTGACGCCGATCAGCGCCCCCCACTTGCCGTCGCCGAAGATGCCGCCGACCGTCGCGTCGCCCTGCAGCGGGTGCGAGCCCTTGTAGGCCGCCTGGTAGCCCGCCTGGACGCTGCCGCGGGCGAAGACGTCCTTCTTGAACTCGAACGGCGACTGGGTGACCAGGTTGACCGAGCCGCCGATGCCCTGGGCGTCCATCTCGGGCGTCACGACCTTCACGACCTCGAGGCGCGACAGGAGCTGGCCGCCCACCACGTCGAGCGGCACGCGCGGCTCGGAGGCGAGGCCGTCGGGGTTGCCCAGCTCGACGCCGTTCAGGGTGACGTTGCTGAGCGAGGAGTCGAAGCCGCGGATCGAGACGTAGCGGCCCTCGCCCTGGTCGTAGAACAGGCCCACGCCCGGCAGGCGCTCCAGGTTCTCGGCCACGTTCTTGTCGGCGAGGCGGCCCACGTCGTCAGCGGAGATCGCGTCGATCACGCCGGTGGCGTTCCGCTTGGCCGCGATGGCCTTTTCCTGGGACGCGCGCTGGCCGGTGACGACCAGTTCGTCCACCGAATTGGCGGCGGTCTGGGCCGCGGCCGGCCCGGCGGAAACGAGCAAGGCGGCGAGCACCGCCCAGCTGGACGTGGAACGAAGCATCAGTATCCCCCATGCGGCCTGAACGGCGCTGCGGGACGGCCATACGGCGGCGGCGCGTCAGTTCGGTGAACCTTCGGAGTCGTCACGGTGACGCCCCACAGGCGGCCCACAGCGGGATAGGGCTTGAGCCACAGGGCCTTGGGCTGTAGGCCGCGCGGCATGCAAGGCCAGACCCTTCAAGGACTTTCCCACCAGGCGCGCGAGGCCAAGAGCTGGCCGTTCGAGCAGGCGCGCCTGCTGCTCGACCGCATCATGCGCCTGCGCCTCAGCGACGCCGAGCGCGACCTGGCGGCGACGCTCTTCGCCCAGGGCAAGTTCGCCGAGGCGGTGAAGACCCTGCCCGCCCTGCAGAAACCCGTCGTCTTCCAGTGCGGCTACGGCGCCTCGGGCCTGCCCCACCTGGGCACCTTCGGCGAGGCCACGCGCCCGACGATCGTGCGCACCGCCTTCCGCGCCCTGACCGACGACGCGATCCCGACCCAGCTGATCGTCTTCTCGGACGACATGGACGGCCTGCGGAAGATTCCGGACAACGTGCCGAACAAGGCGATGCTGGAGGAGGACCGCGACAAGCCGGTCACGTCCGTCCGCGACCCGTTCGGCGAGCACGAAAGCTTCGGCGCGCACAACAACGCCCGCCTGCGCGCCTTCCTCGACAGCTTCGGCTTCGAATACACGTTCATGAGTTCGACCGAGACCTACAGGTCCGGGCGGTTCGACGAGGTGCTGCTGCGCATCCTCGACCGGTTCGACGCGGTCCAGGCGATCATGCTGCCGACGCTCGGCGAGGAGCGGCGGGCCACCTATTCGCCGTTCCTGCCGATCAGCCCGAAGAGTGGCAAGGTCCTGCAGGCGCCGACCGTCGGCCGCGACGTGGCCAAGGGCACCATCACCTTCCCTGACGAGGACGGCACGCTGACCGAGGTCCCGGTCACCGGCGGCCATGTGAAGCTGCAGTGGCGTCCGGACTGGGCGGCCCGCTGGACGGCGCTGGAGGTCGACTTCGAGGCCTCGGGCAAGGACCTGGTCGACAGCGTCCGGGTCTCGAACCGCATCGTGAAGGCCCTGGGCGCCGAGCCGCCGGAAGCCTTCCACTTCGAGCTGTTCATGGACGAGAACAACCAGAAGATCTCGAAGTCCAAGGGCAACGGCCTGACCATTGAGGAGTGGCTGCGCTACGGCGCGCCCGAGAGCCTGACCTACTACATGTACCAGTCGCCGAAGTCGGCGAAGCGGCTCTATTTCGACGTTATCCCCAAGGCCACGGACGAGTACCTCCAGCAACTGGACGCGCTGCTCCGCAAGAAGGCCGAGGGCGACAACGCCGCCCAGCTCGACAACCCGGCCTGGCACGTCCATCGCGGCGACCCGCCCGCGAAGGGCTCGCCGGTCAGCTTCTCGCTGCTGCTGAACCTGGTGTCGGCGGCCGACGCGTCGACGAAGGACCTCCTGTGGGCCTTCATCGCCCGCTACATCCCCGGCGCGACGCCGCAGAGCGAGCCGCTGCTCGACAAGCTGGCCGGCTACGCGATCAACTACTACGAGGACTTCGTTAAGCCGAACAAGCGCTTCCGGGCGCCGAGCGAGCAGGAACGCGCGGCCATGCTGGAGCTGGTCGCCAAGCTGAAGACCCTGCCCGCGGGCGCCGACGCCGAGGCCATCCAGAACGAGGTGTTCGAGGTGGGCAAGGCGGCCGGGTTCGAGCCGCTTCGTGCTTGGTTTTCAGCGCTTTACGAGGTGCTGCTGGGCCAGAGCCAGGGCCCCCGTTTCGGCTCGTTCACGGCTATCTTCGGGGTGGATCGCACCATCGACCTGATCGAGCGCGCGTTGGCGGGAGAATTTTCGCACGCCTGACGTGTGTGCGTCCGCGTGTCGCAACGCGGGTTAAGTCTTCCTCCCAACGCACGCCCCAAGCTGTCCCGCAGTACGAGGGACCTCTTGCGTGACCGATCAACGTGAAGCCGCCCGCCTTCGCAGCCTGCAGAGCTACGAGGTTCTGGACACCGCGCCGGAAGAGGCGTTCGACCGCCTCACGACGCTGGCGACGCAGCTCTTCGACACGCCCATCGCGATCGTCAGCCTGATCGACGCCGAGCGCCAGTGGTTCAAGTCGGTCATGGGCCTCGACGACACCGAGACCCCGCGCGACGTCGCCTTCTGCGATCACGCCATCCGCATGGACCCCGGCAGCGTGCTGGTGGTGGAGGACGCCACGCAGGATGAGCGCTTCGCCGAGAACCCGCTGGTCACGGGCGACCCCGACATCCGCTTCTATGCCGGCGCGGTGCTGACCGCCGCCGACGGCGAGAACCTGGGCACCCTCTGCGTCATCGACGACAAGCCGCGGGCTTTCCCCGAGGCCGAACGTAACCGCTTGCGCATCCTGGCCCAGGCGGTGATGGACCAGCTGGAGCTGCGGCGCTCGCGCCGCCGCGCCGAGCGCCGCAGCCACCTGCTCTGCATGGCCGAGCGGCTGGCCGGCGTCGGCCACTGGCGGTTCGACCTGGCGAGCGGCGAGATCGAGTGGTCGGACGAGCTCTACGAGATCCACGGCGTCACCCGCGACACCTTCGACCCGCAGCTTGGCTCGACGCTGTCGTTCTACAGCCCGGCCGACCAGGACTACGTCCAGTCGCTGATGGCCACCGCCGTGAACACCGGCACGGGCTACGCGTTCGAGATCCCCCTGCGCCGCGAGGACGGCCAGACCCGCGACGTCGTCTGCCGGGCGGTCTGCGAGTTCGACGACGAAGGCAAGGTCGTCGCCCTGATGGGCGTCTTCCAGGACATCAGCGAGCGCAAGACCCAGGAGCGCGCGCTCGCCACCAGCGAGGCGCACTATCGCCTGCTCGCCGACAACGCCCGCGACCTGATCATGCAGTACGACCTGCGCGGCCGGATCACCTATGTCTCGCCGTCGGTCACCGAGGTCACCGGCTACAGCATGTCGGACCTGATCGGCCGGCCGGCGCTGGACTTCGTCAATCCCGAGGACCGCCGCGAGGTCGAAATCACCGTCGCCGCCCAGGTCGTGAGCCAAGGGAAGGCGGCCTACCGCCAGGTCGAGTACCGGGGCATGCGCAAGGACGGCCGCGAGATCTGGCTGGAGGCCACTCCGACCGTCATGCTCGACCCGCACACGGGACAGATGTGCGGGATCGCCGACGCCATCCGCGACATCACCGCGCGCAAGCAGCTGGAACGGGACCTGCGCGACGCCCGCGCCGAGGCCGAGGCCGCCACCGCGGTGAAGTCCGAGTTCCTGGCCAACATGAGCCACGAGCTGCGCACGCCGCTGACCAGCATCATCGGGTTCACCGGCCTGATCTCGGCCCAGCCCGAACTGTCGGACGTGAGCCGCGGCTTCGTGGACCGGGTGGGCGACGCCAGCCGCGCGCTGCTGGCCACCGTCAACGACGTGCTCGACTTCTCCAAGCTGGAGGCCGGCCAGGTCACCATCGAGCCGCAGCCCACCGACCCGGTGAAGCTGTGCCGCGCGGCCATCGACCTCTTCACGCCCCAGGCCGGGGCCAAGGACCTGGTCCTGGAGTTCGCCGCCGATGCGCCGGCCGACCTGACGGTCGCGCTGGACCCCGACCGGGTGCGCCAGGTGCTGCTCAACTTCCTGGGTAACGCCGTGAAGTTCACCTCCGCCGGCGCCGTCGGCCTTTCGGTGCGGCATGCGGACGGCCGCCTGCGGATCGAGGTCTCGGATTCGGGCCCGGGCATGACGCCGGAGCAGCAGGCCAAGCTCTTCCAGCGCTTCGCCGATGTGGACGGCGCGCTCACCCGCAAGAGCGGCGGTACGGGCCTGGGCCTGTCGATCTGCAAAGGCCTGGTCGAGGCCATGGGCGGCGAGATCGGTGTCAGCTCGCAGCGAGGCGCGGGCAGCCGGTTCTGGTTCGAGATCCCGGCAGAGGCGGTCACGGCCGAGGCGCCGGCGGGCCTGGTCGCCGGCCTGGGCGCCATGCCGATCCCCGGCGTCCGCCTGCTGGTGGTCGACGACCATCCGGCCAACCGCGAGCTGGTGCGCCTGTTCCTGTCGGGCGTCGGCGTCGAGGTGACCGAGGCCGGCGGCGGCCCCGACGCGATCGAGGCGGCCAACGCCTGGCCGTTCGACGCGATCCTGATGGACCTGAACATGCCGGGGATGGGCGGGCACGCGGCCTGCGCCGCGATCCGGCGCAGCGGCGGCGTGAACGAGTCCACGCCGATCCTCGCCTTCACCGCCCTGGCCGAGGACGACGCCGACCTCGACGCGCTGACCGCCGCGGGCTTCGACGGCATGGTCTCCAAGCCCGTCAGCCCGGCGGCCCTGATCGCCGCGGTCAGCCGCGCGACCGACTTCGCCGCCGAGTTCGCCCAGCCCGAGCAACAGCTGCGCCACGCCGGGTGACCACCGCACCAAGGTCGTCGGCCGAGGAGGTCGGATGACGGATCGCGCCGACATACCCGGCCGCATGGCCGCGTCAGCGCCCAACTAGTTTTCCACGAACCACACGAACCCCACGAACGCAGCAAGCTGTCCTGGAACCGTGCGGCCACGCGTTCGTGTGGTTCGTGGATGGAAGGACGGCGCCTGCGGCGCGCGCAGAGTCGGATGGCGGAGCACGACCCCTCATCCGTCGACCTTTAGCCGACACCTTCTCCCGCAAGGGGAGAAGGGCCGTTGGGCGCTCAGTCCTCGTCGCTGCCGATGGGCATGCCGGGTGGGGCTTCGGGGCGGCGCTTGGGCTGGGCCAGGACACGGACCAGCTCCTCCTTGTCCTGCAGCAGCTTGGCCAGCGTCAGCTTGTGGGCGCGCTCCGAGGCGTCGGCGCGGGCGGCTTCGCCCTGGGCCTTGAGGCGGGCGGCCAGGTCGTCGAGCCGCGCCGAGATCTCGGCCTTGGCCGCCGGCGAGACGTCGGGCCGCCGGCTCGTAGCGGCCAGCTCCAGCACCGTGCGGGTCTGGATGCGCCGGGCCAGCTCGGCCAGGCGACCGCCGGCCGGCGCGAAGGCCTGGGCCAGCAGCCGGTCGACGACCTCGCCCACGCCGGGCTCGGCCGGGTCGCGCCGGTGCTGCTCGGCCAGGCGGGCCAGCCGCGGCGGCGCCAGGATCGCGTCCAGCACCATGCCCGCGCCGACGTCGGCCGCCGTCAGGGCGTCGAACACGGGACCACCCGCGCCGTCGAAGACCTCGATGTCGTACTGGCGATCATTGTCGCCGGACTGGCCGGACGACAGGTAGGGGATCAGGCCTTCCGGCGTGTCGAGCGCCTCGGGCGTCATCGCCGCCAGCAGGCCGCCCAGCGCGGCGTATTGCTGCGCGGCGGGGGCGACCTCCGCCTTGGGCGTGTCGCCCTTCACCGCATAGGTGAAGTCCACGCCGCCCAGCACCTTGGCCGCGGCTTCCAGCTGGTAGCGGTGCAGCAGGTAGATCGGCACGTACTTGCGCTTCAGCGCCTGGGCCGCCTCGCCAGGCCGCAGCGCCTGCGGGCCGAAGCGGTCGATGGCCACGCGGCGCACGGCCATCACCCGCGCCAGCTCGACCACCGGGTCGGCCCCGTCGTCCCAGATCGCGCCGTGCGGCTGGCCCGAGCCCACGGGCCGCGCGTCCGAGTCGGCGGTGTAGCGCAGGGTCTTGAAGGCCGCGGCCGCCTTGGCCGTCGGATCGCCGTCGCCGTAGAGCCAGTCGACGATGAAGTCGTCCCACTTGCCCACGCCCACCCCATAGGCGTCGGAGAGGTCGATCTGGCCGCCCGACAGCTTCACCCGCGGGCCCGGGTAGTCCATCACCGAGGCGCGGTCCTGGCTGGAGGCGGCGAAGTTGTGCGCGAAGCCCAGGCTGTGCCCGACCTCGTGGGCCGAGAGCTGGCGGATGCGGGCCAGGGACACCTGGATCGGATCGTTCGGGCCGCCCTTGCCGCTGGCGTCGGCGCCGACCAGGCCCTCGAAGATCAGCATGTCCTGGCGCACGCGCAGCGAGCCCAGCAGCACCGAGCCCTTGACGATCTCGCCGGTGCGCGGGTCGGCCACCACCTGACCGTACGACCAGCCGCGCGTGGCGCGGTTCACCCAGTTGATGACGTTGTAGCGGACGTCCAGCGGGTCGGCGCCCTCGGGCATGATCTCGACGCGGTAGGCGTCCTTGTAGCCGGCCTTCTCGAAGGCCTTGGCCCACCACGACGCGCCTTCCTGCAGCGCGGTACGGATCGGCTCGGGCGCGGCGCGGTCCACGTAGAAGACGATGGGCTTCTTCACCGTCGAGACCGCCGCATTGGGATCGGTCTTCTCCAGGCGGAAGCGCACGGCGAGCCGTTGGACGATGTCGTGGTCGAGGGGGGCGGCGTAGTCCAGCACCACGCGATCGAAGGCGCCCGAGCGTGGGTCGAACGGCCGGGCCTGGAAGCCGGGATCAGGCAGCTTCACCAGGCTGTGGCGGATCGTGAAGGTGATCAGCTTCGGGTCGGGCGCGATGTTGCGCGTCTCGGGTCCCGGCGTGTCGGACGCGTAGGTCTGGATCGCCTCGAACTCGACGTTCTCGGGGAACACCTTCACCGCCGAGGTGTCGGCCAGGCTGAGGTCGCCGACCGGCTTATAGCCGGCCTCGCCGGCCTGCTTCAGCGCGTCGGCGACGCCGATCACGTCGCGGGTCAGGAACGGCGAGAGGTCCACCAAGAGGCGACCGTCCGGCAGCGTCGCCTCGATCTTGCCCGCCCAGACCACCGAAGTGGCGAAGGCCTCGCGGGCGGCGGCCTGTTCGTCGGCGGGAGCGCCCGAGGCGCGGAAGCGCGGGTTCTCGAACTCGGCGATGACCTTGCCGCCCACGCGGCGGAAGGCCAGCACCTGGGTGTCGCCGAGGCGGGCACGGTCCAGGCCGACGGGCGCCGAGCCCAGGCCGGTCTTCAGCGCCGAGACGTAGAGGTAGCGGCCGGCCACGCCGTCGTCGCCCGGCGCCGGCAGGGCGACCAGCACCCGGCCCTTGGCGGCGTCGACATAGACGGGAAGCAGGCCCTCCTGCCGCGTCAGCCCGGCCACGGCGTCGGGCGCCTCGTCCTTCTTCGCGGCCCACGCGGGCGATGCGGCGGCCAGCGCCAGGGCGGCGGCGCAGCCCAACCAGATGCTCTTCACGGCGATCCCCTCGACGAACAGGCGGCGAAGCTAGCCAGCGCCGCGCGCGCCATCCAGACCCCAGGCGCCAACAGGCCGCCGCATTTCGGGAGATGCTCGTCCGGGAGCGGGCCGGGACGCACTCCGCTCACCGCGGCGTGAACGTCGGTCTCCCTTGACGTAAACGGAAAGCGGGCTCACCGTGGTTATCAACGATAACCCAGGGAGGACGTCAAAATGCCCACCGATCTGCGCCGTCCGGCCCGGACCTATACGATCCGGCAGCTGTGCCTCGAATTCAAATGCACGCCGCGCGCCCTGCGCTTCTACGAGGACAAGGGCCTGCTGAACCCCGCCCGCGACGGGATGAACCGGGTCTACTCCTACAAGGACCGTGGCCGCCTCGTGCTGATCCTGCGCGGCAAGCGCGTGGGCCTGTCGCTGAACGAGATCGGGGAGATCCTCGACCTCTACGAGGCCGACGAGAGCGGCGCCCAGCAGGCCGCCACCAGCCTGAAGAAGTTCCAGGCCCGCATCGTCGCCCTGGAGCAGCAGAAGAAGGACATCGACGAGGCGATCGCCCAGCTCGAGGGCGGCATCGCGGCGATGGAGAAGCGCCTCAACGAGACGCGCCCCGACCTGCTGCCCCGCGCCGCCGACTACGACCAGATGCTGCGCCGGCAACTGGACGGGATGGAGGCCTAGCGCCTCCGTCTACGGGAGTTCGCCCCGGTACTGCCGGGCCCAGATGACGAGCCGGCTGATCTGTTCGTCGACCTTCCCCAGGTGCTCGTCGAAGTCGGCGTCGGGCCGGTCCTGAAAGATCACCGGACCGGACACGGCGTCCAGCAGGCCGGGCCGGAGGTTCTCCAGCTCGGCCAGCGCGCGCGAGGTCACGATCTCCAGCGCATGCACGTTCAGCTGGAGTAGCTGCACCACCTCGGTCAACGCGTCCGGCGCCTTGGCCATGCTCGGGGCTCCCTGTTCGGAGCGAGGATTGCCTGAGTCGTGCGCGTCGCGCGGCCATGACGCGCGCCGGAGCTCATGGTATCGCCCAGCCAGGCGCGGTCGCCGCGCACCAGACATCCGCGGTTCGGAGCTCCCATGACCTACCAGGCCCCCGTGCGGGACTACGCCTTCCTGCTGCGCGACGTGCTGCAGCTCGAGCGCTACGCCAACCTGCCCGCCTTCGCCGACGCCTCAATGGACACCGTCGAGGCCATCCTCGACGAGGCCGGCAAGTTCACCTCCGAAGTGCTGGCCCCGCTGAACGGCGTGGGCGACAAGCAGGGCTGCGTCTGGAACCCGGACTTCAGCGTCAAGACACCGGCCGGCTTCAAGGACGCCTACGCCAAGCTGGTCGAGGGCGGCTGGCCCGCGCTGGGCTCCGACCCCGCCTACGGCGGCCAGGGCCTGCCGCACGTCGTGAACGTGGCGTTCTCCGAGATGAGCAGCTCGGCGAACATGGCCTTCTCCATGTACCCAGGCCTGACGCACGGCGCCTATTCGGCGATCCACGTGGGCGGCACCCCGGAGCAGAAGGACCTCTACCTGCCGAAGCTGGCGTCGTTCCAGTGGGCCGGGACCATGAACCTGACCGAGCCCCACTGCGGCACCGACCTGGGGCTGCTGCGCACCAAGGCGGTCCCTCAAGGCGACGGCACCTACAGGATCACAGGCCAGAAGATCTGGATTTCGGGCGGCGAGCAGGACCTGACCGAGAACATCGTCCACCTGGTGCTGGCTCGCATCGAGGGCGCGCCGGCCGGCGTGCGGGGGATCAGCCTGTTCATCGTGCCCAAGTTCATCCCCGACGCCGACGGCAATCCCGGGAAGCGCAATTCCGTGAACTGCCTGGGCCTGGAAGAGAAGATGGGCATCCACGGCAACGCCACCTGCGTCATCGGCCACGAGGAATCGACCGGCTGGCTGATCGGCGAGGAGAACGCCGGGCTGAAGCTGATGTTCGTGATGATGAACGAGGCGCGGCTGGGCGTGGGCCTGCAGGGGATCGCCCAGGCCGAGGCCGCCTACCAGGCCGCCGCGGCCTTCGCCAAGGACCGGCTGCAGGGCCGCTCGCTGACCGGCCCCAAGAACCCGGACGGCCCGGCCGACCCGATCATCGTCCACCCCGACGTGCGCCGGATGCTGATGGACGCCAAGGCCATCGTCGAGGGCGGCCGCGCCTTCATGGCCTGGACCGCGCTCCACGGCGACCTCAGCCACGCCAGCCCGGACGAGGCCGTGCAGCAGAAGGGCCGCGACTACATGGCGCTGATGACGCCGGTGGTGAAGGCGTTCCTCACCGACCGCGGCTTCCAGGTCTGCTCCGACGCCATGCAGGTTCACGGCGGCTCGGGCTTCACCGAGCACTTCCCGGCCAGCCAGTACCTGCGCGACGTGCGCATCGCCCTGATCTACGAGGGCACCAATGGCGTGCAGGCCCTCGACCTCGTCGGTCGGAAACTCGCTGCCGACGGCGGGCGCGGCGTGATGAGCTTCTTCGCCGAGCTGGACGCCTTCGTGGCCGAGAACGGCGGCGACGAGAAGATGAAGGCCTTCACCGACGGCCTCGCCAAGGCCAAGGCCGAGCTGCAGGAGGCCACCATGTGGCTGATGCAGAACGGGCTGGCCAACCCCGACAACGCCGGCGCGGCCTCGACCGACTACCTGCACCTCTTCGGGCTGACGGCGCTGGCCTACATGTGGGCGCTGCAGGCCAAGGCGGCGCTGGCGCGGATCGCGGCGGGCGACACCGACGCCTTCTACGAGACGAAGCTCGTGGTCGGCCGCTACTACCTCGAACGCGTGTTGCCGGAAACGGGCAGCCGCCTTGCCAAGCTGAAGGCAGGGTCCGATCTGATGATGAAGCTTCCGGCCGAGGCGTTCTGACCAGGGGATAGGATGATGGCGGCGTACCGCGCGACGATCGACTGGGTGCTGGCCGAGGGCGAGGACTTCCTGAACGGCCGCTACAGCCGCGGCCACCTGGTCGACTTCGCCGAGCACCGCATGCCGGCCACCTCCTCGCCGCACGTGGTGGGCAAGTGGGCGCAGAAGGGCGCGGTCGACCCCGAGGAGATGCTCGTCGCCTCGCTGTCGTCCTGCCACATGCTGACCTTCCTGCACATGGCGCGGCTGGAGGGCTTCACGGTCGTCCGCTACCGCGACGCGGCCGAGGGCGTGATGGAGAAGAACGAAGCCGGCGTGCCGTGGGTCAGCAAGGTCACCCTGCGCCCGGAGATCACCTACGCCGGCAAGCGCCCGACGGAGGCGCAGGCCGAACACCTCCACCATCGCGCTCACGAGGAATGCTTCATCGCCAATTCGGTGAAGACCGAGGTGGTGGTGGTGGAAGAGGTGGTGGGGGCGTAGTTGCCATTTTGTTCTTGATCTCGCCGCGCGTGACCAGCTAAGGTCAAGCTTGAGCGTGCGGGAGAGTACCGTTGGGCTTTTCGAATAGCTGGATTGCCGTCAAGGGGCTCGCGCCGGACGTGGCGATCGAGGAACTCGGCCTTGAGGTCGTCAGCGAAGGGCATGAGCATCCTGAAGGTAACTTCAGCCTGCTGCGTCTTGCGAACGATTGGACCGTCGTCTGGTTTGAAAGCGGCTGCGAAGCCGCCTTCAAAGGCCCCGTTGTAGAATTGGCCCGACATGGGCCAGCGGTCGCCTGTGGCGTCGAGGACCACGTGATGTTCTCGGAGGCCCGCGGCTATCGACGGCAAGGAGGCCTGTCGCATCACGCGCGACGCGGAGGCCAGCGACGAGATTGAAATCTCGGGAGATGTGCCACCGACCTACGGCGGCCTCCTTGCGGCCGCCATCGCTGGACGGGACGAAGACGAGAACGAAGGGGTCGATCTGCTTTGGGAGGTTCCCCCAGATCTCGCCCAGTCGATCTGCGGCTTCAGGCATGACGTGATCCAGACCGACGGATCGACTTTCGTCGAGCTGCGGCGCGCCAGGCGGGCGGCTGGAGGCGGCTTCTGGCGACGGCTATTCGGACGCGGTTGAGCTCGGCGCGAGCAGCACGGTCAGCCGGGCCTCCAGCGCCTCGGCGTCCTTCAGATCGCACTCCCAGATCGTCTCGACGCGCCAGCCGGCGGCGGCCAACGCTTCGATGTTCCGCGCGTCGCGGGTGACATTGCGCCCGACCTTGGCGACCCAGTAGTCGCGGTTCTGCTTGGGGACCCGCGACCCCCGCGCGCAGTCGTGGCCGTGCCAGAAGCAGCCGTGGACGAAGATCGCCAGGCGGCGGCCCGGCATGACGATGTCCGGATTGCCGGGCAGGTCCTTGCGGTGGAGGCGGTAGCGGGCGCCCAGCTTGGTCAGCGCGCGCCGGACCTTCATCTCCGGCGTCGTGTCCCACCCCTTCACCCGCCGCATGACCGCCGAGCGCTTCTCCGCGTCGTAGACGTCGGTCATGGGCGGACCTCCGGCGGCGTCGCGCCCAGGCGGAATGTGCCGGTGAGCGTCGCGGCCGCGATGCGGTCGAGGCCCGGCGCTTGGGAGAACGGCGCGAAGAGGTAATTGCGCACCCAGGGCCCGGCCGCGCCGCGCGACTGGAAGAGCGGCGTCAGGGCCCGCGAGAACAGCTGGTACGCGCCGGTCTGCAGGCGCCGCCCCCGCTGGAAGACGCCGAGGTCGGCCGGCGCGCGCACCCGCGCCGCGAGCTCGACGGCGTCGATCAGGCCCAGGTTCGCCCCCTGCCCCAGTTGCGGGCTGGTCCCGTGGGCCGCGTCGCCGATCAGGACGAAGGCGCCCCGCGACCAGGCCCCGACGCTGACGTCGCGATAGATCGCGCGGCTGAAGGCCGACGGCCCCTCGAACTGGCGCACGATCGGCGTGACGGCTGGCCACGCGGCCTCGACCCGCGCACGCCACGCCGCGAAGTCGCCCGTGAAAAAGCCGTCGATCTCGGCCACGGGCAGCGACCAGAAGAAGCTCACCTGGCCCGCGCCGATGGGCAGCACGCCGATCATCATCTCGGCGCGATCATAGCGCTGGGTGAGCGCACCCTCGAACGCGCCGCCTGGGTCCACGGCGTTCGCCCACACAGCGCCCCACGGATAGACCGGCGCGCGGGACCGCGGCTTCACCTTCGCCCGCAGGGTCGAGGCCGAGCCGTCCGCCACGACGACGAGGTCGAAGGGGCCGTGCGCCCGCCCGGCGGCGTCGCGCAGCGTGGGCCGCTCGACCGCGTCGAAGTCGACCACCTGGGCGCCTGTCCGGACCTCCAAGCCGGCCGCCGTCACGGCGTCGAACAGCACCTGGAACAGCGCCGCGCGATGCACGCCGAGGCCGAAGGCGCCGGGCCGCCAGGTAGCGTAGGCCATCTTCATCAGCTTGCGGCCGGCGAGATCCAGGCCCTCCAGCCGGCCGATCTTCGCTCCCCGCTTCAGGATCGCCTGGTCCAGGCCCAGGGCGCGCAACGCCGCCAGGCCCGACGGCTGCAGCAGCAGGCCAGACCCCAGCGGCCGCGGAGCGTCGAACGCCTCCAGCGCCACGACCTCATGGCCGCGGCGCGCGAGGGCCAGCGCCGCCGCGAGGCCGGCGACGCCGCAGCCGACGACCCCGACCCTCAGGCTAGAGCCCGTCGAACAGCGCCGTGGAGATGTAGCGCTCGGCGAAGCTGGGGATGATGGTCACGATCAGCTTGCCGGCCATCTCGTCGCGGCTGGCCAGGTCGAAGGCGGCGGTCAGCGCCGCGCCCGACGAGATGCCGACCGGGATGCCGTCCTCCTTGGCCACGCGGCGCGCCATCGTGAAGGCGTCGTCGTTGCTGACCTGGATGATCTCGTCGATCACGCCGCGGTCCAGGATCGACGGCACGAAGCCCGCGCCGATGCCCTGGATCTTGTGCGGCCCGGGCGCGCCGCCCGACAGCACGGGCGAGGCGGTCGGCTCGACGGCCACCATCTTCAGCGACGGCTTCCGGGCCTTCAGCACCTGGCCGACGCCGGTGATCGTGCCGCCTGTTCCCACGCCGGAGATGACGGCGTCAACGCGGCCGTCGGTGTCGTTCCAGATCTCCTCGGCGGTCGAGACGCGGTGGATCAGCGGGTTGGCGGCGTTGTCGAACTGCTGCGGCATCACCGCGCCGGGCGTCGCCTCGACGATCTCGCGGGCGCGGGCCACGGCGCCGGCCATGCCGCGCTCGGGCGGGGTCAGCTCCAGCGTGGCGCCCAGGATCAGCAGCATCTTGCGCCGCTCGATCGACATGCTCTCGGGCATGACCAGGGTGATCTTGTAGCCCTTGGCCGCCGCCACGAAGGCCAGCGCGATGCCGGTGTTGCCGGAGGTGGGCTCGACGATCCGGCCGCCCGGCTTCAGGTGGCCCGCGGCTTCCAGCCATTCGATCATGGCGACGCCGATGCGGTCCTTCACCGAGGCCAGCGGGTTGAAGAACTCGAGCTTGGCCACGACCTCGCCCTTGGGCTTCAGCGCCGCGGTCAGGTGCGGCAGCCGCACCAGCGGCGTGTCGCCGATCAGGTCGAGCACGGAGTCGTAGATCTTGCCCCGGCCCGAACGCTTGTAGCGGGCGGCGGTGTAGGCCTTGTCGGGGGTGGCGTCGTCCATCGCGGACCTCTCGTCTGGAATTCGGCCGAACCCTAGTCCTTCCGATGGGGATTGGAAGCGGCTGTGAGACGAGGTGGCTGTTAGATTTCCTCACCTCCTGCCGGTGTGTCATCCCGGCTTAACGAAGCGAAGGCCGGGACCCCGACGTGATGACGCCGGGTTTGGCATGGCGCCGCGTCACGCAGCCCGCGGGCGCAACAGACCGGGATGACACGGGTGGAGCAACTACTCCGCCGCCATCACCTTGGCCGGGCTCAGCAGCGGCTCCAGCAGTTCGCGGGCCAGCCAGCGGACCACAGGGACCGCCACGCCGTCGCCGGTCACGTGCAGGGCGCCGGTCGTGGTGCGCGGCAAGCCATAGGCGTCAGGCAGCCCCATCAGGCGGGCCGCCTCGCGAGGGCTGAGCAGGCGCGAGCGGACGCGGGCGGCGTCGACCACCACGATGGACTGGCGCGAGGAGCCGCCGCGCGGCGTGCGCAGGCAGCCGGCGAGGCCATCGAACCGCACCTCGGCCCGCTGGACCGGCCGGCCGTCCTCGATGCGGGTGCGACGGAAGACGGCGCCGACGGCGCGGCCGGTCACGGCGGCCAGGCGCGCGCGGTGCAGCGGCCCCATCAGCGATGTCAGGCGCTCGGTCTCCTCCGCCGAATGCCACGCCACGGCGTCGTCGGGCTCCAGCAGGGCGGCGAGGTCGGCGTTGCGGGCCGGCGGCGCGGCGAGCCGCCACCAGACCCAGTTGGCCGCGACCTCGGCCGGCAGCGCGACGTGTGCGGCCTTCACCGCGCGGGTGTGGAAGGGGCTGCCGCCGGTCAGGCCCGCAGGGACCTCGCGCGCCGCCACGACGAAGACCCTGGGCCGCGACTGGGGCAGCACGGTCGCCGCATCGATCTCCAGCGCGCCGAAGCGGTAGCCCCGCGCGCCCAGCGCCGTCCCCAGGGCCGCGAAGTCGGCGCCGCCGTGCGAAGTGAGCAGGCCCACCACGTTCTCGATCACGATCAGGCGCGGCGCACGGCCGGCGTCGTCCAACGCCTCCATCAGCCGCCAGAAGCCGAAGAACGCCGACGAGCGCCCGCCCTGGAGCCCCGCCCGGCCGCCGGCCAGGCTGAAGTCCTGGCAGGGGCTGGAGGCCCAGGCGAGATCGGCGCGGCCCGGCAGGTCGGCGGCCGACAGCTTCCAGACGTCGCCTTCGTGGAAGTGCCCCGCTGCGTCGCTGAAATTGGCGCGATACGTGGTCGCCTTCACCGGGTCGAAATCGTTGGCGAAGGCGCAGGCCCAGCGATCGCCGAAGCCGATCCGGGCCATCCCGCCGCCGGCGAAGAACTCGTAGAAGGTGAAAGGCCGCGCCACGGCATGGACGCTAGCGTGATTTGCGCCAAGATCGCGCGGATGAAGAGAGCGCCCCTCCACCTTGCCTGGCTCGCGCTGGCCCTGCTGGGCCTCGCCGCCTGCCAGCCGCAGGACCCCAACGGCCGGCCCGCGCCGCCGCCCGACGACGCGCCCTCCGAAGCGCCGGCCGTGGTGGCCAATCCGCCGCCGCCCTCGATCGTGGACGTCAGCCACCCGATCCGCGCCGTGGGGACCGAACCCTTCTGGAGCCTCGGCGTCGACGGGACCAGCTTCAGGCTGGAGCGGCCCGACAAGCCGCCGCTGGTCGCCACCTCGGCGGGCGCGGCCCTGACCGGCGGCCAGGCCGTCTGGGTGGCCAAGGCGGCCGATGGCCAGCAGATGACCGTGACGATCCGCTTCAGCGAGTGCTCGGACGGGATGAGCGACCGCAAGTACCCCATGAGCGCCGAGGTCGCGCTGCTCAACGAGAGCCTGTTCGGCTGCGCGGCCAAGGCCGCCGACTTCCCCGCCGGGAAATAGGCATGGTCCTGGAGCTCCTGGTGGCGACCGCCATGGTGGCCCTGACGGTGGTGATCCACGGGTGGGGCCTGGCCCTGCTGGCCCGGGTCACCCGCGCGGAACAGAACGCCCGCAGCCTGGACTGGGTCTCGCCCCGCGGCGTGGGCTTCACCGTCGGGCTCGTTCTGGGCCTCTTCGTGCTGCACGGCCTGGAGATCTGGCTCTACGCGGTGCTCTACAATCTGCTGGGCGCCATCGAGGACTTCCGCACGGCGGTCTATTTCTCGACCGCGACCTATTCGGCCCTGGGCTACGACGACAAGGCCCTCGCGTCCGAGTGGCGCCTGTTGGGCGGGATCGAGGGGATCAACGGCGTCCTGCTGCTGGGCTGGACAACCGCCTTCTTCGTCACCCTGATGAGCAGCATGCGCCTGCGCCGGCGGCGAGCTCCGAAGGGCTGAGCGCTATTCGATCCGATTGAATGCTCGTCATCGCCCGGCTTGTCCGGGCGACCCATGATCTCGGCGCTTCCGGAAGATCGCGACGGCGCCGCTGCAAGCAACCTCCATCTCCCGCGATCATGGGTGGCCCGGACAAGCCGGGCCATGACGAGCATAGGAGAGTTTGAGAAGCGCGAGCGGATCGTCAGTCGTCCAGGTCGATCGTCTGGATCTGGGCCACCTGCTGGGCCTCGGCGTGGTGCGGGGCGGGCAGCGCGAAGCCGATGGCCACGGCGGCCAGGGCGGCGAGGGCGAGGAACGCTTTGACGGGCATGGTCTCCTTCTCCGGAGTTCTTCCGGACAGGCCGAACGAATGCGCTGAAAACCCTCGCGGTTCCCGTCTCCATGCTTGACCGACCCGGCGTCAGGGGCGGCAAATGAAAGAAAACACGGTACGGGAGACGCCCATGGAAAAGGCCTTCGATCTGGTCCTGCGCGGCGGGACGGTCGTGGACGGGACGGGCGGCCAACCCTTCGAGGCCGACGTGGGCGTGAAGGACGGGCGGATCGCCGCCGTCGGCAAGCTGACCGCCGCCGGAGCCGAGGAGATCGAAGCCAGCGGCCAGCTGGTCACCCCCGGCTTCGTGGACATCCACACCCACTACGACGGCCAGGCCACGTGGGACGGGCGCATGCAGCCGTCGTCGTGGCACGGGGTCACCACCGTGGTCATGGGCAACTGCGGCGTGGGCTTCGCGCCCTGCAGGCCCGCCGATCACGACCGGCTGATCCGGCTGATGGAGGGCGTCGAGGACATCCCCTTCCCCGTGCTGAGCACCGGCCTGCCGTGGAACTGGGAGAGCTATCCCGACTATCTCGACAGCCTGGCCGGCCGCGCGTTCGACGTGGACATCGGCAGCCAGCTGCCGCACGCGGCGCTGCGGGTCTTCGTGATGGGCGAGCGCGGCGCGAACCGCGAGCCGGCCACCGAGGCCGACATCCACGCCATGGCGGCGCTGGCCAAGCGGGCGATGGAGGCCGGCGCGATCGGCTTCGCCACCTCGCGCACGCTGAACCACCGCACGTCCGACGGCCAGCCGACGCCGACGCTCACGGCCGGTGAAGACGAGCTGCTCGGCATCGCCATGGGCATGGCCGCGGCCGGCCGCGGAGTGCTGCAGGTGGTGTCCGACTTCCAGGACCCGGTCGAGGAATGGGCCATGCTGCGCCGCCTGGTCGAGAAATCCGGCCGGCCGCTGTCGTTCAGCCTGCTGCAGAGCCCGCGCAGCCCCCGCAGCTACCAGACCCTGCTGGCCGGCCTGCGCGCCGCCAACCTGGACGGACTGCCGATGCGGGCCCAGGTGGCGAGCCGCCCGGTGGGTATCCTGTTCGGCCTGGAGCTGACGCTGAACCCCTTCAGCCAGCACGCGGTCTACAGGGAGATCGCCGGCAAGCCGCTGGCCGAGCGCGTGGCCGCCCTGCGCGACCCGTCGTTCCGCGCCCGGCTGCTCGGCGAGGAGATCGAGAGCCAGCGCAGCTTCGCCGGCAGCCAGCCGCGCAACTGGGCCGGCATGTACCTCATGGGCGCCGAGCCCGACTACGAGCCCACCGCCGACCAGACCGTGGCGGCCATGGCCGAGCGGACGGGCCAGGACCCGGCGGCCATCGCGCTCGACCACATGCTGACCCTGGACGGGCGCGGCATGCTCTACCTGCCGTTCCTGAACTATGCCGACGGCAACCTGGATCCGGCCTACGAGATGCTGACGCACCCCGACACGGTGCCCGGCCTGTCGGACGGAGGGGCGCACGTGGGGATGATCTGCGACGGCAGCTTCCCGACCACCAACCTCGTCCACTGGACCCGCGACCGCACGCGCGGGCCGAAGCTCAGCGTCGAGACCATGATCAAGGCCCAGTGCCGCGACACGGCCGAGACGGTGGGCCTGTTCGACCGCGGCCTGGTGCAGCCGGGCTATCGCGCCGACCTGAACGTCATCGACTATGGCCGGCTCAAGCTGCGCGCGCCCGAGGTAGCCCACGACCTGCCGGCGGGCGGACGCCGCCTGATCCAGCGAGCCGACGGCTATACGGCGACCATCGTCGCGGGCCAGGTGACCTATCGCGACGGGACACCCACCGACGCGCTGCCCGGGCGGCTGCTGCGCGGCGCCCAGGCCGCGCCGGTGAAGCTGGCGGCGGAGTAGCGCCATGAACGCGGTCAGCCCCGACGTCGAACCGCGCGTCCTGGAAGAAGCCTGCGAATGGACGGCGAAGGACGTCGCCGACCCGGCGGCCTGGACCGAGCATCTTTCGCCCGCCGAGGTGGACGAGCTGGAAGCCGCCGTCGCCCACGCCGCGGCGCTTTCGGACGACTTCCTGGCCATCGGCAAGGACCAGTTCCCGCTTCGGACGCTGGGGCCGCGCCTCAAGCAGATCGAGCGCGAGCTGATCGACGGCCGCGGCTTCGTGCTGATCCGCGGCCTGCCGCGCGAGCGGTGGACCAACGACCAGATGAGCCTCGCCTACTGGGGCGTCGGCATGCACCTGGGCAAGCCGTGGCCGCAGAACGCCAAGGGCCACGTGCTGGGCGACGTCACCGACCACGGCAAGGCGCCGGGCGATCCCACGGCGCGCGGCAACGAGATCGGGCTCGTCGGCCTCGACTTCCACTGCGACGGCTCGGACCTGGTGGGCCTGATGTGCCTGCAGACCGGGGTCTCGGGCGGGCTGTCAGCCGTCTGCAACTCGGTGGCCCTGCACAACCGGCTGGTCCGCGAGCGGCCCGACCTGGCGGCCGAGCTCTACAAGCCGCAGCCGTTCGACTATCGCGGCGAACAGCCGCCGGGGCGGCCGGGCTGGTATCCGATGCCGGTCTTCTCGCGCCTGGGCGAGCGGCTCTTCATCCGCCTGATCCGCCCCTACGTCCTGGCCAGCCAGCGCCACGCCGACGCGCCGCGGCTGACCGAAAGGGCCATCGAGGCCCTGGCCTGGATGCAGGACATGGCCGAGGGCGGCGACTATTCGGTGATCATGGACTTCCAGCCGGGCGACATGCAGTTCATCAACAACTTCCACGTCCTGCACGGCCGTACGCCCTATGAGGACGACCGCGCGGCCGGGAAGATCCGGCACCTGAAGCGGTTGTGGCTGGAGACCGAGGTGCTGAAGGAGCGGCCTGTGCAGTTCATCAACCGCATGGGGACCCACTGGGCGAAGAACCTCACCATCAGCCGGATGGACGCGCGATGAGCGGCCTGGTCCTGCGCCAGGACAAGGACGGCGCCGCCACCCTGACCCTGAACCGGCCCGACAAGCTGAACGCGCTCAACGTCGAGGTCTTCCGCGAACTGGACGCCCACGTCCGCAAGCTGGCGGCCGAGACCGAGACGGTGGGCCTGGTGATCCTGCGCGGCGCCGGCCGCTGCTTCTCGGCGGGCCACGACCTGGGCGACATCGCCACGGGCGAGAAGCTGCCCGAGCCGTTCTACCAGTCGAAGGTGATCGAGCGGCTGGCCGAACTGCCGCAGCCGGTGATCACCGCGGTCCACGGCCACTGCTACACCGGCGCGCTGGAGCTGGCGCTGGCCGGCGACATCGTCTTCGCCGCCGAGGGCGCCAAGTTCGCCGACACCCACGCCAAGTGGGCGCTGACGCCGGTCTGGGGCATGAGCCAGCGCCTGCCGCGCCGCGTCGGGACCTACAAGGCGCGCGAGATGATGTTCACCGCGCGCACGATCGGCGGGCGCGAGGCCGAGCGCATCGGCCTGGCCAACATCTGCGTCGCCGACGCCGAGTTCGACGCGGAGCTGGACCGGCTGGCCGCCGACATCCTGGCCAACTCCTGGTTCAGCCACCGGGCCAACAAGCGCCTCGTGCGCGAGACCGACGGCCTGACCCTGGAAGCCGGCCTGGCGCACGAGATCTTCCGCGGCGAAGGCCGTGGGGCGGACATGGAGGCCCGGATCGCGGGCTTCCAGAACAAGACCGTGAAGCAGGCCGGATAGGCCGCCGCACACGTCGGGCATCCGACACTTCGACTTAGGCTCATCGCAATGAAATCCGGGCATTAGTGCGGCGCCACGGAGTTCCGCCATGCCTGAGATTTCCAGCAGCAGCCGCGCGCTGCACCGGCTCATCTATGCGAGCCGGGTCCATCTGCCGGATTCCGAGCTCGACCACGAGGTGGGGTCGATCATCCGCGCCTCGATCCGCAACAATCGCGACCGGTCGATCACGGGCCTGCTGCTGATCCACGACGGCTGGTTCGTGCAGGCCCTGGAGGGGCCAGCGCAGCCGGTGATGGAGACCTACGGGCGCATCGTCGACGACCGCCGCCACGCCGAGGCCAAGGTGCTGTTCGCCGGGCCCGTGGAGGCCCGCGAGTTCGGCGACTGGAACATGTGCGCGCGGCGGATGACGCCGGCGGACGACGCCATCCTCGACGCCCTGGCCCAGCGCCAGGCCTTCGCGCCGGCGGGGCTCTCGGGCGCCGCGGCGCTGCGCCTGCTGAAGGCGGTGCGCGGCATCCAGGACCGCACGACGGTCGGCGCCCTCGGATAAGCGGGGAAAAGCCCTCCCGCCGCATGGCGCCCGGGGACCGGGCGCGGCATATAGGGCCGATGAGTCTCGCCGTCGCCGAAGCCGATCCCCAGCCGCTGGACGCGGCGCGGGAGATCCTGCGGCGGACCTTCGGCCACAGCGACTTCCGCGGCCTGCAGGCCGACGTGATCGCCGAGGTGCTGGCCGGGCGCAACGCGATGGCCGTGCTGCCCACGGGCGGCGGCAAGAGCCTCTGCTACCAGATCCCCAGCCTGGTGCGACCCGGCCTGGGCCTCGTCGTCTCGCCTCTGATCGCCCTGATGACCGACCAGGTGGCGGCGCTGGTGCAGTCGGGCGTGGCGGCCGCGCGGCTGGACTCGAACATCGACCTCGACGAGCGCGCCGAGACCTGGCGGCGGATCGAGAGCGGCGAGCTGCAGCTGCTCTACGTCTCGCCCGAGGGGCTGATGCAGCCCTGGATGCTGGACAGGCTGGGCAAGACGCCTCTGGCGCTGATCGCCATCGACGAGGCGCACTGCGTGAGCCAGTGGGGCCACGATTTCCGGCCCGAGTACCGGATGCTGGGGCGCCTCGCCGAGCTGTTCCCGAACGTTCCGCGCCTGGCGGTCACCGCCACCGCCGACGCCCGGACCCGCGAGGACATCCGCGCCGAGCTGCGCCTGCAAGGCTCGGCCGAGTTCGTCGCCAGTTTCGCCCGGCCCGAGCTGATCCTGTCGGCCGAGCGCAAGCGGGGGAACGTCGAGAAGAAGGTGGTCGAGCTGGTCACGGCCCGGCCGGGCCGCTCGGGCGTGGTCTACGCCGGCTCGCGCGACAAGACCGAGGGCCTGGCCCAGGCGCTGCGCGACGCGGGCGTCCCGGCGCTGGCCTACCATGCCGGCCTCGACAAGCGGATCCGCGCCCAGCGGCTGGAGGAATTCCTCGAGGCCGACGCCGCGGTGATGGTGGCGACCATCGCGTTCGGCATGGGCGTGGACAAGCCCGACGTCCGCTTCGTGATCCACGCCGACCCGCCCGCCGCCATCGAGGCCTACTGGCAGGAGGTGGGCCGCGCGGGCCGCGACGGCGACCCGGCCGAGGGCATCACGCTCTATGGCGCGGCCGACCTGTCGTGGGCGCTGCGCCGGATCGGTGAGCGCGACGTCGACGAGACGGTGAAGCAGGCCCAGGTGCGCAAGGTGCGCCAGCTGTACGCCATGCTGGACGGCGTGAACTGCCGCGCCGCCGCCGTGCGCCGCTACTTCGGCGAGGAGGGCGTCGAGGCCTGTGGCCAGTGCGACCTGTGCCTGGGGACGGTCGAGACCCACGACGCCACCGAGGCGGCGCAGAAGGCCCTGTCGGCGGCGCACCGGCTGCAGGGGCGGTTCGGCCGCGGCCGGCTGGTCGACCACCTGCTGGGGAAGACCAAGGACGTCAGCGACTGGGAGGCGGGCCTCTCCACGTGGGGCATCGGCCAGGAACTGTCGGCCGTGCAGTGGCGCGACCTGACCGAGCAGCTGCTGTTCGAGGGCCTGCTGCGCGAGGACCCGAACGATGGCCGCCCACTGGTGGGCCTGGGCGACGCCGACGCCGTCCGCGCGGTCTTCCGCGGCGAGCGCCGCATCGGCATGCGCAAGGCCCCCGAGGGCTCGGAGGCGCGCGCGCCGCGCAAGGGCCGCAAGGGCCGCGAGCCCATGGCGGTGGGAGCGGCCGACCGCGGCCTGTTCGAGGCGCTCAGGGCCTGGCGCGCCACCGAGGCCAAGGCCCAGCACGTGCCGCCCTACGTCATCTTCCACGACCGCACCCTGGCCGAGATCGCCGCCGCCAAGCCCGGCTCCCGCGCCGCCCTGGCCCGCCTCAACGGCGTCGGCGAAGCCAAGCTGGCCCACTACGGCGAGGCGGTGCTGGACGTGGTCGGCGGGTTCGCCGACTGAGCCGCGGGGCGTTGCCGCCGGCCGCCTCGACGGGACGAGGCGGCTCCGGTTAGCTCCGAGGCATGAAGCTCCTCCTCTTGGCCGCCCTGGCGCTGCCCGCCGCGCCGTCCTCGCCCGATCCCGTGGTCCTGCCCGGCGTAGTCTCCACGGCCGCCACCGAGATCCGGCTGGCGATCAGTCCCGACGGGCGGCGGATGCTGTGGGGCTCGGTGGGACGCGACGCGGAGCCGGGCCAGCTCGACATCTGGGAGCGGCATCGGGTGGGCGACGGCTGGTCCGCGCCCGCGCCGGTCCCGTTCAACACCTCCGGCGAGGACTTCGACCCGGCGTTCAGCCCCGACGGGCGGCAGGTCTATTTCCACTCCGACAGGCCCGGCGGCCTCGGGGGCACGGACATCTATGTCGTGACCCTAGACCCGAAGACCGGCGCCTTTGGGACGCCGCGCAACCTGGGTCCGAACGTCAACGGCAAGGGGGCGGAGTGGGCGCCGACGCCGACGAAGGACGGCCGGCTGATCTTCGCCTCGGACGGCTGGGGCGGCTTCGGCCGGCACGACCTGTTCGTGGTGGACCTGAAGGGCGGCAAGCCTCGCAACCTGGGACCCGCCGTCAACGGGCCGGACGAGGACTTCGACGCGGCGCTGGCGCCGGACGGCAAGGGGCTGGTGTTCAGTTCGGGGACGATGAGCGACGACGACGCCAAGGTGGGCCTGTTCGTCAGCCGGCGGACGCCCAAGGGCTGGTCGCCGCGGACGCCCGCGGGCGTCGGATGCTCGGGCTTCGTGAACGGATCGGGGTTCGATCCCTCGAACCCCGGCCGCTTCTTCTATGCCGCCCGCTGCGAGGGCGGCCAGGGCCGGATGGACATCCGCGAGACGCGCTCGCCCATCCGCCCGTAGCACAACCTAGAACTTCGTCTTCACTTCCACGCCGACGATCCGCGGGTCGTTCACGAAGCCGGTCAGGTTGTTGAAGTCGATGCCGCCTTCCAGCGACTTGTCGTTGGTGATGTTGCGGCCGAAGGCGGCCACTTCCCAACGCTCGCCCGGGGCGCGGTAGCCCAGGCGGAAGCCGCCTTCCAGCAGCTTGTCGTCGTTGAACTCGGCCGACTCGTAGAGGAAGAAGTTGACCTTGGAGCGATAGGCCCAGTCGGTGAAGACGAAGACCTCGCCCTCGCCCATCGGCCAGGAATAGCCGACCGTGACGTTGGCGATCCACTTCGGCGCGTTCGGCAGGCTGTTGCCGTCGATGCGCACCGTGCCGGCGATCGGGCCGGCCGGGTCCAGCACCGTGCAGCCGCCGCCGCAGGGCTGGGTGAACAGGTTCGGGTCCTTGATCTCGGTGTGGTTGTACGAGAGGCCCGCGGTGACCATCAGGCGCTCGACCGGCTCGGCCTCGGCATTGAACTCGAAGCCGTAGCCGACCGCCTTGTCGGCGTTGAGCAGGCGGTTGAAGTTCGCGCCGCCGCCGACCGCGGTGATCTGCAGGTCCTTGGCGTCGTAGTAGAACACGGCCGCGTCGAAGCGGGCGCGGGCCTCGGGCAGCTTGCCCTTGATCCCGGCCTCGTAGGACATGACCGTCTCCTTGTTCGCCACCGACAGCGTGTCGCCGAACACCAGGCGGCCCTGGATCGACGGCGCGCGGTAACCGCGGGCGACGCGGGCGTAGGCGTTCAGGTTGTCGGTCACCGAATAGGTGGCGTTGACGTTGAAGCTGACTTCGCTGGTGTCCGGGTTGGCCCGCAGGATCGGGGTGGCCGGAGCGCCGAACGGCGACAGCGTGCGTTGGGCCAGGAAGTCCTTCTTGTCGTTGGAGTAGCGGATGCCGCCGCCGATGTTGAGCTGCTCGGAGACGTCGTAGTCGACGTTGGCGAACAGGGCCCAGCTCTCGGACTTCTGGTTCTGGTAGGCGTAGCCGTCGAGCGCGCCGCCCGCGAGGGTGGCGTAGTCGAAGCTGTCGATCTTGATGCTCTCGTTGAAGTAGAACGCGCCGACCGTGTAGCCGAAGGGGCCGTTGTCGCCGGCCAGGCGGACTTCCTGGGTGAACTGGCGGTGGAACGGGATGCCGTCGGCGCTTTCCGACGGGAACGGGATCAGGCCCGGGCCCGACGGCGGGGCGAAGACCGCGCCGAAGCCGCCGTCGATGTCGCCGCGCGAATAGGCATCGACCCGTTCATAGGCGGTGATCGAGGTCAGCTGGGGCATGCCCTCGCCGAAGTCGTAGGTCAGCTTCAGGTTGGCGCCGGCCGACTCGATCTTCTGGGTCGCGCGCGGCTGGGCGTCCTGGGCGATCTTGTCGCGCTCGAAGCCGGGGACGAAGTTGTTCGTGCCCTTCTGGATGATGTTGGCGCGGAAGACGCGCGGCGTGCCGTCCAGGTGCTGGTAGTGCAGGTTCAGCAGAGCCGAGAGGTCTTCGGTCGGCGTCCACAGAAGCTGGCCGCGGATGGCGAACTGGTCGTAGCCCTCGCTGGCGTTCTTCTTGCCGGTGAAGGTGTTGTCGACCCAGTCGTCGCGGTGCTGGTAGAGGGCCGACAGGCGGCCGGCCAGCACGCCCGGGACGATCGGGCCCGAGACGGCGCCCTCGGCATTGATCGTCGAATAGGTGGCGTACGAGGCCTGGGCGTAGCCCGTGAACTCCTGGGTCGGCTTGGCGCTGTCGAACTTCAGCACGCCGGCCGGGGTGTTGCGGCCGAACAGGGTGCCCTGCGGGCCCTTCAGCACTTCAACCTGGTCGATGTCGAACAGCGGGAAGCCCTTCAGCACCGGGGTCTCGAGCACCACTTCGTCATAAACGAAGGAGACCGGCTGGGAGGCGTTGAGGTCGAAGTCGGTGTTGCCCAGGCCGCGGATGTAGGGGCGCGGGAAGGTGCGGCCGAACGAGGATTCCAGCGTCAGGCTGGGCACGCGGGCCGAAAAGACGCGGATGTCGCCGCCGGACGAGCGGATGGCGTCCAGCTTCTCGCCGCTGACCGCGGTCACCGCCAGCGGCACGTCGTTGATGTTTTCCGACTTCTTCTGGGCGGTGACCAGCACCTCGCCCACTTCGGTTTCGGCGTCGGCCGCGAAGGCCGGGGACGTCAACGCAAACACAGTGACGGAGGCGCTGGCGGCCAACAGGGCGCGCAGCGACGCGGGCGTCTTCATGAGAGGACCTCTGTTCTTCAGGCGACTGGGAGCTCGCCTTCCAGGCGCCTAGCTACACCAGCGGGTGTAGTCGCCGCGCCAGACTTGAGGGGCCTGTCACAATTCTGTCGTGCCGCGTGTCAGACGCGCAACACTGTTGTCCCGACCGTCAGGGCTTCACCACGGGGTACGAAATGATCATCGCAAGCGGCTCTCGGCCGGTCTGGCGGATGCCCACGACGGCGCCCCGGTAGAGGTAGGCCGCCATGCCCGCCGTCAGCCTGGTAGTCACGCCGTCCGAGACGACATCGCCCTCGCCGGCGAGCACGTAGTAGACCTCGTCGTGGTCGATCGGGTGCGGGCCGATGGCGGCGCCCACATGCAGCACGCGCTTGCGGAACTCCAGGGTGCGGTTCGGCACGGCGTCGCTGATGCGATAGGCCGTGCTCATGCCGATCGCCCCGTGCGGCGGCGGCTCCTGCCGCACCACCTCCGCCTCCCTGACGATTACGGCTGGCGGCGCGGCCAGGGCCGGCGCGGCGGCGAGCGCGAGGTGCGCGGCGGTCAGGATCGTCTTCATCGGGAGTCCTCCGACCGGAATGATGGTCCGGCCGGAGGATGCTCCCAAGGAAAGAGCGGAGGGCTATGCGGCGGTCAGAACGCGCCGCCCATCGGACGGACGATGATCTCGTTCACGCCCACCTCGGCCGGTTGCTCGATCGCATAGCGGATGGCGCGGGCGATCACGTCGGCCTTCAGGGCTACGGTGCGCGCCTCGCGGATCGCGGCGGCGGTGGTCGGATCGGTGATCGTCTCAGCCAGCTCGCTCTCCACGACGCCGGGCGAGATGATGGTCGCGCGGATGTCCGGATGCTCCTGGCGGATGCCGTCGGTGATGGCCCAGACGGCGTACTTGGTGGCGCTGTAGACCGCGCAGGTCGGATAAACCTGGTGCGCGGCCACCGACGCCACGTTGACGAAATGGCCGCCGCCCTGCGCCTGGAAGCGCGGCAGGGCCGCCGCCACGCCGTTCAGCACGCCGCGGACGTTCACGTCGATCATCTGGTCCCATTCGCCGGTCTTCAGCGCGGCCAGCGGCGACAGCGGCATGACGCCGGCGTTGTTGACCAGCACGTCCACGCGGCCAAACCGGGCCTCGGCGAAGGCCACGAAGGCTTCCATGTCGTCGCGGCGGGTGACGTCGAGCGGCTTGAACTCGGCCTCGCCGCCGGCGGCGCGAATCTCCTCGACCAGCTTCTGCAGCCGATCGGTGCGCCGGGCGCCGACCACGACCTTCATGCCGGACGCGGCGAGCAGGCGGGCGGTCGCCTCGCCGATACCGCTGCTGGCGCCGGTCAGGGCGACGACTTTCTGTTGGGTGTCGGACATGGTCTTGGTCTCCTTTCGGCCGGCCGCTTCATGTGGCCGGCGACGGGAGCGTTATCGTTCGGGGAGCCGGCGGGGCGGTAGAACGGCCCTCCGGGATTCTTGCACGATCCTCCAAGTTGCTATGATCTCGCCTTGAGCCCGCCGCGCGCGCGTGAGAGGACAGGCCATGCCCCAGATCGACGAGATCGCCGACATCATCGCTCGACATGCCGCGGCCGACGGTATGCACGCCTCGGCGCTGCCGCGGCTCAGCCTTGTCCGATCCTGCAGGCCCACCGACGCCGTGCCCACCGTGTACCGGCCCTCGCTATGCATCATCGCCCAGGGCCGCAAGCAGGTGGAGCTGGGCGGGCGGGGCTATGTCTACGACCCGGCGAAATACCTGGCGGTGTCGGTGGACCTGCCGCTGGTGGGCTCGATCCTGGAGGCCAGCGACGCGCGGCCGTACCTCAGCCTCGTGCTGGACCTCGACATGGCGACGCTCTCCGACCTGATGCTGCAGCACCCGTTCGAGGCGGGACCGGAGCCGTCCGGGCCGGCGCTGGGCGTCAGCCAGCTAGAGCCGGGGCTGGCCGATGCGGCGCTGCGGCTCGCACGCCTGCTCGACACGCCGAACGACGCCACGGCGCTGGCGCCGCTTGCCGAGCGGGAGATCCTCTACCGGCTGCTGGCCGGGGCCCAGGCGCCGATGATCCGCCGCATCGCCGCCGCGGACAGCCGCCTGAAGCAGGTCAGCCGCGCCATCGCCTGGCTGCGGGCGAACTATGCCCAGCCTGTGAGCATCGGACGCCTGGCCGCCGACGTGGGCATGAGCCCGTCGTCGTTCCACAGCCACTTCAAGGCGGCCACCACCATGAGCCCGCTGCAGTACCGCACCCGCGTGCGCCTGCAGGAGGCGCGGCGGATGATGGTGGTCGAGGCCATGGACGCGGCCAGCGCCGGCTTCGCGGTCGGCTACGAGAGCCCCTCGCAGTTCAGCCGCGACTACAGCCGCCTCTACGGCGCGCCGCCCCTGAAGGACGCGCTGCGACTGCGGGCCGCGGCGGAGTTCGCGATGGTGGCCTAGGCGAAGTTCGCCTGCTGCAACTCGCGCTTGATCACCGGGAACAATGTCGACCCGGCCATGGAATCCAGATGTTCGACCCGTGTCCAGACCAACGGAAACTCCGGCGTGGCGTCCGTTACCTGCTTTAGATAGCGGCAGAGCCAGTAGTGGATCTTCGCTCGTGTCGTCGGATGCACGCGTTTTGCGATCTCGCGCTCGGCGACGCATTCGAGGCCTGTCTCTTCCAACACCTCCCGCTCGGCCGCCGCCGACAGCGCCTCTCCGGCCTCGACCTTGCCGCCGGGAAAAACATATGCGGCGCGAGTTCCTGGCACGTTGCGGCGCTCGATCATCAGGATCTTGCCATCCTTGAGGACGACCGCCACCACGGTGTCCGGCGCCCTCCTGCGTCGGCGACTCCCGGACGCTAATTGCCGTGCGTTTTGAGCCACTCTCTTACCTTGGAATATAGATCCGAACCGACATACGCGGGCACTTCCTTCACATCCACCCAAGCGACTCCGATGTTTTCGCCCGGATCGCCGTTGACGGCGTCGCCGCTAACATAGGTGCACGCATAGTATACGCAGAGCTTCTTTGTTCCCCCGTGGCGGCGACGACCGATTTCGCCGGCAATGGTCACGACCACACCGGTCTCGGCCAGAATCTCCGATTTCAGGCGACTCGCAAGGTCCGGGTAGCTGTCGGTGAGCTGACCGGCCGGAAACTGCCACCGCAGCTTGCTTTTCTCGTTCGGCTTGCGTTCGACAAGCAGGGCCTTGCCCTCGCGCACCACCACGCCGATGACCACTTCCGGCCGGCGTGGAGCGGCCCATTTCCACAGGCCCGCAATGCGGCCGAAGTTGCCGTTGAGCAGGAAGTTGCCGATCGCCACCGCCAATGCGGCGACCGGCACCCACCATAGCAAAGCTGGATCCATCCGCTGGAGCCCCCGCTTCCACGAGCTTGACCTTGGCCAGACTCGCAGAGAGCGTCAAACCCCGGAACACAACCCAAGCTAGACGTCGACCTCGGCGTCCAGGGCGTTCTCCTGGATGAATTCGCGGCGGGGCTCGACCACGTCGCCCATCAGGCGGGCGAAGAGGCCGTCCGCGTCCTCGGTGTGGTGGATCTTCACCTGCAGCAGGGTGCGGGCCTCGACGTCGAGCGTGGTTTCCCACAGCTGCTCGGCGTTCATCTCGCCCAGGCCCTTGTAGCGCTGGATCGAGAGGCCGCGGCGGCCGTTGTCCATCACCGCGTTCACCAGATCGAGCGGGCCGCGCACCTTCGCCGTGCGGTCCTTGCGGGTGAAGGTGGCGACGCCCGAGAAGGTGTCGGCCAGCTCCTTCGACCGTTCCGCCAGGCGACGCGCGTCGGCGGCGTGCAGCAGGAGGTCGTCCAGCACCACGCGCTCGGAGACGCCGCGCTTCACGCGGCTGAAGGCGAAGCCGCCGGTGGCCGCCGCCTCGCCGCTCCAGGGGCCGTCGCCCTCCTCGGCGTAGAGGTCGAGCCGCCGGGCCGCCGCCGCCGGATCGCCGCCTTCGGCCAGCAGGCCGGCCAGGGCCGCCTGCTCGATGGCGAAGCTGGGCGCCCGGGCCGAGAGTCGCTCGATGTTGGCCTTGGCGCCGCGGGCCGTCTGGACCAGGGCCAGCAGGTCGGCGCCCGTCAGCCGCTCGCCGTTCGGCAGGTCCAGGGTGGCGCCGTCGGTCCCCTCGTCGATGAGGTAGACCTCGAGCTCGCTGTCGTCCTTCAGGTAGCGGACCGACTTGCCCTTCGACGCCTTATAGAGCGGCGGCTGGGCGATATAGAGGTAGCCGCGCTCGATCACCTCCGGCATCTGCCGGTAGAAGAAGGTGAGCAGCAGGGTCCGGATGTGGGCGCCGTCGACGTCGGCGTCCGTCATGATGACGATCTTGTGGTAGCGCAGCTTCTCGATGTTGAAGTCGTCGCGGCCGATGCCGGCGCCCAGCGCCGTGATCAGCGTGCCCACCTGTTCCGACGACAACATCTTGTCGAACCGCGCGCGCTCGACGTTCAGGATCTTGCCGCGCAGGGGCAGGATCGCCTGGTTCTCGCGGTTGCGCGCCTGCTTGGCCGAGCCGCCGGCCGAGTCGCCCTCGACCAGGAAGATCTCGGACTTGGCCGGGTCCTTCTCGGAGCAATCGGCGAGCTTGCCGGGCAGCGAGGTGATGTCGAGCGCCGACTTGCGCCGGGTGAGTTCGCGGGCCTTGCGCGCGGCCTCGCGGGCGGCGGCGGCCTCGGCGATCTTCTGGACGATCATCCGGCCTTCGTTCGGATGCTCCTCGAACCAGGTCGACAGGCCCTCGGACACCAGGTTCTCGACCGCCGGGCGGACCTCCGAGCTGACCAGCTTGTCCTTGGTCTGGGACGAGAACTTCGGGTCCGGCACCTTCACCGACAGCACGCAGGTCAGGCCTTCGCGCGCGTCCTCGCCGGACACCGAGACCTTCTCGCGCTTCGTCGTGCCCGAGGTCTCGGCGTAGCCGGTGATGATCCGTGTCAACGCCGAGCGGAAGGCCGCCAGGTGGGTGCCGCCGTCGCGCTGCGGGATGTTGTTCGTGAAGCAGAGGACGTTCTCGTGGTAGCCGTCGTTCCACCAGAGCGACAGGTCCAGCTCGACGTTGTCCTTCTTGCCGCGCACCACGATCGGCGTCTTCATCAGCGGCGTCTTGGCCTTGTCGAGGTGGCGCACGAAGGCCTCGATGCCACCTTCGTAGCTCATGACCTCCTCGAAGGGTTCGGCCTCGCGGAAGTCCTTCAGCCAGATGGTCACGCCCGAGTTTAGGAAGGCCAGTTCGCGCAGGCGGTGCTCCAGCGTCTTCCGGTCGAACTCGATGAACGCGAACGTCTCGGTCGACGGCATGAAGGTGACTTCGGTGCCGGTGAGGAACTCGCCGTTCTCACGCTTGGGCGAGACGCCGGTCACGATCAGCGGCGAGACCGCGTCGCCGCGGCGGAACTCCATCTCATGCGCCTGGCCGTTGCGGTGGATCTTCAGCTTCAGGAAGTCGGAAAGCGCGTTCACCACCGACACGCCCACGCCGTGCAGGCCGCCCGAGACCTTGTACGAGTTCTGGTCGAACTTTCCGCCCGCGTGCAGCTGGGTCATGATGACCTCGGCCGCCGAGACGCCCTCGCCCTCGTGGATGTCGGTGGGGATGCCGCGGCCGTCGTCGGTGACCGTGCACGAGCCGTCGGCGTTCAGGATCACCTCGACGCGCGAAGCGTAGCCCGCCAGCGTCTCGTCGATGGCGTTGTCGACCACCTCGTAGACCATGTGGTGCAGGCCCGACCCGTCGTCGGTGTCGCCGATGTACATGCCCGGCCGCTTGCGCACCGCGTCCAGGCCCTTCAGGACCTTGATCGATTCCGCGCCGTATTCGGCCGCGCCGTTGGTCTCGTTCTCTTCGCTCATCTTGCGTCCAGCTGAGGCGCCTGTTCGAGGTGCGGACCCCGTGGATCCGGAGCGCCTGTGGGAAGGCTGCTCGCGCTTGGCGCGGAGCCTAAAATTCAATGCCTTCTATATAGGGTTCCCGGCTGATTCTGCACGTATTTCGGCGCCGCAGCCAGGCGGGTGGACGGCTTGCGAAAGGAACGACGGCCGGGGCCGCGGCGGATCAGCCCGCGATGACCGCGCGCCGCCGGCGCAGGAGGGCGCCGGACACGCCGAACCCGAGCGTGAGCAGCGCCCACGTCCCGGGCTCGGGCGTCGCCACGTAGGTACGGAACCCGTAGTCGAGGGAGGGTTGGACGAACTCACCCTGCGGCGTGAACGCCAGCGCCGCGCCGCCGTCGTAGGTGAACGGCGCCGGGCCGTTCGTCAGCCAGCCCGTGAAGCCCGCGTCCGTGCCCGGGTCCACCGTCAGGATGATCCGATAGCTCTCGCTCGCCACGACCTGGATGTCGAAGCCGGAGAGATCGATCTGCGGGATCGCGCTCCAATCGGTGAACAGCGAGTGCGAGACCGTCGACAGGTCCACGTGTCCCGACCCGAGGCTGACGCCCGGCTGCTTCTCGATCGAGACCGTGAAGCCGCCGGCGTCGACGACCGCCGAACTGCCCAGGATGGCCAGATCGACCCGGGTGAGCTGGCCTGTGACGCCGACGGTGAAGGTCTGGCCCAGGACATAGCCGCTGCTGAGGGATGTGCCGGCCCAGTCGAACGGCATCAGGCCGGTCCCGGGCACGTTCGACTGGTCGAGCGTGGCGGCCGCGTGCGCGGCGCCCGCCATGACTGCTGCGGCAGCGAACGCCAGCGGAACCGACATGAAATTCACGAAGCACCCCCACGCAACGCCACAAGTACGACCCCGAGGAGCGCACCACGCCACGACAACTGTCAAGCTGCCTTGCGCGCCGACACACGCGCCGGCTGCGGGTACTCGTCGGCGACTCAGGCGGCGAGGCGTTCCGTGGCCGCCCGCAGGAGCACGGCGACCGCGGCCGGATCGCTGGCCATGGCCAGGTGGTGGAGGTCGGCCCGCAGCACCGGCCAGCCGCGCGCCTCGGCCTTGGCCGCGGTGGCCGCGTAGCCCTGGCTGAGCTGGACGTACGCGACCGGGACATGCTCCCAGGCGTCGTCCGGGCACACGGCCTCCAGGAAGGCGAAGGGCGTGCGCGGGAGATCGGCGACGAAGGCGTCGCGCAGGCCGGCGTCCGGGATCATCGTCAGGGTCGGATCCTGCGGGAACCAGCGGTTCCAGGCGGCGAGGCGGCCCTCCGTGGTGATCTTCCGTAGGTGGGCGACCAAGGCCTCCGGCGCGGTCGAGGCGCAGCTCGCGCCCGGATAGGGCAGGACGGCGTCGAGCAGGATCAGGCCGGCGAGCCGCGAGCCGACCGCGGCGGAGATGGCGGGCGCGAACCCGCCGGCGCCGCTGTGCAGGACCGCGACGAACGGCGCATCGCCGGCCCGGGTCGAGGTCGCCTCGGCCACGTCCTCGTACCAGCGCGGCCCGCGCACGCCCCCGTAGTCGACCACCACGGCCTCCGGCATGACCGCCGCCAGGGCCCGCCACGAGACCGGGCCGACGAAAGGACTGTGGACGAGGACGATGCGGGTCATCTCAGCCCCCCGATGGCGTTAAGCCCGAGGCGTCCACCCGAAAGCCTTGGGCCCGGCCGGCCAAGCCCTCGAACAGCATCTCGTCGGTGCCGGTCAGGAACGCCTGCAGGCCCAGGGCCTCGATCTCGTCGAACAGGGCGGCGCGGCGGCGGGCGTCCAGGTGGGCGGCCACCTCGTCCAGCAGCAGGATCGGAGCGGGCTGGCCCTCGGCGCGGGCCAGGCGGGCGGCCTGGGCCAGGACGAGGTTGAGGATCAGGGCCTTCTGCTCGCCGGTCGAGCATTCGGCGGCGACGCGGTCCTTCTCGTCGTGGATCACCGAAAGGTCGCCCCGGTGCGGCCCAGTGAGCGCGCGGCCGGCGGCGGCGTCGCGTTCGCGGGCGGCGGAGAGGGCGCGGGCCAGGCGGCCCTCGATCTCGGCGAACTCGACGCCCTCGCCCGCCATCCGCTCCCAGTCGCCGGTGAGCGAGAGGCGCGCCAGCGGGAACGGCCGCTCGCCGCGCGTGGCGATCTCGGCGGAGAGCGCGGCCAACGTGCGGGCGCGGGCCTCGGCCATCAGCGTCCCGGCTTCGGCCAGGCGGGCTTCCAGCGCGTCCAGCCAGGCCGGGTCGGGCGGGCCGTCGGTGAGCAGCCGCATCCGCTCGCGCAGGGCCTTCTCGTAGGCCTGGACGTGGGCGGCGTGCTGGGGCTCGGCGGCGAAGACCAGACGGTCGAAGAAGCGGCGGCGGTCGGCCGCGCCCTCCAGGAACAGGCGGTCCTGGGCGGGGGTCAGCCAGACCTGCCGGACATGCTCGGCCAGGCGGCCAGGCGGCGCAGGCTCACCCTCGACACGCACCACGCGGCGCGAGGCTCCGGCCTGCTCGACGCCCGTGCCCAGCCGGGTCTCCTCGCCATCGGCGCGGAGGGCCACCGCGACGGCCCAGGCGCGACCCACGGCCTCGCCCGGCATCCGGCGGCCGACCTCGGACAGGCTGGAGCCGCGCAGGCCGCGGCCGGGGATGAGGAAGCTGACGGCCTCCAGCAGGTTCGTCTTACCCGCCCCGTTCGGCCCGGCCAGCCACACCGGCCGCCCGTCGAGCGAGAGCTCGGCGGAGGCGTAGGACCGGAAGTCGGTCAGGGCGAGGCGCGTGAGGGCGGTGGCGGTCACGACGCGCTCATACAGGGTTTCGTGCGGCGCAAGCCACGGGATCAGCGCCCCAGGCCGAAGCCCTGGGTGGCGCAGAAGGCGGCGAAGGTGACCGCCGCGGCGGCGATCCAACGCCCGTCGCGCACGGCCGGCAGGCCCTCGGCCGACGCCACCGCGTGGCCGCGCCAAGCCGACCAGACGTAGCCGAGGGGCGCGACGCCCAGGGTCAGCAGCCCCTCGCGCGCGCCGGCCACGTGCCCGCCGCGCCAGAGCGCCCCCGCCAGTCCGGCCGACGCGGCGCCCGCGACGTACGGCAGCAACAGCCGCCGCAGGCTTGCACCGTCCCGCGTCGCCATCCTCCGCACAGTCCGCAGCGTCCAGACGTAGCCGGCGATCCCGGCCGCGCCGAGCGCATAGCTCCAGACCGTGCTCCGCGCCGCGAAGGCCCAATCGTCGATCCGCATCAGCCCGTCGCGGGCGAGTTGACCGAAGAACCAGAAGAGCGCGAAGGCGGCGAGGACGAGGGCGAACGTGCGACCAGCGGGGCGGCCCGCCCGGCGATGCAACGCCAGCGCCGCCAGGCCGCACGCGAGCCCCGCCAGCGGTCCCGCCACGTCCACGACGTCCCGCCCCGGCTGGCAGCGGAAGAAGATCGAGGTCAGCCGCACGACCTGGCCGCCGGTCGCCAGGCAGGCGCCGCCATGGCCGAACGTCTCGTGCGCCACGGCGGCCACGGTGGCGGCCAGCACGCCCAGCGCCGCCAGCGTCAGGGCGTCGTCGGATTCGCCCGGGCGCCCATTGAGTCCGGATGCCGCCAGCACGTTGTCAGCAGAGCCCCCATATCCAGCGCCCGACCTTAGGAGCCGAATGCAGGGGACGCCATGAGCCAGATCGCCAAAGCCGAACAGTTCCGCAAGCTGCACGACGGGCCCGAAGTCCTCGTGCTGCCCAACGCCTGGGACGCCGCCAGCGCCGCCATCATGGCCGACGCGGGCGCGAAGGCGGTCGCCACGTCCTCGGCCGCCGTGGCCTGGGCCTACGGCTACGCCGACGGCGACGTGCTGCCGATGGACCTTGTGGTCGCCACCATCGCCATGGCCGTGAAGGCGGCGGGCGACACGCCGGTGACCGCCGACGTCGAGGGCGGCTTCACCGACGACCTGGACCAGTTGTCGAGGAATATCGCCCGCGTGATCGAGGCCGGCGCCGTGGGGATCAACATCGAGGACGGCGGACGCGACCCGGCGCTGCACGCCCGCAAGATCGCCGCCGTGCGCGCCCAGGCCGCCAAGCAGGGCGTGCCGCTGTTCATCAACGCCCGCACCGACGTCTACCTGCGCGGCCTGGCCGAGGGCGAGGCGGCCTACGAGGAATCGGTCAAGCGCGCGGCCCTCTACGTCGAGGCCGGCGCCGACGGCATCTTCGTGCCGGGCGCGGCGGACCCGGCGCTGATCGGACGGCTGGCCCGGGCGATCACCCGGCCGCTGAACGTGATGGGCTGGGTGGGCGTGCCCAAGGCCGCCGAGTTGCAGGCGCTGGGCGTGCGCCGCCTGTCGTCGGCCACCAATCCGTTCCGCGTCGCCTATGCCGCCATGGGCCGGGCGGTGAGCGCCTATCTGCGCGACGGCGACCCCGACGCGCTGGCCAAGGCGGGTGACGGCGCAGCCAACCTGCAGCAGCGGTTCGCTTGATGCGCCGAGGCCGGGTGACCTTCGGGCCGCCCGGCCCTATCTTGGGCCCATGACCGACACGCTCGACGCCGCGCCGCAGACCCTCGGCGAGATTCCCCGCGAACCCACGCAGGACGGGCCCGCCATGCGGCTCTACCTGGTGGACGGCTCGGGCTTCATCTTCCGGGCCTTCCACGCCCTGCCGCCGCTGACCCGCAAGAGCGACGGCCTTCCGATCGGCGCGGTCTCCGGCTTCTGCAACATGATCTGGAAGCTCCTGGTCGACATGAAGACGTCGGCCGAGGCGCCGACCCACCTGGCCGTGGTGTTCGACCACTCCGAGCAGACGTTCCGCAACAAGCTGTACGACCAGTACAAGGCCCACCGGCCGCCGCCGCCCGAGGACCTGGTCCCGCAGTTCCCGCTGGTGCGCGAGGCGACGCGGGCGTTCGGCGTGCCCTGCCTGGAACTGCCCGGCTACGAGGCCGACGACATCATCGCCGCCTATGCCTGCAAGGTGCGCGACCTGGGCGGCGAGGTGGTGATCGTCTCGTCCGACAAGGACCTGATGCAGCTGGTGGGCGATCGCGTGTCGATGCTCGACACCATGAAGAACCTGAAGATCGGCATCCCGCAGGTGGCCGAGAAGTTCGGGGTCACGCCCGACAAGGTGGTCGACGTCCAGGCCCTGTGCGGCGACAGCGTCGACAATGTGCCGGGCGCGCCGGGCATCGGCATCAAGACCGCCTCGGCCCTCATCAACGAATACGGCGACCTCGACACGCTTCTCGCCCGTGCAGGCGAGATCAAGCAGGACAAGCGCCGCCAGACCCTGATCGACTTCGCCGACCAGATCCGCCTGTCGCGCCAGCTGGTGCAGCTCGACTGCGACACGCCCCTGCCCGAGCCGATCGACGCGCTGGCGGTGGACGACCCGAACCCCGAGGAGCTGCAGGGCTTCCTCGAGAAGATGGAGTTCCGCACGCTCGCCAAGCGGATCGGCGACGGCAAGACCCCGGCGGCTGGCGGCGGCATCACCGTGGCCGCCACGCCCGCGCCCGAGACCAGGGCGCCGGCGCGGCCGCAGCACGGGCCGGTGGACGTCAACGCCTACCAGTGCGTCCGCGACCTCGACACGCTCGACGCCTGGATCACCAAGGCCTTCGCGGCCGGGATCGTGGCGTTCGACACCGAGACCGACGCTCTGTCGTCGTCCAGCGCCAACCTGTGCGGCGTTTCCCTGGCGGTGGCGCCCGGCGAGGCCTGCTACATCCCGGTCGGCCACGAGCACGAGGGCGGGCTGCAGCTGGACGCGCCCTCCGACCTGACCCAGATCCCGCTGGACGACGCCATCGCGCGCCTGAAGCCGCTACTGGAAGACCCGGCGGTCCTGAAGATCGCCCAGAACGGCAAGTACGACATGGCCGTCCTGGCCCGCCACGGCGTGAAGGTCGGGCCGATGGACGACACCATGCTGATCTCGTTCGCCCTCGAGGGCGGGCTGCACAAGAGCCACGGCATGGACGAGCTGTCCAAGCGCCTGCTTGAGCATGAGCCGATCGCCTTCAAGAGCGTGGCCGGGACGGGCAAGGCACAGAAGAGCTTCAAGCACGTCGAACTGGGGGCGGCGACCTGCTACGCCGCCGAGGACGCCGACGTCACCCTGCGCATCTGGGAGCACCTGAAGCCGCGGCTGGCGCACGAGAAGCTGGCCACCGTCTACGAGACCGTCGAGCGCCCCCTCCCCGAGGTGCTGGTCGAGATGGAGCTGGCGGGCATCAAGGTCGATCCCGACCGCCTGCGGCAGCTGTCCAATGACTTCTCGGTGCGCATGGCCGAGCTGGAGGCCGACGCCCACCGCGTGGCCGGCCGGCCGTTCAACCTGGGCAGCCCCAAGCAGATTGGCGACATCCTGTTCAACGAGATGGGCATCGCGTCCGGCAAGACGACGGCGACGGGGGCGGCCTCCACCGACGCCTCGCTGCTGGAGGACCTGGCCGCCCAGGGCCACGAGCTGCCCCGCATCCTGCTGGACTGGCGGCAGCTCTCGAAGCTGAAGGGCACCTACACCGACAACCTCGTCGCGGCGATCAATCCGGCGACCAATCGGGTGCACACCTCGTACAGCCTGGCCGCCGCCACCACCGGCCGCCTGGCCTCGTCCGACCCCAACCTGCAGAACATCCCGATCCGGACCGAAGAGGGCCGCAAGATCCGGCGCTGCTTCATCGCCGAGCCGGGCCATGTCCTGATCAGCGCCGACTACAGCCAGATCGAACTGCGCCTGCTGGCCCACATCGGCGACATCCCGCAGCTGAAGAAGGCGTTCGCCGAGGGCCTGGACATCCACGCCATGACCGCGTCCGAGATGTTCGGCGTACCGGTCGAGGGCATGCCAGCCGAGACCCGGCGGCGCGCCAAGGCGATCAACTTCGGCATCGTCTACGGCATCTCGGCCTTCGGCCTGGCCAACCAGCTCTCGATCCCGCGGGACGAGGCCGGCGCCTACATCAAGACCTACTTCGAGCGCTTCCCGGGCATCCGGACCTACATGGACCGCATGCAGCAGCAGGTGCGCAGCCAGGGGTTCGTCACCACGATCTTCGGCCGCAAGGTCCATATCCCGGCCGCACAGGGGAAATCACAGGCCGAGCGCGCCTTCGGCGACCGCGCGGCGATCAACGCCCCCATCCAGGGCGCGGCGGCCGACGTCATGCGGCGCGCCATGATCCGCATGCCGGGGGCGCTGCGCGACGCGGGGCTAACCGCGAAGATGCTGCTGCAGGTGCACGACGAACTGGTCTTCGAGGCCCCGGAAGGCGAGGCCGACGCGGTCATCGCGGTGGCGAAGCGGATCATGGAGCGCGCAGCCGAGCCGGCGCTGCAGATCTCGGTGCCGCTGGTGGTGGAAGCGCGCGCCGCCGCCAACTGGGACGACGCGCACTAGGGGCCGGCGCGGCGAGTCCGCTCGCCCTCCTGCTCGACGGAGGAGGGTTGGGTGGTGGCGTATCCGCCGAGGTGGCGCAGGAACCTCTGGTCGGCGCCCACCTAGATCTTCGCCCTACGCCCTGCAATCACCATCATCCCTGCCCGTCTCCATCGAGGCGGAGGGAGGATGGGCAGCCAGCCGCATCGGGTGTTGATCGACCCGCAGGCCGACAGTCGTCAGCCGACGAAGATCCAGTCCGAGTTCAGGGTGCTCATCGAGACGCCGGCCAGGACCACGTGGCCGCCGCCCGACATGTCGACCACCACGTCCGAGCCGACCTGGCTGACCGTGTAGGTCGTGCCGGCGTCGAGCTGGAGGCGGTCGCCTTCCTGGTAGTTGAAGTCCGTGATGCGATCGACGCCCGCGTCGCCGAAGCTGTGGAAGATGTCCGCGCCGCGGCCGCCGGTGATGGTGTCCGAGCCCTTGTCGCCCGACAGGTAGTCAGCGCCCGAGCCGCCCGAGAGGACGTCGTCGTCCTGGCCGCCGCGGAGCGTGTCGGCGCCGTCGCCACCGTCGAGGGTGTCGGCGCCCAGGTTGCCGTAGACGAGGTCGTTGCCGACGCCGCCCGACAGGCTGTCGTTGTCCTTGCCGCCGACGACCCAGTCGTTGCCCGAGCCGCCCGAGATCGTGTCGTTGCCGACATTGCCGTTGATGTCGTCGAAGTCACCGCCGCCCACGACCGAGTCGGCGCCGTCGCCGCCGCGCAGGTAGTTGGCGCCGCCCGTGTCGACGATGGTGTCGGCGCCCGCGCCGCCCTCCAGCGTGTCCTGGCCGATACCGCCCGTCAGCACCTTGTCGCCCTCGCTGGGCAGGCGCAGCACCTTGCCGTCGCCGTACTGGGCGAAGACCGAGGCGCCGGCGTCCGACGCCAGGCCGACGACGCCGTTGTTCGAGCTGACCAGACCCGTCACCGCGCCGAACTGGTATTCGTTGGCGACGTTGCCGCTGGAGACCACGCGGTCGACGTCGCCGATGAAGATCCACGACTTGCGGTCGGTGAAGCCCACCACGACGTTGTCCAGGATCTTCACGTCCGTGGCGTGGCCGATGGTCAGGCCGTGGTAGCTGGCGCCAACGATGACGTTCTCGCTGATCGTCACGCGCTGGTAGGGCAGGTTGCCCACCTCGTCGCGCATGAAGATGCCCTGCGAGATGCGGCCCTCGCCGCGGTCGTAGGTGTTGCGGGTGATGACGATGTCGTGGGCCGAGGCGGTGGTCTCGGTGGTCCAGAACTGGATCGCGTCCGGGTGGTCCTCGCCGATCGGGTAGATGTCGCGGAAGTCGTTCTCGGCGACCGTCACGTTCGAGCTGCCGCCGCCGCGCAGCGCCTGGGCCCGGATGTCGTGGAAGTCGTTGTTGCGGACCACCATCCCGTCGTTCTGGGAGTGGGTGATGCCCCAGTTCAGCTCGTGGAAGTTCGAGTTCTCGATGCTGATGTTCGTGTTGCTCTGCAGGTACAGGCCCCACGGGTCGGTGTCGGTGTTGCCGTCCAGCACGCCGTGGACGTTGAAGCCCACGATGTGGACGTCCTGGCTGTTGGCGATCGTGAAGTTCGCGACGTTCTGGCCCGAGAGCGCGATCTCGAGGCCCTGCAGGGTCAGGCCGCTGCTCTGGCCGATGGTGAGGCCGTTGAAGACGGGGATGGCGCCGTCGGCGGCCTTGATGACCACGTCGTCCGAGAAATTCTGGCCCGAGATCCGCAGGGAACCGTAGTTGCCGCTTTCGAGTTGGATGACATCGCCGGCCTTGGCGTTCGCCAGGGCGCTTTGCAGCGCCGACGCGCTGCTGACGGTGGTAATCATTGGGCTAGTTCCCCGCTACTGCCGGCTCGAACCGGGCACGCGGCCCGAAGGCCAGACGCGGCCCAAAAACCCCCGGGCAGCGTCCAAAATGTTAATTCGAGCCGAAAGCCGACTTGATGCGTTCACAGGTCGCAGCTTGGCCGCGATCCGTAGCTATACAGTGAATTAGGACGGTGAAGAACCGGTACGGCGCCGCTGCGACCGAACCGGACGAACATGCGACTGGATCGCCGCCGGTGGGTCGCGCGCAGGCCCCGCCGCCCACTGGACGTGCAGGCCAACGAGATGTCGGGAAGGGTTCCTGGTGGAGCCGAGGGGAGTCGAACCCCTGACCTCCTCATTGCGAACGAGGCGCTCTACCAACTGAGCTACGGCCCCAGGAAGGCGCGGAATAACTCGATAGTGGCCGCCTCTGTCAAGCCGGGATCTGGCCGCAGTCGCCCGCGGTCGTCTTGCCACGGCGGCAAACGCCGGTAGAACCGTGGCGATGACCAACTTCCTGTTCGCGATCACGTCCGGCCTGCTGCAGCTCTTGATCTTCGCGATCATCGCGAGCGCGATCCTGTCGTGGCTGGTGGCGTTCAACGTCATCAATCTCCGCAACCAGTTCGTTTACGGTGTGGCGCGGTTCCTGGATGCCGTGACGACCCCGATCCTGCGGCCGGTCCAGAAGCTGATCCCGCCGCTGGGCGGCGTCGACATCAGCCCGATCGTGGTGATCCTGGTGCTGTCGGCGGCGCAGCGGTACCTGCTGCCCTGGCTGTTCCAGCCGCTCTACGGCCTGATCGGCTGATCCGCCTCACCGTCAGGGTCACGCCCCGCGGCGGCCGCAACATGGTCGAGGGCTGGACTGTGGACGAGGCGGACCGGCCGGTGCTGAAGGTGCGGGTCGCGGCCGCCCCTACCGACGGATCGGCGAACGCCGCCGTGGTCGCCCTGCTCGCCAAGACGCTGAAGCTTCCGAAGTCTGCGGTGCGCCTGGTCGCTGGCGACACCGCGCGGATCAAGCGCCTGGAGATCGACGCCGGCGAGGCCGATATCGAACGGGCGTTCGGGAACCCTCCCGGGCATCAGAGGTTATAACGCCGATCGCCCAACGACTTGCCTGTCGGACACGGACGGTCAGGATCGGCCCGACCAACACCCTGGCATCCCCCCCGACCGAGGTCGGGCCGATCCCCTCCCCCCGAACATCCTGGAACGCTCCGCCCGCTGGCCGGTTTTCAAACCGTGCAGCTTTGAGAAAAGGAGCTTCCGATGGCCACCTCTCGCCAGGGCCCCCACGCGGGGCGGGGACCGCGGGACTGGACCCTCAGCGACAGCCGCCTCATCGACGAGGTCTCGGAACGCCTCATGGAGGACCGGCTGCTGGACGCCCGCGACGTCGAGGTCTCGGCTGACGCCGGGGTGGTCACGCTGGTCGGCGCGGTCCCGGGCGCGTCGGACGTGGTCCATGCCGAGATGTTGGCGCGCCAGACCGCGGGCGTCCGCGACGTGCGCAACCAGCTCGCCGTGAAGCCCGGCCAGCGCGCCGTCGACCGCCTGGGACCGGAGGAGGAGCCCGGGTTCCACGGCCGCTGGGGCCGGTGGGTCCCGCCCTTCGCGACCTGAGGCGTTGCGGCTAAGCTCGCCCGCATGTCCAGCCGAGCCGAACTTGCGCGCCTGATCGCCGACGCCCGCCGGATCGTGGTGTTCACCGGCGCCGGCATCTCCACCGAGAGCGGCATACCCGACTTCCGCAGCCCCGGCGGCGTGTGGAGCAAGATGAAGCCGATCTACTTCCAGGAGTTCGTCGGCAGCGAGGACAGGCGCCGCGAGGCCTGGGACCGCGCCTTCTCCGGCCGCGCCGGCTGGGTGGGCCGCGAGCCCAACGCCGGCCACATGGGCGTCGCGCGCTTGGTCGCCTCCGGCAAGGCCAGTTCGGTGATCACCCAGAATGTCGACAACCTGCACCAGGCCTCGGGCGTGCCGGCCGACCAGGTGATCGAGCTGCACGGCAACGCCAGCTACGCCACCTGCCTGGAATGCGGCCTGCGTCACGAGCTGGAAGACCTGAAGTCGCTTTACGAGGCCACGGGCGACCTGCCCGCCTGCCGGTCCTGCGGCGGCATCGTGAAGACGGCGACCATCTCGTTCGGCCAGGCCATGCCGGCCCAGCCCATGGCCCGCGCCGAGGCCGAGACGCTGAACTGCGACCTCTTCCTCGTGCTGGGCTCCTCGCTGGTGGTCTATCCGGCCGCCGGCTTCCCGGTGATGGCCAAGCGCAACGGCGCGGCGCTGGCGATCGTCAACCGGGAGGCCACCGAGCTCGACCCCTACGCCGACCTCGTGCTGCATGACGAGATCGGCCCGGTGATGACCGAGGCGGCGCCGGCGAACTAATTTCCGCCTTCCGTCGATTCGTCACACACAAGCCTTGATGTTCGGGCTATGCGCTCCGCCGGATTCTCATCGGAGCGCCCTGTGATCAAACCTGCCGTCGCGGCCACTCTCTTCGCCGCCCTTCTCTCCGCCTGCAGCCAAGGCGGCGGCGCCAAGTCCAGCTCCAGCGATCCCTACGCCGGCCTCGACACCCAGATCCTGGCCTGGCGCACTGAGATCGAGGCCAGCCACCCCGCCTGCGCCAGCAAGGTCGAAGGCAAGGGCTGCCAGGACTTCCAGGTGATGTGCAAGGCCGCCCAGGAGATCACCCCGGACGAGACCGCCAAGGGCGTCACCGCCCAGATCGTCGCTGCCATGACCTTCGCCGGCCGCAATCCGGACGGCTCCACCGGCAAGTCCGGCTCGTCGTTCGCGACGTTCTCGAAGGCCGGCGACGCCTGGACCCGCGCCGAGGCCAAGCCGGTCAACCTGACGACCTGCGCGCCGCTGGCGTAAATTCCAACCCACACGCTCGTCATGGCCCGGCTTGTCCGGGCGATGACGATCAATAGAAAACGCTACCCCAGCCGCGCTCCCACCACCTTGCGCACCTGGGCGGCCTGGCGCCGGGCCACCGGGATCTCGGCGCCCGACTGCAGGACCAGCGCGGCGGGCCCACCGGGGCGGCGCGCCAGGCGCACGATCCGGTCGCGGCGGACCAGCGCGCCGCGGTGGACACGCAGGAAGTCGGCGGGGTCCAGCTCGGCCTGCAGCTTGCGGATCGCCTTGCGCACCAGGAAGCTTCGGCCCCGGCTGTGGATGCGGACGTAGTCGCGCTCGGCCTCCACCCAGTCGATCAGGCTGACCGGCAGGCGCACGCGGTCCCCGCGGTCGGGCACCCAGATCTCCTCGGCGAATCCGCTCGTCGGTGCGTCGGCGTCGGCGGCGCGCAGGGCTGCGACCACCTCCTCGAGCTCCGCGATCCGCGAGGTGGCGGCCCGCGAGGCCAGCCGCAGTCGCGCGCGCTCCAGCGCCTCGTGCAGCCGCTCGAACTCCACGGGCTTCAGCAGGTAGTCCACGGCCGCCAGCTCGAAGGCGTCGGTGGCGAAGCGGCTGAACGCGGTGACGAAGATGAAGGCCGGCGCCTCGGCCGGATCGACCGCGCGGGCCAGGTCCAGCCCGGAGAGGCCCGGCATGCGGATGTCGAGCAGGACCACGTCGATGCCGCCGCGCCGGATCAGCGCCAGCGCCTCCTCGCCGTTGCCCGCCTGGCCCACGACCTCGACGCCGGGAGCCTTGTCGATCGCCATCTGCAGCCGGCGCAGCGCCGGCGGCTCGTCGTCCACCAGGGCGACGCGCAGGGCCCGCGCGGGGGCCGGGGTGATGCTGCCTTGGATCATGCCCGCTCCAGGGGGATTTCCACCGACGCCAGGAAGCCGTTCGGCGCTCGGGGGCCACAGGTGAGTTCGGCCGCCTTGCCGTAGATCAGGTCCAGGCGGCGGCGCACGTTCTCGAGGCCCAGGCCCAGCTTGGGCGGCGGATGCCCCGCGCCGTCGCCGCCATCGTCGGCCACCGTGAGGCGCAGGCGCCCGTCGGCCTCCTCGGCCTTGATCTCGATGGTGACGGTCGCGTTCGAGCGCGCCACGCCATACTTCACCGCGTTCTCGACCAGCGGCTGCAGGATCAGGCTGGGCGCCAGGACGTCGCGCAGGTCGCTCGGGATGTTCTCGACATAGTTCAGCCGGTCCTCGAACCGCGCCTGCTCGATCAGCAGGTACTGGCGCTGGGCCTCGATCTCGTCGGCCAGCGGCGCCTTGTCGGGCATCTCCTTCTCCAGCGTGTGCCGCAGGAAGCTGGAGAGCGACAGCACCACCCGCTCGGCGCGCTCGTTCTCCTTGGCCAGGATCAGCGAGGAGAGCGCGTTCAGCGTGTTGAAGAGGAAGTGCGGATTGATCTGGTAGCGCAGCATCCGGTTCTGCGCGTCCATGGCCATGGCCTGCGAGGCCACCAGCCGCAGGTTCTTCTCCTTGAGTTCCTCCTCGTAGCGGATGGCGAAGTACAGCGCGCACCACGAGATGAAGGTCCAGAAGAACATCGAGGCCGTGTAGGCGATGGAGATCGGCGACAGCGGCTCGACCTTCCACATCGGCCAGATCAGGTAGAAAGCCGCGTAGTTCAGCAGGGAATAGGCGAAGCCGCCGGTCACTGAGAGTAGGACCGCGGCCACGATCCGCCGCCACATCGGCTGCTCGGCCAGCAAGGACAGGATCTTGCCGATCGCCAGGCAGGCGACGAAGCCGAACAGCGCCATGCCCAGGCGACGAACGGCCATGTGGCCGGCGTGCGGCATGGGATCGGCCAGCATCCGCGCCGTGACGATGACGTAGGTCAGCGCCCAGAGGACGAAGTTGGCGATCAGGTAGTTGTTTGGACGCGATAGGCGCATTCAGGCATTCCCAGGAGCATTTCCGCCGATCATCCGGCCGGTTCGGCGAAAGGAAATGCTCCGCCCCCAAGGATTTGCGGGCAGTCTGTTCGAAAGCCCGCGCCGTCACATTCTGTCGTAATCCCGTGACAGTCCAAGGCCGCTTGTCGACGCACGGTCGCCGTTCGCCGCAAATGACCCCGTTGGACGGCGTCCCCGCGGCCCTTCGCCGCATTTCCCATGAAGACTTACCGCAAGCGCGCATCCTGGGCTCGCGGGTCCGTGTTCGCCCGTGCGTTCAGGAGGGGAAATCGTCGTGCCGGTGCGTCCGCCATCACTGAGGGCCATTGCCGCCTTCGAGGCCGCAGCCCGGCATGAGAGCTTCACCAAGGCGGCCGACGAGCTGAACCTGACGCAGAGCGCCATCAGCCATGCGATCCGCTCGCTGGAGCTGCGCCTGGGCGTCGACCTCTTCGACCGGTTCGGCCGCACCGTGGTCCTGACCGAGGCCGGCCGCGCGTTCGTGAGCCGCCTGCGCCTGTCGCTGAACCTGATTTCCGAGGCCTTCGAGGCGCCTGCCAGGCCGGGGCGCGCCCGCCTGGTGGTCGCCGCCACCGCCGGCATCGCCGAGCGCGTGCTGGCCACCCGCCTGCCGGGCTTCCTGGCCGGCCATCCCGACCGCGAGCTGGAGCTGCGAACGGTCACCGGCGCGTCCGAAGTGAACGCCGGCGAGGCCGACGTGGCGATCCTCTACGGCGCCGGCGCCTGCGCGGGCCTGACCCAACGCCGGCTGTCGGGCGAGGCCTTGTTCCCGGTCGCCGCCCCGTCGGCCGACCTGCCGCGCCGGCCGGAGGACCTCGTCCGCGCCTCGCTGATCCACCAGCCCGAGCATCCGTGGCGGCTGTGGCTGGAGCAGGTGGGCCTGAGCGACCTCCCGACCCACGCGACGCTGACCGCCGACAGCCCGCTGGCGGCGCTGGAACTTGCCCGCAACGGCGCCGGGGTCTGCCTGGCCCGCGGCCTGCTGGTGCGCGACGACATCCGCGCCGGACGCCTGGTGCGCCTGTTCGAGGCCGAGGCGTCGCTGCGCGAGGACTATACCGCGGTCTGGAACCCGGCCTCGCCCCGTGCGGACGTTATCCGCCCCTTCGTCGACTGGCTGGCCGCTGCCATGGACGCCGGCTCGCCGCCGGTGCTGCACGCGGCCTAGCGGGTCCGTCCTTCTCCCTCGGCCTGTTCCGCCGGCCGTTCGCCGCGCGCGCGGCGGCTTCAGGCCGCTCGCGCGCCGGGGTGCGGCGGGATGATGTCGTAATAGTCGGCGAGGGAGCGGTACTCGGCGGCGACACGTTCGAACTGCTCGCGGCCATGGCCGGGCGAGGCGTCGTCGGCGAGGCGCTGCACACGGTCAGCTTCGGCGCGGTAGTACTCGGTCCGTCTCACCCAGCCGGAAAGCCGGGCGGCCCCCGAGGTTCCCCCGCCAAACAAAAGGGCCCCCGCGCGAGCGGGAGCCCCTCCGTTTCTCCTCGGGTGGGCGGCGGCCGCAGCCGCCGCGCCCGGCCTTAGAAGTTCGCCGTGAAGCCGACGAACAGCTTGCGGCCCAGCAGGTCGTAGGTCGGGTAGCTGTTCGGCGAGCCCGTCTGCGAGATGCGGTTGTTCACGAGCGGCGGATCCTGGTCGAGGATGTTGTTGATGCCGCCACGGACCGCGAACTTGTCGTTGATGTTCCACACCGCCGCGACGTCGATGTAGCTGCGCTCGGGCAGCTTGTGGTTGAACGCGTTGCGGGCGTTCAGACCGATCGTCGGCTCGTTGGTGTCCTGTTCGTAGGTCGTGCCGCCGATGTAGCGCCAGGAGACCGACGCCAGGACGTTCCACGGCGTGTTCCAGTTGATCCGCATCGTGTGGCGCCAGCGCGGGTTCAGCGTCTGGCACTGCGGGCCGAACAGGCCGGCGCAGTCGTACGGGTCGTCGCCCGGCAGCGGCGTCGTGGTGACCTTCAGGGCGTAGGAGCCCGTCAGGCTGACCGTGACGTCGCCCCAGTCGTCCACGCCCCAGTCCGAAAGCGGCAGGCGGTAGGTCGTCTGCAGGTCGATGCCCGAGGTGGTGCCGGCGCCGACGTTGACGTTGGTGCCGTTGATGTAGCCGGCGCCCGTCACGCTCGAACCGAACAGGATGCCGTTCGGCGCTCGGCGGATCTGCGAGCAGAACTGCGGATCGCCCGAGTCGAGGCAGCGCTGCAGGATGACGCCCAGCGGGATGGCCCCGATCACGTCCGTCAGCTTGATGTGGAAGTAGTCGACGCTGACGGTGAAGCCGCGGATGAAGTTCGGGCGGATGGTGGTCCCGACCGAGAACGTCTTGGCGGTTTCCGGATCGAGCAGCGGGTTGCCGCCGTTCAGCACCGAGCACTGGCCCGACGGGCACTGCGGGATGATGCCGTACTGCGCGGCCGTGACGCCGGTGTTGGCGCAGGCCGCCTGGGTGGCCGGACGCACGGCGCCGGCGGCGCAGGGGTCTTCCGCCACCTGGCTGGTGTTGGTGACCGCCTGGGGCGTGTAGAGCTCGAGGATCGAGGCCGCCCGGATGGCCTTGTTGTACGAGGTCCGGATCTGGATCTCGTCGGTCGGCGCCCAGAGCAGGCCCAGCTTGTAGGTCTTGGCCTTCGCGCCGGTGGAGTACTTCGAGTAGCGGTAGCCCAGTTCGGCCGTGAGCTGGTCGGCGAACGGCATGTCCTGGACGATCGGGATACGGGCTTCAGCGAAGCCTTCGTTCACGCGCAGGCTGTTGTCGATCGGCGTGGAGGCGCCGCCGGCGCCCGACAGGTCGCCCGAGAGCTGGGCGGCGTCGGGTTCGTACTCGAGGTGGTCGCGGCGGTTGTGGAAGCCGAAGGCCACGCCGACGCCGTTGGTCGCCCACGGCGACTTGATGCCGTAGTCGGTCAGGTCGCCGGTCACCGTGGCCTCGAACACGCGCTCGGTGATCGTGCCGCGCGAGGTGCCGGTGATGTCGAGGTAGGCCAGGGCCGCGTCGGTGACCTGGCCGTCCTGGAAGATGTTGTAGGGCACGCACGAGCCGCCCGAGATACAGCGCGGACCCTGCGGCGTCTGGACGACCAGCAGCGAGTTCTGCAGGCGCGAGACCGACAGGTAGTTCTGGGCCGCTTGGTCGAGGGTGGTGGTGTAGTACGAGCCGTAGGCGTCGTACTTCCACGAGTCGACGATCTCGCCGCGCACGCCGCCGACGAAGCGGTAGTTGGTGTGCTCGTAGAACTGGTTGCGGCCGCCGCCTTCGATGTTCCGGCGACCGATCAGCATTTCACGCGTCGCGCCCGAGGCGACGTCCGCCGCCGAGCAGTTCAGCACGCCGCGCTGCTGGGCGCTCATGAAGGGGTTGTCGCAGTTGATCAGGAAGCCGCCGTTCGGGCTGGCGCCGGTGCCCTGGAACAGGCCAGTGGGCGCGATCAGCACGTTCGAGCGGTCGTTCATGAAGCCGAAGTCGGCGTAGGCCTCGGCGTGCTTGTTGACCTCGTAGCGGGCCATGAAGCCCGCCGTATAGCGGGTGCCCTGTTGCATGAGGTAGGCGTAGTCGTTCGAGTTGAAGAACGGCGGCGGGGTGGTCGAACCGGTGGCGCTCCAGGCCTGGAAGTTGTTGCCCGACACCGCGATCTGCGTGGGTGCGCCCGGCAGGTTGAATGCAGCCCCGCTGGCCAGCAGCCACTGGTTCGAGTTGGGCGAGCCCGCGCAGCTGGCGACCCCGGCGGCCGTGGCCACCACCTGGCACGACGAGTAGTCGCGCTGGTTCTGCCGGACCGGCTTCTGGTCATGGTAGGTGAAGTAGGCGGTCACATTGCCCCGGCCCTCGTCGAGGTTGGCGCCCATGATCACGCTGAAGTCCTGGGACTCGCCGTCCCACTTGTCGCCCGGTTTCCTGACGCCGCGGGCCGGCAGCAGGCCCTGGACGAACTCGTTGTGCTGGTTGTGCTGGTAGACGCCGAAGTTGGCGTCGAGCTGCAGGCCCTCGAAGTCGCGCTTCATGATGAAGTTCACGACGCCGGCGATGGCGTCCGAGCCGTAGGTGGCCGAGGCGCCGCCCGTCAGCACGTCGACGCGCTCGATCAGCTGCGACGGAATCTGGTTCAGGTCGGGCGAGGGGTTGGTGTTGCCGGTGTTCGGGTCGCCGATGCCGAGGCGACGGCCGTCCACCAGGACCAGCGTGCGCTGCTGGCCGAGGCCGCGCAGGTCGACGGTGGCGATGCCGCCGGGGCCCGACAGCGGGTTGGAGGTGGTCGACAGGCCGGTCTGGCTGTTCTGGCTCACCTGCGGCAGCTGGTTGATGATGTCAGCGGTGACCGGGCGGCCGCCCAGGGTCACTTCCTCCGAGCCCACCATCTGCACGGGGCTGACGCTGTTGACGTTCGGACTCGGGATCCGGGTGCCGGTGACCACGACTTCGGCGACTTCGTCGTCGCCGGCGCCGGTCTGGGCGAAGGCGGGCGTGGCGAGGCCGATGAGGGCCACCCCACAGATCATCGACGACGCCAGAAGGCGCTCACGCGTGTTCTTGATGTTCAAGGTCTAGTTCCTCCAGCGGCCGCCGGCGGCGCTGCCGCCACGGCCGATCCCCACATGAAAAGCCGGCCCCCTGCGCAGCCGGGGCGACCGGCCGCGCGCCTGAGCGCCGCTGGAGAAAAACTATTGTCGCGTTGAGCGCCCCTTTACTGAATTTGTCTTCTGGGTTTCATGAGGACTTTTCATGCGAAGGTTCCGCACGCGCTCATGAAGCGTCACCTTGGTGTCCAAAAAGACGCATGAAAACAACGTGATTTGGCCATGTTGAGACGCGTGAAGCTGAGCCGCCTGAGATCCGCGGCCGGCTGCGACGGTCAAGTCGTTCGTGGAAGAATGTTGCAAAAAGAAAACAGCGTCGACGAACGGTACAATTGTCACGACGAAGCAACACATGAAAGGACTTCATGTGAAGTATGACGAGAAGTCGTCACGAAATTTCTATGCCTCGGTCTAAAGTCCTTCGGCCGAGGCGTGTAGGCCCGGCGCCAGGACCGCGACGGAGCTCACATGACCGCTTTGGCCTTCGAATTCGCCGCCGGCGCCGCGCCGGTCCGCCGCCCGCCCACGCAAGGATCTGTCCGTGTGCTCTGGATCGACGCCGACGCCGGCGCGATCGAGCCCGGCCTGGACATGCTGCGCCGCCACGGCTTCGAGGTGGACCGCGCCGACACCGCCGCCGAGGCCCAGCCGATGCTGGACGCCGAGGGCGCCGACCTGGTGATCCTGGAGACCGCCCTGCCCGACGCCGACGGCCTGGCGCTGTGCCGCAAGCTCTCCGACGCCGAGACCGCGCCGGTGCTGGTGTTCGCGCGTGCGGCCGACACGCTGGATCGCGTGGCGGGCCTGGAGTTCGGCGCCGACGACGTCCTGCCCAAGACGACCCATCCCTTGGAGCTGCTGGCCAAGGTGCGCGCCCTGCTGCGCCGCGCCGCCCGGCAGGCCCGCCAGACCGCCCAGGCCGCCGCCGAAACGTGGCGCTTCGACGCCGAGCTCGGCTACGTGACGTCGCCGAACGGGCGCACGGTGCGGCTTAGCCCGGCCGACGCGGCCCTGCTGCGCGCGCTGGCCGACCGGCCGGGCCAGGTGCTGCCGCGCGAGACGCTGATCTCCCTGCTGCACGGCGACGGCTCGACCACCGGCGGCCGATCGATCGACGCGCGGGTGGCGCGGCTGCGGCGCACGCTGGCCGCCTGCGACGGCGCCGGCGACATGATCAAGACGCTGCGCGGCGGCGGCTACCTCTTCCAGGCCCAGGTCACCGCCCGCGCCAACCAGGCTGCGGCCTGAGGGAGGCCGTGATGATCGCCGCCCTCTCCGTCGCGCTGATCCTGGCCCAGGCCAGCGCCCCGCCCGGCGCCCCCGCGCATCAGGCCAGCGAACCGACCACCGTGGCGCCGGCCGAGGTGGTCGCGCCTGAGATCCAGGCGGCCGCGCCGCGCAAGGATCCGATCGTCTGCAAGTCCGAGACACCCATCGGCTCTCGACTGCCGCAGAAGTCCTGCATGCTGAAGAGCGAGCGCGACCGGCTGAAGGCCGACGCCCGCAAGCGCCTGGAGGACATCCAGACCTCCAGCCACGGCCCGTTCAAGAGCCCTGACAGCTGAGATCGCGGCGCGACGGCGCCACTTTCCGTGAACCACGGATTTCACCGATTTCACGGATCAGCCCAGCGCTGTCCGTGAGATCCGTGGTTCCGAACGACAGCGCCTGCGGCGGGTCGACCGCCTAGGCTGACCTGACCTCGTCCACCAGGGCGAACAGGGCGCCGGCCTCGAGCGGCTTCTTCAGCACGCCGTCGGCGCCGGCGTCCATGTAGCGGTCGATGTCCTCTGCCGCGACGTTGGCGGTGACCATCCAGATCGGGACGCGCGCACCGGCGGCCTCCGCCGCGCGGATGCCGCGCACGGCTTCCGTACCGTCCATCACCGGCATGTTGGCGTCCATCAGCACCAGCTCGAAGGTCCCGGCCCGCCACGCGTCGAGCGCCTGGGCGCCGTCCTCGGCGAAGGTCAGGTCGACGGCCACACCGTCCAGCAAGGCGGTCAGCACGCGGCGGTTCGCGGCGTTGTCCTCGGCCGCCAGCACCCGCAGCGTCCGCGCCGCGACCGACACGACGCCCGGGACCTCGGCGGGGAAGTCGTGGCGCGGGGCGTTGAAGGCGAACCAGAACACCGCGCCGGGAGTGTCGGCAGGGACGCCCGGCAGGTCGTCGACACCCACCTCGCCCCCCATCAGCGCCAGGCTGGCCGCGCAGGCCGCCAACCCCAGGCCGCTGTCGCCCACCAGCCGCCCGCGGGCGGTCTGGTCGAAGGCCTCGAAGCTGAGCAGCCGGTCCTCGGGCGGTACGCGCGGGCCGGTGTCGCGCACCTCGACCAGCACGCCCAGGTCGCCGTTGCGCGGGGCGCCGGCCAGCCGCACCGAGACCCGCCCGCCGGCCGCCGTCGCCTTCAACGCACTGGAGACCAGGGTCACCAGCGTCTGCTCCACCCGCGCGGCGTCGGCCACCACGCCGAACTCCAGCGAGGGGTCGGCGTCGTCGAAGGTGAGCTCCACGCCGATCGCATCCGCGTGGCCGCGCCAGAGCCCGATCACGGCCTCGGCCAGGCCGCGCAGATCGAGCGGGGCGGGCTTGAGCTGGGCCGCGTCGCCGCCGGCACCCGCCAGCTCCAGCACGCCGTCCAGAAGGCGGTTGAGCTGCTCGCCGCCCTCGACGACACCGCGGGCCAGGTCCTGCTGCGCCGGGGTCAGCGGCTGGCGGCGGAGCGCCTGGCCGAAGCCGAGGACGGCGTTCAGCGGCGTGCGGATCTCGTGGCTGGCCACCGACAGCAGGCGCGAGCGGGCCAGGCCCGCGGCCTTGGCCTCCTCCACCGCCTCGCGCAGGGCCAGGTTCTTGCGCACCAGCGCCTGCATGGCCCCGGTCAGGGCGCGGTCGCTGTTCTGCTGGCGCGAGGTCGCCAGCAGCACGGCGGCCACGAACAGCAGCATGGCGAAGGTGTAGTGGTTCTCGGCGAGCGGCCGGTCGAGGTCGACGGCGATCCACAGCAGGGTCGCGGCCGGCGGAATGACGCCCACCACGTAGCTCAGCCGCGTGATGTGCACCCGCAGCGCCACGAACAGCAGGACGCAGATGGCCAGCAGCGCGGCCTCTACCTTCATGTGCGGCGCGTCGTAGCCGCGGATCAGCACCGCCAGCCAGCAGGCGTTGACCACCAGGAGCAGCATCAGCACGTCGGACTGCCAGCGCAGGCGGCGCGTGGCGGCGGCGCGGTCGGGCTGGCGCACCGCATATTCAGTGGCAAGCAGCAGCGCGAAGTAGAGTCCGAACTCCAACGCGCCCAGCACGGCCATGCGCCACGGCGTGAAGACGGCCAGCAGCGCCACGAACGCGCCGACCAGCCCCAGCCGCGTCAGGGCTGTGGTGCGCGAATAGCGAATGTACCCGTCCGGATGTGAAACATCCGCGGTCGACTCCAGCATGATCGTCCCGTCCCCCGATCGCTGCCGGCATCAAGCATGGGTTGAGGAGCCCCACACCTGTGCTCACCCATAGCGCGAATGTGAGTCGGGCATGCCTGTCCAGAGGCGAACCAACATTCCGGTCTGTTCGCCGAGCAAAGATCGTCGAAAACCGGGTCCGCCCGAGCCGGCGCGCGGCTCAGGTCCGGGTCAGGCCCGGGTCAGGCGGGTCATCAGCACCTCGCGCCGCAGGATGAAGCCCAGCGTCTCGTAGAGGGCGATGGCGGCCGTGTTGCTGGCGTAGGCGTGCAGGAACGGCGTCTCGCCCCGCGCCAGGATCCGCTCGGCCACCACCCGCGTCAGGAGGCCGGCATAGCCGCGGCCGCGATGGCCGGGATCGGTGCAGACGCCGCTGACCTCCGTGTGGCCGTCCGGTTTCATGCGCTCGCCGGCCATGGCGACCAGCCGTCCCTCGACCCTCACGCCGAAGAAGTCGCCGAGCTGGTGGGTGCGCGCGAAGAACGGGCCGGGCTCCGTGAGCGTCGCCAACGCCAGCATGTCGGGACCATCGGCGTCGGTCAGCGGTGTGATCTCGACGGCGGACGCCGGCGCCGGCGTCAGGTTGTTGGCGATCATCTGGACACCCAGGCCCTGCGAGACCACCACCACGCCCGGCGCGTCGGTCGGCGGGTCGGCCTGCAGGAACGCCACGTCGCCGTGCCGGGCGATCAGCGCGGCGAGACCAGAGAGGCTGGCCTTCGACCGGTCGTCCACGGCCGCGAAGACGCCGAAGGCCGGGTCGAACCGGCGCGCGCCGCCCTCGATGAGCGCGAGGTGCGACTGGCGGCCGGTCAGCGCGGACCCGGCGGGGCGGTCGAGCGGATGGATCGCGGACATGGCCGGGGGATAGCGCGGGCGGGCGGCGGATGTCCCGACCCGCGACGATCCGGTTCAGTTTTTGGTCAGTCCGCCGGCGGCGCCAGCGGCGAACAGAACCAGCAGTCCTCGCCGATCGGGCTGCCGGGCGGCTGGCGCGGGGCCGGGGCGACGTCGGAGGCCAGGAGCTTCAGGGCCTCGCGGTCGCCCTTGCCAACCAGATCGGCGAGGCGGCGGTTGAACGCCACCGCTTCGGGCGTCCCCTTCGACGTGTCGAGCCCTGCGGCGAACGCCTTCAGGCCCTGCTCCACCAGGCCGGCGGCCGTGGGCGACAGGGTCTTGTCGCCCAGCACGTCCACCAGGTCGCCGACGAGCCGGGCCTGCTCGCGGCGGCGGATCTCGGCGAAGCGCGGCGGGTCGTCGGCCTGGGCCTGGACGGCGCCGAACAGCCAGGACAGCAGCTCGTCGACGCTCACCTGGCCCGGATCGCGGCGATGCTGCTCCAGCACGCGGTTGAGGCGCGGGGCCTCCACCAGCTGGCGCAGGGTCATGTCCGAGGCCACGACGGCGGCGCCCATGGGGTCGAAGACCGGCCCGCCCTGGGTCCCGAACACCTCGATCTCGAACTGGCGGTCGGGGGTGGCGGCCTGGCCCTGCGACAGCAGGCCGGAGAGCTCGTCCGGGACGTCCAGCCGCTCGGGCGCGAGGGTCTCGCCGAGCGCCTTCAGCGCCCGGCGCTGGTCGGCCGCCGGGATGGGCTTGGCCTGCTCCAGCCCGCCGCCGTTCACGGGATAACCGTAGTCCACGCCGCCCACCTGCTTCACCACCGCGTCCACCTGGTAGCGATGGAACAGGTAGACCGGCACGAACACCCGGCGCAGGTCGGCCACCGGCGCGTCCTTGGGAATGTTGTTCAGGCCGAAGCGCCTCAGGGCGATCTCGCGCACCTCCAGCACGTGGGCCAGCTCGGCCACCGGATCGGCGCCATTGTCCCACTGGGTGCTCGACGGATGCTCGTCGTCGGCGATGAAGCGCATGCCCTGGGCGGACGCCTCGCGGGCGATGCCGTCCAGGTACCTGGCCTCGTCCGCGCCGGGCGGGGCGGCGCCGTAGAGCCAGCGCACGGTGAACTTGTCCCACGCGCCTGCGCCGCGGACATAGGCGTCGCTGAAGTCGAGCTTGCCGTTCTTCACGCGGATCAGCGGGGCCGGATAGTCCAGGGTCGAGGCCCGGCCGAAGGTGCTGCCCGCGAAGTTGTGCGAGAAACCCAGGGCGTGGCCTGTCTCGTGCATGCCGAGCTGGCGGATGCGGCTGAGCGCGATCTGGACCGGATCGTCCGGCCCGCCCTTGCCCGACCTGTCGGCGCCCAGCAGGCCCTCGAAGATCAGCTTGTCCTGTCGCACGCGCAGCGATCCCAGCTGGACCACGCCGCGCACGATCTCGCCCGTGCGGGGATCGACGATCGTCTGGCCGGTGGACCAGCCGCGGGTCTGGCGGTGGATCCAGTTGATGACGTTGTAGCGGGCGTCCATCGGGTCGGCGCCCTCGGGCAGCACCTCGACCTTGAACGCGTCGATGTAACCGGCGGCCTCGAAGGCCTGGTTCCACCAGCTCGCGCCCTCGACCAGCGCGCCGCGGATCGGCTCAGGCGCCGCGCGGTCGACATAGAAGACGATGGGCTTCTTCACCCGCGAGCGGGCGGCGCCCGGATCCACCTTCTCGAGCCGGAAGCGGCGGGCCAGGCGGATGACGACGGGCTCCTCGAGCGAGGCGGAATAGTCGCTGACCAGCACCTGGACCGACGTGCCCGTGCGCGGGTCGTAGCGGCGCGGCTGGAAGCCCGGCCCGGGCAGCTTCACGAACGAGTGGTGGACGGTGAGCGTGACCGAGCGCGGATCGGGCGCCACGGCGCGCACCTCGGCGCCCGGCTCGTCGCTGGTGAAGGTCTGGACCGCCTCGAACTCGAGGCTCTCGGGGAAGACGCCCACGTGGCCGGCGTCGGCGTAGCTGAGCGGGGCCGAGGCGCGGAAGGTCCCCTGCCGCCGCGCCTTCAGCCGCGCGGCGATGTCCAGCGTGTCCTGGGTCAGGAAACTGGTGATGTCGACCAGCATCGAGCCGTCGGGCCCCTCGGCCACCACGTCGCCCGACCAGAGGTTGGACACGGCGAACGAGTCCTTCACCGCGCGGACCTCGTCCGGATTGCCGTTGGCGGCGCGGAAGGTGGGGTTCTCGGCTTGCAGGATCACCTTCTTCCCGGCCCGGCGGAAGGCGACCACCAGCGGCCGGCCGCTCTCGGCGCGGTCGAGGCCGATGGGCGTGGAGCCCAGGCCGGTGGTCAGGGCAGCCTGGTAGATGAAGCGGCCCGAGACGCCGTCGGCGTCGGGCGCGGGCAGGCGCAGCTGGATGCGGTTGGCCTTGCGGTCGACGAAGGCGCGCAGCAGGCCGTCTCGGGCTTCCGACGACGCCGTCGCCTTGGCCCAGTCGCCGCCCGCCGGCGGATCGGCCGCCAGCGCCGGCGCGGCCAGCGCCGCCATCAGCGCCGCGAGCGTCGCCGCCCGCCCCCACGATCCCCAGCCCATACTCGACACTCCCCTCGTTGAAACGGATCAGGCGGCCGCGACCATCGGCGGCCGCGGGCGCCACAGCACCGCGAGGCTGACCAGGGCGCAGGCCACGACATAGAAGCTGGGCGCGATGGGCGAGCCGGTCTCGCGGACCAGCACCGTCGACACCAGCGGGGCGAACCCGCCGAAGATCATCACCGCGCCGTTGTAGCCGACCGATAGCGCCGTATAGCGGACGCGGGTCGGGAACAGGGCGCACAACACCGCGGGCGCCGCGCCGTTGTAGAGGCCGTACATCGCGCCTGCGACGACGCTGACCGCCGCCAGCGTTGCGAACGACGGCGCGGCGCTGAGCAGCAGGAACAGCGGCACGCTCAGCGCCGCGAACCCCGCCGCCGAGACGACCAGCGGCGCGCGGCCCCAGCGGTCGGACGCCAGGCCCGACAGCGGGATCACCAGGATGTTGGCCAGGGAGGCGCAGACGGTGGCCGAGAGCGCCGCGGTGGGAGCCATGCCCAGCGACTGGACCGCGAAGGTGGGCAGGAAGCTGATGAAGACGTAGTTGGCGACGGTCCAGATCATGGTCAGGCCGAAGCAGGTGAGCACCGCGGCGCGATGCTCAGTGAAGGCCGCACGCAACGGCGCGGGCGGGGCGCGGCGCTCCAGGGCGCTCTGGCGGTACTCCGGCGACTCCTCCACCCGCGAGCGCAGGTAATAACCGATAGGGGCCAGGACGAAGCCCACCAGGAACGGCAGCCGCCAGCCCCAGGCCTCCAGGTCGGGCGTCGAGAGCACCGCGTTCAGCAGCAGGGCCGAGCTGATCGCCAGGATCTGGGCCACGCCGGTGCTGAGCTGCTGCAGGCTCCCGTAGAAGCCCTTGCAGTCGGCGGGCGCGTGCTCGACGAGGAACGTGGCGGCCCCGCCCCACTCGCCGCCGGTGGAGAAGCCCTGCAGCAGCCGGAACACCACCAGCAGCGCCGGCGCCCAGAGGCCGATGGCGTCGTAGCTGGGGACCAGGCCGGTCAGGCCCGTGGCCACCGCCATCAAGGTGATGGTGAGCGCCAGCGCCGCCTTGCGGCCGTGGCGGTCGCCGTAGCTGCCCAGCACCATCGCGCCCACGGGCCGCATCAGGAAGCCGACGCCGTAGGTGGCGAAGCTGGCCAGGATCGAGGTCACCGGGTCGGGCGACGGGAAGATCGCCTTGCCGATCTGGACGGCGAAATACGCGTAGACGCCGAAGTCGAAGAGCTCGAACAGGTTGCCGAGCAGGCACGCCGTGATCGCCCGCCGCCGCGCCGCCGGACTGAGGACCCGTCCGCTCTGTTCGGCCGCCATCCTCACGCCCCGGAACCCGCACCGACCGACGACAAATGGCGGAAAACGAAGAGGTTCACAACTGCTTGATCTTGCTGGAAAAACACAAAATTCAGTTCTGACTTCCACAAGGCGCGCTGATGAGTGCGCGCGGCCCCCGCGGGCCGGCCGCCCAACGATTGGGCGCCCTGCGTACGCACCGACCACACGGTCAGGCCGCGGCCGGCGGACCCCGCAACAAATCTTTGCGTCGCGTTGTGGTTTTGGCGCGCCCATCCGTCTCAGACAAATAGGAGCACTTTCAAGCGCGTAGCCGGCCCGTGCGCCAGCCCCCGCCGAGCCTCGGCGGACCCTGGCGTCAGGGACAAGCGTTCCACATGATGAACGACGTTCCACTTGCTGAACGCCGAACGCTATGACTACGCTGTGACATGTCTCCGGGGGCGCTGACATGACTCTTGAGCAGCTGCGGATCTTCGTCTGCGTCGCCGAGCGGCTGAACATGACGCGGGCGGCCGAGGCCCTGCACATCACGCAATCGGGCGTCAGCGCCTCGATCAGCGCGCTGGAAAGCGCCTACGGCACGCCGCTGTTCGACCGGGTCGGCCGGCGCATCGAGCTGTCGGTGGCGGGCCAGGCGTTCCTGGGCGAGGCCGAGAAAGTGCTGAACCAGGTGAAGACGGCCCAGCAGACCCTGTCCGATCTCAGCAACCTGCGCCGCGGCGGCATCTCGATCTGCGCCAGCCAGACGCTGGGCAACTACTGGCTGCCGCCGCTGATCGCCGAGTTCAACCAGCGCTTCCCGCACCTGGCCATCGAGCTGCACCTGTCCAACAGCGCGGGCGCCGCGCGCATGGTGCTGGACGGCGCCGCCGAGCTGGGCCTGGTGGAGGGCGAGGTCCACGACCCGGCCCTGGACGGTTTCGAGGTGGGCAGCGACCGACTGTGCGTGGTTGTGCCGCCGGGCCATCCCTGGGCCGCCGGGCGGCCGGGCTGCGAGGCGCTGCTGCGCGGCGGCTGGGTGCTGCGCGAGGACGGCTCGGGCGCGCGGGCCGACTTCCTGCGCGGCCTGGGCGTGAGCCCTGATGCGGTGGCCGTGCGGCTGTCGCTGCCGTCGAACGAGGCGGTGCGCTCGGCGGTGATCGCCGGCGCGGGGCCGGGCGTTCTGTCAGAGGTGGCGGTGCGCGACGCCCTGGCCGCCGGGACGTTGGTGCGCGTGCCGATCGAGCTGCCGCGCCGCACCTTCCGCCTCATCCGCCACGGCGAGCGCAAGCTGAGCCGGGCGGCCGAAATGTTCCTGACGAGCTTGCCGCAGCGCCGGCCCGAGGCCGCCGGCCTGCGGCTGGTGGCGAACGCCTAGCCGCGGACCGATCAGGCCGGGACGTAGGTGAGCCGCAGCGCATCCTCGCCGATCAGTTCCTGCGCCACTAGACGGAGCGGCGGCCGCGGCCCGGCGAAGAACGGCGTGCCCGCGCCCAGCACGAAGGGGCGCAGGTAGATCCGGTAGGCATCGATGAGGCCCAGGTCGCCCAGGCTCCTCGCCAGCACCGGTCCGCCCACCTGGACCTCGCCGTCGACCTCGGCCTTCAGCTTTCGGACCGCCGCCTCGACGTCGCCCGAGATCAGCGTCGCGTTGGGACCGACCGACGTCAGCGTGCTGGAGACGACCCACTTCGGCTGGCGCCGCCACGCCTCGGCGAACTCGCGCCGCGCCGCGTCCCACGTCGGATCGTCGTCGTCCCAGTAGCGCATGAGTTCGTAGAGCCCGCGGCCGTAGAGACTACCGGCCTGGCTCTGGGCCTGCTCGATGTAGTGCCGGAACAGCGCTTCGCCGGGGGCGAACGCCATGTGGTCGACATAGCCGTCCAGCGACTGGTTCATTCCGAAGACGAGTTTCGCCATGCGACCTCCATGCGGTGCGGCGGAGGATAGCCGCGGTCGACGCGACGCCAACTCCCGCTCAGCGCGCCGCGTGATGCGCTGTGTGGGTCATGCTCCTGGGAGAGAGGAAGGCTTCGATCTCGTGGCGTCCAGCCGCCAATCAATCTCGGGCCGGAGGAATGATGGGGTGGGGTGCGGCGGTAAGGCTGGGGCAAGGACCTGTCGGGAGCTTTGCGCTGCGGAGACGCACGCGGGCAGAACGGTCGGAACAGCCTCGAGAACACCTCGAATGGCCTGCCGCGAATGCCAAGGGACCAACGGAACGGTTGCGGAGCAGACAGGAGCGCTGATCGTCGTCCGATGCGACGCCTGCGGCGCCGAAACGACCTTCCACCTGTCACCTGGGCCCACGCTCGAAGATTTACGGGACTTCAAGCCGCCCGAGCCGGGCGCGCCGTACCGACTCTAGCGGCGGGACCTTGCCTCAACCGGAGCGGCCAAATCTCCGGCGGAGCCACCCTCACCCAACCTCTCCCTCGGCGCAGGCGCGCCTGGGGGAGGAACGGATCGGCGTCTAGTACTGCTTCACGCCCACCGCCGCCGCGTCGGGCCGACGGGTGTCGGCGGCGCCGTACATCACCCCGTCGGGGCCGATCATGATCGACTGGGTGCTGCCCAGGATCTGCGAGCGCTCGACCTTGTGCCCCTTGGCCTTCAGGCCCGCGACCAGGTCCTCGGGGATCGACTCCTCGAGCTGCAGCGGCCCATCGACGCCGGCCTGGTAGATACGCGGCCGCTGGGCCGCCTCGGCGACGTTCAACTTGAAGTCCATCAGGTTGACCAGCATCTGGACCATGGTGGCCAGGATGGTCCCGCCGCCCGGCGTGCCGGTGGCGACCCAGGGCTTGCCGTCCTTGAAGATGATGATCGGCGAGATGGTCGACTGGGCGCGCTTTCCGGGCTCGATCTTGTTCCCGAGGCTGGTGGGCTTGGGGTTCCAGTCGAAGTTGCCCAGCGAGTTGTTGAGCAGGAAGCCCGTACCCGGAGCCACCACGTGCGCCCCGAACGAGGCGGTGAGCGTGTAGGTGTTCGACACCACGTTCCCGTACTTGTCGGCGATCGAGAAGTGGGTGGTGTCGGGGCTCTCGTAGGGGTGCGGGTCGAGGCCGGGCAGGCTCTTGCCGTCCAGCGACTTGTCCATCGAGATCAGCTTGGCCCGCTCCTTGGCGAACTCCTCGCTGGCGATGCCCTTGGCCGGCGTCTTCCACTGCGGCCCGCCGCCGGAGTAGCGGCGGTCGACGGTGACGATCTTCAGCGCCTCGGCGATGAGGTGCATCGAGGCCACGTTGCCCTGGCCGTACTCGCCCATCGGGAACTGCTCGATGATGTTCATCGCCTCGGCCACGCTGGAGGCGGCCGAGGTCGGCGGCATGTAGGCGATGTGGTAGCCGCGGTAGTCCGACCAGATCGGCTCCAGCACGTTCGCCTTGTAGGCGGCCAGGTCTTCCTTGGTGATGATGCCGCCGCCGGCCTGGATGCCGGCCACCAGCTTGTCGGCGACGGGACCCTTGTAGAAGCCGTCGGCGCCGCGGGCCTGGATCTGCTTCAGCGTCCAGACCAGGTCGGGGTTCTTGAACACGTCGCCCGGTTGGTAGGCCGAGCCGTCCTTTTTGAAGTAGACCTTGAAGGCCCCCTTCGGGTCCTTGGACATCATCGCCTTGCGGCCGGCCAGCGCCGAGGCCTCGTCGTCGCTCAGCACGACGCCCTTGGTCGCCAGATCGATGGTGGGCTGGACCAGCTTGGCCCAGGGCAGCTTGCCGAACCGCTTGTGCGCCTCGTAGAGGCCCGCGATCGTCCCCGGCACCGTCACGCCCTTGAACGACATGACCTTGTCGTTCGAAACCTTGTTGTCCGGCCCCAGCAGCAGGTCGGGCTTCACGCCCAGCGGGGCCTGGCCGTAGTACTCGATCGCCGTCGTCTTCTTGCTGGCGGCGTCATAGACCAGCATGTAGCCGCCACCGCCCAGGTTGCCCGCCCGCGGCAGGGTCAGGGACTCGGCGATGCCCACGGCCACCGCGGCGTCCACGGCGTTGCCGCCCTTGGCCAGGATGTCGGCGCCGATCCGCGAGGCGATCTTGTTCTGCGAGACCACCATGCCGTCGCGGCCGATCACCGGGTGGTGGATCGAGCGGTAGCCGATCAGGTCGCCGCCGGTCTGGGCCAGGGCCTCCGACGGCTGCTGCCCCTCGTCCTGCGCCCAGGCGGCGGGGCCGATGGCGACCGAGAGCGCCAGGAGGCTGACGAGGGCGCCGTTCACGGCGCGGCGGGCGACTTTACGCATGACTGTTCCCCGAAAACGAAAACCCCTCCCGCGGGCGGCGGGAGGGGCTCTGGTCATCCGCCTCAGAATTCCTTGCGGATGTTGAAGTAGAGGTACCGGCCGTAGGGGTTGTAGACCGTGGCCGGGTAGCCGTCGGACACCAGCGGCGGATCCTTGTCGAACACGTTGCGCGCGCCGACGAGGATGCGGGTGTTGTTCAGGTACTTGTTGCCGTCCTCGAAGGTGTACGAGACCGACACGTTGTGCACCCAGGTGCGGTGCACGTTGTAGAACTCGCCCGTCGAGTAGGTTAGGGCGGTGGAATAGAAGCTGCCCGTGTAGGTGGTGAACCAGTTGGCCGTGAAGTTCTTGTAGCGCCAGTTCACCGAGCCCGTGCCGCGCCACTCGGGCGTGCCGTTCTGGCCGACCAGGTCCTGGCCGCCCGTGATGATCGTGCCGGCGTTGATCTGGCCGGCCGCGCGCGCCGCGATCAGCGCCGCCAGGCCCTCGGTCGGGGACTGGTACAGCTTGTCCAGGCGGGCCACGTTCACGTCGACGGTGAAGTCGCCGAAGCTGTCGGTGTTCAGGCGGTAGTTGACGCCGACGTCGACACCCTGGGCCACCTGCGGCAGCTGGTTGACGTACTTGTCCTCGGCGTAGTCCACGAAGCCGACCGGCGTCAGGCCGGTGCCGGCGAACACCGCGATGTTGTCCGGGGTCGGCGCCAGGCGGTGGACCAGCGGGTTGGACGAACCCTGCAGGCGGTTCAGGTAGTCGAGGATGACGGCGTTGCCCTCGCCGAACAGCCCGATGATGCCCTTCTGTCTGATCTTCCAGACGTCGACCGTGAAGATCAGGCGGCCGACTTCAGGCGGGATGAACTCCGGCTGGAAGACGATGCCGTAGGACAGGCTTTCCGACGTCTCCGGCTTCAGGTCCGGGTTGCCGGCCCGCACGGCCCGGGTGGTCCGCGACTGGGTGCACTGGGTGAAGCTGGTGATCCGCTTGGCGCGCAGGTCGGCCTCGCAGAAGTAGTAGTCCTGGCGGCTGTTGGTGCGGCTCACCTGGCTGACGTTGATCTGTTCCAGGTTCGGGGCCTTGAAGCCCTTCGACCACGAGCCGCGCAGGCGGAAGCCGGGGATGATGTCCCAGGCCGCCGCCACCTTGGGCTTCGCCACGCTGCCGACGTCGCTGTAGTCCTCGGCGCGCCCGGCCAGCTGCATCTCCAGGCGGTTGACGAACGGGATGTTCATCTCGGGCGAGACCAGCGGCACGGCCAGTTCGGCGTAGGCCGACATGACGGTGCGGTGGCCGTTCACGTCCGGCGACACCGAGGTGCCGGGGATGTTGCTGAGCGCCACGGCGCCGCCGACGATCGGGCCGGTGACGGCGTCGATGTAGGGGATGGTGCCGTCGACGTTCTTGTCGCGGTTGTCCTGATAGGTCTCGCGGCGGACTTCGACGCCCGCGGCGATGCCGACGTCACCGGCCCAGATCGAGATCAGGTCGGGACGGTTCACCTTGAAGTCCCAGAGCGCGAGCGTCGTCTTGTTCGCGCGCGTGATCGGGATCAGCAGGCCGGCCAGGGCCGCCGCGCTCGACGGGGTCTGGTCGCCGCCGAGCAGCAGGTTCGTCCCGCCGCCGATGCCGTTGAAGGGGTTGTAGGCGTCGGGCGTCGTGCGGTTGACCGCCGCCGAGAAGGCCGTGCCGTCCAGGGCGTAGGACAGGTCGTCCACCGTCGCCTCGGAGTAGAGGGCGGCGGTCTCCCAGTTGAAGCCCAGCTTCTTGCCCTTGAAGCCGCCCAGCACGCGGTACTGGTCGTTCTTCACGATGACCTGCGAGGCGCCCAGGTCCAGCAGGCCGTAGGCGTTGAAGGTCAGGCGCAGGCCGCCGGCGGGCACGCCCACCAGGTTCGGCAGGCGGTTCGGGTTCGGCTGGCCGTTGGCCAGCGTCGCGGCGCCGAAGGGGTTCCAGTAGGCGGTCGGCGAGATGCTGATCGTCGGCGAGGTGCTGAGCGAGTTGTAGGCCGCGACGTTGCCCTCGGTGCGGGCGTGGTAGTAGCCGGCCTCGCCGAAGAACGTGACGTCGTCATTGATGTCGTAGTGGCCGGTGAAGAACAGGTTCACCCGGTCGGCCTGCGGGATGACCGACGACTTCATCGAAGCCAGGTTGTCGACGCGGAAGGCGCGGTCGGTCGTGGTGTTGAAGGCGCCCGGCACGACGCAGAGGCCGGGCCCGATCACGACGGTGCAGCTCACCGACTGGGGCGAGGTGTGGAAGATGCCGGTGGCGCCGGTGATCGCCGTCGTGCCCTGGCGGATCGCCGACGTCACGCCCACGGCCTGGAAGGCGCCGAAGCCCGTGGTGGCCGAGCGGGCGTCGAGGGTGACGGTGTTGGCGAACTCGGTGCCCGCGAACAGCGGCTGGCGGTTTGACGAAGCCGTGTAGTCCTGGTCGGAGGCGAGCAGGGCCGAGCGCTTCTCCAGCGAGCCGAAGAGCGTGATGTTGCCGCGGCCGTCCTGGAAGTTGTCGCCGAACAGCCCGGTCAGGCGGCCTTCGCGAAGGTTGGTGCCCGTGGCCGTCCCGTACTGGAACTCCATCTGGCCGCCGTCGAAGTCGTCGCGCAGCACGGTGTTGACCACGCCGGCCACCGCGTCGGTGCCGTAGATGGCGGCCGCGCCGTCGCGCAGCACCTCGATGCTCTTCAGGCCCGCCACCGGGATGGCGTTGGTGTTGTAGGTGAAGGTCGGCACCAGGGACTCGGCCTGGGTCGTCGGGTGGTAGACCGTCCGGCGGCCGTTGATCAGCACCAGGGTGTTGCCGGCGCCCAGGTTGCGCAGGCTGATCGAGTTCACGTCGCCGCGCGCCGAGTTGGACGACCCGGGCAGGAAGCTCGAGTTGAACGTGACGTTGCCGGCCTGCGGAATGGTCCGGAACAGTTCGTCGCCCGACCCGGCCGCCGTGGCCTGGATCTGCGTCGCGTCGACCACCGTCACGGGCAGCGCGGCGGTGACCTTCGAGCCCTGGATCTGCGAGCCGACGACCACGATCTCTTCGAGTTCGCTGGGCGCGGCGCCGGCGGCCTGCGCGGAGGCCCGGCCGGCGAAACCGACGGCGGCGCAGAGCGCGCTCGTCGCAAGCAAGGCCACGCGGCCCCGCGACGGAGTACCCATCATATCTTGTTTTCCCCTCATCCGGCCGGCGCACACTCCGCGCTCGCCCGCGAGGATAGTGGCCAGTGGCGGACGCCACGTCAAACAAGCGTTCGTGGACTGTTCAATAACCCGGGCTGATCGATCAGTGCGACGGCGCCCGAAATGCGGCGGTTCAGCCGCCCGCTCGCCACAACCTGCAGCAGTCTTCGCATGCATCCAATACTGGCGTTGCAATTCGCCTTGCCGCCCGCAGGCAAGTCTGCGCAGCGGGAGGTCTCAGCCCGCCGTAACTTTGTGACATCCGGAACTGATGAGTTCGACAACTGGAATAGGTTTCCGCCGCCGATCCGGTTCGGCTAACGCTTGAGCAGGCGCGCGGCGCAGGTTGATCGCACGGCGTTCGGCGATTGACGCGAGCTCCGCCACAGAATGACAATGCGTTCAGCATCAGGAACAACGTTCACATACATGACCGACAACGTGCTCTCGGCCGCGCGCGTCCTGGACCTCGTCGAGCTGATCGCCACCAGTCGCGACGGCGTGCTGCTGCGCGAGGCCACCACGCGGTTGAACGCACCCAAGAGCAGCACCCTGATGCTGCTGCGCACCCTCGTGAACCGGGGCTACGCCTACCGCGATCCGGTCAGCGACCGCTACCTGCTGACCGAGCAGTACCGCGCCGGCGGCTTCGGCTGGGTGGCCGACCCGTACGCCCGGATCGTAGCGGCGGCGCGGCCGGTGATGGAGGTGCTGAGCCACGAGCTGGGCGAGTCGGTGACCTTCGGGGTCTTCGACACCCCCGGCCATGCCCGCGTGCTGACCCAGGTCGTGGCCGACGTGGAGATTCGCTACACGGCCAAGGTCGGCCCGCCGATCCCGCTCTACTGCACCGCCATCGGCCGCGTGCTGGTCTCGCGTCGCCCGCGGGCGGAGTGGCGCGGCCTGATCGGCTCGGGGCCCTTCCAGGCGATCACCCGCCACACGGTCACCGATCCCGAGGCGGTGTTGCAGATCGTCGGCCGCGTCCGCGAGGAGGGCCACGCCATCGTCATGGAGGAGTTCGCCCTCGGTGGCACCGGCGTCGCCGCCCCGGTGCTGGACGTGGACGGCCACGCCCTGGCCGCCCTCAACGTCGGCTGCGTCACCCCGCGCTTCGAGGACAAGCGCGAGCGCGTGGTGGCCGCCGTCATGGCGGCCGCCGGCGACCTGGGGCTGCAGTTGCGGATGGGCGCAGCGCCGGCGGAGTCGGCGGCCTAGAAGCCCTACTCCGCGCCCTTCGGCTTTGACCGGTAGTCCAGCGGCGGCGGGCGGTCGCCGACCATGGCCTTGTAGACGAAGTCCGGGCCGCGGCGCTGGCCCAGCTCGGCCTGGGCCTTGGCGATAGTGGCGGGGTCGGTCAGCAGATCTGCCGCCGTCAGCGCCAGGGTCTTGGCCGCCACGACGCCGCCCTTCACCGCGATGGGCGTGCCGCCGGCCGCAACGGCCTGCCAGCTGTGCGCCGGCGTGCCGGGCACCCAGGTGGCGGCGGTCATGCCGGCGGTCGGCGTCACCCAGCTCACGTCGGCCACGTCGGTCGAGCCGCCGCCCCCGCCGCCCAGGGTGTAGGCGTCGACCTGGGCCGCGCTGGCGATGGTGGCCTTGCTGGGCGGCAGCTGCTTGACCATCGCCTCGGCGAAGGCGGCGTCCTGGGCGTCGTACTTCACGCCGCCGACCTCGCGCAGGTTGCGGTCCATCAGCCGGCCCAGGGTGTCGTTGGGCAGCATGTTGTAGACGCCGCCGGTCTGCTCGAACGTCACCTTGGTCTCGGTGGCGATGGCCGCGCCCTCGGCCGCCTTCTGCACGCGGGCGATGACGTCGCGCACCACCTCCGGGTCAGTGTGGCGGACGTAGTAGTAGACCTCGGCCTTGTCGGGCACGACGTTCGGCGCCTGGCCGCCGTCGGTGGTGACGTAGTGGATGCGCGTGCCGTCCGGGATGTGCTCGCGCAGGTAATTCACGGCCACGTTCATCACCTCGACGCCGTCCAGGGCCGAGCGGCCCTTCTCGGGCGAGGCCGAGGCGTGGGCCGCGCGGCCGGCGAAGCGGAACTTGCCGCTGACATTGGCCAGCGAGATCGTCTGCGAGGCGTCGTTCGAGTCCGACGGGTGCCAGTGCAGCGTCGCCGAGACGTCTTTGAACAGGCCTGCGCGGACCATGTAGACCTTGCCCGAGCCGCCCTCTTCCGCCGGCGTACCGTAGACGCGAATCTCGCCCTTGACGTTGTTGGCGACCATCCAGGCCTTTACCGCCTGGGCGGCGGCGACCGAGGCCGCGCCGAACACGTGGTGGCCGCAGGCGTGGCCCGCCTCCTGCCCGGCGATCGGCGCGCGGGCCGGCTCGGCCTTCTGCGCCAGGCCCGGCAGGGCGTCGAATTCGGCGAGGATGGCGATGACCGGGCCGTCGCCGTTCCTGAAGCTGGCCACGAAGGCGGTCGGCATGCCGGACACGCCCGACTGCACCGTGAAGCCCGAGCCCTTCAGCTCGCTCTGAAGCAGGGCCGAGCTCTTGGTCTCCTGGTAGCCGACCTCGGCGTAGTCCCAGATCTGGTGGGCCACCTCGCCGAGGTGCGGGCCGGCCTTGTCGACCGAGGCCAGGATCGCGGCGCGCTGACCGGCCGCGACCTTGGCCTCGGCGGCTCCGGCGGCCAGCAGGGCGGCGAGGACGGCCGTTCCGGCGGCCAGGCGGAGATGTCTGCGCATCCTTGGACTCCTAGGGTCGGCCGACGGCCGGGCCGTATTGCAGGCCGTTGAACAGGAACTTGAACGCCGCGTGCGACTGGCCGCGCTGGGCGACCTCGGGGCCCATCAGGAACAGCTTGCCCTTGCCGACGTCCAGCTCGGTGACTGCGCCGGCGCCGTTCAGCTTCTCCTGGCCGACCGCCCAGCCGCTGCGCAGGACGTCGCCCGCCGGATACCAGGCCGTCCGCGTCCCGACGCCCGCCGCGAAGGCCGGGCTACGGTCGAAGAAGACGTTCATCGACTTGGGCGCGCCATAGGCCAGGGGCTTGGTGTTGTCGACCGTGACCTCCAGCAGCGAGCCGGGGATGTAGAAGCTGTTGCGCGACACCGGCTTGCCGTCGGGACCGTTCAGCGCGCTGGCGGCGGGCGTCCCCAGCAGATCGGCCAAGCGGGCCGAGTTGCCGATGGTGACCACCGAACCCCCGGCCTTCAGGAAGCTGGCGATCTGCGGGGCGGTCTTGTCGCGCGTCACCTCGCCCAGCCAAGAGCGGAATTCGGGCGGGATGTCCTCGGGCTTCGGCTGGCGCGGGCCCATGCCCTCGCCGAACTCGTCGGCCGACATGACGTTGTTGGCGAAGACCAGGACGTCGAAGTCCTTGGCGATGTCACCGGCGTCCAGGCGCTGCGGGTAGACCACCTTGTAGTCGAACTCGTACTGCTCCATCAGCCAGCGGGTCCAGCCGGCGGGCATGTTGCCGCCGTACTTGTCGACGACGCCGACCCGCACCGGCTTCAGCTTCAGCCGCTGCCCCCCTGGGGCCGAACCCAGGGCGTAAGCCGTCACGCCCAGCTCGCGCGCGGCCTTCTCGACGATCGCGCGGGCCTGCGGCGTGGCGGGGATCCACAGCGCGCCAGGGGCGAAGGGCTTGCCCGCCGCCTTGGTCGCCGCCTTCTGCCAGTAGACCTGCTGGCCGGACTTCAGCAGGCGGTTGGACAGGATGAAGCTGTCGTTGACCTCGTGGCTCACGAGGTAGCCGGCCTTGCCCGAGCCTACGATCTGGCCCGCGGGCGGGGCGATCAGGTCGGGGACCGCCTCGAACGGGCCGTCGAAGCCGTCCAGCACGCGGTCGAACGCCACGCCCATCTGCATGGCCAGGGTGTAGCCCGTGGAGTCGTAGGGCGGCACCGGCGGTCCGCCCGGATAGGCGAAGTCGTGCGGATGGTCCTGCGGCTCGAACATGTCCAGCACGTGCGGGCGATAGGCCTGGTCGGCCTTCACCACATACGAGCCGGCCGGATAGCTCTTGCCCGCCACGGTGAAGGGCTTGGTGGCCTTCTTCACGTCGACGCCGGTCTTGATCAGGGCGTTCAGGAACTTCACCGCCGTCGGCAGGTCGGCCTGGTCGGCGGGGATGATGTAGCCGCGCGGGTCGCGGTTGGCGGGGTCCTGGAGGATTTGCTTGTAGAGGTCGGGCTGCAGGCCCTGGCTGCGGCCGGAACCCACCAGCGGCTTGCCCTTGGCCGCCGCCTCCAGCGCCTCGATGCGCTTCGGCGTGACCGTCCAGCTGTCCTCGCGGCCGCGCTCGATGGAGTTGGTCCCCATCCGCCAGATGTTGAACAGGAGGCGCTCGCGGTTGCGCGAGGCGTAGTCCAGCACCGCGTAGTTCATGGTCAGCGAGTAGTCGATCGACTGGCGGAAATGCCAGGTCTGCGGCGCGATCGGCGCGGGCAGGTCGTTACGCGCGATCTGGTTCTTCGCGATCAGCGGGATCTCGGTCGGCGTGGGGTTGCCGATGATCTCGGTCAGGAGGCCCACCGCATTGTGGAAGTAGGTGATCGACCGCTCCATCCCGTTGTTCCAGGTGGAGTAGGTGGCGCCGCTGCGCATGGTGGAGCCCGGCTTGCCCTCGGCGATCAGCCGGCTGTGCATGTTGGCCCCGACCTCGCTCAGGGTGCTCATCACCAGCGGGTCGTAGTTGTAATTGAAGGGGTCGCGGAACGGCGGGACGAACACCACGGTGCCCGCCGGGCCCGTCTGGTGGTGGTTGTAGATGATCTGCGGGTACCATTCGCGGAAGAAGATGCGATTGACGTTCGTCGTCTCCTTCATCGACGACATGTAGTAGTCGCGGTTGTTGTCGTGGCCGATGTACTTCTGGTACAGCCGTGGCAAGCTGTTGAATTCGCGCTTCTTTTCATCCGCGTTGCGCATGTACCAGTTCGACACCAGCTCCATGCCGTCCGGGTTCACCTGGCCGAACAGGATGATGGTGTCGTCCAGGATGCGCTTCGTCTCGGCGTCGTCGCGGGTCAGCCACTGGTGCAGGGCGGCGATCAGCGCCTGGGGCGCGACCACCTCGGTGGCGTGCAGGCCGCCGTCGATCCAGACCACCGCCTTGCCCTCGGCCGCGAGCGCATGGGCTTCCTGCTCGGAGACGCCTTCGGCCTTGGCCAGCTTGCGGGCGATCTCGCGATAGCGGTCCAGCTTCGCCAGGTTGGCCGGCGACGAGACGATGGCCATGTACTCCGAGCGGCCCTCCTCGGTCTTGCCGATCTCCACCAACTTGATGCGGTCGGACTGCTTGGCGACCGCTTTGAAGTACGACTCGAGCTGGGTGTAGTTCGCCAGGAAGTAGTCGTCGCCGATGTCGTGGCCGAACGCCTCCTTCGGCGAGGTCACCGGCCCCGCCGCCTGGGCGACAGGGACGGCCAGCATCGCGCACAGCGACAGCGCCACGGCGGCGCGCGAGATCGCGCGGTTCCAGATCATCGGCAGTCCCCCAGTCGGTGGTCTTGGATCAATAGAAGGTCACGTTGTCGATCTGCAGCCAGAGCCGCTGACCGGCGTCGCGGCCGCCGCTGAAGCCCAGGTCGGTCAGGTCGGCGCCGGTCCAGGCGGCCGTCGAGGCGCCGCGCCCGGCGATGCGCTTCAGGTCGGCGAACGGGATCTCCACCGTCTTCCACTCCGGACCGGCGGTGATCGGCGCACGCCAGCGGCCGCTCTGCGTGCCCACCGTGAAGTCGTAGGCCCCGCCATCACCGCGCGCCTCGAAGCGGACACCCTTGAAGGCCGTGGCGTCCACCGGCTCCACCGACCCGCGGCTGAGCGGCAGGAGGACGCCCGCGCTGGGATCCTCCTTCTGGGCCATGCGGGCGGCCAGCAGGAGGGCGTGGTCGGCGCCGCTGCGCACCGTCACCTGGCTCACCTGAACCGAGCGGTCGTGGCCGCCGTCCATGTCGTCGAGGCGCAGGGTGTCGGCCTGGGTGCGGCCGTCGGGGCGCTCGAAGTCGTCGACCAGGGCCTTGGCCTTGATCGCCGGCATGGCCGGCTGCCCGTCGGCCGGCGTCGGCTTGAAGCCGGGGCCATAGGCCAGCTTGCCGTCGATCCAGACACTGTCGGTCTTGCGGATGTCGCCGATCTGCGCCCAGGGCGCGCCGTCGATGAGGACCAGGTCGGCGCGCTTGCCCTTCTCGATCGTGCCGCGGTCGGAGAGCTCGTTCATCGCCTTGGCGCTGTTGGCGGTGCCCGCCATCAGGGCCTCTGTGGGCGTCAGGCCCGCCTGCACCAGCAGCTCCATCTCGCGCAGGGTCGAGGCGCCGTGCGGCGTGCCAGGCATGCCGGCGTCGGTGCCCACCGCCACCATGATCCCGGCGTCGTGCAGGGTCTTCACGTTGTGCAGGGCGTAGCCGAACTTCTTCAGCGCGTTCTGGATCCGCGGATCGTCGCGGTTGGCCGGCTGCGGCTGGCCGGGCTTGATCGGCTCATAGACCGCCAGCGTCGGCGCATAGGTGGTGCCGTTGGCCTTCATCAGGGCCACGACCTCGTCGTCGACCTCGCGATCCTGCAGACTGTGGGCGATCACGTCCACCTTGGCCCGGGCGGCGATCTTGCCGCGCTCGACGGTCACCGTATGGGTCAGCACCTTCAGGCCGTTCTTGTGCGCCTCGTCGGCGATGGCCGACAGCGTCCAGTAGTCCATGCTGGTGTTGTCGGGCCCCGCGCCGTAGCGCCAGCCATCGGCGAACGCCTTGATGGCGTCGGGCTTGTAGGGGATCAGGCTCTTCACCGCGGCCCGCGCGCTCTCGGCCGTGCTGACCCATTTGGTGGTCGCCTCGTCCGCCCAGTCGGCGCCATGGCCGCCCGGCGTGCTGATCCGGGCGGTGAAGTTCACGTGCGGGGTGGTCAGCGTGCCAAGCCAGCGCCGGCGCGGCACATAGGCCTCGGGCGGCTGGTGGAAGTCATTCACCGTGGTCACGCCCGACGAGACATAGGCCGCCGCGATGGGTGGGGCCACGGCCGGCTGGCCGCCTGGAGTCCAGTGGGTGTGCAGGTCGAAGAAGCCGGGCAGCAGCGCCTTGCCCTTGGCTTGGATCACCTTCGCGCCCGCCGGGGCCTTCACGTTCGGGCCCACGTCTGCGATGCGGCCGTCGCGGATGATGACGTTGGCGACGTGGGGCGCGGCGCCGGTGCTGTCGAACACCGTGGCCCCCATGATCGCGGTGACCGGGCTCTTCGGAGGCGGCGCCGCCTGCGCCTGGCCGATCACGGCCGCCAGCCCCACCGCCACGACGACCCGCGCCGTCTTCCAGCCCTTCGTCACCCTTCGACCCCCATCTGCCGCCGCAGCCAAACCGGCCGCGTCCAAGGACGCGAACGGACGGCCGCGCGGACTCCGCTACAGCCACGACAACGCAACGCCGGAATATTTCGCTCGTATTGCAGATTAGCCGAAGAAAACCGCGTTTTTTCCAAGTAGAAACACGGCTTCTGCGTTCGATAAGCTCAGGTGATGAACTTGCCGATCACTGAACGCGGGTCGGCGGCCGCGTCACCCATGCTCCAGGGCGCGAGGGCGTGGCGCACGCCCTCGTGGAACACGGACTACGCCGCGGCCAAGGCCGACCTCGCCACGCGGCTGGACGGGCTCATCGCCAAGCTGGCGCGGCGCGGGGGGCGCTGCCCAACCATTCCGGGCTAGCCGCGCGGTCGGCCGGCCTGGCCTTACGCCGCCGCAGCCTTGAAGGCCTCGTTCGCGTGCTTCCAGGTGAACGCCTTCATGAAGGCGTCGACGTAGGCCCCCGCCTTCGCGCCGTAGTCCATGTGATAGGCGTGCTCATACATGTCGAGCGCGAGGAGCGGGGCGCCGTCGGCGAGCGTCATCGTATGGTCGGCCGCCCAGGTGTTGACGAGGCGTCTGTCGCGCCGGCTCCAGGTCAGCAGGACCCAGCCCGAGCCGCCGCCCAGCGCCTTGCCCACGCCCGCGAACTCCGCCGCCCACCGGTCATGACTGCCGAAGTCGCGTTCGATGGCCTGGGCCAGTCCTGAACCGGGCTGCTCGGCCGGGCCGAAGCCGGCGAAGTAGGCCTCGTGCAGGATCATCGAGTTCCAGGCGATCAGCTCCTCGCGCTTCAAGCCGTTCAGCTCGAAGCCGGGCGCGGTCGCCGGGTCGAGCTTGCCGAGTTCGCCGCGGATGGCGCCCAGGCGGCGGACGGCGCCGACGTAATTGTTGTCGTGGTGGCTGACGAGCAGCTTCTCGGATAGGCCCGGCACGGCCTTCGCATCGAAGGGGAGCGGCAGGGGTTGCGGCGGAGGGACCTGTGCCTGGGCGGCGGTCGCGACGCTCGCGCCGGCCGTGATCAGGGCGGCCGCGGTCAGCAGGCTGCGGCGGTCGGGACGACTGTCAGGCATCGCGGTGCTCCTTGGGTGAAACAGGTGTGCGCCGGGCGGCAAGGCGTTCGGCGAGGGTGTAGGCCAGCGCGGCTGGCGCTTCGTCGGGGACGGGGAAGACCGAACTCGCGTTGATCTCGCAGAGGACGAACGTGTCCTCGCCCGTGGCGTCCTTCGGCCCGAGCAGGAAGTCGGCGTCCGAGATGACGGGCAGGTCCCGCACCGGAATGTCGAGCAGCGCCGCCATGCCGGGCGCCCAGGCCTCTTCCATTTTCCATCGAAGTTTCTGGAAACGCGGATCGTCGGGTCCAGAATAGAGCCGCGGGCCGCCGGGTCCATCTTCCGGGGCGGCGAGCGCGCGGACCATCTGATGCCCGAACCCGGCGACCCGGCCGCCCGACAGGTAGCAGCGCACCATCCCGTCGGCGAGCCGGGGCTGGAACGGCTGGTCCACGAGGCCGCCGGATGAGGCGAGGTCTTCGCTCCGCTCGGCCATGAATCGAGCCAGCGGCAGCGTGCGTTCCGCCGGCTCGCCGCGCGCCTCGCGGACATGGGCATAGCCTCCCTCGCGGCCCTCCACCGGACAGACGCCGATCCCGCCGTTGCCGCGGTTCGGCTTCAGGACCCGCGGCCCGGTCGCGAGCCGCACCGGGAACTCAGCTTGGAACGTCTCCGGCGTCGCATAGATATGGGTATCGGCGCCCCACCCCAGGTCGCGCGTGGTGTGCAGGACCGCCTTCGCGCCGATCTTGTCGATCACGTCGGGATGCCCGCTCACCAGCACTCCGGCCGCGCTGGCCTCGCGCAGGATCGCGTCGAGACCGTGGCGGCGCAGGCCGTTCGAGATCGGATCGACCCAGACCAGGGCCGCATCGACGTCGAGGAGTTGGGCGCGGAAGTCGGCTTCGCAATCCTCGCCATAGACGGCCGGCGCGGCCGCCAGGCCTTCGGCGTCCAGCGCGGCGAAGATCGCCTTCAGGCGACTGGTCTCCGCCGACGCTACGGCGCGCGCTTCGGCGTCGCCTCGCCACACGACCGCGACCCGCGGGCGCTTGTTCGGTGATGCGGTCATTGTCCGCTCCTCCAGATCGACGCGCCTGAGGAGCTGAAGGGCAGACGCGCCGATCCTGCTCCTCGGCGAGCCGAGGCCAGGGCAGCGCTTGGACGGAGACCGTCTTGGAAAGCCGGGCGCCTGCCGAAGGCCCGGATTCCGAATCTACGACGTCGGCGGACGCCCCTCAAGCACGCCCTGCGCGCCTACAGGAAGCTGTACGGGTCGATGTCGATGGCCACGCGGATCTGGCCGGGCGGGCGGACGCGAGCGCGCCAGGCGGCCATGTAGGCCGAGAGGTCCACCGTGCGGTCGGCGCGGACCAGGAAGCGCTTGCGGCGGCGGCCGCGGACCAAGCCCAGCGGCGCGTCGGCGGGGCCGTAGACCGCGACGCCCGGCGTGTTGGGCGCCGCCTGGGCCATGCCCTGGACGAAGGCGTCCAGCTGCGCGGCGTCCGGCCCCGAGGCGATCACGGCGGCCAGCCGGCCGAACGGCGGCAGGCCCGCCAGTTCCCGCTCGGCCATCTCGGCGGCTACGAAGGCGTCGCGGTCCTGGGCCTGCAGCGCCTGCATCACCGCGTGTTCGGGCGCGTAGGTCTGCAGCAGGGCTCGGCCCGGCCGATCCTTGCGTCCCGCGCGGCCCGTGGCCTGAGCCAGCAGCTGGTAGGTGCGCTCGGCCGCGCGCAGGTCGCCGCCGCGCAGGCCCAGGTCGGCGTCGACCACGCCCACCAGGGTCAGCTTCGGGAAGTTGTGCCCTTTGGCCGCCGCCTGGGTGGCCACCAGGATGTCGATCTCGCCCGCCGCCATGGTCTCGACCAGCCTGCGCGCCTCGCGGGCGTCGAACACGGTGTCCGACGAAAACACGGCGATCCGCGCCTCGGGGAACAGGGCGCGCGCCTCCTCCTCCACCCGTTCCACGCCCGGGCCGATGGAGACCAAGCTGTCCTTCGCCCCGCAGTGCGGGCAGGCCGCCGGCTTCGGCATCGAGAAGCCCGTCAGATGGCAGACCAGCCGCCCGGTATAGCGGTGCTCGACCAGCCAGCTGTCGGTGTCGGGCGCGGTCATCCGCTCGCCGCACGCCTTGCACAGCACCAGGGGCGCGTAGCCCCGGCGGTTCAGGAACAGCAGGCTCTGCTCGCCCCGCGCCCAGGTCTCGCCCATGGCCTTGACCAGCGGCGGCGAAAGCCAGCGCCCGGCCTCGGGCGGCGTCTCGCGCAGGTCGATCAGCTCGATGTCGGGCAGCCGCGCGGTCCCGTGGCGCGCGGAGAGCCTGAGCCAGCGGTAGCGGCCCGCCTCGGCGTTGCGAAGGGTCTCCAGCGACGGCGTGGCCGAGGCCAGGATCACCGCCGCGCCCTCGATCCGGCCCCGCACCACCGCCAGGTCGCGGGCGTGGTAGATGAAGCCCTCCTCCTGCTTGAACGAGCCGTCGTGCTCCTCGTCCACCACGATCAGCCGCAGCTTGCGGAACGGCAGGAACAGCGCCGAGCGCGCGCCCACCACGATGCGGCAGGTCCCAGCGGCCACCGCCTCCCACACCCGCCGGCGGCCGGGCGGGGCGACGTCGGAGTGCCATTCGCCGGGCTGGGCGCCGAATCGGGCGGCGACGCGGGCGATCACCGCCTGGGTCAGGGCGATCTCGGGCAGCAGGATCAGCACCTGGGCGTCCGGGTCGCCGGCCAGGGCCGCGGCGGCCGCCTCCAGATAGACCTCGGTCTTCCCCGAGCCGGTGACCCCGTCCAGCAGGGCGACTCCGAAGCCCCCCACCGCCAGGCCCTTCAGCACGTCCGCCGCGGCCGCCTGGCTGGCGCTGAGTTGTGAGCCGGACCGTTCGAGGTCGGGCGGATCGAACCGCGCCTCGGCCACGACCTCGCGGACCGCCAGCACGCCCTCGTCCAGCAGGCCCTTCACCACGCCCGACGACACCCCGGCCGCCCGCGCCAGGTCGGCGGCGCTCATCGGCGCGGTCGCCGCGAGCATCACCTTCGCCCGCGCGGGTGAGGATTTGGCGGGCTCCTGGCCGGTCGGCGCGACCACCCGGATCGGCCGGGGCTTCGGGGCCCGCGCGCCCCTGAGCGCGATCGCCAGCGGCTGGCCCGGCGCATCCACGGCATAGCGCGCGGCCCACTGCACGAACTCCACCGTGCCCGGCGGCAGGCGCGGATCCTCCAGCCGCTCGGCCACGGGCTTCAGCGGGCGGTTGCCGCCGAGAGCGTCACGAAGTTCGGTGACGACGCCGCGTATGAGACGCGGTCCCAGCGGCACGGCCACCTGGTCGCCGGCTTCCAGCCCCATGCCCTCCGGCTCGGCGTAGTCAAACGCCTCGGGCAGGGGCATGGGCAGGAGGACGGAGGCGATGCGGCTCATGGTTTGAGGATCACGCCTTCGCAGCTACAAGCGGCCTGAACAAGAGATAGGATCGATGCAGCTCTTCCTCGACACCACCGACACCGCCGTCCTGAAGGACCTTGCCGAGACCGGCCTGGTCGACGGCGTGACCACCAATCCGTCGCTGATCGCCAAGTCCGGCCGCAACATGCTGGAAGTGATCGCCGAGATCTGCGGCCTGGTCGACGGCCCCGTCTCGGCCGAGGTCGCCGCCATGGACGCCGCGGGCATGCTGGCCGAGGGCCGCAAACTGGCCGGCGTGGCCCCCAACGTCGTCGTGAAGGTGCCGCTGACCCGCGACGGCTTGATCGCCACCAAGGAATTCTCGGCCGAGGGCATCCAGACCAACGTCACCCTCTGCTTCTCGGCCGCCCAGGCCCTGCTCGCCGCCAAGGCGGGCGCCAGCTACATCAGCCCCTTCATCGGCCGCCTCGACGACCACGGCGCCCAGGGCATGGACCTGATCACCGAGATCCGGGCGATCTACGACAACTACGGCTTCGACACCGAGATCCTGGCCGCCTCGATCCGCACGCCCGCCCACGTGGCCGAGGCCGCCCTGGCCGGCGCCGACTGCGCCACCATCCCGCCGGCCGTGTTCCAGGCGCTTTTCAAGCATCCGTTAACCGAACAGGGGCTCCAACAGTTCATGGCGGACTGGGCCAAGACGGGCCAGTCCATCCTGTAGCGAGGCTGGAGTGACATGGACGGGTCGCAGGGTGAGTTCAGTTTCGATACCCCCGCCACGGCCCCTCCGGCCAAGCTGAAGCCGGCCCGCCGGACGGCGGGCCCGGCGCAGACCGGGGTCGTCGAGCCGACGCTCGACGCCGCGGCCGTGCGGCGCTTCCTGACCGAGAACCCCGACTTCCTGCGCGCCGACGACGCCCTGCTGACTCAGCTCGGCCTGGCGGCGACGAGCGGGACAGTCGTGGAATTCGCGCCCCTGGCCCGCGTCCGCGCCGACCACCAGCGCGAGGCCGAGCAGCGCGCCATGCTGGAGGACGTGGCTCGCGCCAACTTCGCCGCCCAGGCCCAGACCCACGGCGCGGTCGTCGACCTGCTGGAAGCCCGCAACCTTTCCGACCTCGCCCGCCGGGTGGACGACTTGGCCCGCGGCCGCTTCGGCCTGGCAGCCGGCGTGATCGCGCTGGAGTGCGAGGGCCTGCCGCCCGCCGGCTGGCGGCCTCTGGTGGAGGGCCAGGTGGACCTGCTGCTGGACGGCCCGCGCCGCCTGGAGCGGATGGGCTTCGTCCCCACGGCGCTGGGCCTCTTCGAGCCCGCGGCCGGCGAGATCCGCTCGATGGCCATGGTGCGGCTTTCGATCTGGGAGCCGTCGCGCCAGGGCATCCTGACCTTCGGCTCGCACAATCCCGACGATTTCACGCCGGAGATGGGCGCCGAGCTCGTGGCCTTCCTGGCGCGCGTGGTCGAGCGGACGGCGGAGCGATGGCCACTGCTCTGAGCGCGCACGCCGCGAGGCTCCAGTGGCTCGAGCACCTGGAGCATGAGCGCCGCTCCTCGCCGCGCACCCTGGAGGCCTACGGCTTCGCGGCCGGCCGCTACATCGCCTTCCTGGAACAGCACCGCGGCGAGAGCCTGACCGTGAAAGGGCTCGCCGAGGTCACGGCCGGCGAGGTGCGGGCCTGGCTGGCTCACCTGCGCTCGGGCGACCACCCGCTGTCGCCGCGCTCGCTCAGCCAGGCGCTGTCGGCGATCCGCACCTTCCATCGCTTCCTCGACCGCCGGCTGGACGCCCCGAACGCCGCCATCAGCCTGGTGCGCGGCCCGCGCGTGAAGCCCGGCGCGCCGCGGCCGGTCACCGAGGACCAGGCCGCCGGGATGCTGGCCGAACCGGCGCTGGACCCCGACCGCGAGGACTGGGAGGCCGCCCGCGACCAGGCCGTGCTGTCGCTCCTCTACGGCTGCGGCCTGCGGATTTCCGAGGGACTGTCGCTCAAGCGCTCCGACGCCCCCCTGCCCGACCTGCTGCGCATCACCGGCAAGGGCGGCAAGACCCGGATGGTCCCCGTGCTGCCGGCCGTCCGCGCGGCGGTGGACGCCTACCTCGCCGAGGTCCCGTTCGCCCTGGAACCCGACGGGCCGCTGTTCCGGGCCAAGCGCGGCGGTCCGCTGGGGCCGCGCCACGTGCAGGCCACCGTCCAGACCCTGCGCGGCCGCCTGGGCCTGCCCGCCAGCGCCACACCGCACGCCCTGCGCCACTCGTTCGCCACCCACCTGCTGGGCGCGGGCGCCGACCTGCGCTCGATCCAGGAGCTCCTGGGCCACGCCTCGCTGTCGACCACCCAGCGCTACACCGAGGTCGACGCCGCGGCCCTGCTCAGCGTCTACAACCAGGCCCACCCGCGCGCTTAAGCGCCGGCGATCGCTCGCCGGCGCCACGCTTGCCGAAAGTCGATCGGCTCAGGTGCGGTTGACCGAGAGGCCGCCGTCCACGAGCTGGGCCGTGCCCGTCACGAACGAGCTGTCGTCCGAGGCCAGGTACAGGACCGAGCGCGCCAGTTCCTCGGGCTGGCCCACCCGCTTCAGGGCGTGCAGGCCGGTGACGAAGGCCTGGGCTTCCGCCGTGTCGTTGGCCGAGCGGAACATGTCGGTCTCGACCGCGCCGGGCAGCAGGGCGTTCACGCGCACGCCCTGCTGGCCGAACTCCACCGCCAGCGCCTGGGTCAGGCCGATCAGGCCCGCCTTGCTCGCCGCGTACGCCGCCATGCCCGGGAACGCCGAGGTGTGGCCGACGAAGGTCGAGGTGAAGATCACCGAGCCGCCGCCGTCCTTCACCATCTGGGCGATCTGGTGCTTGGCGCCGAGGAACGAGCCCGTGAGGTTGATGGCCACCGCTTGGCTGAAGCCGGCTTCCGAGACGCCCGTCGAGGGGCCCGCCTCGCCGATCACGCCGGCGTTGTTGAAGGCGATGTCCAGGCGGCCGAAGCGCGCCACGGCCAGGGCGACCAGCGCCTTGGCGTAGTCTTCGGACTGGACGTCGCCGGCCAGGGCGACGGCTTCGCCGCCTTCGGCGACGATCTCGGCGACCAGGCTGTCGAGTTCCGCCGCGCGGCGGGCGCCGACGACGATCTTGGCGCCCTCCTGGGCGAAGAGCTTGGCGGTGGCGCGGCCGATCCCGGCGCTGGCGCCGGTGACGATGGCGACCTTGTTGTTCAGGCGGTTCGACATGGGACTTCTCCGTTTCAAGTGGCGGGCGCCCGTCGCGTCCGTCGTTGGAGAGCGGTCTATTCCTCAGCCTTACTGCGAACGATGGGCAGAATATGTTAGCTTCATTCAGCTAAGATGTATGATTGGAGCTGCCGTGGACCGGCTGCGCGCCTATGAGATGTTCGCCGCCGTGGCCGCGAAGGGCAGCTTCACCCGCGCCGCCGACGCGCTGGACACCTCGCCGGCCAACGTCACCCGCTATGTGCAGGAACTGGAGGCGCACCTCGGGGCGCGGCTGATCAACCGCACGTCCCGGCGCCTGTCGCTCACCGAGAGTGGCCAGGCGCTCTACGAGCGGGTGCGCGCGATCCTCGACGATGCCGCCGAGGCCGAGGCGATCGCCGCCTCGGCGACGCTGGAGGCGCGCGGGCGGCTGCGCATCAACGCCCCGCTCAGCTTCGGCATCCGGCACCTGGCGCCCCTGTGGCCGGCGTTCGTGGCGCGCCATCCGGGCGTGGAGCTGGACGTCGACCTGGTGGACCGCGTGGTGGACCTCGTGGAGGAGGGCTACGACCTCGCCATCCGCATCTCGCGCGGCGGCTCGCAATCGGCGGTAGGGCGCAGGCTGGCGGCGTCACGCAACGTGGTCTGCGCCTCGCCCGACTACATCGCCCGCCGGGGCGCGCCGCACGCCCTCGACCAGCTCCAGCAGCACGACTGCATCGTCTACAGCCTGTCCTCGATGAGCGACGAGTGGCGGCTGCACGACGAGGCGGGCCGCGAGCACGTCGTGAAGGTTCGCCCGGTGATGACGGCCAACAACGGCGACACCTGCCGGGCGGCGGCGCTGGCGGGGCTGGGGGTGATCTGGCAGCCGACCTTCCTGATCGGCGATGACCTGCGCGCCGGACGGCTGATCCCCCTCTTGCCGGGCTATAGGATGACCGACATCGACATCCTGGCGGTCTATCCCAGCCGCCGGCATCTCAGCGCCAAGGTGCGGGTGATGGTGGACTTTCTGGCCGACGCGTTCCGCGGCCAGCCGGCCTGGGACCGCGGGATTCCGCTTTAGTCGTCGGCGTTGCGGAAGGTGGTGCGGCCCTCGTTGGGCGTGCGGGTCAGGTGGCAGGGGCGGCCGCGCTTGTCGAGCACGGTGATCGACCGGCCCTTGGGCGTGTCGAGCAGCACGCGCGGGATCTGCCGCCCGCTGCGTTCCGAGATGTAGTAGGGCGCCGGCCGGCAGCGGATCGGCGTGCGCGCGTCGTTGAGATCCTTCACCGACGGCTGTGCCGAGGCCAGGGTCGCGGCGATGATCAGAGAGACCGGATCCACTAGCGCCCCACCTCGTAGCCCACGACCAGCGGCGCCGCGCAGCCGTCGATGGTGCGCAGGACCGTCTTCTCGTGGTTGGCCTTGGGAAGCTGGCCCAGCATGGACATCTTCGCCTTGCCGTCCTCGCGGTAGAGCAGCGCCGGCTCGACGATTTCGTAGCGGCCGTTCGCCTTGCAGGCCGGCTTCGCCGCGTCCGTGAAGAAGAGGCTGGGCCGCGCGTCGGCCGCGGGCGTGGCCGCGACGGTCGCGGTCATTGCGGCGGCGGCGAGCATCGCCAGCATTGCAGCCTCCCTATTTGCAAGCAGAAGCAGGCTGCCACCTGTCGGCGCAACCGCCAAATTAAGTTTCGGCCACGTGACCGTCGTTTTACGACTCAGCGGCGTTCCGTGTCCGAAATCGGCCGGCTGGGCGGGGCATCCGCCTTTCCAGGGGCCAGGTAGTCGGGGTGATAGCCGACCGGCGCGGAGAGCGGGCAGCCGTCGACCTTCCGTAGCACGGCGTACTGCAGGCCGCGCGCCTTGCCGCGCAGCGCTGCCTGTTGGCGCTGGACGATCTGCTCGTGCAGCGGGCCACAGCGGGCGGGCTGGCGGTACAGGTTGGGCGTCTCGGCCGTCGGGGCGGGCGCGGCGGCGACGCCAGCGGCCAGGATCAGGGCGGTCACGATCATCGTACGGCTCCTGTCGGATCGCGCGGATGCTGCGCCGACGACCCCAGGACGCCAAGTGAAGTTTCAGCCACGCTCGTAGCGCAGCCAGGCCACGCCGTTGTCCTCGCCGCGCTCGGTGCAGCGGAAGCCCTCGCGGTCGTAGAAGGCCTGGGCGCGCACGTTGGCCGCCTGGCACTTGAGCTGCAGCCGCCCGCCGGCTGAGGCCGTCACATAGTGGAGCAGCGCCCGGCCAACGCCGCGGCCGCGCTCGGTCACATAGAGGGAATGCAGGAAGGCCTGGGGCCGATAGAGCGCCGCCAGGCCCACGAGGCGCGGGCCCTCCACCGCCACGAAGATCTCCTCGTCGCGGGCGGCGGTCAGAAAGTCGGCGGCGCGGTGCCGCTCAGGCGACACCCAGGTGAAGGTGTCGGTGAGCACGCGGACGTACAGCCGGGCGCAGTCCGCCAGCTCGTCCGCCCGCGCGCGTCGCAGGGTCAGGCCGGCAATCAGGCCTGCATCGTCCAACCTTCGACTCCCATCGCGGCCTGCCGCAGCGCCTCCGATCGGGTCGGGTGCGGGTGGCAGGTGCGGGCCACGTCCTCGGAAGCGGCGCGGAATTCCATCGCCACGGCGTACTCGCCGACCATTTCGGATACCGATGGACCGATCAGGTGGGCGCCCAGGACCTCGTCGGTCACGGCGTCGGCCAGCACCTTCACGAAGCCCTCCGTCTCGTGGTTGATCTTGGCGCGGCTGTTGGCGGTGAAGGGGAACTTGCCGACCTTGTAGGCGCGGCCCTCGGCCTTCAGCTCCTCTTCGGTCTTGCCGACCCAGGCCACCTCGGGGCTGGTGTAGACCACGCTCGGGATGATGCCGTAGTTCACGTGGCCGGCCTTGCCCGCGATGGTCTCGATGCAGGCCACCGACTCTTCCTCGGCCTTGTGGGCCAGCATCGGGCCGTGGGTGACGTCGCCGATGGCCCAGACGCCCGGCGCCGACGTCTTCCAGTGGTCGGTCTCGACGAAGCCGCGCTTGTCGGGGACGATGCCTACCGTCTCCAGGCCCAGGCCGTCGGTGAAGGGCTTGCGGCCGATGGCCAACAGCACGTAGTCGGCGTCGATCGTCTCGGCCGCGCCGCCGGCGACCGGCTCGAAGGTGAGCGTGACGCCCTTCTTGGTGGTCTTCGCGCCGGTGACCTTGGCGCCCAGCTTGAACTCCATGCCCTGCTTGGTCAGCGAGCGCTGGAAAGTCTTGGCCACCTCGGCGTCCATGCCGGGAGTGATGCGGTCCAGGAACTCGATCACGGTCACCTTGGCGCCCAGGCGACGCCACACCGAGCCCAGCTCCAGGCCGATGATGCCGGCGCCGATCACCACCAGGTGGCCGGGCACTTCCGGCAGCGACAGCGCGCCGGTGGAGTCCACAATGCGCTTCTGGTCGACCTCGACGCCCGGCAGGCCCGAAGGCAGCGAGCCCGTGGCGATGACGATGTCCTTGGCGACCAGGGTGGTCACGGCGCCGTCGGCGGCGGTGACGGCGACCTTGCCGGGGCCGGCGATCGCGCCCGTTCCCTGATAGCGGTCGACCTTGTTTTTCTTGAAGAGGAACTCGATGCCCTTGGTGAGCTGGCCGACCGACTCGGCCTTCTGCTTCATCATCTGCTCGAGGTTCAGCTTCGGCGTCACCTCGATGCCGAGGTTGGCGAATTCGGTGTTGGCGGCGGCGAACAGCTCGGACGCATGCAGCAACGCCTTCGAGGGCATGCAGCCCACGTTCAAGCAGGTGCCGCCCAGGGTGGAGCCGCCGTCGATGCCCTTGTCGACGCACGCAACCTTCAGGCCCAGCTGGCCCGCGCGGATCGCCGCGTTGTAGCCGCCGGGGCCGCCCCCGATGATGACGACGTCGTAGTTGGGTGTGTCAGCCATGGTTCGCCTGCGCCTTCAGATGGGCGCGCAACCTAGTGTGCGTTCAGCAAAAGTGGAGTCCGGTTTTGCGCCCGGAACGCACACCGTCCAAAAATTGGTTGAGCCGATCCTGCCGGATCGGCTCTGGCGAAAGTCACAGGTCAACCGGCGGCGGCCGATCTCTTGGTTCAGACCTCGAGCCAGGCGTCCTCGGCCTCGGCCGTGGGGGTCGGCGCCCCGTGGGCGAGCATGCCGTCGACGGCGTCGAGCAGGGCCGCGCCGCTGTAGGGCTTGGCCAGGCCGCCGCACACGCCATGGCCCGCCGCCTCTGCGTCCTCGGCCGTCAGCCCGCGGCCGGTGAGCAGCACAGGCAGCGAGGATTCCAACGCCTCCAGCACTTGCAGGCTGCCCATGGCCGACAGGTGGCGCTCCAGCACCACGGCGTCGACGCCGCCTTGCTCCAGCGCCGCCAGGGCCGCGACGGCGTCGCGTACGGCCACGACCTGGTAGCCGGCCACCTCGAGGCGGATCTGGGCCATCTCCAGCGTGGTGCGATCGTGGTCCACGACCAGGACGCGGTGGGAGGGCGGGGAGTCGAACTGCATCGGCGCCACGTTCCTCAGAAGAAGTCCACGTCGCCCGGGTCGACGTCGTCGGTCTCGGCCACCGGCTTCCCCAGGCCTTCGGCCATGCGTTCGGCCAGGGCGCCGAGCGTCAGGCTGGCCAGGGCAGCGTCGGCCGGCGCGCCGACGTCCTCGGGCGCGGTGAAGCTGGCGGTGCGGGCGAAGCTGGCCAGGCCGGTCAGGTGCTGGGCCAGCAGGTCGACGCCGTGCAGGCTCTCGGTCAGGGTCTGGCGCTCGGCGGTCGGCAACCGGTCCATGAACTCGCCCAGGGTCTTGTCCAGGCGGATGCAACGCGCGGCGGCGAGCTCGATCTCGGCGGACAGCACGTCCAGCGTCACGGCGACGCTGGGTGTGAAGGCCTCGTTCGCGGCGGGCGCGGTCATGGAAAAGCTCCCCCTTTTCAAGGAGCTTTCCCAGGCTTGGCCTAAGCATTGATGAATTGTGGGAAACGACGTTCGCTTCCGGCGCGGAATGGCGCCCAGCTGCGGCGATCCGCCTCAGGACCGCCGCCTAATTGCTTAGGATGCGTATCGTTTTAGACGTCCAGCAGGAGGCGCTGCGGATCTTCGATCGCTTCCTTCACGTGGACCAGGAAGGTCACCGCGCCCTTGCCGTCGACGATCCGGTGATCGTAGCTCAGCGCCAGGTACATCATGGGCCGCGAGACGATCTGGCCGTTCACGACCATCGGCCGATCCTGGATCTTGTGCATGCCCAGGATGCCCGACTGCGGCGGGTTCAGGATCGGCGTCGACATCAGCGACCCGTAGATGCCGCCGTTCGAGATGGTGAAGGTGCCGCCCTGCAGGTCCTCCATCGAGAGCTGACCGTCGCGAGCCTTCTTGCCCAGGGCGCCGATCTCCTTCTCGATGTCGGCCAGGCTCATGGCGTCGGCGTCGCGGACGACCGGCGTCACCAGGCCCTTCTCAGTGCCGACGGCGACCGAGATGTCGTAGTGGTTCTTGTAGATGACGTCCGTGCCGTCGATCTCGGCGTTGACGTCCGGCACCTGCTTCAGGCCGTGGATCACCGCCTTCACGAAGAAGGACATGAAGCCCAGCTTCACGCCGTGCTTCTTCTCGAACACGTCCTTGTACTGGTTCCGGAGCGCCATGACCTCGGTCATGTCCACCTCGTTGAAGGTGGTCAGCATGGCGGCGTTGTTCTGGGCTTCCTTCAGCCGGCGCGCGATGGTCTGGCGCAGGCGGGTCATCTTCACCCGCTCCTCGCGCTCGTGGATAGCGCGGGGCGCGGCTGGGGCCGCCGGCGCGGGGGCCGGAGCCTTGGCGCGGGCTTCCAGGGCGGCCAGGGCGTCGCCCTTGGTCACGCGGCCGTCCTTGCCGGTGCCGGGGATCGAGGCCGGGTCCAGGCTGTTCTCGGCGACCAGGCGCTGGGCCGAGGGGGCCAGCACCGGCTCGGCCGCGGCCTTGGCCGCCGGCGCGGGGGCCGGAGCAGGAGCAGGAGCCGGTTCAGGCTTGGCTTCGGCCTTCGGAGCCTCGGCCTTGGCTCCGCCGTTGGCCTTGGGCGCCGCGGCGGCTGCGCCGCCTTCGCTGATCTTGCCCAGCACCGCGCCGGGCTCGACGGTCGCGCCTTCCTCGGCGGTGATCTCGGCGAGCACGCCGTCCGACGGGGCGGCCACTTCCAGGCTCACCTTGTCGGTTTCCAGCTCGACGAGGATCTCGTCCTTGCGGACCGCATCGCCGGCCTTCTTCGCCCAGCGCGCCACCGTGGCTTCGGTGACGGATTCACCGAGGGCGGGGGTCATGATGTCGGCCATTGGGGGGTAGGCTCCTTAGGGTCTTTCGCAGGCGTACGGGACGAAGGGGTTTAAGCGAACGCTTCCGTGAGGAAGGCGTCCAGTTCCTTGAGGTGGCGGCTCATCAGGCCGGCAGCGGTGGACGCCGAGGCGGGGCGGCCGACGTAGCGGGCGCGCTTGGCCTTGATGCTCATGCGCTCCAGGGTCAGCTCCAGCCACGGGTCGACGAATTGCCAGCCGCCCATGTTCTTGGGCTCTTCCTGGCACCAGACAAGCTCGGCGTTCTTGAAGCGCTTCAGCTCGTTGGTCAGCGACTTCAGCGGCCACGGATAGAACTGTTCCAGGCGCAGGATGTAGACGTCCTCGCGGCCGGTCTTGGCGCGCTGTTCGACCAGGTCGAAGTAGACCTTGCCCGAGCAGACGATGACGCGGTTGATCTTGTCGTCGGCCTGCAGGGTGACGCCGCCCACGTCGCAGCCGGCCTCGGCGCCGTCCACCATCACGCGGTGGAAGCCGGTGCCGGTCTCCAGGTCGGCGAGGTTCGACACCGCCCGCTTGTGGCGCAGCAGCGACTTCGGCGACATGACGATCAGCGGCTTGCGGAATTCCCGCAGCAGCTGGCGGCGCAGGGCGTGGAAGTAGTTCGCCGGCGTCGTCGCGTTGATCACCTGCATGTTGTCTTCGGCGCAGAGCTGCAGGAAGCGCTCGAGGCGGGCCGACGAGTGCTCGGGGCCCTGGCCCTCGTAGCCGTGCGGCAGCAGCATCACGAGGCCACTCATCCGCAGCCACTTGCGCTCGCCAGAGCTGATGAACTGGTCGATCACCACCTGGGCGCCGTTCACGAAGTCGCCGAACTGGCCTTCCCACATGGTGAGCGTGTCGGGATCAGTGAGCGAGAAGCCGTACTCGAAGCCCAGCACCGCCTCTTCCGACAGCGCCGAGTCCAGCACCTCGAAGTGCGACTGGTTCGGGCCCAGGTTGCGGAGCGGGAAGTACACCTCCTCCGTCTTCTGGTCGATGACGCCCGAGTGGCGCTGGCTGAAGGTGCCGCGGACGCTGTCCTGGCCCGACAGGCGGACCGGATAGCCCTGGTCCAGCAGGCTGGCGAAGGCCAGGCTCTCGGCGGTGGCCCAGTCCAGGCCCTCGCCGGCCTCGATGGCCTCGCGGCGGCCGGCGATCACGCGCTCGACGGTCTTGTGGACGCTGACCCGCTCGGGGATCGTCGTCAGCTTGCGGCCCAGGTCGAGCAGCTTCTGCTTGGGCACGCCCGTGGCGTAGCGCTCGTCGCCCGACGGCAGCTTCAGGCCCGACCACTTGCCGTCCAGCCAGTCGGCCTTGTTGGCCTTGTACTGCTTGCCGGCCTCGAATTCCTCGTCGAGGAACTTGTCGAACTCGGAGATCCAGCCGTCGACGTCGTCCTGGGTGGCCACGCCCTCGGCGATCAGGCGCGAAGCGTAGAGGTCACGAACCGAGGGGTGGTTCTTGATCTTCGCGTACATCAGCGGCTGGGTCATCGTGGGGTCATCCCCCTCGTTGTGACCGAACCGGCGGTAGCAGAACATATCGACCACCACGTCCTTGCCGAACAGCTGGCGGTACTCGGTGGCGACCTTGGCGGCGAAGGTGACGGCCTCTGGGTCGTCGCCGTTCACGTGGAAGATAGGGGTTTCCACCATCAGGGCCACGTCGGTCGGATAGGGCGACGAGCGGCTGTTCTTCGGGCTGGTGGTGAAACCGATCTGGTTGTTGACCACGAAGTGCATGGTCCCGCCCACGCCGTAGCCGCGCAGGCCCGACAACGCGAAGCACTCGGCCACCACGCCCTGGCCCGCGAAGGCGGCGTCGCCGTGCAGCAGCAGCGGCATCACGTGGCCGCGGCCGGCGGACGGCTGCTCGCGCAGGGTGAAGGCCTGCTTGGCGCGGACCTTCCCGATCACGACCGGGTTCACGATCTCCAGGTGCGACGGGTTGGCGGTCAGCGACAGGTGGACGCTGTTGCCGTCGAACTCGCGGTCGGACGAGGCGCCCAGGTGGTACTTCACGTCGCCCGAGCCCTGCACGTCGGAGGGCACGGCCGAGCCGCCTTGGAATTCGTGGAAGATGATGTGGTACGGCTTGCCCATCACGGCGGCCAGCACGTTCAGGCGGCCGCGGTGCGGCATGCCCAGGACGATGTCCTTCACGCCCATGGCGCCGCCGCGCTTGATGATCTGCTCCAGCGCCGGGACCATCGCCTCGCCGCCGTCCAGGCCGAAGCGCTTGGTGCCGGGGAAGCGGCGGTGGAGGAACTGCTCGAAGCCCTGGGTCTCGATCAGCTTCTTCAGGATGGCGACCTTGCCCTCCCTGGTGAAGACGATCTCCTTGTCGCGGCCCTCGATGCGCTCCTGCAGCCAGGCCTTCTCCTTGGGGTCCGAGACGTGCATGTACTGCACGCCGACGTTGCCGCAGTAGGTGCGGCGCAGGATCGCCAGGATCTCGCGGATCGAGGCGGTCTCCAGGCCCAGCACGTAGTCCAGGAAGATCGGCCGGTCGAAGTCGGCCTCGGCGAAGCCGTAGGTGGCCGGGTCCAGCTCGGTGGCGTCGCCGGGCGTGGACGCGATGCCCAGCGGATCCAGGTTCGCCTTCAGGTGGCCGCGCATGCGGTAGGCGCGGATCATCATGATGGCGCGCAGGCTGTCGAGGGTCGCGGCGCGGACCTCGTCGACCGAGGCGGTCGGCTTCTTCTCCTCGATCGCCTTGCCGACCTTGGCCTCCACCGCGGGCCACAGGCCGTCGATGGCGCTCATCCAGTCGGGGCGGGCGTAGGGGGTCTCGACCTTGGCCCAGGCGGGCTTGCCGGCGGCGCGGGCCACGTCCGACTTGCCGTCGAGCAGGCTGGCGAAGAAGGCCTGCCAGGACGGGGCGACCGAATTCGGATCGGCCGCCCATTTCGCGTAGAGGTCCTCCACGAAGGCCGCATTGCCGCCGTAGAGGAAAGAGGTCTCGGCCAGAACTTCGTTGATCAGGCCTGCGTCGTCCGCCATGTCCTTCGCCTTCCGCGGGCGGGCCCACGGACTTCGGAAGAAGGAGCCGAGCGCGGACCGCCCAATACCAATGTGTGGCGCTTACGCGCCCTTGAGCACTTCCATCAGCGTGGTCCCGAGCGCCGCCGGGGAGGGCGACACGCGGATGCCCGCAGCTTCCATGGCCGCGATCTTGTCCTCGGCGCCGCCCTTGCCGCCCGAGATGATCGCGCCCGCATGGCCCATGCGCCGGCCGGGCGGCGCGGTGCGGCCCGCGATGAAGCCGACCATAGGCTTCTTGATTGCTGAATTCTTGATGAACTCAGCCGCGTCCTCCTCGGCCGAGCCGCCGATCTCGCCGATCATGATGATCGACTCGGTCTCCGGGTCCTTCAGGAACATGTCGAGCATGTCGATGAACTCGGTGCCCTTCACGGGGTCGCCGCCGATGCCCACGGCCGTCGTCTGGCCAAGGCCCACCTGCGAGGTCTGGAACACGGCCTCATAGGTAAGCGTACCCGAGCGCGAAACAACGCCCACGCTGCCCTTCTTGAAGATGTTCCCGGGCATGATGCCGATTTTGCACTCATCCGGCGTCAGCACGCCGGGACAATTCGGGCCGATCAGCCTGGATTTTGAGCCGCTGAGCGAGCGCTTCACCTTGACCATGTCCGCCACCGGGATGCCCTCGGTGATGCAGATGATCAGCGGCACCTCGGCGTCGATGGCTTCCAGGATCGAGTCCGCGGCGAAGGGCGGCGGCACGTAGATCACGCTGGCGTCGGCGCCGGTCTGTTTCACGGCCTCGGCGACCGTGTCGTAGACGGGGAGGCCGATGTGGGTGGTCCCGCCCTTGCCGGGGGTCACGCCGCCGACCATCTTGGTCCCGTAGGCGATCGCCTGTTCCGAGTGGAACGTGCCCTGGGCGCCGGTGATGCCCTGGCAGATGACGCGGGTGTTCTTGTTGATGAGGATCGACATCGTACTTAAGCGCCCCGCACGGCCTTGACGATCTTCTCGGCGCCGTCCGAGAGGTCGTTCGCGGCGATCACGTTCAGGCCGCTCTCGTTGATGATCTTCTTGCCCAGCTCGGCGTTGGTGCCCTCGAGGCGCACCACCAGCGGCACCGCCAGGCCCACCTGCTTCACCGCCGCGATCACGCCGTTGGCGAGGATGTCGCAGCGCGCGATGCCGCCGAAGATGTTGACCAGGATGCCCTTCACGTTCGGGTCGGCGATGATGATCTTGAAGGCCGCCGTCACCTTGGCCTCGTCGGCGCCGCCGCCCACGTCCAGGAAGTTGGCCGGCTCCGCGCCGTACAGCTTGATGATGTCCATGGTGGCCATCGCCAGGCCGGCGCCGTTGACCATGCAGCCGATCTCGCCGTCGAGGGCGATGTAGCTGAGATCGTACTTGGAGGCCTCGATCTCCTTCGGGTCCTCCTCGGTCTCGTCGCGCAGCGCCTGGATGTCCTTGTGGCGGAACAGGGCGTTGCTATCGAAGCTGACCTTGGCGTCCAGCACGCGCAGCTGGTCGTCGGCGGTGACGATCAGCGGGTTCACCTCCAGCATGCTCATGTCCTTGGCGAGGAACGCCGTGTAGAGCTGCGAGAGGAGGGTGGCCGCCTGCTTGGCCAGGTCGCCCTTCAGGCCCAGCGCCGCGGCCAGCGCGCGGCCGTGGTGCGGGAAGACGCCCGTGGCCGGATCGATGGAGAACGTGGCGATCTTTTCGGGGGTCGCGTGCGCGACCTCCTCGATGTCCATGCCGCCCTCGGTGGACGCCACGACCGAGACCCGGCTCGTTTCGCGGTCGACCAGCAGCGACAGGTAGAATTCCTTGGCGATCGCAGCGCCTTCCTCGATGTAGAGGCGGTTCACCTGCTTGCCCTTCGGCCCGGTCTGGTGCGTCACCAGCACCCGGCCCAGCATCTCGGTCGCATTGGCCTTCACGTCCTCGACGCTCTTGACCACCCGGACCCCGCCCTTGGCGTCGGCGCCCAGGCCTTCGAACCGGCCCTTGCCGCGCCCGCCGGCGTGGATCTGGGACTTCACGACGAACACGGGTCCGCCCAACTTCTTCGCAGCTTCGACAGCTTCGTCGACGGAGAACGCGGGGTAGCCGCGCGGGACCGCCACGCCGAACTCCGCGAGGACGGCTTTGGCTTGGTGTTCGTGGATGTTCATGAGGCCTTGGGGGCGACTGAAGGGAAAGCTCGCCCCTGGCGGCGAGTGAGGCGGCTTATAGGCGCCGCCTCCTGCGATGACAACCGCGTGAGCCCCGGAAAACCGCCTTCGGACGCATGAAGCTGACCCGGGGTGAACGGACCGCTCTTTCCGAGAGAGCGGTCCGGGGCGCAGGCCTCAGCCGAGGAACATCATCCACAGGGTCCGGCCCGGGATCAGGGCGATGAACAGGTTGATGGCGAAGCCGCCGTAGAACAGGCCCATCATCGTGCGGCGGTGACGGGCCACGTTGTGCCGCTTGGCCCACATCACCGCCAGCGGCAGCATCAGCAGCACCCAGCCGGTGAACAGGTGCAGGATCGACCACTTGCCGTGGTTCAGGCTGGTGATGAACAGCGTGGCGCCCGCCGTGACCATGACCAGGCTCACCCAGACCCAGCCGGCGACCCGGTGAAACGTCCGGCCCTTGCGCAGGGTCATCAGCACCGCGCCCAGGACCAGGGCGGCCAGCGCCGTGAACAGGTGGACCTTGATCGCCGGCGACAGCGAATTGAAGAGCGCCATGTCCGGCGCATGAAGACGGGCCGACATCGCCACGGCGAGGACGCCCTTCCAGGCGCCGCCCAGCGACAGGCCCACGATGACGGCGACGGCGGCCATGCTCAGGGCGAAGCGCACCTGGAAGCTCATCGGCTTGCGGGCGGCAGGCGTTTGCGAAACAGACGACATCCTTTATCTCCGGACGCTGTGGGGCGGCGCCGGTGCGCGGCCCGTTCGAGTCAGGACATGACGGCGGTCGGAAAGCGGTGCGAGCGAGGATACGTCGGGTGACGGCGCAGCTTCGCGAATTCCCGCGTCCCGCCGTTCACGCTTCGCGAACGGCGCGCCGATGACGGGCCTTCTCCAGCGGGTCCTGCGCCACGAGGAGACGCGCTCATGGATGCGCGGCATGGGGGTGGCCGTAGCCGCCGGCCTCTTCCTCACCTTCTCCGGCGCCTTCGGGACCGGCACGGCGCCGCTGCCGCTGCGCCTGGCCTACTGGATGCTGATGATGGTGGTCGGCTACTTCATCGGCTCGGTCATCGCGAACTGGTTCTTCCGCAACGGGCGCCGGCGGACGGGCAACATCTGGCTCGATGTCGTGGTGGCGGCGCTGGCCATGTCCCTGCCCTTCACCCTGCTGGTCTGGGCGGTGACCCGCGGGATGCTGGGGTCGAAGCTCGGGGTCTCGGGCCTGCCGGTGCTGTTCGGCTACGTCCTGATCGTCGCCATCGCCATCACCGCCATCAACATGCTGATCGAGACGCGCCGCATCGCCATCACCGAGGCGCGGCCCGAGCCGCCCAAGTTCCTGGAGCGCCTGCCGTTGAAGCTGCGCGGCGCCGAGGTCTGGGCCGTGGAGGCCGAGGACCACTACCTGCGGCTCCACACTTCGAAGGGCCAGGACCTGATCCTGATGCGCCTGGCCGACGCGGTCTCGGAACTGGAAGGGATCGAGGGCGCCCAGGTGCACCGCTCCTGGTGGGTGGCCCGCGACGCCATCGCCGACGCCAAGCGTGGCGACGGGCGCGCGGTCCTGACCCTGAAGGACCGCTCGGAGGTCCCGGTCAGCCGGACCTACGCGGGCATGCTGCGCGAGAAGGGCTGGATCTAGCCCTTCCGCCGCGCCAGCCACTCTTCGCGGGTCTGGCCCCAGCAGTCGACCGGCACGTTCATCGGCGGCGGCAGCACGGCCTGGCGCAGGATGCGCGAGCCGAGGCGCTGAGCCACTTTCTGCGAGTTCGTGTTGGCCGGCTCGATGGTGTGGATCACCTCCGTCCAGTCCTGGGTGGCGAAGGCCCAGTCGATCGCGGCCGTCGCCGCTTCGGTGGCGTATCCCTTGCCCCAGCAGCCGCGCACGACGCCCCAGCCCACCTCCGGACCCGGCCAGCCCTCGGGCTGCCAGGGCCCCACGCGACCCACCCAGCGGCCGGTCGCCTTCTCGATCACCGAGAACATGGAGTAGCCCCGGCTGAACCAGCCGCCGGCCATCACGCTCATGATCCGCCACGCGCCGATGCGGTCCTGCGCGCCGCCGATGTAGCGGGCCGCCTCCTCGTCGGCGCAGAACGCCGCCCAGGCCTCGAAGTCGCCGGGCTCGGGCGCCCGCAGAATGAGGCGTTCTGTCTCAAGAGCAGGGATTTCCAACGGCACGGTTTTGCCTCAATCTGCGATTGGGAGAGTGTTTCGGGGTGGGGCTGATCTGGACGGCGCGAGCGCCATGACCAACCCCTGCCTGTTGCGTCGAGGACCCGTGTATCAGGGGGCGCCTCATGACGCAGGTCGATTTCGAAGATCAATCGCCGGAACCGCCGCTCGGCAAGCCGCCGGGACACGGCCGGCTCATCGCCGCGGGTGTCGTGGGCGCGCTGGCGCTGGGGGCCGGCATGGGCCTCTGGGCGCGTCCGGCCCCGCCGCCGCAGCCCGGCGCTCGCCCCGTCGCGCCCGAGGAAGCGACGCGGCCCGCCCTGCAGATCGTGGTCGACGACGGCCCGGCGCCCATCGGCCCGCTCTTGGAGGTCCTGCCAGGCGCCGCCCCGGCCCACGAGGCCCAGCCCCTGCCGCCGCCCGCCGCGGCCGAACCCGTGGCCCCCCGCCGGCCCGCCGCCGGCCTGATGAAGGTCGACGCCGTCGTGGCGGCCGCGCCGCTGCTGGTCCCGGCCGTGAAGGTCGAACCCCGGCCCGCGCCCGTCGTCGAGGCCAGGCCCGAGAGGATCGAGGCGCCGAAGGCCGCCGAGAAACCGCTGCAGAAGGTCGTTCGGAAGGCCGTCGAGGCCCCGAGGGCGAAAGCGAAGCCCGAGGCCCGGCCCGATCCGAGAGCCGACAAGCCGAGGGTCGCCGAGCCCAGGGCGAAGAAGGCCGAAAAAGCCAAGGCTGAGAAGGACGCCCGCCTCGCCAAGGCAGAGAAAGCGAAGGCCGAGAAGCTGGCGAAGGCTGAGAAGGCCAAGGCCGTGAAGTTGGCCAAGCTCGAGCCCCACAAGGTCGAGACGGCGAAGGCCGTGAAGCCTCGGGCCGAACCGAAGCGCCTGGCCACCTTGGTCAAGGCCGTGAAAGCCGCGCCCGCCAAGCTGAAGGCCGAGGTGGCGAAGAAGAAGGTTGAGCTGGCCCAGGCCAAGCCGAAGCCCAAGGTGCAGAAGGCCGCCAACCGCCCGACGGTCGCCAAGGCGCCCGCGCCGAGGCCCGTCGCGCCCCGGCGGCCGGTCCCGATCGGCGAGGGGCCGATGCGCGTGGCGCGCAACGACCTGTGCGCCTCGGGCGATCCCGGCGAGGCCGCCGTCTGCGCCGATCGCCGCCTGGGCGCGCGCGACCGTCAGCTGCAGCAGGCCTATCGCAACGCCGAGGCCGCTGGCGTGCCCGCCTCAGCGCTCCGCCGGCAGCAGGCCCGCTGGCTGCAGGCCCGCGCCGCCGCCGCCCGCGAAGCGCCGTGGGCGGTGGAGGACGTCTACGAGGCTCGGATTTCCGAACTCAACGACCTGACCCGCGACGCGCGGGAAAATTAGCTTCCACGCGCAAACCGCGTGGCCTGGCCGCCGCTGGTGGTCTGGACCATGCCGGTGATCTTGCCGCCCGCGTCGCGGTCGAAGGTCACGCGGATCGGGATCGCCGTCCCCTCGACCGCGAACACGTCCGCGCCGACGGGCTTCAGCGCCAGCAGGGGACGGCGGCCTTGCGCCACCACCAGCCGCCCGTCCTGCACCGCCACCGAGCGGACGCCATAGGTCCCCGCGTAGTCGCCCAGCGCCTTGACCGGCGCAGCCGGCCCCAGCGCGTCCAGCGCCCACTGCGCGTCGGTCTTCACGAAGGGGCTGGCGGTGGTCGCCAGCACCTTGGCCAGGGCCAGCTGCTCGGCCTTCGCCAGCGCCTGGCCGACGGGGACAGCCACGTCGGGGACCACGCCCGAGCCTTCCCAGTTCTTCTTGGTGATCGGGTTCACCGGGCTGCCACCTGAGACGAACACCGCGAAGCCGTCGCCCACGGGGGCCATCCCGCCCGGATTGGCGCCGCCTGCGCTGGCCTCGCCGACGATCGTGGCGCGCTTCGCCGACTGCAGGGTGTAGCTGAAGCTCTCGGCCGCCGAGGCCGTGCGCCCGCTCACCAGCACATAGACCGGCTGGTCCAACCGCCGGCCGGTCTTCGGTGGCGCCGGCGGCCGCTCGTAGCGGTCGGGCCCGCGGCTCTTGAAGGTGTTGTAGACGTCGGCGCCTTCGGGGACGAAGTGGCCAACGAGGTATCCCACCATCGCCGGCGAGCCGCCGCCGTTGTCGCGCAGGTCGAAGACCACGGCGTCCGCATTGGCCGTCAGCGCCATGGCCGCGTCGGCCGCGTCCTTGGCAGGGCCTTCCCCGCTCTCGAAATGGGCGAAGTAGCCCATGTTCACGACCGCGATGTTGCCGGGCAGGCGCTCGACCCCGCGAAAACCGTAGTTCTGCCGCCGCTCGGCCTCGTCCTCGTCGCCGCTGGGGTGGCGCGGCCCCGGCGGCTGGGGCGGGTTCGCCGACCAGATCACCTGGAAGTGCGAGTCCTGCGGCTTCAGCCGCACGGTCAGCGCCTGGGCCAGGTCGAGCGGCGCGGCGTGGCGGTCGTAGTCGCCCTTGGCCGCCTCGGCCTTCAGCTCGGCGGCCAGTTTCGCGCCCTTGGCGGCGTCGAAGTAACGCTCGGCGATCTGGTCGGCGATCCGGCCGACCACGTCGCGGGGCTCGGCCGCCTGTGCGGTTCCGGCCAGCAGGCAAGCGAGCGCCATCGCGCCCAGCATCTTGCGCATCAGTAGTTCTCCCATCCTGCGCCGAGCCTAGCCCGGCGCCGCCCGGCGCGTGTGTCGAAGTCCGTTTCACGCGCGACCAACTTCTCGCCCCAGTTGACCGGCGCCCCGGCGCGCTAGCATTTGGCGCCAGGCAGACCCGGAGACCACCCTTGGCCGACCCCATCCGCATCGCCATCGCCGGCGCCCTCGGCCGCATGGGCCAGGCGGTGGCCAAGGTCGTCGAGGCGGACCCGGCGCTGGCGCTCATCGCGCGGTTCGACCGCCCGGGCTCGGAGGGCGAGGGCCTGGTCACCTTGGCCGAGGCGCTTGCGGCGGCCGACGTGATCATCGACTTCACGACCCCCTCCGCCTCGGTCGAGCTGGCCCGCCAGGCCGCCGGCCACGACGTGGCGCTGGTGATCGGCGCCACGGGCGCCACCGACGACCAGCGCGCCGCCATCGCCCAGGCCGCCCAGCAGACGGCCATCGTCTTCGCCGGTAACTATTCGCTGGGCGTGAACATGCTGATGGGCCTGGTCGCCCAGGCGGCCCGCGCCCTGCCCGCCGAGGTCTACGACGTCGAGATCTTCGAAGCCCATCACCGCCACAAGGTCGACGCGCCCTCCGGCACCGCCTTCATGCTGGGCGAGGCCGCCGCGCGGGGGCGGGGCGTGAACTTCAAGGACGTGGCGCGGCGCACGCGTGACGGCATCACCGGCGAGCGGCCGATCGGTGAGATCGGCTTCTCGGTCCTGCGCGGCGGCGGCATCGTCGGCGAGCACAGCGTGACCTTCGCGGCCGAGGACGAAATCCTGACCCTCAGCCACTCCGGGCGCGACCGGGGCCTGTTCGCGCGCGGCGCCGTGGCCTCTGCCAAATGGGTCGCCGGCAAGCCGCCAGGGCTCTACGACATGCAGGACGTGCTGGGCTTCTCCAAGGACTGACCGCCATGGCCGACCTCATCGACCAGGACGCCACCAGCCAGCTCGTCGCGCTGGCCGGCAAGCGCGTGTCGGCCGTCGAACTCCTGAAGGCTTCGCTGGCGCGCCACGCCGAGACCCACGACCGGCTGAACGCCGTGGTGGCCGCCGATCCCGAGCGGGCGCTGGAGCGGGCCCGCGCCCTGGACGACGCCCGCATCCGCGGCGAGACGCTGGGGCCGCTGGCCGGCCTGCCCATGACCATCAAGGACACCTTCGACGTGGCCGGCATGGCCGCCTCGTCGGGGTTGATGGAATTGAAGCGCCGGATGACCGAGGACGCCGCCGCCGTCAACCATGCGCGGCGCGCGGGCGCGGTGATCTGGGGCAAGACCAACGTGCCGGTCATGGCCGCCGACTGGCAGAGCGCCAACGGCGTCTACGGCGCCACCAATAACCCATGGGACCTCAAGCGCACGCCCGGCGGCTCGTCCGGCGGGGCCGCGGCCGCGCTGGCCGCGGGCGTGACGCCGCTGGAGATCGGTTCCGACATCGGCGGCTCCCTGCGCGTGCCGGCGACTTTCTGCGGCGTCTTCAGCCACAAGCCCACCTGGGGGATGGTCAGCCAGCGCGGCCACGTCCCGCCCAGCCCCGGCTCGTACGCCGAGCGCGACCTGAACGTCATCGGCCCCATGGCCCGTTCGGCCCGCGACCTGCGCCTCCTGCTCTCCATCATCGAGAACGGCCCGCTGGCGCCCAAGGCCCCGCCGGCCGACCTCACCCAGGTCAAGATCGGCCTCTGGCTGGATGACCCGCTGTGTCCGCTCGACACCGAGGTGCGCGCCGTCATCCAGAACTTCGCCGACGAGCTGCGGGCCGCCGGCGCCCAGGTGGAGACCATCCCCAGCCCGGTCGACATGCGCGCCCTGCTGCACGCCTACCAGACCCTGCTGGGCGCCGTGCTGGGCGAGGACCTGCCGCCGAAGATGATGCGCGGCATGGAGCGCGCGCGGTTCTTCATGAAAGGCTCGGTGCAGAAGGCCGGGCCGCTGTCCAACGCCGCCATGGTGATGGCCTACACCGCCCGCCACACCGAATGGCTGGCCGCCGACGCCGTCCGCGCCCGCCTGCGCAGCGAGATCGACGTGGCCTTCGGCAGCTGGGACGCGATCCTGGCGCCCATCGCGCCTGTGCCGGCCTTCCCGCACGACCGGCGTCCGTTCCAGAGGCGCGTGCTGAAGACCTCCGACGGCCGGATGATCCCCTACAACACGATGCTGACCTGGATCTCGGTGGCGACCGCGCTGCGGCTGCCCGCGACCGCCGTGCCCGCGGGCCAGACAACCGGCGGGCTGCCCGTGGGTGTCCAGCTCATCGGCCCCCATGCCGGCGACGCGCGCACCCTGGCCATTGCCCAGGCCATCGACGAGAACGTCCGCGGGTTCGTCGCCCCGCCGCTGCTCGGCTAGTCCTCGATCTCGATCCAGACCGCGGCGTGATCACTGGCGCCCTCGCGGGCCCGGAATGCGCGGTCGACGCCGGCGTCCGTGAGCGCGGCCGCCATCTGCGGGCTCAGCAGCAGGTGATCGATGCGCAGGCCGGCGTCCCGCTCCAGCGCGCTGCGCCAATACTTCCAGAAGGTGTAGACCGTATCCTCTGGAAACCGCGCCCGGATGGCGTCGGTCCAGCCCTGGGCCAGCAGCCGCGCGTAGGATTCGCGCACCGCCGGATGGAACAGGGCGTCATCCGCCCAGCGCTCGGGCGCATAGACGTCGCGGGGCTCGGGGATGATGTTGAAATCGCCTGCCAGCACCACCGGATGGCCGCTGGCGAGCAGCTCCGCCGCGTGCGCCTCCAGCCGGGCCAGCCAGCGCGTCTTGAACTCGAACTTCGGCCCCGGCCGCGGATTGCCGTTCGGGGCATAGAGCGAGGCCACGATCACGCCGTGAGCGGCGGCCTCCACATAACGGCTCTGGACGTCGGCCTTGTCGCCCGGCAGGCCCTTGCGGATCAGAACCGGCTCGGCGTCCCGCGCCAGGATCGCCACGCCGTTCCAGCGGCTCTCGCCATGCCAGACGGCGCCGTAGCCCGCCCGCTCCAGCTCCCGCGCCGGGAACCGCTCCTCGGGCGCCTTCAGCTCCTGCAGGCACACGACCTCGGGCTGGGTCTCGGCCAGCCACGCGAGCAGGCCCTGCAGCCGGCCGTTCACCCCGTTCACGTTGTAGGTCGCAATCCGCACGCAGCGGTGAGAACTGCGAAAGGCCCAGCTTGTTCCGCGCTCAGCTCGCGCCGGTCGACCCGAAGCCCCCCGCGCCGCGCGCCGTCTCGTCCAGGCTCTCGACCTCGGCCCACGTCGCCTGGATCACCGGAGCGATCACCAGCTGTGCGATGCGGTCGCCGCGGCGGATCGTGAAGGCCTCGGGCCCGTGGTTGATCAGGATCACCTTCACCTCGCCCCGATAGTCGGCGTCGACGGTGCCGGGCGAATTCAGGCAGGTGATGCCATTCTTGAACGCCAGCCCCGAGCGGGGCCGCACCTGGCCCTCGAAGCCGGGCGGCAGGGCGAACGCCAGGCCGGTCGGCACCGCGAACCGGTCGCCGGGATGCAGCACCAGGGGCGCGTCGGCCGGAACCGCGGCGCGCAGGTCCATCCCCGCCGCCTGGGCGGTCTCGTAGGCCGGCAGCGGGATGTCCTGGCCGTGCGGCAGGCGGGTGATCGGGACGGTGGGATTCAACTTCATCACCTCAACAAGCTCGTCATGGCCCGGCTTGTCCGGGGCCACCTTGATCTCCGCGTCGGCAGGATCGCACGGCGTCGCCGCGCGCCGCCTTCAACTCCTGCGATCACGGGTCGCCCGGACAAGCCGGGCGATGACGGGCAGGAGAAAGCGCTAGCCGCGGAACTCGTCTGCGATCCGAGACGCCAGCCGCCGGGCGACCTCGCCCTTGGCCATGCGGTCCCATCGCTCGATTCCCCCCTTGGAGACTATGGCGACGGCGTTCTGGTCGCCGCCCATGGTCCCCTCGATGCTGACGTCGTTGGCGACGATCCAGTCGCAGCCCTTCTTCGCCAGCTTGGCTTGGGCGTAGGCCTCCACGTCATTGGTCTCGGCCGCGAAGCCCACCACCAGCTTCGGCCGCGCCTTGGCCTTGGAGAGCGTCGCCAGGATGTCGGGGTTTTCCACCAGGGCGATGGCCGGCGGACCGCCGTCGCCCTTCTTGATCTTGCCCGTCCCGACGCTTTCGGGCCGCCAGTCGGCCACGGCGGCCACGCAGACAGCGATGTCGGCCGGCAGCGCGGCCTCGCAGGCGGCCAGCATCTCGCGCGCGGTCTCCACGTCCACGCGGTTCACGCCGGGCGGAGCCGTGAGCGCGGTCGGCCCGCTGACCAGCGTGACGTCCGCGCCCAGGGCGGCCAGGGCCGAGGCGATGGCATAGCCCTGCTTGCCCGACGAGCGGTTGGACAGGAAGCGCACCGGGTCGATCGGCTCGGCGGTCGGCCCCGCGGTGACCACCGCCCGCTTGCCCGCAAGCGGCCGCGCCGCGGCGCCCGAAAGCGCCGTCAGGATGGCGTCCAGGATCGCCGGCGGCTCGGCCATGCGGCCGGGGCCGTATTCGCCGCAGGCCATGGCGCCCTCGTCCGGCCCCACGAACAGCACGCCGTCGGCCTTCAGCCGCTCGAAGTTCCGCCGGGTGGCGGCGTGTTCCCACATCCGCACGTTCATGGCCGGCGCCATCAGCACGGGCTTGTCCGTGGCGAGGATCGTGGTCGAGGCCAGGTCGTTGGCATGGCCGTTCGCGGCCTTGGCCATCAGGTCCGCCGTGGCCGGCGCCACGACCACCAGGTCGGCCGAGCGCGACAGCTCGATGTGGCCCATCTCGGCCTCGTCGGTGAGGCTGAAGAGCTCGGAATAGACCTTGTCCTCGGCCAGCGCCGAGAGGCTGAGCGGCGTGACGAACTCATGGCCCGCCTTGGTGAGGATCGGCCGCACGCCGACGCCGGCCCTGCGCAGGAGCCGCGTCAGCTCCAGCGCCTTGTAGGCCGCGATGCCGCCACCGACGATGAGGAGAACCCGCTGCTCGGCCAAGCCCGACACCCCGCAAATGAGGGCTCCGATGTAGGCGATCACGGGGGACTCGACAAACCTCGGACGTTGTGTTCTTTCTTTGTTCCAGCTCGACCATAGGATGGGAAACGAGATGGGGAACTCCAAGATTGCGCTGCTGTTCGCCGGCGCGGCTCTGCTGCTGACGGCCTGCGACAACGGTCCTTCCGCCGTGGCGCAGAAGCAGGCGGCCGGCACGCAGATGGCGGCGAACGCCGTGGGCGAGGCCGCGTCCGACGCCAACGCCCGCAGCTACGACAACGGCGCGCCGCGCGAGGACCACCGCCGCGACCCGGTCCCCGAGGTGGACGGCAAGCCGATGTGGTCGGCCAGCCGCAAGTTCTCGGCCCAGCAGAACGCGCAGCGGGCCTTCGACCGCAACGGCCGCGCGTTCGGCGCCGACAGCGTCGACGAGTTCGTCCAGAAGGCGCACGGCTTCGTCTCGAACCCGCCCAAGGGCACGCTGACCATGACCCGGTCGAACGGCGACAAGCTGTTCTACGACCCCAAGGGCAATGTCTTCGCCGTCGCCAGCAAGGCCGGCGCGCCGCGCACCATGTTCAAGCCGGACGACGGCATGGCCTACTGGGAAGAGCAGAAGGCCAGCGAGGCGCGCCGCCAGGCGTCGCGCCGCAGCCGTGACGACGACGAGGCCTAGCCGGGCCTTACGGCAGCGCCGCCAGCGCCTCGATGTCGGGCCAGCGGTAGGCCACCTCGTGCAGCAGGCCGCCGCCGGGGCCCGGCTCCAGTCGGGCCGGCTCGGCCACGCCGCCCATGTGCTCGTAGAAGCCGCGGGCCGCGAGGTTGTCGCGCAGCACCGAGATCACCAGCGAGCCTGCGCCCCGCGCCGCCAGCGCCCGGGCGGTCTCGGTGAGCAGGCGCGCGCCCAGGCCGTGGCCCTGCGCCGCCTTCAGCACATAGAGGGTGGCGATCTCGCCCTCGCCGGCCCTCCGGCGGCGCGAGGGGCCGGCCTGGGCGTAGCCCACGATCCCGTGGCGGTCTGCGGCGGCCAGGATCACGTCGTCGGGGCCGGGATGCAGCAGGCCGCGGGCGAAACGGCGCATGTGGCCCTCGACCGACATCCGGGCCAGGTAGGCGTCGGGCAGCAGACCGCGATAGGTCTCGCGCCACGAGGTCACGTGCACCAGCGCCAGCTGCTCGGCGTCGGCGGGACCGGGCGGAAAGAGAACGAAGCGCGTATCGACGCTGCCATGGGCCATCTATCCACAGCTTGGCGCTCGCATGACGCGGTTCAAGGGGGTGCGGGACTCAACCCCGCCCGTTAACGTCCGCGGTCCGATGAACGCCCAAGTGTCCACCGCCACGCCCGATCCCGCCGCCGGCGCCACGCCGGTGATGGCGCAGTACTTCGAGGCCAAGGCCCGCCAGCCCGACGCGCTCGTGTTCTTCCGCATGGGCGACTTCTACGAGCTGTTCTTCGAGGACGCCCAGAAGGCGGCGGCGACGCTCGGCATCACGCTCACCGCCCGCGGCAACCACGGCGGCAATCCGATCCCGATGGCCGGCGTCCCGGCCCACGCCATGGAGGCCTACCTCGCCAAGCTGGTGCGCGCCGGCTTCAAGGTGGCCCTGTGCGACCAGCTGGAGGATCCGGCCGAGGCCAAGCGGCGCGGCGGCTCCAAGGCCGTGGTCCGCCGCGACGTCACCCGGGTGGTCACGCCCGGCACGCTCACCGAGGACGGCCTGCTGGACGCCCGCGGCGCCAACCGCCTGGCCGCCATCTCGGTGCGCGCGGGCGGCGCGGCCGTGGCCAGCGTCGAGCTCTCCACCGGGGAGGTGGAATGCCTGAGCGTGACGGTCTCCGGCCTCGCGTCGACGCTCGCGGCCCTGGGCCCGTCGGAGGTGCTGGTCCCCGACCGGCTGTTCGCCGACGAAGCGGTCTCGACCGCGCTGAAGCAGGCCGGCGGCTTCGTCCAGCCTATGCCCAGCGCCCTGGCCGAGCCGGGCGCGTCCGAGACCCGCCTCAAGCGGCTCTATGGCGTCGACACCCTGGACGGCTTCGGCCAGCTCTCGGGCGCCGAGGTCTCGGCCCTGGGCCTGATCGCGGCGCACCTGGAGACCACCCAAGCCGGCCGGATGCCGGCGCTCTCGGCCCCGCGCCGGGCCGGCGAGTCCGACGTCATGGTCATCGACCCGGCGACGCGCGCCAGCCTGGAGATCGAGAAGGCCACCTCCGGCGCCCGCGACGGCTCGCTGCTCTCGGCCATCGACCGCACGGTGACCGCGCCCGGCGCCCGGATGCTGGCCTCGCGGCTGGCGCGCCCGCTGCTGGACCCGGCCGCCATCGACGCGCGCCTGGACGCCGTCGCCTGGTTCTGCGGCCAGCGCGGCCAACGGCAGAAGCTGCGCGAGACGCTGAAGGGCCTGCCCGACATGGCCCGTGCGCTGAGCCGCCTGGCGCTGGGCCGCGGCGGACCCCGCGATCTCGGGGCATTGCGCGACGGCCTGAACACCGGCGAGGCTGTCTGCCAGCTCTTCACCGCCACCAAGGACCCGCTGCTGACGTTGCCGGCCGAGACGGCCCACGCGCTGGGCGCGCTGCACCTCGCCAACACCCCCGACCTCGGCGTCTTCCGCGACATGCTGGTCGCCGGCCTGGGCCCCGACGTGCCGGCGCTCACCCGCGACGGCGGCTTCGTCGCCGACGGCGTGCGGCCCGAGCTGGACCAGGCCCGCGCGCTCCGCGACGACAGCCGCCGCGTGATCGCCGCCCTGGAGGCCCGCCTGGCCGAGGAGAGCGGCGTGGCGCTGAAGGTCCGCCACAACGCGGTGCTGGGCTATTTCGTCGAGACCACGGCCAAGGCCGCCGAGCCGCTGATGCAGGCGCCGCTGAACGCGACCTTCATCCACCGCCAGACCCTGGCCAACCAGGTCCGCTTCACCACGGTCGAACTGGCCGAGCTGGATGCGAAGATCGCCCAGGCCGCCGAGCGGGCGCTGGCCATCGAGCTCGACACGTTCGAGGCCTGGCGCGAGGCCGCCACCGGCGTCGCCCAGCAGATCCAGGCCGCCGCCCAGGCCGCCTCCACCCTCGACGTCGCCTCGGCGCTCGCTGAATGGGCCGACGACGTGGGCGCGACGCGTCCGCTCGTGGATCGCTCGACCGCCTTCGAGGCCGAGGCGGCCCGGCATCCCGTGGTGGAGAACGCCGTCCGCCGCGCGGGCGAGGCCTTCACGCCCAACGACTGCCGCCTGGACGGCGCGGGTGTCGGCGCCGCCCGGCTCAGCCTCGTCACCGGCCCGAACATGGCCGGCAAGTCGACGTTCCTGCGCCAGAACGCCCTGCTGGCGGTCCTGGCCCAGTCGGGCTGCTTCGTACCGGCCAAGCGCCTGCGCATCGGCGTGGTCGACCGCTTGTTCAGCCGCGTCGGCGCCGGCGACGACCTGGCCCGCGGCCGCTCGACCTTCATGATGGAGATGGTGGAGACCGCCGCCATCCTCAGCCAGGCGACGCCGCGCAGCCTGGTGATCCTGGACGAAATCGGCCGCGGCACGGCCACCTACGACGGCCTCGCCATCGCCTGGGCCTGCGCCGAGGCCCTGCATGAGACCAACCGCTGCCGCGCCCTGTTCGCCACCCACTACCACGAGCTGGCGGTGCTGGAGGGCCGGCTGCCCTACGTCTCCAACCTCAGCCTCAGGGCCAAGGAGTGGAACGGCGAGCTGATCTTCCTGCACGAGGCCGGTCCCGGCCCCGCCGACCGCTCGTACGGCGTGCAGGTGGCCAAGTTGGCGGGCGTGCCCGCGCCGGTCGTGGTGCGCGCGAAGCAGGTGCTGGAGCGGCTGGAGAAGGAAGCCGCCGGCCCCGCCAACCTCGACGACCTGCCGCTGTTCGCCGCCGTCGCCGAGCCCGAGGCCAAGTTCGGCCCCAGCAAGGTCGAGGAGGCCCTGACCGCCCTCGATATTGACGGCATGAGCCCCCGCGAGGCCATGGACGCGCTCTACCGGCTGAAGGGCCTGATAGGCGGAGCGTGACGGCCCTCAAGGCCCTGATGGTCGATGTCGACGGCGTTCTGATCCGGCCCCGCCCGGGCGGCTGGGCGGCCGAGATGGAGGCCGACCTCGGCCTCTCGTCTCAGGCCCTGCAGGAGCACTTCTTCCGGCCTCACTGGAACGACGTCGTCCTCGGCCGCGCCGGCCTGCACGAGCGGTTGGGGCCGGTGCTGGCCGCACACGCCCCGCACCTGACCAGCCAGGCCTTGGCCGCCTATTGGTTCGAGAAGGACGCCCAGCTCGACGAGGCGCTGCTGGCCGAGCTCGCGCACCTCCGGGCCAGCGGCGTTCAGCTCCACCTCGCCACCATCCAGGAGCACGAGCGCGCGGCCTGGCTCTGGAACGCGCTGGGTTTCCGCGACCGCTTCGACGCCATGCACTACGCCGCCGACATGGGCTGCAAGAAGTCCGATCCGGCCTTCTACCGCATGGTCGAGGCCCGTACCGGCTTTAAGCCCCATGAGCTGGCCCTGCTGGACGACACCGCCGCCAACGTCGAGACCGCCCGCGCGGCCGGCTGGGGTGGGTTCGTCTGGGACGGGTCCCGCCGCCTGGCGGACGTCCTGGGCTGAGGCAGCATTCGTGCGTTGTGCGCACGAGTGTGGCTCGCTTGAGCCCAATTCTCTCGCAGGCCGCGAGAGATCACCTTCGCTCCATCGGCGCGACCCCTCGCGCCACCCAGATGGAACGAGGCAAGTCATGAGCAGTCAATCGAAGGTCGCCGTGATCACCGGCGCGTCGCAAGGCATCGGCGCGGCCCTGGTGAAGGCGTATCGCGACGCCGGCTACAAGGTCGTCGCCAACTCCCGCACCATCGCCCCCAGCGGGGATCCCGACATCGCCACCGTGGCGGGCGACATCTCCGATCCGGCCGTCGCCGAGCAGGTGGTGGCCACCGCGGTCGAGCGCTTCGGCCGCGTCGACACCCTGGTGAACAATGCCGGCGTCTTCACGGCCAAGCCGTTCACCGAGTTCACCGCCGAGGACTGGGCTGCCAACATCGGGGTCAACCTGGCCGGCTTCTTCAACGCCAGCCAGGCCGCGATCCGCCGGATGGAAGCCCAGGGCTCGGGCCACGTGGTCCAGATCTCGACCACCCTGGTCGATCAGCCGATCAACGGCGTGCCGGCGGTGCTGGCCTCGCTGACCAAGGGCGGCCTGAACGCGGCGACCAGGTCGCTGGCCATCGAGTACGCCTCGCGCGGCATCCGCGCGAACGCCGTGGCGTTGGGCATCATCAAGACGCCGATGCACCCGCCGGAAACCCACGCGGGCCTCGCGACCCTGCACCCGCTGGGCCGCTTGGGCGAGGTCGAGGAAGCCGTCCAGGGCGTGATGTACCTGGAGAACGCCGGCTTCGTGACCGGCGAGATCCTGCACGTCGATGGCGGCCAGTCGGCCGGCCACTGGTGACCCGCGACGGGAGGCCTTGCCCTGGCCGGGCCTCCCGCCATCCTTCCGCTCACGTCCGCATCGGAGACCCGCCATGCCGATCGTCAACATCATGGTCACGCGCGAGGGCTCGAGCCCCGAGCGCGACTCGGTCACCGCCGAGGAGAAGGCCCGCCTGATCAAGGGCGTCAGCGAGCTGCTGCTCGACGTCCTGGGCAAACCACTCGACTCCACCTTCGTCACCATCCAGGAGGTCGAGCTGGAGAACTGGGGCTGGGGCGGTCTGCCCGCCCTGGAGTTCCGCCGGCAGCGCGCCGCTGAGGCCGCCGCCAAGGACCCCAAGACCTAGCCCGGATAGAGCCGCCGCGCCTCGGCCGCCAGCCGTCCGAACTCGGTCCGCAGGCGAGGGACGGCGAAGTCCATGAAGGCCCGCACCTTGGGCACGGGCATCCGCGTCGGCTGGACCAGCAGGTGGACCGGCTGGGGCGGATGTTCCGCGTCGGCCAGGACGATCCGCAGCTGTCCGGCCTGCACCTCGCGGGCCAGGTGATACGAATAGACCCGCGTGACGCCGAGGCCTCCCACCGCCGAGGCCACCGCGGCGCGGATGCTGTTGACCAGGATGCGCGGCGTGAAGGCGACCACGCGGGTGACGGTCGATCCCGGCGCGGGCGGGAAGGTCCAGCGGTCGACGCCGAAGTTTCCCATGGCGACCACGTCGTGGCCCTCCAGGTCGGCCGGCGCCAGGATTGGCGGGCGGGTCGCGAGATAGGCCGGCGCACCGGCGATCACGCGGCGGACCTCGCCGCCCAGCTTCACCGCTACGAGCGACGAGTCGGGCAGATCGCCCACCCGCAGCGCCAGGTCCACGCCCTCGTCCACCAGGTTCACGCTGCGGTCGACCAGCTGCAGGCGCACCGACACCGCCGGATGGGCCTTCAGGAAGTCATCGACGATGGGGCGCAGCACCTCCTCGCCGCCGATCGGCGGGGCCGAGATGGTCAGCACGCCCTGCGGCGCCGCTCGCTCGTCGGCCACGAACAGCTCGGCCTCGTCCAGCTCAGCCAGGATGCGGCGGCAAGCAGCGGCGTAGCGTTCGCCCGCCGCGCTCAGGCGCATGCTGCGGGTGGTCCGGTGGAACAGCGGCGCGCCGACGTGGTCCTCGAGGAACGAGATCGCCCGGCTGACCGCGGACGACGAGCGCTTCAGCGCCCGTCCCGCGCCGGCGAAGCTGCCTTCGTCCACGGCGATCACGAACACCTTCATGGCTTCGAGGCGGTCCATTCCGGCGATCTTCGCAACAATGGCGACCCGACGATAGCCATTCGGCCGTCCACCGCGACGCTCAGGGCTTCAGCTTCGCCCGCCGGCGCTTCACCACGGTCACGGTGAAGGCCGAGCCTGCGCGGGCCTTCAGCCGCTTGCGCGCCGCGCCGGCCAGGCCGGACTTGCCCGAGCTCACGCTGGACGCCTGCGCCGCCGGCTTGGCCTTGGCGGGCGCGAGGCCATGGCGCTTGCGAGCCTGCTCGTCCTGCCCCTCCTGCTCGGCCCGGCTCTGCGCCGTCCGGGCGGTCAGGTCCTTGATCAGCGCCTTGCCCTTCCGGGTCCGGCCGGTGAGCGAGGGCGCGACGTAGCGGTTGGCGTTCCAGCCCACCGGGGTGGACCCTCCGCGGTACGATCCCTTGCTCATCTCACTCACTCGACGCGGAGCGCGGGCATAGCGGGGCGAAAGCGCGGGGAAAAGTGGGAACGGCCTGCGCGCGTTAACGAACCGTCCTATATGGCTGTCCAGCCATGGCCGCCCGTCTTCGCCCCACCCGCCTGGAATATGTCGTCGACGGCGTGCGCCTGCGCGCCCAGCTCTCGACCGCGGCCCTGGAACATGTGGGCGACGAGGCGGCCCAGCGGAAGGCCGCCCTCGACATCCTGAAGGCGGCCCTGTTCCGCGGCCGGATGATCGCCAAGGAGCGGCTGGAGAACGGCGCCGGCGGCATCGAGACCGCCCGCCTGCTGTCGGGCGTCACCGACGAGGTCGTCTCGGCGCTGTACGACTTCACCACCGTCCACATGTTCCGCGCCCGCAACCCCACCGAGGGCGAGCGGCTGGCGCTGATGGCTGTCGGCGGCTACGGCCGCGGCACGCTGGCGCCCTACAGCGACATCGATCTCCTGTTCGTGCGGCCCTACAAGCAGACCGCGCACGCCGAAAGCGTGATCGAATACATGCTCTACGCCCTGTGGGACCTGGGCTTCAAAGTCGGCCACGCCTCGCGGACGGTCGAGGAGTGCATCAAGCTCTCCCGCGAGGACTTCACGATCCGCACCTCGATCCTGGAGGCGCGACGCCTGACTGGCGACGAGAAGCTGGCCGAGGAGCTGATCCGCCGCTTCCAGAGCGACGTCGTGAAGGGCACCGGCGCCGAGTTCGTGGCCGCCAAGCTCAAGGAGCGCGACGAGCGCCACGCCCGCGCCGGCGCCAGCCGCTACATGGTCGAGCCCAACATCAAGGAGGGCAAGGGCGGCCTGCGCGACCTGAACACCCTCTTCTGGATCGCCCAGTACCTGCATCCCGGCCAGTCCATCGAGAAGGTGCTCCAGCTCGAGATGTTCGAGCGGCGCGAGGTGCGCGCGTTCATCCAGGCCTTCGATTTCCTGTGGGCCGTGCGCAGCCACCTGCACTTCACCACCGGCCGGCCCGAAGAGCGCCTGACCTTCGACCTGCAGCCGGAGATCGCGCGCAGGATGGGCTATGGCGACCGTGGCGATGCGCCGGCTGTCGAGCGGTTCATGCGCCGCTACTTCCTGATCGCCAAGGACGTGGGCGCCCTGACCCGCGTGTTCGCCGCCAAGCTGGAAGCCGACCAGGTGAAGATGGCGCCCAAGGGGATCAGCCGCTTCCTCCCGGGCCGCAAGGTGAAGCGCAAGCCGCTGGCCGAGCCGGGCTTCCACGAGGTGGGCGGGCGGCTGGACGTCGACCCCGACATCTTCGAGCACGACCCCACGAACCTGCTCCGCCTCTTCCGCATCGCCGACCAGCGGAACCTGGACCTGCACCCCGACGCCTTCACCGCGGCCTCGCGCAGCATCAACCTGATCACCTCGGCCGTCCGCCGCGATCGGCACGCCGCCAAGGTGTTCCTCGACATCCTGGCCCGCGGCCGCGATCCGCGCACGACCCTGACGCTGATGACCGAGGCCGGGGTGCTCGGCCGCTACATCCCCGAATGGGGCCGCATCGTCGCCCAGATGCAGTTCAACATGTACCACTCGTACACGGTGGACGAGCACACCCTGCGGGCGGTGGGCGTGATCGCCGACATCGCCGCCGGCCGCCTGAACGACGACCACCCTCTGGCCACCCAGGTCATGCCGCTGATCGCCGACCGCGAGGCGCTGTTCCTGGCCATGCTGCTGCACGACACCGGCAAGGGCGGAGCCGGCGGCCAGGAGGTGGCAGGCGCCCGCGCCGCGCGCCAGGCCTGCGAGCGCCTGGGCCTGGAGCGGTCCAAGATCGAGCTGGTCGCCTGGCTGGTCGAACACCACCTGGTCATGAGCGACTACGCCCAGAAGCGCGACGTCTCCGACCCGCGCACGGTGGCCGACTTCGCCCGCATCGTGCAGACGCCGGAGCGCCTGCGCCTGTTGCTGGTGCTGACCGTCGCCGACATCCGCGCCGTCGGGCCAGGCGTCTGGAACGGCTGGAAGGGCCAGCTGATGCGCGAGCTCTATTCGGCCACCGAGGCGGTGTTCCGCGGCGGCCGGGGCTCGGACGCGGCGGCCGCCATGCGCCGCTACCAGGAGAACGCCGCCTACGACGCCCGCGTCCGCCTCGCCAAGGCCCAGCCGGGCGCCGAGACCTGGGGCGACGCCATGGAGGACGCCTATTTCACCGCCTTCACCGACGACGAGGTCGCAACCCACGCGCGCCTGGCCAAGGCGGCGGCCGACGGCGCGGGCGGCGCGGCCGAGTGCCGGATCCGCAATGACCTGAACGCCTCAGAGGTCGCGGTGGCCGCGACGGACCGTCCGCGCCTGTTCGTCGACCTGGCCGAGGCGATCACGGCGGCGGGCGCCAACATCGTCGGCGCACGGGTCTTCACCTCGCGCGGCGGCCAGGCTCTGGACGTGTTCTACGTGCAGGACGTCACCGGCCAGCCCTTCGGCGCCACGGACGAACGGGTGCTGAAGCGCCTGGCCGACAGCCTCTCGGGCGCCGCGCGCGGCGAGCCCCACGGCCGCGAGCCGCGCCGCCAGGACCTGGGCCGCGCCGCCGCCTTCGCCATCACGCCGACCGTCATGCTCGACAACGACGCGTCCGAGACCTCGACGGTCGTGGAGGCCTCGGGCCGCGACCGCCCCGGCCTGCTCGCCGCCCTCGCCCGGACTCTGTCGGACGCGGGCCTGGAGATCACCTCGGCGCACATCGACGGCTATGGCGAGCGCGCGGTCGATGCCTTCTATGTGGTTGACGACGCCGGCCAGAAGCTGACCGACACGCGCAAGGGCAATGCACTGCGGACCGCCCTGCTCGCGGCCCTCAACGACAGCGAGGCCGAGGCCGGCCAGGCGCGCCGCGGCAACCTGTCCCGCGCCCGCGCCAGCGTCGCCCGCTAGCTCGGGTTGGCGCGCGCCAGCGTCGCACGCTGACGATTGCGCTTGCGTTTGGGTGTAAGGAAGCGTCCAAGAGCCGCCGCTTTCGCGCCGTTCGCGCGACCTAGGACCATTTCATGCCATTTCCGACCACCCATCCGGCGCTGGCCCAGGCGCTGGACGCCCAGGGCTATCGTGAGCCCACGCCCGTGCAGGAGGCCGTGCTGGCCGCCGAGGCTGGCCGCGACCTGCTGGTTTCCGCCCAGACCGGCTCGGGCAAGACCGTCGCCTTCGGGCTGGCCGCCGCCGAGCCGCTGCTGGGTGATGCCGCCCGCTTCGAGCGCGCTGAGGCGCCGCTCTGCCTGGTGATCGCCCCCACCCGCGAGCTGGCCCTGCAGGTCAGCCGCGAGCTGACCTGGCTCTACAAGGAAGCCGGCGCCGTCATCGCCACCTGTGTCGGCGGCATGGACGCGCGGCGCGAGCAGCGGGCGCTGGCCATGGGCTGCCACATCGTGGTCGGGACGCCAGGCCGCCTGCGCGACCACCTGGAGCGCGGCAACCTGGACCTCTCGGCGCTGAAGGTCGTCGTCCTCGACGAGGCCGACGAGATGCTCGACATGGGCTTCCGCGAGGACCTCGAGGAGATCCTCGACACCACGCCCGCCGAGCGCCGCACCTTCCTGTTCTCGGCCACCATCGCCAAGGAGATCGCGGCGCTGGCGAAGCGCTACCAGCGCGACGCGGTGCGCATCGACACCATCCGGCGCGACGAGCCACATGGCGACATCGAGTACCGCGCCGTCCGCGTGGCGCCGAACGAGATCGAGAACGCGGTCGTCAACCTGCTCCGCTACTTCGAGAGCCCCGGAGCGCTGATCTTCTGCGCCACCCGCGAACGCGTCCGCCACCTGTACGGCAGCCTGCGCGAGCGCGGCTTCGCCGTCGTCCAGCTCTCGGGCGAGCTGTCGCAGAAGGAGCGGTCCGACGCCCTGCAGGCCCTGCGCGACGGCCATGCCCGCGCCTGCATCGCCACCGACGTGGCGGCCCGCGGCCTCGACCTGCCCGACCTGGGCCTCGTGATCCACGCGGACCTGCCGAGCAATACCGCCACCCTGCTGCACCGCTCTGGCCGCACCGGCCGCGCGGGCAAGAAGGGGACCTCGGTCCTGATCTCGCCCTACACCAAGCGCCGCCAGGTGGAGCGCCTGCTGCAGCTCGCCAAGCTGGACGCCACCTGGTCCGGCGCACCGCTGGTCGAGGAGATCCGCGAGAAGGACCGCGACCGGCTGCTGGCCGACCCGATCCTCAGCGACGAGCCGACGGCCGAGGATCTGGAACTGGCCGCCCGCCTGCTGGCCGACCGCAGCCCCGAGGCCGTGGCCGCCGCCCTGGTGCGCCTCTACCGCTCGCGCCTGCCCGAGCCGGAGGAGATGTTCGACGCGCCGGATCGCGGTCCTCCCGCCGACCGCGGCCCGCGGCCGGAACGCGGCCCCCGGCCCGAGCGCGGCCCCCGCGACGACGGCCCGCCGATGGTCAGCGACGGCGCCTGGTTCCGCCTGCCGATCGGCCGCTCCAAGAACGCCGACCCCAAGTGGCTGGTCCCGCTGATCTGCCGCCTGGGCCACGTGACGAAGAAGGAGATCGGCGTCATCCGGATCTTCGACCACGAGACGAAGTTCGAGATCGCCCAGGAAGTTGGCGACCGCTTCCGCGAGGCCACCCAGGCCGCCGCCGACGCCGGCGAGCTGCGCATCAATCCCTCGAGCCCTCCCGGCGTGGCCCCGCCCTCGCGCGCCGCCCGCGGCCTTGGCCCGCACCCCGGCGGCCCGCGCCGTGACGGGCCCCGCCCGGACGGCCCACGCCCGCCGAAGGGTCCGCGCGGTCCTCGCCCGGCCGGCCCCCGCGCCGGCGCTCCGCCGCGCAAGGGTCCCCCGCCCAAGAAGGGCAAGGGCCGCCCGAACGGCTAGGCCTTCGCCTTGTCCAGCATGGCCCGCATGTCCTCCGGCTTGCGGGCGCCGGCGAGGTGGATCTTGAAGTCGTCGGTCGAGTTCTCCCGCGGGAACGGCGTGTCCGGGACCGGCACGCCCAGGAACTCGCACAGCGGCCCCCAGCCCTGGGCCACCTCGAACACCAGCAGACGCTCCTTCGGCACGCCTGCGACGACACGTTCGGTGTGACGGCGGAAGAAGTCCGTCATGAAGCCGCGGTCGTGCATGTCGCCGCCGTACCAGGCGTTGAGCTGGTTGAAGAACGGCCGCATCGGGGTGCCCTCGGGCGGCGGCGGCCGGTCGGGCGCGAAGATCGTGGCCTGGGTGGATTCGAACCACTTGTCCGGGTCGCGCACCGTGTGCAGCACCTTGGCGTCCGGATAGTGCGCCATCAACTCGCGCCAGTAGCAGCAGCCGGGGTGGTCCACCATCGAGCTGTAGCCCTCGAAGATCGCGTCCCACAGCGGCCGGCCGTTCCCGGCCTCGACCCAGAGCGGCACGGTCTCGGGATGCATGAACACCTCGACCATGTGGTGCGTCGGCCCGAAGCCCAGCTGCTCCAGCGCCAGCTTGGTCGACAGCGTGCCCGTCCGGCCCAGGCCGGATCCGATGACCTTCAGTCCCATGACGTTCTCCCGACGCGATTTCTTAGAACCCTAACCGACCGCGCCGAACCTGCATCAAGATTCCACACGCGGCGGCGCGGCCGAGCCGCTAGGTTGACGCGCTTTCCGACGCAGCGTCCCTAGGGCCACGTGACCGAGACTTCCGCCGACGCCCAACCCCCGGCAAGCCAGCCTCCCGCCAAGACGGGCGGGCTCCTCCGGTCGTCGGCCATCTTCTCGGGCCTGACGCTGGTCAGCCGCTTCCTCGGCCTGGCCCGCGACCTGGTGATCACCGCGCGCCTGGGCGCCAGCCAGACCATCGCCGCCGACGCCTACTATACGGCCCTGACCTTCCCGAACCTGTTCCGGCGGATGTTCGCCGAGGGCGCCTTCGCGGCGGCCTTCGTGCCCGACTATTCGAAGCGCCTCGTCGCCGAGGGCAAGGAGGCGGCCGACCGCTTCGCCGCCGACGCGCTGGCCACCATGGCGGCCGCAACCATCGCCATCACCGTCGCCTGCCAGCTCGCCATGCCGTGGATCATGACGGTCTACAGCTACGGCTTCCTGGCCGACCCGGCGAAGTTCAAGCTGGCGGTGATCCTGACCCAGATCACCATGCCCTACCTGCCCTGCATGGTGATCGCCGCGCTGTTCGCCGGCACGCTGCAGGCGCGGGGGCGGTTCATCATCTACGGCTTCTATCCCACTGTGCTGAACGTGGTGATGCTGGCGATCGTCCTGCCGCAGAAGGACCCGACCACCGCGGCCTATGCCGCCTCCTGGGGCGTGCTGATCGCCGGCGTCAGCCAGGCGGCGCTGTGCTGGTGGGGGGCGCGGCGCTCCGGCGCCCGGATCACGCCCAAGGCCCTGCGCTTCACGCCCGAGGTGAAGGGTCTCGTCCGCCGCATGGTGCCGGGGGTGATCGCCTCAAGCGCCACCCAGATCAACCTCTTCATCTCGGCGATGCTGGCGAGCCAGGTGGCCGGCATGCGCGTCTGGCTGAATGTGGCCGAGCGGTTCTACCAGCTGCCGCTCAGCCTGGTGGGCGTGGCGATCGGCGTGGCGCTGCTGCCCAGGCTCGCCACCGCGCTCCAGCAGAAGGATCACGACGACGCCCAGGCCGCCATGGACCAGGCGGTGGTCTTCGGCCTGGCGCTCAGCCTGCCGGCTGCGGCGGCCTTGATGGGCATGCCATTCTACCTGACCGACGGCTTCTTCGCCCGCGGCGCCTTCACCCACCAGGATGCGGCGGATTCGGCAAAGCTGCTGTTCCACTACGGCTGGGGCGTGCCGGCCTTCGTGCTGATCAAGATCCTGCAGCCTGCCTTCTTCGCCCGCGGGGACACCAAGACGCCGATGATCTACTCGCTGGTCTCGGTGGCGGTGAACATCGCCCTGGGCGTGGCGCTGTTCTTCACCCTGGGTTTCCAGGGGATCGCCTTCGCCACCGCGGCGGCCTCATGGATCACCGTCCTGCAGATGCTTATCTATCTGCGCCGCAAGGACCAGTGGGCGCCATCGGCCCGCGCGACGGGCAAGGTGATCCGCGTGACACTGGCCAGCGTCGGCCTGGGCGTCGCCGTGGCGCTGGCGTCGCACTTCCGCGACGCGATCCAGGCGCCAGTGGCGGCGATCACCGGCGGCGCGGGGGCCAAGGAGGTCACGGTCATCGTGGTCTGCCTCGCCGGCGCCGCACTCTATCCGGCGCTGCTGTTCGCGTTCGGCGGGGTGACGCCGGCCGAGGCCCGCGCAGCCTTCCGCCGCCGCAAGGGCGACGTGGCCGCGCCCAGCGCCGACTTGCCCTGACGCCGATCCGGCGGTATCGGCTCGGACATGGCTTTCGAACGTATCTCTTGGCGATGGCGCTGATCCGCTGACCCGACGAATCCGGGCTTGCGCCCGCCCGCCTGTTCCCTAGAGAAGCCAGCTCATCATGACCGACCAAGCTCCTGTCCCGTACGCGGGCCCCGAACGTGTGCTGTCCGGCGTCCAGCCGACCGGCGACCTGCACCTGGGCAACTATCTCGGCGCCCTCGTGAAGTTCGCGCGCCTCCAGCACGAGATCGAGACCTTCATCTTCGTCGCCGACATGCACGCCATCACCGAATGGCAGGAGCCGGCGAAGCTGAAGAACCAGGTGCGCGAGATCGCCGCCGCCTACCTGGCCACCGGCCTCGACCCCAAGGTCGCGACCATCTTCGCCCAGTCGGCGGTGCCCGAGCACGCCGAACTGGCCTGGGTGTTCAACTGCGTCGCCCGCCTCGGCTGGCTCGACCGGATGACCCAGTTCAAGGACAAGGCCGGCAAGCACAAGGAGCGCTCGTCGGTGGGCCTCTACACCTACCCGGTGCTGCAGGCGGCCGACATCCTGGTCTACAAGGCCACCAAGGTGCCTGTGGGCGAGGACCAGCGGCAGCACCTCGAGCTCACCCGCGACATCGCCCAGAAGTTCAACCACGACTTCGGCGCAGCGGGCTTCTTCCCGCTGCCCGAGGCTCTGACCCAGGGGCCCGGCGCCCGGGTGATGAGCCTGCGCGACGGTTCGGCGAAGATGAGCAAGTCCGACCCGTCGGACCAGTCGCGCATCAACCTCACCGACGACGCCGACGCCATCGCCGCCAAGGTCCGCAAGGCCCGCACCGACCCCGACCCGCTGCCGGAGACGGCCGAGGGCCTGGAAGGCCGCGCCGAGGCGAAGAACCTCGTCGCCATCTACGCCGCGCTCGCCGGGCTGACCGAGGCGCAGGTGCTGGCCGAGTACGCCGGCCAGGGTTTCGGCGCGTTCAAGCCGAAGCTTGCGGACCTGGCCGTCTCGGTGATGGGGCCGATCGGCGGCGAGATGCGCCGGCTGCTGGCCGACCCGGCCGAGATCGACCGCATCCTCGGCCAGGGCGCCGACCGCGCCCGCGAGCTCGCCGCGCCGACGGTGGCCGAGGTGAAGAAGCTCGTCGGGTTCTGGGCGGGCTGACTTGCGGATGATGTTGCGCCGGGCCACGCTCGGATCATGAGCACCCGGCGCAAGTTCCTCGTGGTGGCGGACGACTCCCAGGAGTTCCAGACCGCGCTGCACTTCGCGTGCCGGCGCGCACGCTCGACCGGCGGCTACGTCGCCCTGCTGAAGGTGATCGAGCCCGCGGTGTTCGAGCACTGGTCCGGCGTGCGCGAGGAGATCGCCCGCCAGCAGCGGCAGGAGGCCGAGGCCTCGCTGCAGCAGAGCGCCGAATACGTCCAGGCCGAGACCGGCCTGCCACCCGAGTTCCTGATCAAGGAGGCCGACTCCACCCGCGCGGCCCTGAAGCAGGTGCTGTCCGAGGATCCGGACATCAAGATCATGGTGCTGGCCGCCGCCGTCGGCGGTCGCGGCCCCGGCCCGCTGGTCAGCGCCATCGCCAAGGACGGCGTGAAGTTCGGCAGCCGCAAGGTGCCGATCACCATCGTCCCCGGCGACCTCACGGACGACGAGATCACGGATCTGGCTTAGGGGCCGGCTCCGGTTCGACCCTCAGCAGCGCCACGGCGGCGCGCCCGTTCCCGCTCGCGCCGGTCTCGTCGTCCAGCACCATGACGCTGTAGAGCCGGCCTTCGCGATGCGCCTGCTGGATCTGCGCGCGATCGAAACCCTCGGCGGGCCGCAGGGCGCCGTCGGACCGCACCACCGAGAAGCTCGCCGAATGGGCCATGGCGAAGATCGGCTTGCTGCGAAGCCAGGCCTGGACCGCGTCCGCCAGCCCATCCACCGGAACCGGCGCGGACACGCCGCAGCTGTCGACACGGACGGTCGTTGTCGCCTCGGCGTCGGCGCTGAGGATCAGGGGCCCGGCGCCGGCCGGCGCCAGCCTCTGGATCGCGGGGTCGAAGTTCGCCGGCGCGTCCGGCCCCGACCTGCGCCATCCCAGCGCGTCGGCCCGGGTGAAGATGGCTTCCGGGGTCGGATCGTCGGTCGCGCAGATCGTGCGGAACGCGTCGATCAGCGACGCGCTGGGGGTCGGCGCCGCCGTCGCGCCGGCCAGCACCGCGGCGGCCCCGGCGAGGACCCAGGGAATGGACGTCATCGGCAGTCTCCAACAAGCGTTGGCGTCCCTGCCCGAGGTTATGCGCCCGGCGTCGCGACAAATTATGTCGCTCTTGCTTCGCGAAGTCGGCAGCGCCACATCTTGGGTCATGTTCATCCAGACCGAAGCCACGCCGAACCCCGAGGTCCTGAAATTCCTGCCCGGCAAGACCGTGCTGGTCGACGGCACGCGCGACTTCCGCGGCCCGGAGGAGGCCGCCGCATCGCCGTTGGCGGCCGAGCTGTTCGAGGTGACCGGAGTCACCCGCGTGTTCTTCGGCCCCGACTTCATCACCGTCGGCAAGCACGCCTCGGTGGACTGGCCGCTGATGAAGGCGCCGATCCTGGCGGCGATCATGGACCACTACACCTCGGGCCGGCCGCTGTTCGTCGACGAGAGCGACAGCGAGGCCGGCGGCCACGACGAGGGCGTCTACGAGGGCGAAACCGCCCAGATCGTCGCCGAGATCAAGGACCTGCTGGACACCCGCATTCGCCCGGCCGTGGCCCAGGACGGCGGCGACATCCTCTTCAACCGCTTCGACGTCGAGACCGGCGTGGTGTGGCTGAACATGCGCGGCGCCTGCTCGGGCTGCCCGTCGTCCTCGGCGACCCTGAAGGCCGGCGTCGAGAACATGCTGAAGCACTACGTCCCGGAAGTGACGGCGGTCGAGCAGGCCTTATAAGCCGTCATCCCGGCCCACTGAGGGCGAAGCCCGCAGGCCGAGCCGGGACCCAGCAACCGCTTCCGCATCGGCCCCGCATCCGCTAACCCCGACCACGATGATCGTCCTCGGGCTCGACACCTGCCTGAACGCCTGCTCGGTCGCCGTGCTCGACGGCGAGACGGTGCTGGCGCACGCCTCCGAGGCGATGGTGCGCGGCCACCAGGAGCGGCTGGCCCCCATGGCCCAGGCGGTGATGGCCGAGGCGGGCCTGCCCTTCGACCGCCTGCAGCGGATCGGCGCCACCGTCGGGCCCGGCTCGTTCACCGGCCTGCGCGTCGGCGTCGCCTTCGCCAAGGGCCTGGGCTCGGCGCTGGGCGTCCCGGCCGTGGGCGTGGGCGCGCTGGAGGCGCTGGCCGCCGAGGCCCGGGGCATGGTCGCCGCCGTGATCGACGCCCGCCGCGAGCAGCTCTATCTGCAGGTCTTCGAGGACGGCCAGGCCCTGATGGCGCCCGACGTTCTGCCCGTCGGCACGGCCGCCGCGCGGCTGGCCGAGCTCGCCATGGGCCGGACCCTGACCCTCGTGGGGTCGGGCGCGCCGCTGCTGGCCGAGACCGCGCCCGGCGCCGACGTCCTCACGCCGGACGGCTGCGACGCCCGCGCCGTGGCCCGGATCGCCGTCGCCAAGCCCGTCACGCCCATGCGGCCCCTCTACCTGCGCGCGCCCGACGCCAAGCTGCCCGGAGGCGTCGACCCTTGGAGCTGAAGACCGCGACGCCGGAGGATGCGCCGGACATGGCCGGCGTGCATGCCCAGGCCTTCGACACGCCCTGGGACGAGAACGATTTCGAGGACCTGCTGGACGGCGACGGCGTGTTCGGCTTCGTCGTGCGCGGCGCTGATCCGGCCGGCGTGCTGATCTGCCGGGCCGCGGCCGGCGAGGCCGAGATCCTGACCGTGGGCGTCGCGCCCTGGGCCCGGCGCCAGGGCGTGGGGCTGGCCCTGATGACCGCCGCCGTCGGCGTCGCGCGCCAGGCCGGGGCCGAGGCGATGTTCCTGGAAGTCGACGTCGACAACGCCCCCGCCGTGGCGCTCTACGAGGGCCTGGGATTCGTGCGGGCGGGGCTGCGGAAGGCCTACTACGACCGCGGCGCCAACGGCCGCGCCGATGCGCTCGTCATGCGTCTCGACCTTACATCCGGACCTGACTAGACCTATTCTCTGGGACCGAACGAGAGGGGACAACGTGTCGGATCGCATCGAGAAGCTCTGCCTCGAGAAGAACATGCGGATGACCGAGCAGCGCCGCGTGATCGCGCGCGTCCTCTCGAGCGCCACCGACCACCCCGACGTGGAAGAGCTGCACCGCCGGGCCCACGCCGTGGACCCGCACATCTCCATCGCCACGGTCTACCGCACGGTCCGCCTGTTCGAGGAAGCCGGCATCATCGACCGCCTCGACTTCCGCGACGGCCGCTCGCGCTACGAGGAGCACACCGACGACCACCACGACCACCTGATCGACATGAAGACCGGCAAGGTGGTGGAGTTCGTCGACGAGGAGATCGAGGCCCTCCAGGTCGCGATCGCCAAGAAGCTCGGCTACAAGCTCGTGGACCACCGCCTCGAGCTCTACGGGATGCCGATCGAGGAATAACCGCCGAAGCCGACGATCCCACCTCTAACCCCGCGAAGCGAGAGGGGAGAGGACGCCGGAACTTGCGCCGCCTCCTTCGCAACCCCATAACCCCGGCCATGTCCGAGCCAGCGCCGACCAAGCGCCTCTACATCAAGACCTATGGCTGTCAGATGAACGTCTACGACAGCGAGCGCATGGCCGATGTCCTTGCGCCGCTGGGCTATGGGATGACGGACGATCCGGCCGGCGCGGACCTGGTGGTGCTCAACACCTGCCACATCCGGGAGAAGGCCACCGAGAAGGTCTATTCCGAGCTGGGCAAGCTGCGCGAGATGCGGGACGACCGCCTCGCCGACGGCGGCTCTCGCATGACCATCGCCGTGGCCGGCTGCGTCGCCCAGGCCGAGGGCGAGGAGATCATGCGCCGCCAGCCGGCGGTGGATCTGGTCGTGGGGCCGCAGGCCTATCACCAGCTTCCGGAACTGATCGCCCGCACCCACCGCGCGCGCGGCGAGCGGCTGTCGGCCGACTTCGCCCCCGACGAGAAGTTCGACGCCCTGACCGCCGAACGGCGGCCGACCGGTGTCTCGGCCTTCCTCACGGTTCAGGAGGGTTGCGACAAGTTCTGCACGTTCTGCGTGGTGCCCTACACGCGCGGCGGCGAGTGGTCCCGGCCGGCCGACGACATCGAGGCCGAGGCCCGCAGCCTGGCCGCCAAGGGCGTGCGCGAGGTCACCCTGCTGGGCCAGAACGTCAACGCCTATGCGGGCGAAGGCGGCCTGGCCGCGCTGGTGAAGCGCCTGGCCCGGATCGAGGGCCTGGACCGCATCCGCTACACCACCAGCCACCCGCGCGACATGGACGACGCCCTGATCGCCGCGCACGGCGAGGTCGAGGCGCTGATGCCCTATCTCCACCTGCCAGTGCAGGCGGGGTCGGACAAGATCCTGAAGGCGATGAACCGCGCGCACACGGCGGAAAGCTACCTGCGCGTCATCGAGAAGGTGCGCGCCAGCCGGCCGGACATCGCCATCTCGGGCGACTTCATCGTGGGCTTCCCCGGCGAGCGCGACGCCGACTTCGAGGCCACCCTGCAGCTGGTCCGCGAGGTCGATTACGCCAGCTGTTTCTCGTTCAAATATTCTCGTCGCCCAGGCACCCCCGCCGCCGCCCTGCCGGGCCAGGTGGCGGAGGAGGTGAAGGACGAGCGGCTGGCCCGCCTGAACGCCCTGCTGGACGAACAGCGTCTGGCCTTCAACCGCGCCCAGGCCGGCAAGACGCTGGACGTGCTGTTCGAAAAGGCCGGCCGCCACCCGGGTCAGCTGGTCGGCAAGAGCCCCTACCTGCAGGCCGTGTTCGTCACCGCGCCGGATCGGATGCTGGGCCAGATCGTTCCGGTGAAGGTCGAGACCGCCGGCCAGAACAGCCTGGCGGGCGTGCTGGAAATGGAAACCGCTTGAGCCGCGCTCCCGAGTTCATCGCCCTGTCCGACGCCGGCGTCCGCGCGGTGGCCGGCGCCAACAGCCGCCACGCCGCCCTGATCGAGGACGCGTTCGGCGTGCTGGTCGAAACCCCCGGCGGCGGCGTCTCGCTGTCGGGCGACGCGAAGTCGCGCGGCCAGGCCAAGAAGGCCGTGCAGGCCATCGCCGAGCGCGCCGACCATGGGCTGGAGGTCGAGGAGGCCGACGTCCGCGTGGCCATCGGCCAGGCCCGCTCCGGCCCCGGCGCGCCCGGCGCCGCCAACCTGCCCGTCGGCCGCCGCGGCCAGGTCGCGCCCAAGACCGCCACCCAGGCCAAGTACCTGCAGGCGCTGGCCGACTGCGAACTGGTCTTCGGCCTGGGCCCGGCGGGCACCGGCAAGACCTTCCTGGCCGTGGCGCACGGCGCGGGCATGCTGCTGCGCGGCGCGGTGGACCGCCTGATCGTCTCGCGCCCGGCCGTCGAGGCCGGGGAGCGCCTGGGCTTCCTGCCCGGCGACATGAACGAGAAGGTCGACCCCTACATGGCGCCGGTCTGGGAGGCGCTGACCGACATCCTGGGCGCCGAGCAGCTGCGCCGACGCCGCGAGAAGGGCGAGATCGAGGTCGCGCCGATCGCCTTCCTGCGCGGCCGCACGCTCAGTCACGCGTTCGTCATCGTCGACGAGGCCCAGAATGCCAGCCGAGCCCAGATGAAGATGGTGCTGACCCGCCTGGGCGAGGGTTCGCGCATGGCGGTGACCGGCGACCCGACCCAGATCGACCTGCCCAACCCCGGCGACAGCGGCCTCGCCCACGCCGTCGGCCTGCTGGAGGGCGTGAAGGGCATCGGCGTCACCCGCTTCTCGTCCGAGGACGTGGTCCGCCACCCGCTGGTCGAGCGGATCGTGCGCGCCTACGACGCCGACGCGGCCAAGCGCGGGCGCACCGTGTGATCGACATCGAGGTCGAGGACGAGGCCTGGACCGCGGCCCTGCCCGACGCCGAGGCCCTGGTCCGCGTGGCGGCCGAGGCGGCGCTCGCGAAAGAAGACGCCGCCGGCGGGATCACCCTCCTGCTCACCGACGACGAGTGCGTGCGCGAGCTGAACCGCGACTTCCGGCACAAGGACACGGCGACGAACGTCCTGTCGTTCCCCGCCCCGCCGAACCCCGAGGACCACCTGGGCGACGTGGCCCTGGCCTATGGCGTCTGCGCCCGGGAGGCGGCCGAGCAGTGCAAGCCGCTCAGCCATCATTTGCAGCACCTGACCGTCCACGGCGTTCTGCATCTTCTCGGATACGATCACATCGGCGATGATGAGGCCGAGGTCATGGAAGGCCTCGAGCGTGCGGTGCTGGCCGGTCTGGGCGTTCCAGACCCCTATGCGGCCGGCGAGGGAGAGCATGAACGACCCCGAACCTCCTAGTCGACAGAGCCCGCGCCGGAAGAGTCGCGGGCTCCTCGGACTGTTCGACTTCTTCCGGCGCACGGCCGAGGCCGCCGCCGACGAAAACCCGGAACCGTTGAGCGAGACGGGCGGCGAACTGGTCACCCAGGCGCGCGCGTTCCAGGACCTGCGCGTCGAGGACGTGATGAAGCCTCGCGCCGACATCGTCGGTATCGAGCGCGGCTGCACCTTCGCCGAGCTGACCGCCCGCTTCGTCGAGGCCGAGCACAGCCGCATGCCGGTCTACAAGGAGACGCTCGACGAGCCCGTCGGCGTCGTCCACGTGAAGGACGTCTTCAAGCTGCTGGCCGTCAAGGGCCGCCAGCCCAAACCCGACGACCACGTCCTGTCGGGCCGCCGCCACCTGGTGCGCGAGGTGCTCTACGTCCCGCCGTCGATGCTGGCCGAGCGGCTCCTGACCACGATGCGCGCCAAGCGCATCCACATGGCCCTGGTCATCGACGAGTTCGGCGGCGTGGACGGGCTGGTGACGCTCGAGGACCTGCTCGAGACCCTGGTCGGCGAGATCGAGGACGAGCACGACGAAGAGGGCGATCAGGCCTACCTGCCGATCGTCGCCGACGACGACGGCTGGATCGTCGACGGCCGAGCGCCGCTGGAAGAGCTGGAGCACGCCATCGGCGAGGGCGCGGACCTCGCGCCCGAGGACCTGGACGAGGAGATCGACACCGTCGCCGGCCTCGTCAACGCCCTGGCCGGCCGCGTGCCGCAGAAGCGCGAGCGGATCGAGCATCCCGACGGCTACCAGCTGGAGGTGCTGGCCGCCGACCCCCGCCGCGTGAAACGGGTGCGCGTGCGCCGCGTCGACCCCGCCGAAACCTCGGCCGAGGCCTGAGTGGCGCGACCCCGCTGGTATGCGCCGTTGACCGCGCTGGCGGGGGGCCTCGCCGCGGGCCTCGCCCATCCGCCGTTCGGCGTCATCGTCGGCCTGCTGGGGTTCAGCCTGATCCTGCTGCGTCTGGAGACGATCCACGGCGAGCGGCCTCGGCGCTCGGCCTTCCTGCTCGGCTGGCTGGCGGGCCTGGGCTACTTCGGCGTCTCCACCTGGTGGATCGGCGAACCGTTCCTGGTCGAGCCCGAGATCTATGGCTGGATGGCGCCCTTCGCGATCGTGCTGATGGGCGGCGGGCTGGCGCTGTTCTGGGGCCTGGCCGCCCTGGCTTATCGCGCGCTGCGGCCCCGCAGCGCCTGGAAGCCCATCGTCTTCGCCGGCGTCTTCGCCGCGGCGGAATGGCTTCGCGGCCACATCCTGACCGGTTTCCCGTGGGACGTGGTCGGCGAGGCCTGGCGGGCCGGCAGCGCGCCGTCGCAGGCCGCCGCCCTGGTGGGCGCCTATGGCCTCACCTGGATCACGCTGCTGCTCGCCTCGACGCCGGCCGTGCTGATGCTGGAGGTGCGCCGCTCGGCCCAGGCGGCGCTGCTGATCGCCGCCGGCGTCGGCCTGACCGCGCTCTACGCCGGCGGGGCCGGCCGGCTCGCGGCCACGCCCAACCCGGTCTACGCCAAGAACGCCCCGGTCATCCGCATCGTCCAGGCCAACATCGACCAGAAGGACAAGTGGAAGCCCGAGAACCTCAACCTGGTCTTCTCGGCCTATGAGGAGCTGACCAGGCGCCCAGCCGCCCGGCGGCCCGACGTGGTGATCTGGCCCGAGGGCGCCCTGCCCGCCGTGATCGACGACATCGTCGCCGCCGGTTCGCCCTATGCGCCCAGGCTGCGCGACGCCGTCGCCCCCGGCCAGACGCTGCTGATGGGCGCCAACCGCGCCGAGCCCGACGGCCGCGGCGGCTATCGCTACTTCAACACCCTGGTGGCCTTCCGCCGCGAGGCTCAGGCGCTGCGGGTCGGCGGCTACTACGACAAGTTCCGGCTGGTGCCGTTCGGCGAGTTCATGCCGCTGGGCGACCTGGCCCGCATCCTGGGCATCCGTAGCCTGGTGCACATGGAGGACGACTTCACCCCCGGCCCGAAGCCCCGGCCGCTGGTGCTGACGGGCGTGCCCGCCGTCCAGCCGCTGATCTGCTACGAGGCGTTGTTCCCCGGCCTCGCCGGCGGCGGCGAACGGCCGGCCTGGATCCTCAACATCTCGAACGATGCGTGGTTCGGCCGCACCAGCGGCCCGTGGCAGCACCTGAACATCGCCAGCTACCGCGCCATCGAACAGGGCCTGCCCATCATCCGCTCCACCCCCACCGGCGTCTCGGCGGTGATCGACGCCCAGGGCCGGCTCCTGGAGGACCGCATGCTGGGCCTCGACGGCTACGGGGTGATCGACGCCCACCTGCCCTCGCCCGCGCCGCCCACGCTCTACAGCCGGCTCGGCGACTGGCCGTTCGGCGGAATGCTCGCCCTTTCGGGCGGCGCCTGGGCGCTCGGACGCCGCCGGCGACGCCGCCCGGCGCCGGAATAGGCCGCCGAGCCTTGGCGCCACATAAGGATTTCTTTATAGGCGTGCGGCCTACTTGCCGGCCGCCCCCCGCGCCGTTCCCATCTCCGGAGCCTAGCCCTTGAGCCGTTCCAGCTACATCTTCACCAGCGAAAGCGTGTCCGAAGGCCACCCCGACAAGGTCGCCGACCGTATCTCGGACACCGTCGTCGACGCCTTCCTCAGCGTCCAGCCCGAGGCGCGCGTCGCCTGCGAGACCCTGGTGACCACCAACCGGATCGTACTGGCGGGCGAAGTCCGCGCCGGTAAGCCGGGCGGCTCGAAGGCCGAGAACAAGGCCCTGACCAAGGAGATCGTGAAGTCGCTGGAGCCCAAGGTCCGCGCCGCGATCAAGGACATCGGCTACGAGCAGAAGGGCTTCCACTGGAACAAGGCGAAGTACGCCTGCCACCTGCACGAGCAGTCGGCCCACATCGCCCAGGGCGTCGACGCCACCGAGAAGAAGGACGAGGGCGCGGGCGACCAGGGCATCATGTTCGGCTACGCCTGCGACGAGACCGACGCCCTGATGCCGGCCACGCTACAGTACAGCCATGACATCCTGAAGAAGCTGTCGGAAGTGCGCCACTCGGGCGAGTGCCCGGTGCTGGAGCCCGACGCCAAGAGCCAGGTGACCGTGCGCTACGAAGACGGCCGCCCGGTCGAGATCCTGCAGATCGTCGTGTCCACCCAGCACAAGAAGCGCCTGGGTCTGCACATCGCCACGCCGAAGCGCCTGGAAGGCGTGATCAAGCCGTACGTCGAGGGCGTGATCCCGGCAGGCCTGATCACCAAGAAGACCAAGTGGCACATCAACCCGACCGGCCGCTTCGAGATCGGCGGCCCCGACGGCGACGCCGGCGTGACCGGCCGCAAGATCATCGTCGACACCTACGGCGGCGCGGCCCCGCACGGCGGCGGCGCATTCTCGGGCAAGGACCCGACGAAGGTCGACCGCTCGGCCGCCTACGCCTGCCGCTACCTGGCGAAGAACGTCGTGGCCGCCGGACTGGCGCGCAAGTGCACGATCCAGATCAGCTACGCCATCGGCGTGGCCCAGCCGCTCAGCTTCTACGTCGACCTGCACGGCACCGGGGAAGTCGATCCGGCCAAGCTGGAGAAGGTCCTGCCCGAGATGATCGGCGGCGCCACGCCGCGGGCCATCCGCGAGCACCTGCAGCTCAACCGCCCGATCTACGCCCGCACCTCGGCCTACGGCCACTTCGGCCGCACGCCCGACAACGAGGGCGGCTTCTCCTGGGAACGCACCGACCTGGCCGGCGCCCTGAAGTCGATCGCCTAGACCTATCCACCTCGCGTGGACGACGACGGCGCCGCGCGAGCGGCGCCGTCTGCGTTTCGGTGTAGTGAACTGACATGTCCGACCATCATCCGCCGCTGCGCTCGTTCGGCCGGCTGAAGTCGCGGCCGATCAAGCCGCGCCAGGCCGCGCTGATGGAAACGCGCCTGCCCGGCCTGCGCGTGCCGGCCGGACCCGTCGACCTGGCCGCGCTGATGCCCGGCGCGCGCGAGGCGTGGCTGGAGATCGGCTTCGGCGGCGGCGAGCACATGGCCGCGCAGGCCGCCCGCGCGCCCGACGTGCTGATCGTCGGCGCCGAGCCGTTCCTGAACGGCGTGGCCAGCGCCGTACGCCACATCGACGAGCAGGACCTCGGGAACGTGCGCCTGCACGACGGCGACGTGCGCGAGCTGATCGCGCGGCTGCCCGACGCGAGCCTCACCCGCGTCTTCATCCTGTTCCCCGACCCCTGGCCCAAGACCCGCCAGCAGAAGCGCCGCCTGGTGCAGCCCGAGCTGGTGGCCGAGCTGGCCCGCGTGCTGAAGCCGGGCGGCCGCCTGCGCTTCGCCAGCGACGTGGCGAGCTATGTGGACCAGGCCCTGGAACGGTTCGTCGCCCACCCGGCCTTCGGGTGGCAGGCGGGGCGTGCGGACGACTGGCGGGTCCCGCCGGCCGACCACATCACCACCCGCTACGAGGAGAAGCGCCTGGGCGACTGCGCCCCGGTCTTCCTCGACTTCGTCAGATCGTAGCCGGCGTCAGCCGGCGTTCTTGTAGGCCTCGATCGACTGGCGGATCAGCTCGCCGGCCTCTTCCGGATCGGCCCAGCGGACGATCTCGACCGACTTGCCCTTCTCCAGGTCCTTGTAGTGCTTGAAGAAGTGGGCGATCTGCTCGGTCAGGATCGCCGGCAGCGAGCGCCAGCTGTCCACGCCCGCGTAGAACGGGTGCAGCGCGTCCACGGGCACGGCCAGGATCTTCTCGTCGCCGCCGGCCTCGTCGCGCATGATCAAGGCGCCCACCGGCCGCGCGCGGATGATCGCGCCCGGCACCACCGGGGTCGGACCCACCACGATGATGTCCATCGGGTCGCCGTCGTCGGCCAGGGTGTGCGGGATGAAGCCGTAGTTGCCCGGATAGAACATCGCGGTGTGCAGGAAGCGGTCGACGAAGATCGCGCCCGACTCCTTGTCGATCTCGTACTTCACCGGCTCGCCGCCCTGCGGGATCTCGATGAGGGCGTTGACGTCGTACGGCGGGTTCTTGCCGACGGGAATCTTGGAGAGGTCCATGGGAGGAGGGTCTTTCGAGAGACACACAAAGGAAGGCGCGCTCTGTGGCCTAGGAAAGAGCGCAAGGGAAGGGGGAACACCCAACGCCCCATTCCGGTGCGACTCATCGGGGCTGACAAACCCCTGATCCCTCGCTATATATCCATCAACATCGTCCGTTAGCGCTGTATGGCGCCTACGAGCGGCGGGCTCCGGCCCGGCCGCTTTTTTCTTTACTAGGGCCCTCGTTTCGATGCGCGGCAAGACCGCAGAAGACCTGAAGCTGCTGGAGCTGCTGGACCCCGTCTCCGAGGCGGCGGGCTACGCCATCGTGCGCCTGCGCCTGATGGGCGGGAACGAGCGCCGCAAGCTGCAGATCATGGCCGAGCGTCCTTCCGACGGCGACATGAACGTCGAGGACTGCGCGCGCCTGAGCCGCGCCATTTCCGAGGTGATGGACGCCGCCGACCCGATCACCGGGGAGTATGTGCTGGAGGTCTCCTCGCCGGGGATCGACCGGCCCCTGACCCGGCTGGAGGACTTCGAGGCCTACGAGGGCTACGAGGTCCGCCTGGAGCTGGACCGCCTGGCCGAGGGGCGCAAGCGCTTCCGCGGCCTGCTGGTGGGCCTCGAGGACGACCAGGTGGCCATCGACCTCGAAGGCGAGGCCGAGACCGCGCTGATCCCGTTCGCCTGGATCATCGAGGCCAAGCTGGTCCTCAACGACGACCTGATGAAGCGGGGCGCGGAAAGCCGCGCCGCCCGCCTCGCAGCTGAACAACAGACTTCCGAATAGAGGAACGATCCCAATGAGCGTGACTGGCATCTCCGCCAACCGGCTCGAACTGCTCCAGATCGCCGAGGCCGTGGCCCGCGAGAAGGCGATCGACAAGGAAATCGTCATCGAGGCGATCGAAGAGGCGATCCAGAAGGGCGCCCGCGCCCGCTACGGCGCCGAGCACGACATCCGCGTGCACATCGATCCCAAGACCGGCGAGACCACGATCAAGCGTGTGATCACCGTGGTGGCCGACGACGCCACCTTCGGCGGCGGCTTCGACGAGGACGGCAACGAGATCCCGGTGGAGGAGCCCCCGGGCATCATGCGCCTGGCCGACGCCAAGCGCCGCGAGAAGAACGCCGCGGTCGGCGACACCTATGAAGAGCTGCTGCCGCCGTTCGAATTCGGCCGCGTCCAGACCCAGATGGCCCGCCAGGTGGTGATGGGTAAGGTCCGCGACGCCGAGCGCGAACGCCAGTACGAGGAGTACAAGGACCGCGTGGGCGAGATCGTCAACGGCACGGTCAAGCGCGTCGAATACGGCAACGTCGTCGTCGACCTGGGCCGCGGCGAAGGCATCATGCGCCGCGACCAGTCGATCCCGCGCGAGAACTTCAACATCGGCGACCGGATCCGCTGCTACATCTACGACGTCCGCCGCGAGACCAAGGGCCCGCAGATCCTGCTCTCCCGCGCGCACGGCGGCTTCATGGCCAAGCTGTTCGCCCAGGAAGTGCCGGAAGTGTACGACGGCGTCATCGAGATCCGCGCCGTGGCCCGCGACCCGGGCAGCCGCGCCAAGATGGCCGTCATCTCGAACGACTCTTCGATCGACCCGGTCGGCGCCTGCGTCGGCATGCGCGGCTCGCGCGTGCAGGCGGTCGTGGCCGAGCTGCAGGGCGAGAAGATCGACATCATCCAGTGGAGCCAGGACGAGGCGACCTTCATCGTGAACGGTCTCGCCCCCGCCGAAGTCTCCAAGGTGGTGATGGACGAGGAAGACGAGCGCGTCGAAGTGGTCGTGCCGGATGAGCAGCTGTCGCTGGCCATCGGCCGCCGCGGCCAGAACGTCCGCCTCGCCTCGCAGCTGACCGGCTGGCAGATCGACATCATGACCGAGAGCCAGGAGAGCGAGCGCCGCCAGCGCGAGTTCGCCGAGCGCACGGCCCTGTTCCAGGAAGCCCTGGACGTGGACGAGGTCATCGCCCAGCTCCTGGTCACCGAAGGCTTCGCCTCGGTCGAGGACGTGGCCTACGTCGACGTCTCGGAGATCGCCTCGATCGAGGGCTTCGACGAGGAGACCGGCGAGGAAATCCAGGCCCGCGCCCGCGACTATCTCGAGAAGGAAGCCGCCGAGCTCGACGCCAAGCGCAAGGCCCTCGGCGTCGAGGACGCCCTGCTGGAGATCGAAGGCATCACCCTGCCGATGTCCGTGGCCCTGGGCGAAGGCGACGTGAAGTCGGTCGAGGACCTGGCCGGCCTGGTGCCCGACGACCTGCGCGGCTGGTTCGAGAGCAAGAACGGCGAGCGCGTGCGCGAGCCGGGCATCCTCGAGAGCTTCAGCCTGGAACCGGCGGACGCCGAGCTGCTGATCATGCGCGCCCGCGTCGCCATGGGCTGGGTCGAGGCCCCGCCCGAGGAAGAGATCATCGAGGAGGAAGTTGTCGACGAGGAAACCGGCGAAGAGGCGTTCGCGGACGCCGACGCCGAGCCCTCGGAAGAGCATGTCGCCGAGGCGGAAGCCGCCGGCGAAGCTCAAGACGCTTAAGGTCGGGTGAGGTGACCCGCCATGGAGACATCCGCCGCTAGGCCCCATTCCACCCACGCCGAGGCGTCGCGCGAACGGCGCGACATCGTCTCGGGCGAGGTCATGGAGGAGGCGCGGCTGATCCGCTTCGTGGCGGGCCCCGGCGGCCAGGCCGTGCCCGACCTGGCGCGCAAGCTGCCGGGCCGCGGCATGTGGGTGGCCGCCGACCGCGCGTCGGTGGCGACGGCGGCGAAGAAGGGCCACTTCGCCCGCGCCGCCAGGGCCAAGATCACGGCGCCGCCCGACTTGGCCGACCAGGTCGCGACCCTGCTGCGCGCGCGGCTTTTGTCGGGCCTGGGGCTTGCGCGGCGCGCCGGCGACCTTACTTCCGGGTTCGAGAAGGTTTCCTCCGCAATCTCGTCGGGCAAGGCCGCCTGGCTGATCGAGGCGTCCGACGGCGCGGCCGACGGGCGGCGAAAGATCATGGCCCTGGCCCGCAAAGCCTCTCCGGTCCCCGGCGTGGTGGGCGTCTTTGGCGCCGCCGAATTGGGTTTGGCCTTAGGGCTGGAGAATGTGATACACACCGCCTTCCTTGCGGGGCGAGCCGCCGAGCGTTGGGCCGAAGATGTCCGGCGCCTGGCGGGATTTAGTCCGCTCCTTCCTGAGGATTGGCGCGAGGAGCCTGTCGAGGCCAAGCGGGAGCCATAAGGCTTTCCGCCCTTCGACGTTGATAGAGAGATGTGCCGGGATCCGCCCGGGGCCGAGTAAAGCGAGCGAATGAGCGAAAACGACAATAACGGCCGGAAGCCCCTGACCCTGAAGCCCCGCACCGGCGGGTCGGTCAGCTCGGGCACCGTGAAGCAGAGCTTCAGCCACGGCCGGACGAAGACGGTGGTCGTCGAGACCAAGCGAGCGCGTCCCCACGCGCCGGCCGGCGGCAACCTGGCCGCTCCGTCCAACGCCGAGCGCCGCGTGTTCGAGCCCCCGCGCCCCGCCGCGCCGCAACAGGGACAGCGCCCGGCCGCCCAGCCGAACGACGGCCTGTCGGCCGAAGAACGCGCCGCCCGCCAGCGGGTGATCGAGCAGGCCCGCGCCCAGCAAGCGCAGCAGGAAGCCGACCGCCGCGCCCGCGAAGACCGCGCCCGCGCCGAGTCTGAGGCGGCCGCCCGCGCCCAGGCCGCCGCGCAAGCCGCCGCGGCCCCGCCGCCGGCTCCGGCCGCGCCCACGGCTCCGCCCGCCCCGCCGGCCCCCGTCCAGGCCGCTGCGCCGACTCCGGCGCCCGCCGCGCCGGCCCCAGCCGCCCCGGCCCCAACGGCCCCGGTGCAGGCCGCCCCGGCGCAGGCCGCCGCGCCCGCGCCGCGCCCGCAAGCCGCGTCCGCCGCGGCCGCGCCGGGCCAGACCCGCACCTACCAGCCGTCGCACGACCGCCGTGACGACCGGCCGACCACCACGACCTATCGTCCCGAGCGCCCCACAGGCCGCTTCGAGAACGCCAACTTCGGCCAGCGCGCCCCGCGCGCCGACGGCGATCGTCCGCGTCCGCCGCGCGACGACCGTGGCCCGCCGCAGCGCCGCGACGACCGTCCGCCGCAAGGCGGCGCGCCGCGTCCGGAAGGCGGCGGCACCGTCCGCTATTCGGCCCTGGCTCCGCGCCCGGCGCCGGGCGGCCCGCGCGGCCCCGGCGGTCCCCGGGGACCGGGCGGCCCGCGCGTGGGCCCCGCCGCCCCGCCGGCCACGCCCGAGGTGCAACGCGCCGCTCGCCAGGCCCCGCGGCCCGGCGGCGCGGTCATGGACCGCCGCACGGACGACGACGACCGTCGCCGCGACGCCGGCCCAGGCAAGGCGATCAGCCGCGTCAAGGGCGCGCCGAACCGCCGCGAAGGCCGCCTGACCATCCAGGCCGTGGCCGGGGACGCCGAGGGCGCCGAACGGATGCGCTCACTGGCCTCGGTGCGCCGGGCCCGCGAACGCGAGCGCGAGAAGCGCAAGGGCGGCGCGGTCGAACAGGCCCGCGTCAGCCGCGAAGTCGTCATCCCCGACGTGATCACGGTTGGCGAGCTCGCCAACCGCATGGCCACACGCGGCGTCGAGATCATCAAGTTCCTGATGCGTCAGGGCGTGATGCTCAAGATCAACGACGTCATCGACAACGACACCGCCGAGCTGGTGGCCACCGAGTTCGGCCACACCGTGAAGCGCGTGTCGGAGGCCGACGTCGAAGAGGGCTTCATCGGCGCCGAGGACATCGACGATCATCTGCTGCCGCGGCCTCCGGTCGTGACGGTCATGGGCCACGTCGACCACGGCAAGACCTCGCTGCTCGACGCGCTGCGCGCCACCGACGTGGTGGGCGGCGAGCACGGCGGCATCACCCAGCACATCGGCGCCTATCAGGTGCGGCTGGAGAACGGCCAGGCGGTCACCTTCCTGGACACCCCCGGCCACGCCGCCTTCTCCGCCATGCGGATGCGCGGCGCCAACGTCACCGACATCGTGGTGCTGGTGGTGGCGGCCGACGACGGCGTGATGCCCCAGACCATCGAGGCCATCAATCACGCCAAGGCCGCCGGCGCGCCGATCATCGTGGCCATCAACAAGATCGACAAGCCCGACGCCGATCCGACCCGCGTGATCAACGAGCTGCTGCAGCACGAGATCGTCGTGGAAAGCCTGGGCGGCGACACCCAGGCGATCGAGGTCTCCGCCACCCAGAAGATGGGCCTGGAAGACCTGATCGAGGCGATCCTGCTGCAGGCCGAAGTGCTCGACCTGAAAGCCAACCCGGACCGCACCGCCGACGGCATGGTCATCGAGGCCAAGCTCGATCGCGGCCGCGGCGCCGTCTCGACCGTGCTGGTCAAGCGCGGCACGCTGAAGCGCGGCGACATCGTCGTGGCCGGCGACACCTTCGGCCGCGTGCGCGCCCTGCTCAACGAGCGCGGCGAGCAGCTGACCGAGGCCGGCCCGTCCGTCCCGGTGGAGATCCTCGGCCTCGACGGCACGCCGTCGCCGGGCGACGCCTTCGCCGTGGTGGAGAACGAGGCCCGCGCCCGCGAGCTGACCGACTACCGCATCCGTCAGAAGCGCGAGAAGGCCGGTTCGCCGGTCCAGAGCGCGAGCCTGGCCGACATGATGGCCAAGCTGGCCGACAAGAAGGTCGCGGAGCTGCCGGTCATCATCAAGGCCGACGTGCAGGGTTCCGCCGAGGCCATCGTCGGCTCGCTGGAGAAGCTGGCGCACGAGGAGGTCCGCGCTCGGATCATCCTGTCGGGCGCGGGCGCGATCAGCGAGAGCGACGTGCTGCTGGCCAAGGGCGCCGGCGCCCCGATCCTCGGCTTCAACGTCCGCGCCTCGAAGCAGGCGCAGGCGCTGGCCGAGCGCGAAGGCGTCGAGATCCGCTACTACGCGATCATCTACGACCTGATCGACGACATCAAAGGCGTGCTCTCGGGCATGCTGGCGCCGATCCAGCGCGAAACCTTCCTGGGCAACGCCGAGGTCCTGCAGGCCTTCGACATCTCGAAGGTCGGCCGGGTCGCCGGTTGTAAGGTCACCGAAGGCGTGGTCCGCAAGGGCGCCCGCGTCCGGATCATCCGCCAGGACATCGTCGTGCTCGAACTCGGCACCCTGCAGACGCTCAAGCGCTTCAAGGACGAGGTCAACGAGGTGCCGGTCGGCCAGGAATGCGGCATGGCGTTCCAGGGCTTCCAGGACATCAAGCCGGGCGACGTCATCGAGTGCTTCAACCTCGAAGAGGTGAAGCGGAGCCTCTAGCCTCGCCTTCGGGCGTTGCTTTGCGAGCCTGCTGAAAACGTGAAAGCCTCCCTCGGAAACGGGGGAGGCTTTTTCGTGCGCAAGGGAATCGTCCCGGCGGCGCTGGTGGGCGGCCTGGTCGGCGGCGCGGCCGACCTCTGGGTGGCCTGCACCCTCTCCGGCCTGCCACTGCTGATGATCGGCAAGGCCGTGGCCCGCGGCTGGTTCGGCCGCGACAAGGCGATGGCCGGCGGGCTGGAAGTCTCCTGGATCGGGCTCGCCTCCCACTTCGCCATCGTGCTCGCCTTCGCCGCGGGCTATGTGCTGGCCTCGCTGCGTGCGCCGGTCCTGCGCCGGCGCTGGTTCGTCCTGGGCCCGCTCTATGGCGCGCTGATCTTCTGCGTGATGCGCTTCGTCGTCCTGCCGCTCTCGGCCGCCGGCTACAGCATGCCCAGGCCGCCCGACCTCTACTGGGAGATCGCCGGCCACCTCTTCCTGGTCGGCCTGCCCATCTCGCTGGCGGCCGGGCTCTTCGTGAAGGACTAGCGCCGCTCCAGGCGGTAGACGGCGCTGAGGCCGTCGTCGAAGCCCATGTCCTGGTCGGGCTGGCGCACCATGCCCAGGCGCTCCAGCACCCGCTGCGACCCGTAGTTCTCCAGGTGGGTGAAGGCGATGAAGTGCGCCGCGTCGGTGTTGGCGAACGTCCAGTCGGCCACGGCCCGCGCCGCCTCGGTCGCCAGCCCCTGGCCCCAGAACTCGGGCATCAGGCTGTAGCCCAGCTCCAGCTCCCCCGTCGCCGGCCACAGGCTGACCCCGGCGCGCCCGACGAACTTTCCCTCGCGCGTGAAGGCCGCCCACTTGGAATGGCCCCGCTCATCCTGCTCGGCCACGAAGCGGCCCAGCGCCTCGGCGATCCGGTGGTCGGCCCAGACTCCGCCCATGTAGCGCCCCACTTCAGGGTCACGGTGCAGCACGGCCAGGAGGCCGAAATCGTCGTGGGTGAACGGCCGGAAGACCAGGCGCGAGGTTTCGAGGATGGGCCGAACGCCCTCGAATCCGTTCATCTGCGGTTCTGCCTCGCCATGGGATGGGACGGCGTTGTAGCGCAGCTTGCAGCCGGGAGAATGAAATGCGCGCGATCGTGATCGCCCTGATAGCCCTGACCCTGTCCGCCTGCGCCACCGTCCAGAAGCTGGACGCGGCCAGCGACGTCCACGCCCTGCTCGTCTCGATCCGCGACGGCGACCAGGCGACCTTCGACAGCCTGGTCGACCGCAAGGCCCTGAAGCGGGAGATCCAGCACCGCCTCGTGGCCGAGGCCGCCAGGGACGAGCGGGTGCCAGTGGGCCTGGCGGCGATCCTCGCGCCTGGCCTGGCCGAGCTGGCGGGCGAGACCTTCATCCAGCCCGGCGTCTTCCGCGCCGTAGCCGACTATTACGGCTACCGGCCCGACATGAAGATCCCCGGCCCCATCGGCATCTCGACCATGCTGAAGGAGCTGCCGGACGGCCGCGTCTGCGCCACGGCCAAGAAGGCCGGCCCCTGCCTGCTGATGTTCACCCACGCCGAGGACGGCCGCTGGAAGCTCTCCGGCTTCGAGGGCGACCTTTCGATGCTGCGCCTGAAGCGCTGATCGGCTTAAGCTCGCCCCCAACGAGACGAGGGGATGGGCATGGGTTACGACGCCGCGCTGGCGGACTACGACAAGTTCGACTTCACGCATGACGGGAAGACCTATCCCGTCTACCGCCGCGGCTCCGGGCCGGCCGTGGTCATCATGCACGAGATGCCGGGACTGCATCCGCTGGTGATCCGCTTCGCCGACCGGGTGGCCGCCGCGGGGATGACCGTCTTCTGCCCCAGCCTGTTCGGCACGCCCGGCAAGCCCGTGAGCCGTGCCTACACCCTGGGAACGGCCCTGGGCGTGCTGTGCGTGCGCCGCGAGTTCCTGGTCTGGCGCGGCGACAAGTCGAGCCCGGTGGCCGACTGGCTGCGGGCGCTGTCGCGCAAGGCGCACGCCGAGTGCGGCGGCAAGGGCGTGGGCGCGGTCGGCATGTGCTTCACCGGCGGCTTCGCGCTGGCGATGATGACCGACCCCAGCGTGGTCGCCCCGGCGCTGTCCCAACCCTCGCTGCCGCTGGCGCGCGGCAATCCGAAGCGCGGCGCCGAGATCGGCCTGTCGCCCAAGGAGATCGCCTGCGTGAAGGGCCGCCTGCAGTCCGAGGACCTGACCGTGCTCGGCATGCGCTTCACGTCCGACGTGCTGGTCCCCGACGCCCGCTTCGAGACCTACCGCCGCGAGTTCGGCGACCGTTTTGAGGCCATCGAACTCAAGGACGAGGACGCCCAGCCCGCGTACATCCCGCCCCATTCGGTGCTGACCCTGCACCTGAAGGAGGACGGTCCGACCAAGGCCGCCGAGCAGCGGGTGATCGCCTTCTTCAAGGAGCGGACGGGGGCGTAGGCCTCCTCTCGCGATAACATCCTGTCATCCCGGTTTCGCGGCCCGCGAAGACCGGGACCCCCATATGCTGAGCCCGAAGGTCGCGAACCGCGCCGCCGCTGTCCGATCCTCGCGGCATCACATCGGGGTCCCGGTCTTTGGCTGCGCCAAAACCGGGATGACACCGGGGAAGGGATGCACTAGAAGCCGCCGCTTTCCTGCGCGCACGTCCGATCCGTCCGCCAGGGCTGCTGGAAAGACCTCCCATGAAACGACCGAACAGCCATGGCCGCGCCGCGCCGCAGGGCCCGTCGCAGCGCCAGCTGCGCGCCGGCGAGCTGGTGCGCCACGCCCTCGTCGACATCTTCCGCGAGGAGGAGATCGCCGATCCCGTGCTGGCCGGCGTCTCGGTGACCGTCACCGAGGTCCGGATGAACCCGGACCTGCGCCACGCCACGGTCTTCGTCGAGCCGCTGGGCGGCGAGAACGCCGACGAGGTGGTCAAGGCGCTGAACAAGCATTCCAAGTTCGTCCGCGGCCACCTGGGCCGGATGATCGACATGCGCTTCACCCCCGACGTGCACTTCCGCCACGACGAGAGCTTCAACGAGGCCGCGCGGATGGCCCGGCTGTTCGACGACCCGCGCGTGCGCCAGGACCTGACGCCCGACGCGCCCTCGGACAGCTGGAAGGACGAGGACTGATGGCGCGCCGCAAGCGGGGCCAGGCGATCTCGGGCTGGATCAATCTCGACAAGCCCTACGACCTGACCTCGACCTTCGCCGTCAGCCGCGTGCGCCGCCTGTTCGACGCCCAGAAGGCGGGCCACGCCGGCACGCTGGACCCCCTGGCCACCGGCATCCTGCCCATCGCCCTGGGCGAGGCCACGAAGACCGTCCCGTTCCTGGTCGACGCCGACAAGTCGTACCGCTTCACCATCGCCTGGGGCCGCACGACTGCGACCTATGACCGCGAGGGCGAGACCATAGCCCAGTCCGACGTGCGCCCGACGCTGGCCCAGGTGCAGGCGGTGCTGCCGCGCTTCGTCGGCGAGATCGACCAGGTGCCGCCGGCCTATTCGGCCATCAAGGTGGACGGCGAACGCGCCTACGACCTGGCCCGCGCGGGCGAAACCGTCGAGCTTTCCGCCCGCAAGGTGACCATCTTCGACGCCCGGGTCGTGGACGCCGAGGACGCGGACCACGTCACCCTCGACATCGACTGCGGCAAGGGCACGTACGTGCGCGCGCTGGTCCGCGACATCGCCGATGCCCTCGGGGCGTGTGGCCATGTCAGCCAGCTTCGCAGAACGCGCGTCGGCCAGTTCACCGAGGAATCGGCGGTGACACTGGAATACCTAGAAGATTTAGGGCATAAGGCCCGCCAATCGGAGGCCTTGCTTCCGGTCGAGACCGCACTGGACGACATCCCGGTGCTGGCCGTGACCGACGAAGACGCCTTCCGGTTGAAGCAGGGACGATCGATCGTTCTCGTTCCCCGACAGGTGGAAGCGGTCAAAGCCGGGCTCAAGCCGGGCTCCAGAACCGTTTCAGCGATGTCGGGGGGAACGATGGTGGCGCTCTGCGAGATGCGTGCGGGACGGCTCGAACCCTCGCGTGTCTTCAATCTTTGACCAGAGCGGAGAAACCCGATGTCGATCACGGCCGAACGTAAAGCCGAAGTCATCAAGTCCCATGCCCGCGCCGAAGCGGACACGGGTAGCGCCGAAGTCCAGGTGGCGATCATGTCCGAACGGATCGCGAACCTCACCGAGCACTTCAAGACGCACAAGAAGGACAACCACTCGCGTCGGGGCCTGCTGAAGCTGGTCTCCGCCCGTCGTTCGCTCCTCGACCACCTGAAGAAGTCCGACGCGGCTCGCTATCAGGCGCTCATCGAGAAGCTCGGCCTGCGCCGCTAGTTCTTCGAACGGACCCGTTTTCCGCCAGGAAACCGGGTCCGTTTCGCATTTGAGGCCGCTCCTCCGTAACAGGCCGGGGGGCAGATGCGGCGACCGGGGGGCCCACCCCTTCTTTTGAGTGAACGGGTTCCCCACACACGCCGAGGGTCGCAAGAGATCCTCACCGCCTGTGCCATTGGAGAGGATTTCGGAAGACCGATCCCCTGTCCGCCCCCGCCGGGAATACGCCCGCGGGACGAGAAAGAAGCCAAAATGTTCGATATCAAACGCAAGACCATCGAGTGGGGCGGCAAGACGCTCACGCTCGAAACCGGCCGCATGGCCCGTCAGGCTGACGGCGCCGTCCTGGCCACCTACGGCGAGACCATGGTCCTGGCGACCGCCGTCTTCGCCAAGAGCGCGAAGCCCGGCCAGGACTTCTTCCCGCTCACCGTGAACTACCAGGAGAAGTTCTACGCCGCGGGCAAGATCCCGGGCAGCTTCCCCCGCCGCGAGGGCGCGCCCTCGCAGAAGGAAACCCTCACCAGCCGCCTGATCGACCGTCCGATCCGCCCGCTGTTCGTGAAGGGCTTCAAGAACGAGGTCCAGGTCGTCACCACCGTGCTGGCGCATGACCTCGAGAACGATCCCGACATCGTCGCCCTGGTCGCCGCCTCGGCCGCCCTGGTGATCTCGGGCGCCCCGTTCATGGGCCCGATCGGCGCCGCCCGCGTGGGCTTCGTCAACGGCGAGTACGTGCTGAACCCGACGCTCGACGAGCAGAAGGAAAGCAAGATGGACCTCGTCGTCGCCGGCACGCAGGACGCCGTGATGATGGTGGAGTCCGAGATCCAGGAGCTTTCGGAAGCGGAAGTCCTGGGCGGCGTCACCTTCGCCCACAAGGGCATGCAGGCGGTGATCGACGCGATCATCGAGCTGGCCGAGCACTCGGCGAAGGAGCCCTTCGAGTTCACGCCGGACGACACCGACGCCATCAAGGCCGAGGTGAAGAAGCTGATCGGCAAGGACCTGGCCGCGGCCTACAAGATCACCGCCAAGATGGAGCGGCACGCCGCCGTCGGCGCGGCCAAGGAAAAGGCCCTCGCCAAGTTCGGCAAGTCGGAAGCCAACCCGACCGGCTACGACCCGCTGAAGCTGGGTGGCGTGTTCAAGGACCTGGAGGCCGACGTCGTCCGCCGCTCGATCCTGGACACCGGCATCCGCATCGACGGCCGCAAGGTCGACCAGGTCCGCCAGATCGTCTCGGAAGTGGGCGTGCTGCCCCGGGCCCACGGTTCGGCGCTGTTCACCCGTGGCGAGACCCAGTCGCTCTGCGTGGCCACCCTGGGCACCGGCGACGACGAGCAGCTGATCGACGCGCTCGAAGGCAAGTACTTCGAGAAGTTCATGCTGCACTACAACTTCCCGCCCTTCTCGGTGGGCGAGACCGGCCGCATGGGCGCCCCCGGGCGTCGTGAAGTCGGCCACGGCAAGCTGGCCTGGCGCGCCCTGCGCCCGATGCTGCCGGCCTACGACGAGTTCCCCTACACGATCCGCCTGGTGTCGGAGATCTTCGAGTCGAACGGCTCGTCATCGATGGCCACGGTCTGCGGCGGTTCGCTGGCCCTGATGGACGCCGGCGTTCCGATCAAGAAGCCGGTGTCGGGCATCGCCATGGGCCTGATCCTGGAGAGCGACGGTTTCGCCGTTCTCTCGGACATCCTGGGCGACGAGGACCACCTGGGCGACATGGACTTCAAGGTCGCCGGCACCGCCGACGGCATCACGTCGCTGCAGATGGACATCAAGATCGCCGGGATCACCGAGGAGATCATGAAGAAGGCCCTCGAACAGGCGAAGGGCGGTCGTGAGCACATCCTCGGCGAGATGAACAAGGCCATGGAGGCGCCCCGCGCCGAGCTGGGCGAGTTCGCGCCGAAGATCGAGACCATCAAGATCCCGGTCGACAAGATCCGCGAAGTGATCGGTTCGGGCGGCAAGGTGATCCGCGAGATCACCGCCGAGACCGGCGCCAAGGTCGATATCGGCGAAGACGGCACGATCAAGATCGCGGCCGCCGACCAGGCCAAGATCGACGCGGCCCGCGACTGGATCAAGTCCATCGCCTCCGAGCCGGAGATCGGCACGATCTACACCGGCAAGGTCGTCAAGATCGTCGACTTCGGCGCGTTCGTGAACTTCTTCGGCGCCAAGGACGGCCTCGTCCACGTGTCGCAGATCGCCAACGAGCGCGTGAACAAGGTCTCGGACGTCCTGACCGAAGGCCAGTCGGTCAAGGTGAAGCTCCTGGGCTTCGACGACCGCGGCAAGACCCGCCTCTCCATGAAGGTCGTCGACCAGGAGACCGGCGAGGACCTGTCGAAGAAGGAAGAGCCGGAAGGCGCCGACGCCTAAGCGTCAGCGACCGACGGAACGATCAGGGGCGGCCGCAGCGATGCGGCCGCCTTTTTCGTGTGTGCCGTTCCGGCTGGCCCGGTCCTTGCTGTGAAGCCTCCCAACGAAACATCGATCGCTGGGGATCACATGCGCTCCGTCCTGCTTCGCACCGCCGCCGCCGCCACGCTGGCCCTCGCCGCCCTGTCGACCGCTTCCGCCGCCTCAGCGTCGGAAATCCTGGTCAACGGCAGCTTCGAAGACCTGGGCGCCGCGACGCCCGAGGGCTGGGGCGGCTACACCTACTACGCGGGCGGCGAGGTCGGCCTGCCGGGCTGGACCGTGGAAGCCGGCAGCGTCGACGTGACGCTGAACACCTCGTCCTGGTCGCCGGCCTATGACGGGCAGGCCGGCCTCGACATCAACGGCTGGGACGCGGGCACGATCTCGCAATCGTTCGCCACCCAGCTGGGCCAGCTCTACACGGTGTCGTTCGCCTATTCGCGCAATGCCGCCAGCGCGCCCGACAACGCCGCGGCCACGGTCTCGGCCGGCGGCGTGACCCGCGACGTGCTCGCCCCGAACGACGGCTCGTTCGGCGGCGCCAACAACTTCCTCTGGAAGACCGATAGCTTCACCTTCCAGGGCACGGGCAACGTCGAGAAGATCAGCATCGCCGCGGCCATCCCGGGCAACGGCGGCGTCTTCTTCGACAAGGTCTCGATCGTCAGCGCCCCGGTTCCGGAACCGGCGACCTGGGCCCTGATGATCTCGGGCTTCGGCATGGCCGGCGCGACCCTGCGCCGTCGCCGCGCCGCCCTGGCCACGGTCCGCATCTGAGACACCGACTGTCGTCGTAGACAGCGAAGCGCCCGGGCAGAACGCCCGGGCGCTTCGTCTCGTTCTGGGACGGTCTCAGGCCGGTTCGACCACCTTGACGCCATAGCGGGCGGCCGGATGTCGGGCCGACAGGTTGGGCGCCAGCTTCAGCCGCGCGGCCTCCACGGCGGCCCAGTCGGCCGCGTCGGGCAGCGAGGGGATGGTCACCAGCTCGCTGGCGTCCAGGCCCGCCAGGGCGGCGTCCACCAGCTCGTCCACGTCCATCAGGATCTCGTCCGGCACGTTCTCGATGCCGCGGCCCGAGCGATCCCAGATCTCGGTGCGCGTGGCGCCCGGCAGCACCGCCTGGAACTTCAGGCCCTTGGGCGCCAGCTCGGTGTTCAGCGTCTGGGTCAGGTAGGTCACGAAGGCCTTGGTGGCGCCGTAGACCGAGCCCGGGAACAGTTCGGGAGCCAGGCCCACGATCGACGCGATGTTGACCACCGTGCCCCGCCCGCGCGGCGCGAAGCCGGCCGCTGCGGCGTTGGCGAGGCGGGTCACGGCCGTGACGTTGAGCTGGATCAGGTTCTCCAGCTTGTCCGGGTCGGCGTCGGCGAACGGGCCGAACAGGGCCGCGCCGGCGTTGTTGACCAGCAGCGTGATCGCAGGGTCCTCGCGCAGGCGGCTTTCCAGCACGGTCAGGTCGCCGCGCCTGGTCAGGTCGGCGCGGATCACATCGACCTTCACGCCGGTCTCGGCGCGCAGCTTCGCCGCCAGGGCGTTCAGGCGGTCCACGTCGCGGGCCGCCAGGATCAGGTCGTAGCCGCGGCGGGCCAGGCGGTCGGCATAGACCGCGCCGATGCCGCTGGAGGCGCCGGTCACCAGGGCCGACCCGAGGGAATTCTTGTCGCTCATCTTCACATCTCCTGCCGGTCGGGAGGATCGCCGGCCGTTGGCGGGAAGATGGAAATCACCCCCTGCATCCCTCAAGGCAGGCGGGCTCATACTTTTATATGATGGGCATCATAAAATAACGCGCGGCCATCAGGGAAACTGATCCTCAGAGGCAGTCCCCATAGGCCGCGCACGCCAAGCCGAAGCCCGTGACGAACCAGGCGTACCCCGCGACGACGACCAGCGCGGCCGCCGGCAAGATCCCCCGCCATCCCGCTTTCCAGCCGGCGACAGCGGCGGCGATCCATACGGCGAGGAGAAGCCACCAGACCAGCATGGCGCCGTCACCGCGAAGGGCCGGCGTGCGGAAAAGCCCCAGCATCAGCAGGTAGCACGCCGCGGCGAACAGATAGGCCGAGATCAGGGGACGGGTGGTGAGCCATCGCGTCATGCGCTCAGCCTAGGCCGCCGCAACCGGAACGACAAAGGGCCCGCCTTGCGGCGGGCCCTCCGTCAGCGCTCCCCACAATACTCTGTCTAGCCGCGCAGCTTGCGCAGCAGCACGTCGACGTCGCGCGCGATGCCGGCGTCCTCGGCCTTCAAGGCCTCGATGCGGCGCACGGCGTGCAGGACGGTGGTGTGGTCACGCCCGCCGAAGCGCCGGCCGATGTCGGGCAGCGAGCGGGTGGTGATCTGCTTGGCCAGCCACATGGCCACCTGGCGCGGGCGGGCCACCGCGCGGGCGCGGCGTTCCGAGATCAGGTCGGCCTGCTTGAGCGCATAGTGCTCGGCCACGGTCTTCTGGATCATGTCGACCGTCACCTTGCGCTCGGTGACCGACAGGTGGGGCCGCAGGATGCCCTGGGCCTCGTCCAGGGTCAGGCGGGCGATGTCGCCGCCCACCCGGGCCACCAGCGTGTTCAAGGCCCCCTCCAGCTCGCGCACGCTGTCGGTGAAGCGATCGGCCAGGAACTGCAGCACCTCGGGCCGCGCCGCCGGCACGAAGCCGCCTTGCTGGGCCAGGGTGTTCAGCTTGCGCTCCAGGATGCCCAGGCGCAGCGTCCGGTCGGCCGGCTCGATGCCACAGACCAGGCCGGCCTGCAGGTGCGAGCGTAGGCGCGGCTCCATCTCGGAAAGCTCGGTCGGCGAGCGGTCGGCGGTCAGCACCACGCGGCGGCCGTCCTCGACCAGGGCGATGAGCGTGTGGAACAGCTCTTCCTGGGTCTGGGTCTTGCCGGCCACGAAGTGGACGTCGTCGATCAGCAGCAGGTCGGCGTTGCGCAGCTCTTCCTTGAAAGCCGCGGTCTGCTTGGTCTGCAGCGCGTTGACGAAGGTGGACGTGAACCGCTCGGCCGACAGGTAGACCACCTTGCGGCCGTCGCCCGTGCGCAGGGCTTCCCACGCGAGCGCGTTCAGCAGGTGGGTCTTCCCGAAGCCGTAGGGGCCGTGGAACACCACCGGATTGAAGTGGCCGTCGGCCCAGGACGCCACGCGGCGCGCGACGGCGAAGGCGAACTCGTTGGCGGGGCCCGACACGAAGGTGTCGAACGAATACCGCTCCTGGAGCCCCTGGAGGCGTCCCTGGCGGGCCGCGACGGGGGCGGCGGCCTCCACCTCGATCTCGAACACTTCGGCCGTCTGCGGAGCCGCCTGGGCCCCGCGCGCCGCCGGCGCGCCCACGACCGGCCCGTTGGCCGCGATCGGCGGACGCACGCTGATCGAGGCGGCCTCGACCTCCATGCGCGACTTCAGGTCCAGACGGCGACCCAGCGGGTCGTTCTGCGCCCAAAGCTCGCCGATACGGCGCCACGCGTTATGGCGAATCCAGTCGCGGGCCACACCCGTGGCGGCGACCACGCACACTTCATCGCCGGACTCGCGCAGCGCGGCCTGGCCCAGCCAGGACCCGAACGTCGCGTCACCCAGCTCGCGCTTGAGAACCTGGCAGGTCTTGCTCCACACGGCCATTGCCGGCGCGCTTGCCATAGCTCCCGCAGCCCCCCCGCTTGTCATCTCTCAAACCCCATAGAACCCAATGCCGACAAGCCAGGGCCCCGAACCCCCCGACACTCACTTTACGCAACACAAACAGACTCTTATTCGCCGAACACGTGTGGTCCGCCGCCGTCCCGGTTTCGGCCGGGATCAAGTCAAAGACGCCTGTAAGACCCCCGACACTAATGGGGGCCATTAGGGGGTCAACGGTGATTCTTTGCCCGGTCGAGACTTATTTCTGTTGACTCGCCAGGGACCCTTTTCAGTCCAAGGGAAAGGCCAAAAACCGAGTGCGGAGACTGAGCAAATCGGTCGCAGGCAGCGCATTCCGCAGCCCAATTTCGCGCACAAAAAAGCAGCGCCCGCGAGGGGCGCCGCGATCAGAATTCCTAGAGGCGAAGAAGGGGAAAACTTCCCCTACGGCAAAGCTTGAAGAGGAGGCCTCGGAGGCCTCCGCGCGTGGCTCTTAGGCCGCCGACATCTTCTTCAGCTGGGCGGCCAGGCGCGAGACCTTCCGCGAACCGGTGTTCTTGTGCACGACGCCCTTGCCGACGGCGCGCATCAGTTCCGATTGGGCTTCCACGAAGGCGGCCTTGGCGGCGCCGGCGTCACCCGAGGCCACGGCCTCTTCGAACTTGCGCAGGAACGTCCGGACGCGCGAGCGGCGGGCGGTGTTCACTTCGGTGCGGCGAGCGATCTTGCGGACCGCTTTCTTGGCGCCGGGCGTATTGGCCATTCGACTGAGCTCTCAAAACGGATAGCGCGCCCGGTTTAGGCCGGACGGGCGAAATTGGAGGCGCGGATATACTGAAACGGGCCGGGCGGGTCAATGGCGCTCGGCGCGACTCCGCGCCTCGGCGCTAGCTGCCCTTGAAATCGGGCTTCCGCTTCTCGACGAAGGCGGCCATCCCTTCCTTCTGGTCGTCGAAGGCGAAGAGGGAGTGGAACAGCCGCCGCTCAACCGCCACGCCGGTGGCCAGCGTGGTCTCGAAGGCGACGTTCACCAGCTCCTTGTTCATCATCACGGCCAGCGGCGACTGGCCCGCGATCTTGCTCGCTGCGGCCAGCGCCTCGTCCAGCAGCTTGTCGGCCGGCACGATGCGCGAGACGAGCCCCGCGCGCTCGGCCTCGGCGGCGTCCATCATCCGGGCGGTCAGCACCATGTCCATGGCCTTGGCCTTGCCCACGGCGCGCGGCAGGCGCTGGGTGCCTCCGATGCCGGGCATGACGCCCAGGTTGATTTCGGGCTGGCCGAACTTGGCCGTCTCGGCGGCGATGATGAAGTCGCACAGCATCGCCAGCTCGCAGCCGCCGCCCAGGGCGTACCCCGCGACCGCCGCGATGATCGGCTTGCGGAACTGCTCCACCCGGCGGCCCGCGGCGCCGAAGAAGTTCGAGGCGAACATCTGGGCGTAGCTCTTGTCCGACATCTCCTTGATGTCGGCGCCGGCCGCGAACGCGCGGTCCGAACCCGTCAGCACCACGCAGCGAACGCCGTCGTCGGCCTCGGCCGCGTCCAGGGCCTGTCCCAGTTCGCCCAGCAACTGGCTGTTCAGCGCGTTCAGCGCCTCGGGCCGGTTCAGGCGGATCAGGGTCACGCCCGCGCTGGGCGTCTCGACGATCAGGGTCTCATAGCTCATGGGGCGCTGCTCTCTCGGCGTTCTCGTCGCCGAGGGGCTTAAGGCCCCGTGACCGAATAGCCAAGCGCCCGCAGGCGGGTGGGCAGGCCGCCGTCGCCCACCAGATGGCCCACGCCGACCACCACGACCGTCCTGCCCTTGCCCTTCAGCCGCGCGTCCAGCTCGCCGATCCAGCGGACGTTGCGGTCGGTGACCAGGCGCTGGAACAGGCCCGGCGAGGCCTTGCGCAGCGGCTCCAGCGCCTCGTCGTCCAGGGTCTTCACGTCGCCCGCCATCCAGGCCCGCACCAGCTTGCCGTAGGCGTCGGGATCCTCGGCGAGAGATCGCACCGTCTGGTTCAGCGAGGCGATCTGCTCGTCCAGCGGCGCCTGGTCGAACAGGGAGAGCTGCTCGGCCGGGGTCTCCAGCGCCGTCCGCTTCACCCGCGAGGCAGTGGCGGCCTCCACCGACTTCTCGACGCCGTTGTCGGTGTCGGCGCCCGCCACGCGGTACGAGGCCCCGGCGATGGCCACCTCGGCCAGCCACGGCTCCAGCCGGTCCAGGGTCGCCTTGTCCACGCCGAGGCTGTCGGCGGCCCGCAGCAGCTGTTCGGCGTCCTTCGGCGTCAGCAGGCCGAAGAGCGACTTGCCCGGCGGCAACACGCCGATCGTCCCGGCGAGCCGGGCGATCTCCTGCTCGGCAGCAGGACCGGTAGGCAGCTCGAACCACAGGTCGTCGGCGCGCTTCAGGGCGGCGTCCAGCGCCGGCGGCCGCCAGGCGAGGCCCGGCGGCAGGACGTGGATCGAGCCGAACAGCACCATCTCGGAGTCCGCGTCCTTCACCACCCAGACGGGCGGCGCGGCGAACGCGGGCGTGGCGAGGACGAAGGCGGCGGCAAGGCCGGCGAGGATGCGCATCAGGTCTGGCACACCGGGCAGAAGAACGTGGAGCGGCCGGCCTGGACCTCGCGGTCGATGATCCCGGGACAACCCTTGTTGCAGCACGGCTGGCCTTCGCGGTCGTAGGTGCGGAAGCGGTGCTGGAAGTAGCCCAGGGCGCCGTCCGCCTGGGCGAAGTCGCGCAGGGTCGAGCCGCCGGCGGCGATCGCCTCCTGCAGCACGGCCTTGATCTCGGGGACCAGCTTGCCCAGCCGCGCCGCGCTGATCCCGCCGGCCGGCTTGAAGGGCGAAATCTTCGCCCGGTTCAGCGCCTCGCAGACGTAGATGTTGCCGAGGCCCGCGACGACCTTCTGATCGAGCAGCAGCGTCTTGGGCCCCTGCTTGCGGTCGGCGAAGGCCTCCTTGAGGTGTTTCGCGTCGAACGCGTCCGACAGCGGCTCGGGCCCCAGACCGGCGAACCACGGGTGCAGGTGGAGCGTCGCGGTGTTGACCAGGGCCATGTAGCCGAAGCGCCGCGGGTCGTAATAGGTGATCCGCGCCCCGGCGTCGGTCTCGAAGACGATGTGCGCGTGCTTGGGGTCGGGATCGGGCGCGTAGTGGAACTGGCCGGGCCGTTCCTCGCCCTCTGAACGGGCGATCTCGAAGCGGCCGCTCATCCCGAGGTGCATCACCAGGGTGTCCTCGCGGTCCAGCCGCGCGAACAGGTACTTCGCCCGCCGCTCCAGCTTCTCGACCGTGGCCCCAGTCAGTAGCTGGACGAAATTCGGCGGCAGGGGGAAGCGCAGGTCTGGGCGCCGCGCCTCCACGCGGGCCAGCCGGTGGCCCTCCAGCACGGGCGCCAGGCCGCCCCGCACCGTCTCGACTTCGGGCAACTCAGGCATGACCGCTGGCTTGGCATGGCGTCGCTGGCGCCGCAACGCCCTAAAGGCTAAGACGCCGCCATGACGGGACCTTCCGCCACCTTCGGCTTCCGCGACGTCGACGCCTCCGAGAAGGCCGGGATGGTGCGCGGCGTCTTCGACCGCGTGGCCAAGCGCTACGACCTGATGAACGACCTGATGAGCGGCGGCGTGCACCGGCTCTGGAAGGACGCCGTCGCCGCCCGGCTCAATCCGCAGCCCGGCGAGGTGATCGTCGACTGCGCGGGCGGCACCGGCGACATGGCGCGGCGCTTCTCCAAGATGGCGCGCCGCGCCCAGGAACGCCGGGGCGGCGAGGACGCGAAGGTCTTCGTGGTCGACTACAACGCCGAGATGATCATGGCGGGCCGGGAGAAGGGCTCGCTGCCCGAGATGGCCTGGACGGTCGGCGACGCCCAGCGCCTGCCGCTGCCTGACGGCTGCGCCGACGCCTATGTGATCAGCTTCGGCATCCGCAACGTCACCGACATTTCCGCCGCCCTGCGCGAGGCGCGCCGCGTGCTGAAGGTCGGCGGCCGGTTCCTGTGCCTGGAGTTCTCGCGCCCGACCACCGAGGCGCTGCGGGCGGCCTACGACGCCTATTCCTTCAAGGTGATCCCCGAGATCGGCGCGCGCGTCGCCAACGACCGCGAGAGCTATCAGTACCTCGTGGAGAGCATCCGCCGGTTTCCCGACCAGAAGGCGTTCGCCGCCCTGATCTCCGAGGCGGGCTTCGGCCAGGTGGGCTGGACCAACTTCTCCGGCGGCGTCGCGGCCCTGCACAGCGGCCGGGCGATCTAAACCGGATGGCCTCGCTGGGCGCCTATCTGCGGCTGTTCGGGGCCGGCGGCACGCTGGTCCGCAACGACGCCCTGCTGCCCCGCGAGCTGGACGCCTTCTATTCGCCGGTCGTCCGCGTGGCGGCCAACACGCTGCGCATCTTCGCCACGCGCCGCAGCGGCCGGCCCGGCGAGCGGCTGGCGCGGTCGCTGGAGGGCCTCGGCCCCGTGGCGATCAAGCTGGGCCAGCTGCTCTCCACGCGCGGCGACATCTTCGGCCGCCAGTTCGCCGAGGACATGGGCCACCTCAAGGACCGGCTGCCGCCCTTCCCCATGGCCGAGGCGCGCGCGCTGATCGCCCAGGAGCTGGGCCGGCCGGTCGACGAGGTGTTCGCCAGCCTCAGCGATCCGGTGGCCGCCGCCTCCCTGGCCCAGGCCCACGACGCGACCCTGCAGGACGGCCGTCGGGTGGCGGTGAAGGTCCTGCGGCCCGGCATCGACCGCCGCGTCGCCGCCGACTCCGCCGTCCTGGCCCTGGCCGCGCGGCTGATCGAGCGCCTGGCCCCGCCGCTGCGCCGGCTGGAGCCGCTGAAGTTCGCCGAGACCGTGATCCGCGCCACCGAGCTGGAGCTGGACTTGCGCCTGGAAGCCGCCGGCGCCGACGAACTCGCCGAGGTGATGGCGCGCGACGGCTACATGTCGGCGCCCAAGGTGCTTTGGGAAGGCGTCGGCAAGCGGGTCCTGACCATGGAATGGGCCGAGGGCCTGCCCCTGTCCGACGAGGCCGCGCTCGTGCAGCCCGACCTCGACCGCAAGGCGCTGGCCGACAATCTGACCCGCGCCTTCCTGGCCCAGGCCCTGGACCACGGCGTCTTCCACGCCGACCTGCACGAGGGGAACCTGTTCGCCGCCGCGCCGGCCAAGCTGACGGCCGTGGACTTCGGCATCGTCGGCCGCCTGGGGCCGGTCGAGCGGCGCTACCTGGCCGAGATCCTGTGGGGCTTCCTGCAGCGCGACTATCCGCGCGTGGCCCAGGTGCATTTCGACGCCGGCTACGTGCCCCGCCACCACAGCGTCGCCGCCTTCGCCCAGGCCCTGCGGGCGGTCGGTGAGCCCGTCTTCGGCCAGAAGGCCAACGCCGTGGCCATGAGCCGGGTGCTGACCCAGCTCTTCGAGATCACCGCCCTCTACGACATGCACCTGCGGCCCGAGTTGGTGCTGCTGCAGAAGACCATGATGACCGTCGAGGGCGTCGCCCGCCGCATCGACCCCCGCCACGACATCTGGGCCGCCTCCGAGCCCGTGGTCCGCCGCTGGATCGCCCGTGAGCTCTCGCCGGTCAGCCGCGTGAAGCAGTTCGCCGCGGACGCCGAGACCGCGCTGCGCAACATCGCCCGCCTGGCCGAGCCGAAGCCGGTGACGGTGGTCGAGGCCGAACGTGGCGCGCGCCTGCTCTGGTTCGCGCTGGGCGCCGCCGTGGCGGGCGCGGCGTTCCTCGCCGGGATGTGGCTGAGCTAGCCGCTCATCATGCGTCGCCAGGAGTTCGCTCGCCCTCCTCCATCGAGGAGGAAGGACGCCAAATCCCCTTCGCCGCGCTGAACGCCGACCGGCCTAGGCCTCGGCCCGTTCGGCCGCGTAGGTCAGCGACACGAACACGTCCTCGAGGTCGGGGTCCTCGGTCGAGATGTCCTTGATGTGCAGGCCCGCGGCGCGGACGGCGGCCAGCACCTGCTCCACGCTGGATTGGCCGGTGCGGTAGCTGACCGAGAACCCGCCCGACTTCAGCAGCGTCGTGTCGAAGCCCGCGAGCGTCGGCGCGGCCGACAGCGGCTCCTCGGGCGTCACCAGCACCTTGCGGGTGTCCATCCGGCGCAGCAGCGTCGTGGTGGGCTCGCAGGCCACCACCTGGCCGCGGTTGACGATGGCGATCTGGTCGCAGAGCTCCTGGGCCTCTTCCAGGTAGTGGGTCGTGAGCACGATGGTCACGCCCTTGCGGTTCAGCTCCAGCACATAGTTCCAGAGCTGCTTGCGCAGCTCCACGTCCACGCCGGCCGTCGGCTCGTCCAGGATCAGGACCGGCGGATTGTGCACCATGGCCTTCGCGACCATCAGGCGGCGCTTCATCCCGCCCGAAAGCTGGCGGACATAGGCCTTGGACTTGTCGGCCAGGCCCAGGGCGGCCAGCAGTTCGTCGCTGCGCCGCTCGGACTTCGGCACGGCGTACATGCCGGCGGCCACCTCCAGCGCCTCCTTGGGCGTGAAGAACGGGTCGGCGGCGATCTCCTGCGGCACCACGCCGATCGCGGCGCGGGCGTCGCGGGGCGCCTTGTCGATGTCGCGGCCCCAGATGGTCACCGTGCCCGACGTCTTCTGGCAGAGACCCGCCAGGATGTTGATGAAGGTCGATTTCCCCGCGCCGTTCGGTCCCAGCAGGCCGAAGATCGATCCCCGCGGGATCGCCAGGTCCAGGCCCTTCAGCGCCTTCATCTCGGGCGTCGTCTTGGTGGCGGCGTAGGTCTTGGTCAGGCCCTTGGCCTCGATCGCATACTCGGGAAGGTCCATCGGGTCCTGAACTTCGCGTCCTGTCGTTGACGGCGAAAGCCGCGCTCGCATACCTAGGCGCGCACAGGGCCTGCGCCAAGCGGCCCATCGAGGTATCTGAGACTATGGCCCGCAAAGCAGCCGCCAAGACCCCCAAGGCCGAACCGGCGCCCGCCAAGCCGGCGCTGACCGCCGACTTTCCCGCGCCCGAGGTGATCGTGGTGCGCACCGGCCGGATCGCCTGCGACGGCGTCGGCGGCGCCCTGGGCCATCCGCGCGTGTGGCTGGAGATGGGCGAGGCCACCTTCGTCGAATGCCCCTACTGCGACCGCCGCTTCGTCCTGGCCGCCGGCAGCGACGGCCCCGAGGACGAACTCCTCGCCCCCGGCGTCTACGAAGGCCCGCACGGGCACTAGCTAAAGATCATGCCTCCCCTTCAGGGGAGGGACAGGCGACGAGGCCGCCAGGATGGGGAAACCACGACCGGGCGCCGAGCTTCCCACCCGTCTGCTTGCTTCGCGCGCAGCCACCCTCCCCTGAAGGGGAGGGATGATCGCATCACACCCGCAGCGGCATCAGGATGTACTGGACGTCCGCGTCGCCCGGATCGAGCACGAGGGCCGGGTCGTTCGGGCCGCCGAAGCGGAGCTCCATCGAGCCGCCCGAGATCTGGTCGGTGATGTCCAGCAGGTAGCGGGCGTTGAACGACAGCTCGAAGGGCTCGCCGTCGTAGTCGATCTCCAGCTCTTCCACCGCCTGGCCGGCTTCCATGTTGCGGACCGTCAGCACCACGCGCCCGGCCTCGATGGCCATGCGCACCGAGCGGCTCTTCTCCGCCGAGATGGTCGCCACGCGGTCCACCGCCTGGGCGAACAGCTTGGCGTCGACCATCACCGTGCGGTTGTTGTCCTTGGGAATGACCCGCGCGTAGTCGGGGAAGTTGCCGTCGATGACCTTCGAGGTCAGGGCCGCGCCCTGCATCTCCAGGCGCACCTTCTGGGGGCTGATCTGCAGGCTGACGTTCTCGCCGGCGTCCTCCAGCAGGCGGCGCAGTTCGCCGATGGTCTTGCGCGGCACGATCACGCCCGGCGCGCCCGCCGAGCCCTCGGGCGCCGCCATGTCGGCCAGGGCCAGGCGCGAGCCGTCGGTGGCCACGGCGCGCAGGCGCGGGCTGCCGTCGATCACCACCGTGTGCACATAGAGGCCGTTCAGGTAATAGCGCGTCTCCTCGGCCGAGATCGCGAAGCGGGTCTTGTCGATCAGCCGGATCAGGTCGTTGACGTCGACCTCCATCTGGCCCGCGAAGCCCTCGGCCGACATCACCGGGAAGTCGCCCGCCGGCAGCACCGGCAGGTTGAAGCGCGAGCGGCCGGCGGCCACGGTCAGGCGCGGGTCCTCGCCCGTGAAGCTCAGCGAGACGTCGGCGCCCTCGGGCAGCTTGCGGACGATCTCGTACAGGGTGTGAGCCGGCGCGGTGATCTGGCCCGGCTGGTCCACCTGGGCCATCGCCTCGTCGATGATCTCGAGGTCGAGGTCCGTGGCCGAGAAAGTCAGCCGGTCGCGCTCGGCCGACAGCAGCACGTTCGACAGGATCGGAATGGTGTTGCGGCGCTCGACGGCGCTCTGCACGTGGCCCAGCGCGCGAAGCAGCGCGGCGCGTTCGATCGTAAGCTTCATGTCGGTCCCGGCTCGCCTATCGCGCGCCGCTGGCGAATCACCCATGCCGACGCGCGCCCCGAAAAGAGGGGACTTGCGACATTAGCCAAAATCGTCGGCCGCGAAAGAGCACGCCCGCCTCACCCACAGCAAAACGCCCCGCGGGGGCCCGCGAGGCGTCTCACCAGTGTATCGAAGGCGACTCAAGCGACGGTCAGGACGCCCCGCCGACGGCGCAAGGCCGACCCCGCCGCCCCGAAGCCCAGGATCATCAGGGCCCAGGCTGCGGGCTCCGGAACGGGCGCGCTGGCGGCCTGGCTGTACTCGACCACATAGCCCAGCCCGTTCCGCGTCTGCGCGTCGTTCCAGGCGATGCCGTTCCAGTTGGCCTGGAGGCCGTCCTCGTCGCCGGCGTTGTTCGGCTCGCCGCCGTTCCAGCCGGCGTAGTTGGCCGTCGGCCCACCGGACCAGAAGACCATGCCCAGCTCAGGCCCGGCCATCCAGGTCCAGACACCCTCGTTCCCGGCGTCTGAACCGGCGGCCCAATAGGAGGCCGTCGTCAGGTTGTCGCGGACGAAAGCGGACTCCGCCGCGCTGGTCAGGGTGACCAGGTAGCCGTCGAGGCCCAGGTAGTTCAGCGCGTCCGCGGCGGCGAGGGCGCCGTCCCAGCTCACGCCTGTGCTGACGTACTCGTAGTAGTGGCCGTTGCCGCCGGCCGAGACATCCCAGAGCACGGGCGCGGCCGAAGCCCCACCCGCCAGCAGGGCCGCCGCGGCGCCGCCCGCGGCGAGCGCCAGTCCGATCCTCTTCATAAGAACCCCCATTCCTGTACGCGCGGCCCGAGGCCGCAAGGGCCGCAACCCTAGGAAGGGGCAGGCTCAACCGTCGCCATGCGAACGGATGACCCCTGGAAGGCGAGTGTGGGAGGTTAGGCGCGTCGGTCGACGCTGCCGCCGGATTCGGCCTCGTCGCCCGCGGCGTAGGGGTTGGCCCCGCCGCCGCCCTCGGACTTGGGCGCGCCGGCGACCTTGGCCGCCACGACCACCATGGCCGGGCGCACCAGGCGGCCCAGCAGTTCGTACCCCGGCTGCAGCACCTGGATGACGCCGCCCGGCTCCACGTCGGTCCCGGGCTGTTCCATCATCGCCTGGTGCTTGTGCGGGTCGAACTTCTCGCCCTTCGGCGGGTCGATCTTCTTCAGGCCGTTGTTCTCGAAGGCGCCCTGCAGCGCCTTGGCGGTCATCTCGACGCCCACCACGAAGTTCTTCGCCGCCCCGTCCGCGTCGGCGGGCACGGAGGCCAGCGCGCGGTCGAAGTTGTCGGCCACGCCCAGCAGGTCACGGGCGAACTTGGTGATCGCATAGGCGCGCGCGTCGTTCGTCTCGCGCTCGGCGCGGCGCTTGGTGTTCTCGGCCTCCGCGGCGTAGCGGAGCACCTGTTCCTTCAGCGACTGAATCTCGGCCAGCAGCTTGTCGATGTTGGCGTTGCCTTCGTCGCCGTCCGCTTCGAAGTCGGCGGGGGTCAGGTCTTCGGACATCGGTCTCGCAGTATCCTCAAGCGTTCATCACCTGGCCAAGCACGCGGGCGGTGTAATCCACCAACGGAATGATCCGGGCATAGTTCAAACGGGCGGGGCCGATCACGCCGATCGCGCCGACCACCTTCTGGGCGCCCGTCATATAGGGCGCCGCGATCACAGCGGAACCCGAAAGGGAAAAGAGTCGCGTTTCGGCGCCGATGAAGATGCGCACGCCCTCGCCGTCGCGCACCCCGTCCAGCAGCTGGATCAGCTGTTCCTTCTGCTCCAGGTCCTCGAACAGCGAGCGGACCCGCTCCAGATCCTCCAGCGCCTCGCGGTCCTCCAGCAGGTTGGCGCGGCCGCGCACAATCAGGGCGCGCTCTTCGGCGTCGCCCCCGCCCCAGGCGGCCAGGCCGTCCTCCACCAGCTTGGCGGCCGTGGCGTCCAGCTCGCGGCGCGCCAGGTCCAGCTCGGCGCGCAGGTCGTTCTTGGCCTCGCCCAGGGTGCGGCCGCGCATGCGCGCGTTCAGGAAGTTCGAGGCCTCTTGCAGCGCCGACGGCGTCACCCCCACGGGCAGGCGGATCAGGCGGTTCTCCACCGCGCCGTCGTCGAAGACCATGATCGCCAGCGTGCGGTCGCCCGACAGCGGCACGAACTCCACGTGGGTCACGCCCGCGTCACGCATCGGCGTCACCACCACGCCCGCGCCGCCGGCCAGGCCCGACAGGATCTTGGACGCCTCGTTCAGCGCGTCGTCGTAGTTGCGGCCGTGCGCCTTCAGCCGCGCCTCGATGCTGCGCCGCTCCTCGTCGCCGACGTCACCCACCTCCATCAGCCCGTCCACGAACAGGCGCAGCCCCGCATGTGTCGGCAGCCGCCCGGCGCTCACGTGCGGCGCGCCCAGCAGCCCCAGCTGCGTCAGGTCCTGCATGGTGTTGCGGATCGAGGCCGGCGACAGCGACACCCCCGCCTTCGACAGGGTGCGCGAGCCCACCGGCTCTCCGGTCTCCAGATAGCTCTCCACGATGCGACGGAAGATCTCGCGGGCGCGGGAATCCATGTCGGTGAGCGTCGGCCCACGGGAGAACAGCGGCGGCGGCACGGGGTTCGGCAAGGTCTCTCCGGCGGCCATGGACGCGGCCGTCACGATCTAGGATAAGCGCGGCCCTCAGCGGCGCAAGCTGCGCACATAAGAACCCAAGACGCCATGCGCCCCTCCGAACGCACCCCCGAACTGCTCCGCCCGATCACGCTGGAGACCGCCGTCACCCGCTACGCCGAGGGGTCGTGCCTGATCACGGCCGGCCACACCAAGGTTCTGGTCACCGCCAGCCTGGAGGAGGGAGTCCCCGGCTTCCTGCGCGGCAAGGGCCAGGGCTGGGTCACCGCCGAGTACGGCATGCTGCCCCGCGCCACCCACACCCGCGGCCGCCGCGAGGCCGCCGCCGGCAAGCAGAGCGGCCGCACCCAGGAGATCCAGCGCCTGATCGGCCGCTCGATGCGTGCGGTCATCGACCTGAAGGCCCTGGGCGAGCGCCAGATCACCCTCGACTGCGACGTGCTGCAGGCGGACGGCGGCACCCGCACGGCCTCGATCACCGGCGCCTGGGTCGCCCTGCGCCTGGCCACCAGGTATCTGCTGGACGAGGGCCTGATCACCACCGACCCTATCCTCGACCAGGTGGCGGCGGTGAGCTGCGGCATCTTCAACGGCGTGCCCGTGCTGGACCTCGACTACGAGGAGGACTCCAACGCCGAGGCCGACGCCAACTTCGTGCTGACCGGGACGGGCGACATCGTCGAAATCCAGGCCACCGGCGAGAAGCGCGGCTTCAGCCAGGGCGAGTTCGAGGCCCTCTTCGCCCTCGCGCGCAAGGGCATCGGCGAACTCACCGAAATGCAGCGCGCCGCGACGGCCTAGCACGCGGGCGCGTCAGCGAACGAAAACGGCGCCGTCCAGCCAAGGACGGCGCCGCTTGCGCATATCGGGTCCCGGTCGCCCCGGGACGTCGTTCAACGTCGGATCAGAAGAACACGTTGAAGCGCATGGCCGAAGCCGGCAGGCGCTCGAGTTCGCGCGCCAGCGGGGCGAACATCGCGTCCAGGAACTTTTCGATCAGAGCGATCATCTGGGTCACTCCCATTTGTGCAGTGCAACGTAGCTGCACAAATGGGCTTCTGCCTCGGTGAAATCAAGGATTTCCTAAGCCGGTGAATAAATCTGCGCTGCAATGCCGCACGTCCTGCATCGCAGTGCAGCAGCGGTGAGGCTGTTGCAGCGCTCGTGCAGGGGCCCCTAAGGCTGCCGCAACCAGAGGGGGATGGAGATGCCGGCTCAAAGTGCGCCGCAGGCATTGTCGAGTCTGACCACGAACGACACGAATGCGCGGGCGCACAGCTCCGGGTCAGCTTGCCCTGTTCGTGGGTTCGTGGGGTTCGTCGTCGATAGTTGGGGCTCTGACGCGCCATTGCGGCTGAAAGGCCTGCAAGAGCCCCTACCCGTCCTCTTCCTCGTCGGGGAAGCCGTCGTCGGGGCCGGCCTCGTAGACCAGGAGGTCCCCCGGCTGGCAGTCGAGTTCGCGGCACAGGGCCGACAGCGTCGAGAACCGCACGGCGCGGGCCTTGCCCGTCTTCAGGATCGAGAGGTTGGCGATGGTCACGCCCACGCGGTCGGCCAGCTCGGTCAGCGACATCCGTCGCTCCAGCAGCACGCGGTCGAGGCTTACACGGATCGGCATCGGGCGGACCTAGATCGTGAGCTCGGCTTCGCGGCGCAGGCGCGCGCCCTCGCGGAACACCTCCGCGAGCACGAAGACCACGAGGACGGAGAACCAGGGCGTGAGGCTCATCTTGGGCTCGGCGCGGTTGGCGCCCGGCAGCAGCCAGGCGCTGACGGCGATGAAGGCGTAGCGGCCCAGCTCCAGCCCGGCCAGCATCAGGCCGATCAGGCGCAGCCGCGCCACGTTGTCGGGGTGGAACGGGTCGCCGGCTGTCAGGGTCATGAAGATCCGGCGCAGCGAGCCGACGATGACCAGGACGCCCGCGAGATAGAGCACGGCGGCGAGCAGGCCGCTGGTGATGGAAGGACCGTTGCTGGCCAGTTCGCCCAGCGCACTGTCCCGCGCGATCGCGCCGGGATCGGTGGCCTGGGTCAGGTTGGCGAGGAGGTCGGGATTGAAGCTCAGCAGCAGCGCCGCGAGCGTGATCAGGGAAAGGGCGACGACGCCGATCCAGAGGGCCGCGAAGACGACGTCCAGGATGATCTTCAGGAAACTCGAAACCGAACCCGGACCCAAGGCGCGCATGCCTGTCTAGCTCCCCCTCGTGGTCGTCTGGATCCGCCGCGGCGAGGCTTCTCAGGCCTGGGCCGGGGCGGATCGGACGAACCTCATAAACTCAGGACCCTGAGTCTTAGAGGAAGGCGGCGCGGGCGGCGATGCTCAGGATCGGCATGGCGGCCAGGACGACGACGAAGAGCATCGCGGCGCGGTCGAGTTGGTTCATGGCGTTGGCGAACATTGTAGGCTCCTATCGATTTGCTGCACTGCAGCGTTGGGTGGTTCAGGACCCGTTGTCCTGATGTGATTATCGATACGCCCACATCGATTTTCGATCACGTGAATATCGAGTAACGATATTAAACTTTTGCAATGCAACAGGCCCGCCCAGCGCTATGGTCCGCGCCCGAGTGTGAGGACGGAGACGGCGCATGGCCCTGAAGCTGGAGACCGGGACGCGACTGGTGGTGGCCACGCACAACCCCGGCAAGGTCAAGGAGCTGATCGAGATCCTCGACGGCCGCTTCGACCTGGTCAGCGCGGGCGAGCTCAACCTGCCCGAACCCGACGAGACCGAGACCACCTTCGTGGGCAATGCGCTGCTCAAGGCCCGCGCCGCGGCCGACGCCTCGGGCCTGGTGGCCCTGGCCGACGATTCCGGCCTGTCGGTGAAGGCGCTGGACGGCGCGCCCGGCATCTTCTCGGCCCGCTGGGCGGGGCCGGAGAAGGATTTCGCCATGGCCATGCGCAAGGTCGAGGAGCGGCTGGAGGAGGTCGGGGCCGACGACTTCTCGGCCTGGTTCACCTCCGCGCTGGCGGTGGCCTGGCCGCACGGGCCGGCGGTGGTGGTCGAGGGCCGGGCGGACGGCGTGCTCACCTTCCCGCCGCGCGGCGACAAGGGCTTCGGCTACGACCCGATCTTCCTGCCCGAGGGCTGCGACATGACCTTCGGCGAGATGGCGCCCGCCACCAAGGACGGCATGAGCCACCGCGCCCGCGCCTTCGAGAAGCTGAAGGCCGCGCTGCTTTGACCACGCCTCCGCCGTTGGGCGTCTACGTCCACTGGCCCTACTGCGCGAAGATCTGCCCCTACTGCGACTTCAACGTCTTCAAGGCCAAGGGGCGCGAGGCCGAGGCCGCCGAACTCGCCCGCGCCGTCGTCGCCGACCTGGAGGCCCAGAGCGCGCTCACCGGCCCGCGCGAGCTGGTCTCGATCTTCCTCGGCGGCGGCACGCCCTCGCTGATGGACCCGGCCTGGGCCGCCGAGGTCGTGGCCGCCGCGCGCCGGCTCTGGACCCCGGCCGCCGACCTCGAGGTCAGCCTGGAGGCCAACCCCACCGACGCCGAGGCCGATCGCTTCGCCGCCCTGGCCGACGCCGGCGTCACCCGCCTGTCGCTGGGCCTGCAGTCGCTGGACGACGCGGCGCTCAAGTTCCTGGGCCGCAACCACGGCGCCCTCGAAGGCCGCCGCGCCGCCGAGACCGCCGCCCGGCTCTTCCCGCGCCTGTCGCTGGACCTGATCTACGCCCGCCCGGGGCAGACCCCCCGAGCCTGGGCCGACGAGCTGCGCGCCGCCGTGGCGCTGGGCGCCGAGCACGTCTCGCCCTACCAGCTCACGATCGAGGAGGGCACGGCGTTTGACCGCGCCGTCCGCCGCCACGTCTTCGCCCCGCCCGGCGAGGACCTCGCCGCCGACCTCTACGACACCACCCAGGCGGTGCTGGAGGCCCAGGGCTTCCACGCCTACGAGGTCTCGAACCACGCCCGTGGCGAGGCCGCCCGCTCGCGCCACAACCTGGTCTACTGGCAAGGCTGGGACTACGTCGGCGCCGGCCCCGGCGCCCACGGCCGCCTGACGCTGGAGGGCGTGCGCACCGCCACCCAGGCCGCGGACCGCCCGGCCGACTACATCCGCCGCGTGGGCGAGACCGGCGTCGGCTTCGCGGGCCACGAGGCGTTGTCGCCCATCGAGGCCGCCGAGGAGCGCGTCCTGCTGGGCCTGCGGATCGAGGACGGCGTCCCCTTCGTCGAGCTCGCCGCCCTGGGCCTGTCCGCCGGCCACCCCACCGTCCGCCGCCTCGCCGAGCTGGGCCTGGTCGCTCCCGACCCGCTCCGCCTGCGCGCCACGCCGGCCGGCCGCCGCGTCCTGGACAGCCTCACCGCCGAGCTGGCGACAGCCTAGGCCGGCCGCCTCTCCCGCGCGGGGCGCGACGTCCTCAGACCTCTTTCAGCACGTCGGCCAGGAGCTTGCCCTCGGCCCGGCGATTCGAGCCGGCGCGCCAGGCGACCACGATCTCGCGGGCCGGATGCTCGGCGGCCTCGATCGGCCGCACCGCGACGTTGGCGCCGGCCAGGCCCGCGCTCACCGCCATCCGGGGCAGGAAGGTCACGCCCAGGCCCGAGCCCACCATCTGCACCAGGGTCGGCAGCGACGTCGCCGCGAACGGTTCCTCGCCCACACCCACCTTCGGCGGGTTCAGCCGGCAGGCCGACAAGGCGTGTTCGCGCAGGCAGTGGCCGTCCTCCAGAAGGATCATGTTCTCCTGCTCCAGCGCCTCGGGCGTCGTCGATTTCAGCAGGGCCAGCGGGTGATCGGCGGGCAGGGCGGCCAGCAGTTCGTCGTCGGCCACGTGGGCCCATTCCAGGCCGGCCATCTCGAACGGCAACGCGATCAGGGCCGCGTCCAGCCGCCCGGCCTTCAACTCCACGATCAGCCGTTGGGTCAGGTCTTCGCGCAGGAACAGCCGCAGTTTCGGGAAGCGCTCCCGCAGCAGCGGCAGGGCGCCCGGCAGCAGGAACGGGGCGATGGTGGGGATCACGCCCAGGCGGAAGCGGCCGGTCAGCGGCTGGCCGGCGTTCTTCGCCGCCTCCACCAGCTCCTCGGCCTCGTTGAGGATCACCGTCGCCCGGCGCAGGGCCTCCTCGCCGACGGGCGTCAGGATCACCCCCGTGCGGGCCCGGTCGACCACGGGCGCGCCCAGCGTCCGCTCCAGCTCCTGGATGCCGGCAGAGAGGGTCGGCTGGGTGACGTGCGCCGCGTCTGCCGCCTTGCCGAATGCCCCGTGCTCGGCGAGCAGCTTCAGGTACTGCAGTTGGCGGATCGTAGGGAGCATTCCGTGAAACCCGTCATCCCGGCCAACGAAGCGGCGCAGCCGCGTAGGCCGAGCCGGGACCTGTATAGACCCGACCTATCTCCAGGCCAAAAACTATCGATTGGAACTCTGCGCCGACGCCCCCTATCTGAGGCGTCGCGGCGGCCCTCCTCCCCTTGTGGCCGCTACTCACAATTAGGAGAGTTGTATGCTGGGTGTTGGCCAGACGCTGCCCGATTTCAAGCTCGTGGGCGTGAAGCCCAAGTTCATGCGCCACGAAGAGAACGGCGAGAGCGCCTTCGAGACCATCACCAAGGAAAGCTTCCCCGGGAAGTGGAAGGTGATCTTCTTCTATCCGAAGGACTTCACCTTCGTCTGCCCGACCGAGATCGCCGAGTTCGCCCGCCTGAACCGCGAGTTCGCCGACCGTGACGCCGTCGTGCTGGGCGGCTCGACCGACAACGAGCACTCCAAGCTCGGCTGGCGCCGCGAGCATCCGGACCTGAACGAGCTCGCGATCTGGAACTTCGCCGACAACTCCGGGAAGTTCGCCACGGCCCTGGGCGTGCTGAACGAGGAAGAAGGCGTCGCCCTGCGCGCCACCTACATCGTCGACCCCGACAACGTGGTGCAGCACGTCTACGTCACCAACCTGAATGTCGGCCGCAACCCGCAGGATACCCTGCGCGTGCTCGACGCGCTGCAGACGGACGAGCTGTGCCCCTGCAACCGCGCCGTCGGCGGCGAGACGCTGAAGGCCGCGTAAGGCCCATCCGTCATCGGCCCCGCGTAAGCACACACCGCGCGGGTCCGTGTCTGACCGGGGGCGCTCCCCTTCTCTCCCCCCAGAGCGCCCCCGGTTTTTTCATTCGAACCCACCTCCGGAGACGACCATGTCGCTCGACGCCCTGCGCGATGCCCTGCCCGCCTACGCCAAGGACATCAGCCTGAACCTCGGCAGCCTGGCCTCCGAGACCGTGCTGACCGACCAGCAGAAATGGGGCGCCTTCGTCGCCTCCGCCCACGCCACCGGCGTGCCCGCGGTGGTCAGGGCGATCGAAGCCGCGGCCGACGCCGCCGGCCTCTCGCCCGAGGCCAAGACCGCCGCCAAGGCCGCGGCCGCCATCATGGGCATGAACAACGTCTACTACCGCTCGCTGCACCTGCTCTCGAACGGCGAATACAAGACCCTGCCTGCCCGCCTGCGGATGAACATCCTGGCCAATCCCGGCGTGGACAAGGTCGACTTCGAGCTCTGGTCCACCGCCGTCTCGGCCGTGAACGGCTGCGGCATGTGCCTGGACGCCCACGAGAGCGAGCTGAAGAAGCACGCGGTGCCGACCCAGAACATCCAGGCCGCGCTCCGCATCGCCGCCGTCGTCAACGCCGCCAGCCGCGTGATCGCGGCGGAAACGGCGCTCGCGGCCTGAGGCTCAGTTGCTCCCCCGCCAGGGGAGCTGTCAGCGAAGCTGACTGAGGGGGTCCTCAACGTGGTGGATGACCCCCTCCACCACTTCGTGGTCCCCCTCCCCCTGCGGGGGAGGAACTCTTACCCGATCGCCGCCGCGAGCTTCGCGACGCCCGCGTCCATCGCCCGCGCGGGGAAGCCCGTGAAGCCCAGCAGCAGGCCTTGGCGGGGTTCGGCGCGGTGGTAGAGCGGGCTGATGCCGCGGGCCAGCACGCCGTTCCGCAGCGCCGCGCCCTCGACCTCCAGGTCCGAGCGGCCGTCCTTCAGATAGGCGATCAGGTGCATGCCCTGGTCGGGGACGTCCACCTCCAGCACATGGCCTAGCCGGCGGCCCAGCGCCTCGGCCAGCGCGTCGCGCTGGGCCTTGTACGCCAGCCGGCGACGGCGGATGTGCGCGGCGAACTGGCCGCTTTCCATGAAGTCCAGGGTGATGGCCTGGGTCAGGGTCGGCGGCTGCCGGTCGGCCAGGCGGCGCAGGCCGGCGAAGGCGGCCATCAACGGCTTCGGCGCCACCAGGTAGCCCAGCCGCAGCCCCGGGAAGAGCGACTTGTTGAACGTGCCCACGTAGATCGTGCGCTCGCCCCCATCCAGCCCCTGCAGCGACGCCAGCGGCGCGCCCTCGTAGCGGAACTCCGAGGCGTAGTCGTCCTCGACGATCCAGGCGCCGGACTGCCGCGCCCAGGCCACCAGCTCCAGCCGGCGCCCCATCGACATGGCCACGCCCAGCGGGAACTGGTGCGACGGGGTCACGAAACAGGCGCGCGCGTCGGGCGCCGCGGCGATCCCCGCCTGGACCACCAGCCCCGAGCGGTCCACCGGCACGGCCACGCCCTGGGCCCCCGCCGCCAGCAGCGCCTGCCAGGTGTTGGCGTAGCCGGGATCCTCCAGCCACACCCGGTCGCCGGGCTTCAGCAGCAGCCGCACGGCCAGGTCCACCGCGTGCTGCGCGCCGGCGGTGACGATCACCTGCTCGGGCTCGCACACCACGCCGCGCGCGGCGCGCAGGTAGTCGGCGATGGCCTCGCGCAGCCGCGGATCGCCCGCCGGCTCGCTGTAGCCGAAGTGCGCGGGTGACAGCGTCCTCAGCGCCCGGCGCGTGGAGACCGACCAGGCGTCCTGGGCGCGGGCGTCCATCAAGGTGCGGCCGTTGGAGAAGGTCTGCGGGTCCGAAAGCGGCGCCCGCGCCGTGATCCCGGCGAACTCGGAGACCCGGTCGGGCAGCGCCGGCGGCGCGGCGACCTCGGGCTCGGGCTCGGCCGCCTTGAGGTCCAGCACGCCCGACAGGTCGTCCGAGACATAGGTGCCCGAGCCCGTACGCCCCTGGGCATAGCCCTCGGCCAGCAGCTGGTCGTAGGCCGCCACCACCGACGCCCGCGCCACGCCCAGGCGCAGCGCCAGGTCACGGCTCGACGGCAGGCGGCCGCCGGGCTTCAGCGCGCCGGCGTGGATCGCTCGCCGGACCTGGTCGTAGACCTGCCGGATCACGGGGCGGCCCGCCTCGGGCGCGGACCAGGGATAGACGTCGGCCCAGCTCATGGCCTCTCCAGCGGACGATCTAAGTGGACTGTCCAGTTGCTACGAAGTGGACCTATCTAGCAGACCACATAAGGCGTAGCTCGCCAACCTCAGAAAGGAGGCGGCCATGCCCGACACCCCGTTCCAACCGACGATCGACGCGCTGCGCCGCCTCGCCGTGAGTACGTTGGCCTATGCGCTGGCGGTCGCCGTGGTGGCGTCCGCGATCCCGGCCTTCGTTCACGCCTTGCCGGCGGAAAGGCTGCTCCCAGAGCCGCCGCTGGTCGTGGCGCGGGTTCCGGTCGCACCCCCGGCGACCGGGCCCGCGCCCAACCTCGTGAAGGCCGCGTCGTGAGCCCCGCCGACGGGACCGCTGCGTTCCAGCCCACCGAACGTTCCCGCGTGCGCCGCCGGCCCCAGCGGGCGCGCTACGACGAGGCCACGGTCTACGGCGTGCTCGACGCCGGGATCATGGCCCACGTGGGCTACGTCATCGACGGCCAGCCCTTCGTCACCCCCACCGCCTACTGGCGCGAGGGCCGCAGGCTCTACTGGCACGGCGCGGCCGCCAGCCGGATGCTGGCCACGGTGGCCGAGGGCGCGCCGGTCTGCGTCACCGTCAGCTTCCTCGACGGCTTCATCGTCGGCCGCTCGGGCATCATGCACTCGCTGAACTACCGCTCGGTCATGGCCTTCGGCCGCGCGCGGCTCGTGACCGACCTCGGCGAGGTCCGCGCCGCCATGGACGCCTTCATCGGCCGCCTCTACGCGGGCCGGCCGCTGAAGCTGCGCCCCACCACGGATGACGAGCTGCGCCGCATCGCGCTGGTCGAGATGGAGATCGAGGAGGCCTCGGCGAAGGTGCGCGACACCGGGCCCGGCGACCTGCCGGCCGACGAGGGCTGGGCCGCCTGGTGCGGTGTCTTTCCCGTCGAGACCCGGATCGGCGCGGCGCTGCCCGAGCCCGGCATGGGGACCGGCGGCCCGCCCACGCCCGACCTGGCGCCCTATCGCGAAGGCGCGCGGCTGGACGAGACGCTGGCGGCCGCGGCCCGCGCCTACGGCCTGCCGGTTTCGACGTAGCGCTTCAGGCGCGCCGCCCCCTCGCCCATCACGCCGTCCACGCCCGGCGCGACCGAGACGATGAAGTCCCGCGCGCCGCCAACGTTGTAGGTGACCGTCAGCTCGGTCCCGCCGTCCTTCGGCTTCAGGTCGAAGGCCCAGGCGGCCGAGACACCCTCGTCCTGCAGCGGGCCCAGCGCGGCGTCGACGCGCACCTGCCGGTTCGGGATCACCAGCTCGACCACCCCGTGGCGCACCCCGCCCCCCGCCGGGAGCGTCTCGCAGAAGCAGGCGTTGGCGGCGAGCGGCATGGTCATGTTGGCCGCCTTGCCGGAATAGGTGTGGTCGTCGCTCCACCAGCGGCCGATCTCGCCGATGGCCTTGAAGACCTTCTCGGGCGGCGCGGCCACCTGCTGGACGTACTTCAGCCGGAACCCGTACGCGCCCTTGTCGACCACTTCAGCCTGCGCGGCCGAGGCGAAGGTGAGCGCGGCGCCGGCCGCCAGGATCATGGACCTCATGCTTCTCCCCCGAAGTCAGGCCGGCTCGAAGCTTAGAGGTCCTCCCCAGAAGGTCTCAACCAGGCTGTTCTGCTGTCCGGGCTCGCCGGTGGTCAAAAAGCGACGAACGGCGGTCGTTCCCGGCCGGAACTCGGGGTGGCGTGCGAAATAGCGCTCCAGGGCGTCGGCCGTGGCGTCGGGCTGGCGGATCAGCGGTGTGCCCGGGGGCAGCGCCGCCTGGAACAGGTCGGCCACGATCTCGTAGTGCGTGCAGCCCAGGATGGCCCGGTTCGGCGGTCGCCCGATCCGCGTCGTCAGCGCCTTCACGTGGCCCTGGATCGTCGCGGCCAACTCCTCGCGCGGCGCGTTGGCCTCGATCATCCGCGCCAGCTCGGGGCAGGGCTCGGAAAAGACCGCCACGTCCTGCCGGCGCTTGTCGATCTCGATCTCGTAGACCCGGCTCTTGGTCGTCGCTGGCGTCGAGAAGACCCCCAGGATCTCCAGCTTCTCGGCCTTCTCCTCGCGCCACTGGGCCTCGTGCTCCCAGGGCAGGCCGGTCGCCGCCTCGATGGTCGGCACCACGATGCCCAGCACGTTCACCGGACGGCCCAGCTCGCGCCGGTAGCCCGGCAACCAGGTCTGCTGCAGCCTGCGCAGCGCCACGCTGGCGGCGGTGTTGCAGGCCAGGACCACCAGGTCGCAGCCCTCGTCGAACAGCCGGATGCAACCCGCCTTGGTCAGCTCGACGATCTCCTCGCCGGGCCGCCCGCCGTAGGGGGCGTTGGCCTGGTCGGCCAGGTAGATGAAGTCCGCGTCGGGGAACCGCTCCACCAGCCGGTGGTGCACGGTCAGGCCGCCGACGCCGGAATCGAACACGCCGATGCTCATGCCCCGGTGTTAGCGGGCGCCGTCCCTGCCGCCTAGAGGCCTTCCCGCTCACGATGGCCATCGTGAGCGGACAGGAACGCCTCTGCGTCAAAAGGAGCGAGCCCGTTGACCCCGGTTGACTTGGCCCAAGCCAACCGGGACGGGCGCTAGGCGCCGCCTTGAAATGGCGCAGCTTTTGAGGCGTATCAGGGCCATGCCTCCACAGCTCCTGAAGACTCTGACGACGCGTCACGGCCAGATGCTCGCCTTCCCGGGCGACCCCTTCGTGACCCGCTGCCTCGAGATTTACGGCGAGTTCAGCCAGGCGGAATGGGCGCTGCTGGAACAGCTCATCAAGCCCGGCATGGTCGTGGTCGAGGTGGGCGCGAACATCGGCGCCCACACCGTGGCCATGGCGAGGGCCTGCCGCCCCGGCGTGCTCTACGCCTTCGAGCCGCAACGGCGGGTCTTCCAGGTGCTCTGCGCCAATCTCGCGCTCAACGACGTCGACAACGTCATCGCCCGCCCGGAAGCCTGTGGCGCCGAGCCCGGCTTCGCCGTCGTCCCCCCGATGGACTACATGTCGGAGAGCAACTTCGGCGGCGTGTCGCTGGAGCCGGCGGGCCAACCTGGCGAGACGGTGCGTGTGGTCACCCTCGACGAGCTCAACCTCGCCCGCTGCAACCTGATCAAGGCCGACGTCGAGGGCTTCGAGCTGCAGGTGCTGACCGGCGCCGCGGAGACCATCGCCCGCTGCCGCCCCCTGCTCTATGTCGAGAACGACCGCGCCGAGAACCGGCGCGCCCTGATCGCCAGGGTCCACGAGATGGGCTACCGGATGTTCTGGCACACGCCGCCGCTGGCGGGGCCGGGCAACTTCAACGGCGTCGAGCGGCTGGCCTTCGAGCGCAACTACATCTCGCTCAACATGCTCTGCCTCCCGCGCGAACTACAGGCCAACGTCGGGATGGAGGCGGTGGATCCCGACGACCCGCACCTGCCGAAGGCCTTCGACCACGCGCCGGTCGGCGCCCAGGTCTGAGGCCGGGCCGGACGGGCGCCGCGCGCCCACGCAATCCTCGCGACAGCTGCACGCCGATGCGCGAACCTGGCGCCCGGAGAGTGACCCCGCATGACCTTGATCGACGCAGCGCTGCTGGCCGGCCTGCTGGCTGTCGCGACCTGGCGGCTGCTCGCCCCGCGCCTGGGCCGCGGCCCGCGCGCCGTCGCCTGCGTGGCGCTGGTCCTGCTGGCCGGCGCGCAGTACGCGCTCCACGGCTTCACCTGGCAGTTCGTGGGCGGGTGGCTGCTGCTGGCGGCGGCGGCATTGCCGGTGCGCCAGGCCAGGATGTCCACGCGGATCGCCGGCGGCCTGGGCCTGCTCGTCCTGATGGGCGCGGCGGTCGGGCCCTGGGCGCTCCTCCCCGCGCCCGTGCTGCCCGAACCCCGCGGACCGCATGAGGTCGGCGGCGTCGTGCTGCGCTGGACCGACCCCACGCGCCCCGAGGACGCCACCGCCGATCCCGCCGACCGCCGCGAGGTGATCGTCCAGGCCTGGTATCCCGCCGGCGCCACACGGAGCGAGACGCTCCCCTACCTGGACGGCCTGGGCCGCCTGCCGCCGAAGATCATGGGGATCCCCCGCTTCGTCTTCCGCCGCTATGGCGAGGCCGACACCTTCGCCCAGGCCGGCGCGCAGGTCGCCCGGTCGACGCAGCCCTGGCCGGTCGTCGTCTTCTCCCACGGCCACGGCGCCGCGCGGGCGATGTACGCCGGCCTCCTCGCCGACCTCGCCAGCCGGGGCTACGTGGTCCTCGCTGTCGACCATCCCTACGAGGCGGCCGTCACCCAGCTCTCCGACGGCCGCGTCGTGCCGTTCGCCCTGAAGGATGGCGGGGCCGACGACGCGCGCCACGCCTACATGGAGCGCCAGGTCCTCGTCCGAGCCGCCGACGTCCGCTTCGTGTTGGACCAGCTCAGGCGGCCCGCCGCCCTGGGCCCGGTCCTCGCCGGCCGGCTCGACCCGACCCGCGTCGCCGTGGCGGGACACTCGTTCGGCGGCGCCACGGCCGTGCTGGTCGCGAGCCAGGACCCCCGCGTCCGCGCCGCCGCCGACATCGACGGCATGCTCTATGGCGACCCGCGAGGCGAGGCCTTCCAGGGCCCGCTCCTGCTGCTCGAGAGCGGCGGGACCCAAACCATCGGCCCGTACATGGAGGCCACCCAGGCGGTGCTGTCGCGCGTGCCGGCCAGCGGCTGGCGCTACGCCATCGGCGGGGCCAGCCACCTCAGCTTCACCGACCTCGACTTCATGCTGAGCCCGCCCGGCCGCTGGGCGGCGCACTAGGTCGTCGGCGGCCCGCGCGGCGCGGCCGACACCGTGCGCACGACCGTCGACATTCTGGACGCCTTCCTGCGCGGCCCGCTGAAGGGCCAACGGGGCGACGTGGCCGCGGCCGCCGCCCGCCACGCGGAGGTGCGGGGCGGGCCGGCGAGCTAGAGCGCGAACAGGTCGGCCTGGGCCGCGGCCTTGGCGCCCTCGATGCCCAGCAGCCTCAGCTTGGTGTTGACGCCGCCGCGGGCCGAGAAGCCGCCCGGCTTGCCGCCCGCCGCCGTCACCCGGTGGCACGGCACCACGATGGGCCAGGGGTTCTTGCCCAGCGCCTGGCCGACGTCGCGGGCCAGCAGCTTGTCGCCCAGTTTCACGGCGATCTCGCCGTAGGTCAGGGTCTCGCCCGGCGGGATGGCGCGGGCGATCTCATAGACCCGGGCGTGGAACTCGGGGGTGCGCGACAGGTCGATGGGCGTGTCCAGCAGGTCGGGCTTCTCGCCGCGCATGAGGGCGCGGACGTCCTCGACGGTCTTCCCATACTCGGCCGGCACGGAGGCCTCGCACGCGTCGGGGAAGCGGCGCAGGAACGACCGGCGCGCCGTCTCGGGATCGCGCTCGGGCAGGTGGACGCCGACCAGGCCGTGGTCGCCCCAGGCGATGCCGGCGTGGCCGATGGCGGTTTCGAAGAGGGCGTATTGGGTCATGGCGTGAAGATAGTGTCGTTCGCCGATAACCGCTGGCGGCTTTCGGACATGGATCGCCGCCGGGCGCATTGGGATCGCGGCTTGATCGCGCGGCCGGGTCGGCGGCAACTGGACGCCCGATCGGAGACCGCGATGCCCCGCCTGTCCTACGTCAACGAACGCCCTGACGAGGCCGTCGTGGTCATCGAGCCCTGGTCCCAGGCCGCCCGCGTCGCCCCCGGCGGCCGCATCGACGTCACCTTCGACGCCTCGGCCCTGGGCGCCGGCGAGATCCGCATCAGCCACCGCGCCAAGAACGAGATCCTCATCAGCCTGGACGTCGCCCTGGTCTCGATCTCGGGCGACCGCGTGACGAATCTGGCGGCGCGGGGGGAGGAAAGCTGACCCGCGCCTCCATCTCTCCTTCTTGACTCGTCATCCCCGGGCTTGTCCCGGGGATCCATGTCTCCGCCACACGACCGCCCTGCGGCGGGCCGCGTCCGCGCGGCCCGCTCCTACGGCCTCGCCGCCGACGAATGGATCCCCCGGACAAGCCGGGGGATGACGAGCTTGAATTTGGAGGTTTTGAAACAGGCCGCAGCGGCGAAGCCCGGCTTGAAACTCATGGCGGCCAGTCTGCCTGCCGGACCAGGCGTCTCGAGGACCGGCCGACGGCCGGCCGCCACGCGGCGCGCCAGGGCGCGTCCTTGACACGCCTGGGCCGGCAGGCTCGCATCACCGTGAGATTTAAGGACGAGAGGCATCTGACGATGCTCGGCCTAGGCCGGCTGTTCCAACGAAAGCGAGAGCAGCGCGGCGGGGATGTGGGCCGAGCCGTTTGGGAAGCCCCTGAACTTGCGCCTCACGCCACACGGGCGATCATCGAAGAGATCGTCAGCCCCGACGGCAAGCGACGCTTTCGCCTTCACGAGCGCAACGACGGGTTCTTCGTCTTTGACGAAATGATCGAGCGCGACGACGAGTATGCTGGTCTGTATTGGCAACCCGTTCGAGGCTCTGGCCTCTACCACACGGCGAGGGAAGCCCGTCGTGACGCCTTGGCCGAGATCCCTTGGACTCGGCTCCTTCCTTGACCTAACGCCGCTCTAAGCGCATAAGCGCGCCCTTCCGGCGCCAACCTCGGTCAGCGCCCTCTACCGCTACGACCCCCATCTCCTAAATGGGACGAGAGCGGCGAGGCCCCCCGTCCACGCAATCGTGCACGGGGGTCGACTGCGTTTGGGCCATAGGAGCGGCATTTGTTCGACGCGCTGACAGATCGGCTGACAGGGGTTTTCGACCGGCTCTCCGGTCGTGGCGTGCTGTCCGAGAAGGACATCGACGAGGCGATGCGCGAGGTGCGCGTGGCCCTGCTCGAGGCCGACGTCGCCCTGCCGGTCGTCCGCGACTTCATCGCCAAGGCCAAGGAACGCGCCACCGGCGAGGCGGTGATCCGCGCCGTGAAGCCGGCCGACCAGGTGGTGAAGATCACCTACGACGGCCTGGTCGAGATGCTGGGCGGCGAGGGCGAGGCCGAGGGCCTCAACATCTCGCTGAACCCGCCGACCGTGATCCTGATGGCCGGCCTGCAGGGCTCGGGCAAGACCACCACCGCCGGCAAGCTGGCCCTGCGCCTGGTCAAGGAACGCAAGAAGGTCCTGCTGGCCTCGCTCGACACCCGCCGCCCCGCCGCCATGGAGCAGCTCGGCATGTTGGCCGAGCAGGCGGGCGCGAACTTCCTGCCCATCGTCGCCGGCCAGGCGGCTCCCGACATCGCCCGGCGGGCCATGCAGGCCGCGAAGTTGCAGGGCTTCGACATCCTGATCCTCGACACCGCCGGCCGCACCACCATCGACGAGGCGATGATGGCCGAGGCGGCCGAGATCGCGAAGATCTCGACGCCCTCCGAGACCCTGCTGGTCGCCGACGCCCTGACGGGCCAGGACGCGGTGCGCACCGCCAAGGCCTTCCACGAGCGCCTGCCGCTCACCGGCCTGGTCCTGACCCGCGCCGACGGCGACGGCCGAGGGGGCGCCGCGCTCTCGATGCGCGCCGTCACCGGCCTGCCGATCAAGTTCCTGGGCGTCTCCGAGAAGATCGAGGGCCTGGACGCCTTCGACGCCGCCCGCGTGGCCGGCCGCATCCTGGGCCGCGGCGACGTCGTGGCGCTGGTGGAGAAGGCTGCCCAAGAACTCGACATGGCCAAGGCGGAAGCCACGGCCAAGAAGCTCGCCAAGGGCCAGTTCGACCTCGACATGATGGCCGACCAGCTCGCGCAGATGAAGCGCATGGGCGGCATGGAAGGCATGATGGGCCTGCTGCCCGGCGTGCAGAAGATGAAGAAGCAGATCGCCGAGAGCGGTCTGACCGACAAGACCTTCGACCGCCAGGTGGCGATCATCTCCTCGATGACGAAGGCCGAGCGCAAGAAGCCCGACATCCTCGCCGCCTCGCGCAAACGCCGCATCGCGGCCGGCTCGGGCGTCGACGTAGCCGAGGTCAACCGGCTGCTGAAACAGCACCGCCAGATGGCCGACGCCTTCAAGGCGCTCAGCAAGAACGGCGGCAAGGGCTTCGGCCAGATGGCCAAGATGCTGGGCGCCGGCGGACTCGACGTTGGCAAGCTGGGCCAGATGGCCGCCGGCGGGCAGCAGCCCACGCCGGAACAGCTCGAGGAGATGGCCGCCAAGCTCAAGAACATGCCCGGCGGCATGCCCAAACTTCCCGGCCTCGGCGGCGGCCTGCCGCCGGGCTTCAATCCCTTCAAGAAATAGACCGAAAGACCAAGGACTTAGACAATGCTGAAGATTCGCCTCGCCCGTGGCGGCGCCAAGAAGCGCCCCTACTACTCGATCGTCGTCGCCGACAGCCACTCGCCCCGCGACGGCCGCTTCATCGAGAAGGTCGGCTCGTACAACCCGCTGCTCAAGAAGGACGACCCGAACCGCGTCGTCCTGAAGGTCGAGCGCATCCAGGAGTGGATGAAGAAGGGCGCCCAGCCCACCGATCGCGTCGCCCGCGAGCTCGGCAAGCTGGACCTCGTGAAGTGGGAAGCCGGCAACAACCCGAAGAAGGGCGAGCCGGGCACGAAGGCCAAGGAACGCGCCGAGGAGAAGGCCCAGAAGGAAGCCGACCGCGCCGCCGCGGCCGCCGAAGCCGCCGCCGCTCCGCCGCCGCCGGTCGAAGAGCCGGTCGCCGAGGAAGCTCCGGCTGCCGAAGTCGCCGCCGAAGAGGCTCCGGCCGCTGAAGCCGCGGCCGAGGAAGCCCCGGCCGCCGAGGCCGCCGCTGAAGAGCCGGCCGCTGAAGAGCCGGCCGCCGAAGCTCCCGCCGCCGAGGGCGAAGAGCAGGCCTAAGCTGCATGTTCGTGAGCCCCTTCGCCCCTTGCGGGAGAAGGGGCCTGCGCAGCAGGTCGGATGAGGGGTCGTACAGGCCTCTCCAAAGTCTGAAGTCAGATCAGGATCGGATGGCGCGGCGCGACCCCTCATCCGTCGGGCGTTCGCCCGACACCTTCTCCCGCCAGGGGAGAAGGACGTGAGCGCGGATCTCCTGATCGAGGTCGGGCGCGTCGCCGGCGCGTTTGGCGTCCGCGGCGAGGTCCGCGTCACCTCCTACACCGCGGAGCCGTTGGCCCTCCTTGGCTACAAGACCCTTCTCAAGCAAGACGGCTCGGTCGCCCTCACGCTGACGTCCGGCCGCCCGGCCAAGGGCGGCATCGTCGCCCGCGCCCGCGAGGTCGAGACCCGCGAGCAGGCCGAAGCCCTCCGGGGCCTCAAGCTCTACATCCCCAGAAGCGCGCTCCCCGAGCCGGACGAGGACGAGTTCTACGTCACCGACCTCGTGGGCCTGTCGGTCGTGGACCCGGCCGGCGAACCGCTGGGCCGCATCAAGTCGGTGCAGGACTTCGGCGCCGGCGACCTCCTGGAGATCGCCCCCGTCGAGGGCGGCGCAACCTGGTACCTCCCCTTCACCCGCGAAGCCGTCCCCGAGGTGCGCCTCGCCGACGGCGTGGTCGTGGGCGTACGCCAGGACGAGGTGGAGTAGCGGGCTGTATAATCCCTCCGCGTCAGGGGAGGGTGGCGAGCGCAGCGAGACGGGTGGGGAAGCCACGACCGGGCCCGGAGCTCGATCGGGTATTCCCCACCCGTCTGCTCGCCTTGCTCGCATCCACCCCCCCAAAGGGGAGGGAAAAGCTCACGTCCCCTTCGGCTTCCGCATCCGCATCAGCCCCTCCTGGGCGCAACTGGCCACCAGGACGCCGTCCGAGGCGCGGTAGATGTAGCCCAGGTTGAAGCCGCGCCCGCCGGACGCCGACGGGCTCTCCTGCACATACAGGTGCCACTGGTTGAAGTCGGTCGGGCGGTGGAACCACATGGCGTGGTCCAGGCTGGCCGACTGGAAGCCCGGCGTGCGCCAGCTCACCCCGTGCGGCCGGATCGCGGTGCCCAGGAGGCTCATGTCCGACGCATAGGCCAGGATCACCTGGTGCATGTGGCCGTCGCCGCCGATCGGATGGCGGGCCCGGAACCAGACCTGCTGGCGCGGCTCGCGCCGCTCGGGCGCCGCCACGTCGAAGCGGCCGCCCACGGTGCGCATCTCGATCGGCTGCTCGCGGTCGATCCAGTCCAGGTCCTCGGGCGGCGCCTCAGCGCGGAACCGGCGGCGCACCTCGGCGTCGTCCTCCACGGCGTCCCAGCCCGGCGCGTCGGGCATGTCGGACTGGTGCTCGTAGCCGTCCTCGGCCACCTGGAACGAAGCGGCCAGATTGAAGATCTGCTGGCCGTGCTGCACGGCGATCACCCGGCGCGTCGTGAAGCTGCCGCCGTCGCGGCTCCGGTCCACCTCGAACACGATGGGGATCGACGGGTCGCCCGGCCGGATGAAGTAGCAGTGCAGCGAGTGGCAGACGCGGTCTTCCACCGTCTCGTAGGCCGCCAGCAGCGACTGGGCGATCACCTGGCCGCCGTAGATCCGCTGGCGCTTGTCCTCGTCGGGGGTCGTCCCGCGGAACAGGTTCACCTCGAGCCGCTCCAGCTTGAGCGTTTCGGCGAGCGTCGGTCCGGCCATCGCGTCCCCCCGGGATGCTGCAGTTGCGAAGGCGCGTGCCTTACGCCTGGGGAGGGCGCCTGTGAAGCGCTACTTCCCCGGCTTCATCCGCAGCAGCCCCTCCTGGGCCACCGAGGCGACGAGGGTCCCGTCCTCGGCGAAGATCTGGCCACGGATGAAGCCGCGCCCGTCCGACGCCGACGGGCTGTCGTGGACATAGAGGTGCCACTGGTTGAAGTCCGCCGGCTTGTGGAACCACATGGCGTGGTCGAGGCTCGCCGACTGCAGGCCCGGCGTCTGCCAGTGAACGGCGTAGGGCCGCATGGCCGTCGACAGCAGGTTCATGTCCGACGCATAGGCCAGGATCACCTGGTGCATGCGCGGGTCGTCGCCGATGGGCGTGCGGCAGCGGAACCAGTTCTGCGCCTCGGGCTCCTTGGCCTTGCCGCCCAGCCAGTAGGTGCGGGCGTCCTTGGAACGCATCTCGATGGGCGGCATGCGCGAGAGCCAGCGCTTCTGCTCCTCGGGCGCGTCCTTCATCATCTCGCGCATCACCTCCATCTGGTCCTTGAGCTCGCTCCAGTGCGGGCCCTTGGGCATCAAGGCCTGATGGTTGAACCCGTCCTCGGGGTCCTTGAACGAGGCGGCCAGGTTGAAGATCTGCTTGCCGCGCTGGATGGCCACCACCCGGCGCGTCGTGAAGCTGCCGCCGTCGCGCGAGCGGTCGACCTCGAAGACGATCGGCGTCGTCGGGTCGCCCGGCCGGATGAAGTAGCAGTGCAGCGAGTGGCAGACCCGGGCCTCGACCGTCTCGTAGGCCGCCAGCAGCGACTGGGCGATCACCTGCCCGCCGAAGATGCGGCCCGGCGAGTTGTCCGGCGTGGTGCCGCGGAACAGGTTCTCCTCGATCCGCTCCAGCTGCAGCGTCTCGACCAGGGTCTCGTCCTGGCCTTCGGTCTCGGGGGTCTTGTTCTCGCTCATGCGGCGCCGATTACGCTGCGGGGCGGCGGTCGGCAAGAAAGCGCTGGGCGGAGCCGCAGGCAGGGCGGCCTTGCGCGCATACGGCGAGCACCGTCATCTACGCGCAATGGGAGAGAGCCTCTACATCCGGCCGGTGTGGCGCACCGGGCTCGCGGCCGCGCTCGCGGCCTGGATGGGGCTCGTCGTCGCGGGCCTGCTCACCGCCGCGCGGCTGATGGAGGTGACCCCGCCCGCGGTCGCGCCGCTGCTGGTCGCCGCCGTCTTCGTCGCGCCGCCGCCGATCCTGCTGGTCTGGAGCTTCTGGGCCATGCTGCGCGAGCCGATCACCGGCTGGATGGCGCCCGCCGCGCTGATGACCTTCTGCGGCGGCCTGATCCCGGCGTTCCTGCCGCTCTACGAGGCGGGCGTTCGGATCAACTTCGACTCCCGCCGCCCGGTCTACGAGGCCATCGCCGCCGAGGTGCATGACGGCCGGATCGGCGGCGTCCCCAACGCGCGCGGCTGGATCATGGGCGAGCGCGACGGCGTGCGCTTCCGCTTCCGCCCGGCCGAGCGCGGCGTGATCGACTTCAACTGGACCCGCGCCTACGGCTTCACCGCCGGCGTCCGCTACGACGACACCCCCTGCGTCAGCCGGCCCGGCGCGCTCTGCATCGACCGCGGCGAGCGGCTGGAAGAGCGCTACACGTACTACGCCCGGTTCTTCTGATGGGGGCGCTGCGCCCGCCCCGGACGATCTTCGGGCGGGTCATGGCGTCCTGGCTGCTGGTCAGCCCGGCCTTCCTGCTGTTCAGCGCGACGATCGAAGGACTGCTGCCGGAGCGGGTCTTCGGCGCGATCTTCATGGCCCTGGCCGCCGCCCCGCTGCCGCTCCTGGCCGCCGGCCTGGCGCTCTGGATCCGGCGACGGGCGACCTGGCGAGCCCCCGCCGGCGTGCTCGCCGCGGTGGCGGTCGTCGCGGCGTCGGCCCTTCCACTCGGCTACGCCAGCGTCCGGCTGAACTTCCTGATCCACAAACCGATCTACGACTCGGTGGTTCTCGACGCGAAGGCCGGGCGGCCGATCGGCGCCCTGCAGCCGGACGGATCGCGCAGGGGCGTCCGCCATGGCGTCCAGTACGACATCCGGCCGGTGCGGCCCATTGTCGTCCACTTCCAGTGGAAGACGGGCGCCCTGACCATCCGCATGGTCGAATATCACGAGCGCCCGACGGTCTGCCCGCCCAAGCCCCCTCCCGGCGCCACAGGCGCGGAACCGGCCACCCTGTGCGTGGAATGGCCGTCCCTCGGCGACGGCTACGTGTTCTGGGAGGGCATCGTCTGAGCTTGACCCCGCGGCCCGCTCGGGGCCTAGGGAGCGCCCATGTCGTTCGACTGCACCGTCATGACCATGTTCCCGGAGGCCTTTCCGGGGCCGCTGGGCGTCTCCCTGATCGGGACGGCGTGGCGAGAGGCCGCGCTCTGGACGTTGGAAACAGTGGACATTCGGGCCTTTTCCACAGATAAGCGCGGCTTCCTCGACGACACCCCTGCGGGTGGCGGTCCGGGGCAGGTGATGCGGGCGGACGTGATCGCCTCTGCGCTCGACAGCGTGGAGCGGCGGGAACGGCCGCTTTTGTACATGAGCGCCAGGGGGCGGCCCCTCACCCAGGCGCGCGTTCGTGAGTGGGCCGCGGGTCCGGGACTGATCGTCCTGTGCGGGCGGTTCGAGGGGATCGATCAGCGGGTGCTCGACGCCCGCGGGTTCGAGGAGGTCTCCGTCGGAGACGCGGTGCTCGCCGGTGGCGAGGCGGCGGCGATGGTGGCGATCGAGGCTTGCGTACGGTTGGTCCCGGGAGTCCTGGGGCAGGCCGAAAGCCTCAGTGAAGAAAGCTTCGAGGATGGGCTCCTCGAACATCCGCAGTACACGCGACCGCGGGCGTTCGAAGGCCACGACATCCCCGAGGTCCTGCTGAGCGGCAACCACGCGGAAATCCGCAAGTGGCGGCAGGCGAAGCGGGAAGAGACGACGCGGGAACGGCGCCCGGACTTGTGGGCCGCCAGGACCGCCAATCAACAGGCAAAGGGCGCCCCTCCAAAGAAAGGGCAAGCCCAGTAAGGATGAAGACCATGGCTGCCAACGTTATCGAGACCCTCCGCAAGGAAGAAGCCGACCGCCTCCTGGCGACCCGCAAGATCCCTGAATTCCGCCCGGGCGACACCGTCCGCGTGAACGTGAAGATCAAGGAAGGCGACCGCGAGCGGGTCCAGGCCTATGAGGGCGTCTGCATCGCCCGCGCCGGCCAGGGCGTCGACGAGAACTTCACCGTCCGCAAGATTTCCTTCGGCGAGGGCGTGGAACGCGTGTTCCCGATCCTGTCGCCGATGATCGAGTCCATCGAAGTGAAGCGCCGCGGCGTCGTGCGGCGCGCGAAGCTGTACTACCTGCGCGACCGCCGCGGTAAGTCGGCCCGCATCGCCGAGCGCCAGATGACGGCGCAGGGCGGCAAGGAAGAGGCCGCTCCGGAAACCACCGAGGGCTGAGCTTCCGCCTCAGGCTAGGAACAAGGAAACGGCGGCTGGAGCGATCCAGCCGCCGTTTTTCATGCGCCGACCTCGCGGAACGGGGGGCGCATCGTGCGAGGTTTGGCGTTTGTGGCGAACGATCCCGACCTCGGCCGGAGTGGCCGGCCCACATCCAAAAACCGCTTGACTATAATAAGACGACCAGTCATGTATTAACTCATGCCGAGACCAGCCAATCCTGAAACGCGATCGCGCCTCCTGGAGAAGGGAGGAGATCTCGTGAGCACCCGCGGCTTCAACGCCACCGGGGTGCAGGAGATCACCGCGGCCGCCGGCGTGCCCAAGGGTTCGTTCTACAATTACTTCGACAGCAAGGAGGCCTTCGCCGTCGCGGTGCTGACCGAATATTGGGACGCCGTCGTCGCCGAGTACGGGGCGATCCTGGACCAACGCCGCACGCCGCCCTTGTCGCGCATCGCGGGCTACTTCGCCGGGCTTGCCGAGTTTCACGAGCGCCGCCGTTACGCGGTCGGTTGCCTGATCGGCAACATGGCGCTGGAGGTCACGCCGACCAGCGAGGATGTGCGGATCAAGCTTGCGGCGATCTATCGCGAGTGGTCGGCCGCGCTCGCCTCATGCCTGCGGGAAGCGCAGGAAGCGGGGGACTTGTCGGCCGGAAGGGATCCAGGGCAGCTCGCCGTCGCACTGATCGACACGTTCGAAGGGGCGGTCATGCGAGCCAAGGTCGAACGTAGCCGGGCGCCCTTCGACAGCTTCGAGCGTTTTGTTTTGCCCTCTCTGCTGACATGAGACTTTGACCGGTTAATAGACGACTGGTCATCTTAAATTGCTGAGATCGTCGCTGGAACGCCGCGCCAGCGAGCGATGACTCTCATCCGCGGCTGATCTGAAGGAACCGAACGATGCCCACGATCACGACAAAGGACGGCGTAAGCATCTTCTACAAGGACTGGGGCTCGGGGCAGCCGATCGTTTTCAGCCACGGCTGGCCGCTATCGGCGGACGACTGGGACGCCCAGATGACCTTCTTCCTTCGCCACGGCTACCGGGTGATCGCCCACGACCGGCGCGGCCACGGCCGGTCCGACCAGCCCAGCACCGGCAACGACATGGACCATTGGGTCGCCGATCTCGCGGCCCTGACTGAACACCTCGACCTGCGCGATGCGATCCACATCGGCCATTCCACGGGTGGCGGTGAGGTGGCTCGCTATGTCGCCCGCCATCAGGAACGCGTCGCGAAGGCGGCGCTGGTCGCTTCACTGACGCCGAACATGTACCGGAGCGAGGACAACCCGTCCGGCCAACCGCCGGAGTGGTTCGAGACGATCCGGGCCGGCGTGCTGGGCAACCGGTCGGAGTTCTACCGTTTCGTCCCTGAGAATCCGTTCTACGGCTACAACCTGGATGGGGCGAAGCCTTCCGAGGCGATCATCGCGAACTGGTGGCGCCAAGGCATGGCCGGCGGCGCCCTCGCTCATCTCGCGACCGTCGACTCCTGGCTCGAAGACTATACCGAAGACCTCAAGAAGATCACCGTGCCGGTGTTGGTGATGCATGGCGAGGCCGATCAAGTCGTCCCGTTCGCAAGTTCAGTGCCGCGTGCGGTCGACCTGCTCAAGAACGGATCGCTGAAGACCTATCCCGGCTATCCCCATGGCATGCTCACCACGCATGCGGATGTCCTCAACGCCGACCTGCTCTCGTTCATCAGGTCCTGACGAGATCGGTCATCCACCATCGCCCCTGTCAGACATTTGGGATGCATATTGAGGAGGGTTCGGGTTTCGCCGTCGTGACGCGCAAGCTTGAACCCTCTTCGAAAATTCGTCCGCCAAGGCCCCGATTGAAGCGGCGGCCTTGGCGGCGTTGTTCGGCCTTGAGGCCCACTCCGTCGTCGGCCTCGCCCCTTGCCCCCTGCCGGCGCCAGCGGGCGCTTCGAGGGCCACCGTGGCGTGCGGAACCTGTCCGCACCGCCTAGCTCATCGCCGGCGGCCCTGCCGCCAGCGCCGCGCGCCAGGCGTCGGGGGTGAGGGCCGCCAGGTATTCCGCCTGCATCTCGGGTGTCAGCACCTCGATCATCAGCCGGTCCTCCAGCCAGACCTCGATGACGCCGAAGGCGCCGCCGCGCTTGCGGTACTTCGTGGTCCAGCCCTCCTCGGCGGCCACCGCCATGATCTCGGCCTGGGTCAGCGGCGAGGCGATCGCGGCGTGGGTCGCCGAATAGCCCGAGGGCGCCGCCGCCATCAGCACGTCGGGATCGGCGTCGCCGTCCGAGGGCAGGAGCTCGGTCCCGCGCGGATAGATCTCGACCGCCGAGTTGCGGTGGTCGCCGGCCAGCACGATGACCGAGCCCCGCGCGACCGGCGGGAACGGCAGCACCTCCCCGCGCCACAGGCGGGCGATGGCCGCGCCCACGCGCTGGGGATCGTCGGCGTCGATTGAGAAGTGGAAGATCATCTGGGGAGGTCCGTCGTCTGAAATCGCGGCGAAACCTACGGAGCGGCCCAGCCGTATGAAATCCGCGATGTTGCGGAGTGGGGCTGCAGGATTGCAGTGTTGGCCGAAGGGTTCGGGGACCTCGATGGACTGGGACGACATCCGCTTCTTCCTGGCGGTCGCGCGCACGGGCAGCACCGTGGCCGCGGCTCGGGCGCTGAAGGTCAACCAGACCACCGTGGCCCGGCGGATCGCCGACCTGGAAGCCGACATGGGCGCCCAGCTCTTCGAGCGCAGCCGCGACGGCTATCGCCTGCGCCCGGGCGCCGACACCCTGATCGCCGCGGCCGAGGCCGCCGAGGCCGACGTGAAGGCCTTCTCCGAACTGGGCGCCGCCTTGGGCCGCGGCGTCGACGCCCTGAAGCTCACCACCAACGAGCCCCTGGCCAACGTCATCCTGGCGCCGGCGATCCGCGTCTTCCGCGAGCGGCACCCGGACGTGCGCCTCGACCTCGTGATCGGGACCCAGCAGCTCGACCTGGCCAAGGGCGAGGCCGACATCGCATTGCGCGCCGCGCCCATGCCCGACGACCCGGCGCTGATCGGCCGCCGCGTCGGCGACGCGCACTGGGCGGTCTACTGCAGCCACGACTATGCCCGCTTCAACGGCGCGCCGCGCGCGGTCGAGGACCTGGCAGGCCACGCGTTGATGACGCTGCCCGACGCCAGCGGCCGCCGCATCGGCGAGATTTCGACGCCCCGCGCCCTCGAACAGCGCGGCACCGCCAACGAGCTGGTCATCTCGGCCCGCGCGGGCCTGGGCGTGGTCAGCCTGCCCTGCGTGGTGGGCGACGTGCTGCCCGACTTCGAACGCTGCTTCATCCAGCCCGAGCCGGTGACGCCGATCGTGCTGATCTACCACGAGCGGCTGAAGGGCTCGCCCGAGGTGCGCGCGCTGCTGGACGCCGTCATCGAGCATACCCAGGCCGCCCGCGACCTGCTGCGCGGCGCCATCACCCCGGCGCCCGCCGAGGCCTGACCGCCGGATTCCGGAAATGTGACCGAGCGTGCGCTTTTGCGCTTGCCTGACGTCTGCGGCCGAGTCACTCTCATCATAAGAGTTATTGGGGAGACGTCGTGAAGGCCAAGTCGTTCGCCGGCATGCGCTGCTCGATCGCCGGCGCCCTGGAGGCCATCGGCGACCGCTGGGCGATCCTCGTCCTGCGCGACCTGGCGCTGGGCGTCCGTCGCTACGACGACCTGCAGGCCAGCTCGGGCATTCCCACCACCACGCTGGCCGTGCGCCTGAAGCACCTGGAGCGGCACGGCGTCGTCGAGCGCCGGCCTTACCAGGAACGCCCGCCGCGCTACGAATACGTGCTGACCGAGAAGGGCCGCGACCTCTGGAAGGTGACCACGGCGCTGCGCGAATGGGGCGACCGCTGGGACGCCTCGGGCTACGGCGCGCCGACCGTCGAGGTGGTCGACCGGGACACCGGCCACGACCTGGTCCTCGCCCTCGTCGATCCCGCCACCGGGCGGGCCGTGCCGCGCGAGCGCATCCACTACCGCCCCGGACCCGGCGCCGACGACGCCGTCCGCGACGCCCTCGACCACTTCAACACCGGAGCCGACGCATGAGCCGCCTCGAGTTCTTCTTCGATTTCGCCAGCCCCTACAGCTACCTGGCCCACAGCCAGCTCGCTGGCCTGGGCGCCGAGGTCAGCTACCGGCCGATGACCGTGCTGTCGGTCATGGAGGCGGTGGGCAACCAGCCCACCACGCTGCAATCCAAGGCCAAGGGCCGCTACGCCATGGCCGACCTCGGCCGCTGGGCCGCGCGCTACCAAGTGCCGCTGAACCCGGCCGGCATGCGCCGCAACGACAACGCCGCCTGCGCCCGCGCCGTCCTGGCGGCCGGCCGCGCCGGCCGGGCGGGCGAGGCCACCGCCGCCCTCTTCAACGCCTTCTGGGGGACCGGCGAGCCGCTGGCCTCCGACGCCGAGATCCAGGCCGTCCTGGCCAAAGCCGGCGTCGAGGTCACGTTGGGCGACGCCGCCCTCGCCACCGCCCTGGAGGCCAACAACGCCGAGGCGGCCGAGCGCGGCGTCTTCGGCGCCCCCACCATCTTCGTCGGCGACGACATGTACTTCGGCAACGACCGCCTCGACTTCGTGCGCGCCCGCCTGGCCGAGGGGGTGGCCGCGTGAAGCCGCTGGCCCTCGTCACCGGCGTCGGGCCCGGCACCGGCGCCGCCATCGCCCGCCGCTTCGCCGACGGCGGCTACCGCGTCGCCATGCTGGCGCGCGACGCCGACCGGCTGCAGGCGCTGGCCGCCGAGATCCCCGACAGCCTGGCCCTGCCCTGCGACGTCTCCGACCCCGCCGCCCTCGCCGCGGCGATCGAGACGGCCGGCCGGCCCAAGGTGGTGGTCCACAACGCCGTCGGCGGCGCCTTCGGCGGCTTCCGCGACATCGAGCCCGAGGTCCTGGAGCGCAACTTCCAGGTCAACGTCATGGCCCTGCTGCACCTGGCCCGGCTGACGACGCCCGCCATGGAGGCCGCCGGCGAAGGCGCGCTGATCGTCACCGGCAACACCTCGGCCCTGCGCGGCAAGGCCAATTTCGCCGGCTTCGCCCCCACCAAGGCCGCCCAGCGCATCCTGGCCGAGTCCCTGGCCCGCGACCTGGGGCCCAAGGGCGTCCACGTGGCCTACCTCGTCATCGACGCGGTGATCGACCTCGCCTGGACCCGCGAGCGGTTCAAGGACGTCCCCGACGACTTCTTCATCCAGCCCGCCGACATCGCCGGCGAGGTCTTCCACCTGGCCCACCAGCCGCGCACCGCCTGGTCGTTCCTCTCCGAGGTGCGGCCCTTCCGCGAGACCTGGTAGCCGCCGCAAGCTCGACCGTTGCGCCGCCAGCGTCCTTGGGCGCAGGCTGGCGGCCATGCTCGACTGGAACGACCTGCGCTACTTCCTGGCCGTGGTCCGCACCGGCAGCACGGCCGCGGCCGGCCGGGAGCTGGGCGTCAGCCAGACCACCGTCGCGCGCCGGGTCGCCATCCTGGAAGAGGGCCTGGGCGTGCAGCTCTTCGACCGCCACCGCGAGGGCTTCGCGCTCCGCGCGGACGCCCAGGGCCTGGTCGCCACCGCCGAGGCCGCCGAGGCCCAGGCGCTCGGCTTCGAAGCCCAGGCCGAGGCGCTGTCGCGCGGCCTCGACCGCCTGCGCGTCACCGCCAGCGAGGTGTTCGCGAACCTGATCGTGGCCCCCGCCATCCGCGCCCTCCAGGTCCAGCACCCCGGTGTGCGCGTCGACGTCGTCATGGCCACCCGCAAGCTCGACCTCGACCGCGGCGAGGCCGACATCGCGCTGCGCGCCGCGCCCGAGCCCGACCCCGGCGACCTGGTGGCGCGCCGGCTTTCGGACAGCGCCTGGGGCGTCTACTGCAGCCGCGACTACGCCCGCTTCCACGCCCCACCGGCCAGCTTCGCCGGCCTTTCCGCCCACACCCTGCTGACCCTCGGCCACGAGACGGCGCTGCGCATCACGGCGCTCGCGCCCGAAGCCCCGGCCGAACAGCGCGACAGCATGGGCGACCTGCTGGTGGCCGTCCGCGCCGGCCAGGGCGTGGCCAGCCTGCCCTGCGTCATAGGCGACACCCAGCCCGATTTCCTGCGCTGCTTCGTGCAGGACGAGCCGGTCACGCCGGTCTGGCTGATCTACCACCAGCGCCTGAAGGGCTCGCCCCAGGCCCGCGCCTTCCTCGACCTGCTGGCCGAACACACCCACGCCGTCCGCGACCGCCTGATGGGCCGCCTTCCTCAGCCGGCGACATAACCCTCGGCGAACTGCGGCAGCCCGTCGTCGATCGACACCCATGGCAGTTTCGCGCTCGTCCAGATGTGGGCCTCCGGCCGGATCGAGCCCGCCTCGTCCAGCGTCGCCAGCGAGACGCCCACCCGCGCCGGCGCGTCCTTGGGCTCGGCGGACATCGGGGTCCCACACCGGGCGCGCGACAGCCGGTCGATCCGCGGCGACGTCGGCCAGCGCGTCACCTCGCCCGACCACTCGAACGCCTCGGCCCGGAAGATCGCCCGCGAGAAGAACGGCGCGCCGGTCGCCTTCTGGCAGAGTCCGCAGTGGCAGACCCGCACATTGGCCGGCGGGGCGCTCGCCCGCCGCCGCCTCCCGGTCGCCAACCTCTGCACCGAACCTCCCTCGCGGCTCCTCCGAAATGGGGCTGGCCCGCGTGCGCGAGCTTGGCTACGCACGCAGGACGCGAGGGAGGGGATCATGGGCGCGCTGCAGCTCGACACGGCGGTGGACGACGGGGAGCGGCTGACGGCCCGGCTCTCCCGCGACTGGGAGATCTGGGGCCCGAACGGCGGCTACGTCTCGGCCATCGCGCTCAGGGCCGCCGGCGCGCGGGCGCCCGCCGACCACCGCCCCACCAGCCTCACCGTGCAGTACCTGGGCGCCGGGCAGTTCGCCGAGGCCGAGGCCGTCGTCACGCCGGTCAAGCAGGGCCGCAGCGCCTGGCTGCTGAACGTCGAGCTGCGCCAGGACCGCAAGGCCTTCCTCCAGGCCCAGGTCTGGACCACCAACCGCACCGAAGGCCCCGAAGTGCTGGAGGCGGCCATGCCCGCCGTGGCGCCGCCGTCGGCGCTCAAGACCTTCTCCGAGCACGTTGCGGAGCACTACGGCGCCGATGCGCCGGCGCCGCCGAAGTTCTGGACCAACCTGGAATCGAAGCCCCAGGCCTGGAAGCCGTTCGACGCCCCGCGCGAGGCCGCCCCCGCCGTCCTGGCCGAATGGTACCGTTTCCTCGGCTACGAGCCCGGCGACGTCTGGCTGGACCAGGCCCGCGCGGTCGTCCTGATCGACACCCTGACCTGGCCGGTCCACCACCGCGGCCGCCCGGTCGCGCCCGACTACATCGCCCCCACCCTGGACCTGACCGTCTGGTTCCATGCCCCCGCCGGGCCCGCCGACTGGCTGCTGGTGGACGGCGTGGCCGACGTCGCGACCGCCGGCGTGATCCATGGGCGCAACCGTATCTGGACCGAGGACGGCCGGCTCGTCGCCACCGGCGGCTCCAACCTGCTGGTCACGCCGCTCCGGCGCTAGCCGCGCTCAGAGCCGCAGGATGTCGCCGTAGACCTTGCGCTCCATCTCGGCCCAGACCGGGTTGGCCTCGTACAGGCCCTGGAGCTCGGCGGGGGTGAAGTAGAAGTCCAGCGACTTCACATAGTCGAGGGTCGTGGGGTTCACGACCTTCTTCAGCTTGTGCGCCGCCGAGCGCACGCGCGGCCCCAGCAGGCCTTCGAACTGGTCCACGAAGTCCTCGGCCAGGTTCTCCAGCCGCACCCAGCCGTGCACCGCATGCGTCGACAGCCGGCCCACCTGGGCGTCGGCGTGGTTGATCCCCCCGTCGCGCTCGTAGAATTGGCCCTTGCACAGCATCTCGCGGGTCGCGCAGCGGTGCGGCGGCCGCGCCGCCTCGTAGTGGATCCGGCTCAGCACCCACCAGGGCAGCCGCCGGATGCCCGAGATGATCCGCTTGTCCTGGGGATCGAAGCTGCGCTCCTGCGCCTGCCGCTCGGCGATCGAGTCGTGCCAGCGGTGGTCGTCCGACCCGGCCACGTCGTAGACGATGTCGTCCCGCCCCTGCCCCGCGTGCCGGATCGCCGCTTCCACGGCGTGGCCCCCGGTCTTGGGGAAATGCATCCAGACAAAGCTACGCCCGACGATCACGCGCGGAAGCTAGAGGGCCGGCTCCCGCGCCGGTAGCGGTCGCATGTCGCGTGGGCCGTTCGATGGGATCGAAGAATGGGGGGCTGGCGGCGCGGTCGGCGAGGGCGATAATGCGGCCAGTAGCGAAAGGGCGAGCGCATGATCACAGGTGCGGGCTCCCAGAGTCACCCCCGCGGCGGCCTGCAGTGGCGCGCGGCCGGAGCGCAGCGGATCGAGCGCGAGGCGCCGACCGAGGCGGCCATCGGCCTGTCGTTCGACGGGCGGCCGCACACCGTACTGATGGCCACGCCCTCCGACCTGGAGGACCTCGCCGTCGGCTTCGCCCTGACCGAAGGCATCGCGACCCCTGGCGAGATCGTCGACCTGGAGATCGAGGCCGCCGACCAGGGCTGGCTGGCCGACATCAGGCTGGTTCCCGGCCGCCGCCGCCTCGCCAGGCCCCGCACCCTGGAGGGCCGCTCCAGCTGCGGGCTCTGCGGCGTGCAGCGCCTCGCCGACGCCGTCCGGCCCCTGCCCTGGGTGACCTCGGCCGCCGCCTTCGCCCACACCGCGGTCCAGCGGGCGGTGCAGGCGCTGGAGGACGTCCAGCCGCTGGGCCGGCGCACGCGGGCCACCCACGCCGCCGCCTTCGCCGACGCCTCGGGCGCGCTGCTCTTCGTGCGCGAGGACGTCGGCCGCCACAACGCGCTCGACAAGCTGGCCGGCGCCCTCGTGCGCCAGGGCCTCGACCCGGCCGCCGGCTTCGTCGTCGTCACCAGCCGGTGCTCGTTCGAGATGGTCGAGAAGACCGCCCGCCTGGGCGCTCCGATGATCGTCGCGGTCTCGGCCCCCACCGACCTGGCCATCCGCAAGGCCGAGGAGGCGGGCGTCACCCTGGTCGCCCTCGCCCGCTCCGATGGCCACACCGTGTTCAGCCACGCGCAGCGCCTGGGCGCCGCGCTGCAGCCCGCCTGAGGCCGCCATGACCAAGCGCAGGATCCCCGGCGTCCATCCCTACAAGGCCCCCGCCGGCGGCTGGGGCGCGCTGAAGGCCGTCGGCCAGGCGCTCACCGACCAGCACACGGTCATCGAGGGCGGCGCCAGCCTGATGCACGCCAACCAGCCGGACGGCTTCGACTGCCCCGGCTGCGCCTGGCCCGACCCCAAGCACACCTCCTCGTTCGAGTTCTGCGAGAACGGGGCCAAGGCCGTGGCGTGGGAAGCGACGACCAAGCGCGCCACCCCGGACCTCTTCGCCGCACACACCGTCACCGACCTGTGGACCTGGAGCGACCACGCCCTGGAGGACACCGGCCGGCTGACCGAGCCCATGGCCTACGACGCCGCGACCGACCGCTACCTGCCTGTCGCCTGGGACGAGGCCTTCGCCCGCATCGGCGCCCATCTCCGCAGCCTGGGCGACCCCAACCGCGCCGAGTTCTACGCCTCGGGCCGCGCCTCGAACGAGGCCGCCTTCCTCTACCAGCTCCTGGGCCGCAAGTTCGGCACCAACAACTTCCCCGACTGCTCCAACATGTGCCACGAGCCGACCAGCGTCGGCCTCCCCGACTCCATCGGCGTCGGCAAGGGCTCGGTGACGCTGGAGGACTTCGACCACGCCGACCTGATCCTCAGCTTCGGCCACAACCCCGGCACCAACCACCCGCGGATGATGGCCACCCTGCGCGAGGTCTCGCGCCGCGGCGCGCCCATCCTGGTGTTCAACCCGCTGAAGGAACGCGCCCTCGAACGCTTCGCCTCGCCGCAGGACCCGGTGGAGATGGCGACGCTCAGCGCCACCCCCATCGCCTCGCGCTACTACCAGCTGCGGGTCGGCGGCGACGCGGCCCTGGTGCAGGGCATGATGAAGGCGCTGATCGCCCGGGACCGCGCCGGCGAGCCGGTCCTGGACCACGCCTTCATCGCCGAGCACACGAGCGGCTTCGACGCCCTGGCCGCCCACCTCGACGCGCTGTCCTGGGACGAGATCGAGGCCGGTTGCGGCCTGCCCCGCGCCCAGGTCGAGGAGGCGGCCCGCATCTACGCCGCCGCCAAGGCCACGATCCTCTGCTACGGCATGGGCCTGACCCAGCACCGGGACTCCTCGTCCACGGTCCAGCAGCTGGTGAACCTGCTCCTCCTGAAGGGCAACATCGGCCGGCCGGGCGCCGGCGTCTGTCCCCTGCGCGGCCACTCCAACGTCCAGGGCGACCGCACGGTGGGCGTCTGGGAGAAGCCGTCCGAGGCGTTCCTGGCCGCCATGGACCGCGTCTTCGCCTTCCAGTCGCCCCGCGCCCACGGCCACACGGTCGTCGAGGCCATCGCGGCCATGGAGCGCGGCGAGGCCAAGGCCTTCGTCGGCCTCGGCGGCAACTTCGCCGTCGCCGCGCCGGACCCCATCCGCACGTTCGCCGCCATGCGCACCCTGGGCCTCACCGTCCACGTCGCCACCAAGCTCAACCGCACCCACCTCCTGCCCGGCCGCGAGAGCTTCCTCCTGCCCTGCCTCGGCCGCACCGAGATCGACGCGCAGGCGGGCGGGCGCCAGTCGGTCACCGTCGAGGACTCCATGTCGATGGTCCACGCCTCGCGCGGGCTGAACCCGCCGGCCTCGCCGGGCCTGAAGTCCGAGGTGGCCATCGTCGCCGGCATCGCCCGCGCCGCGTTCGGGCCCGACGACCCGGTCGACTGGGAGGGCCTCACCGCCGACTACGACCGCATCCGCGACCTGATCGAGGCCGTCCAGCCCGACCTCTTCGCCGGCTACAACGAGAAGATCCGCGTCCCCGGCGGCTTCCGCCTGCCGGTCGCTCCGTCCGAGCGGGTCTGGAAGACCGCCAGCGGCAAGGCCAACTTCCTGGTCCACCACGCCGAGACCGGCGACCCCCGCCGCGGCGACCCCGACGTCCTGGTCCTGACCACCCTGCGCAGCCACGACCAGTACAACACCACCATCTATGGCGAGAACGACCGCTACCGGGGGGTCTTCGGCCGCCGCGACGTGGTCTTCGTCCATCCCGACGACCTGGCCGCCCGCGGCCTCGCCGAAGGCGACCGCATCGACCTCGCCGCCGCCTTCGACGACGACGGCCTGCGCATCGTCCGCGGCTTCACCGCCGTCGCCCGCGACCTCCCCCGCGGCTGCGTCGCCGCCTACTACCCGGAAGCCAACGTGCTGGTCGCCCTGGACGACCACGACCGCCGCAGCGGCACGCCCGCCTACAAGTCGGCGCCGGTGCGGCTGAGAGCGGCGGCGGGCTGACCGCGGCTAGATTTCCTGACGAGGAGCCTCGGCCGCCGCGACCGTCCGCGCCGCGGCCTGCTTGACCGCCCGCTCGATCATCGCGGCCAGCTTCTCGCGGACCACGGGCTTCAGGACATAGCCCAGCGCGCCCGCCTCCAGCGATCGCACCACCATGGCCTCCTGGCCGTGCGAGGTGACCATCACGATCCGCGCCTTGCGGTCGGCGGCGAGGATCTGCCTGGTCGCCTCGATGCCGTCCATGTCGGGCATGGTGATGTCCATCAGCACGAGGTCCGGCCGGATCGTCGGGTAGGCGGCGACGGCCTGGCGGCCCGTGGCGCAGACGCGGATGACGTCGTGCCCCAGCTCGCGCACCATCGTCTCCAGCTTCTTCGTCATGATGAGCGAGTCATCGACGAGCATGACGCCGAGCTTCATCACAGGATCTCCCCCAGGAAGTTGAGGCGTTCGTCGAACATCACCCGCGGGCCGACGAAGGCCAGGTCGAGCCGGCCTTCGTCCAGTTGCAGCGTCAGGGCCGCGACCGTCGTGCCGGGGCTTCCGGAGATGGTCCTGGCGCCGACCATCAGCACCGGCGGCGAGAGGCTGACCGGTTCCGGCCGCTGGCTGAGATCGGCCGTGCAGTTGCCGACGATGACGTTGACGATGTCGGCGGCGGTCTCCTGCACGTAGAGCTCCTCCTCGTCGGGCGCCACGGCGAGGTCGGCGGTGTAGCGCTTCATCATCGCGCGGATCAGCCGGTCGTCGTAGCTGAAGGCCACGTAGAGCCCCGCCTTCGACCCCACGCCGACGATGGCGGTGATGTCGCGCAGGCGCAGCGACTCGGGGGAGCCCTCGTGTCGCTCGACGCCCTGCGGGCGCATGTCCAGTTGCTCGCGCATGAAGGTGATCGTCCGCTTGACGACGACCTCGACGACAGCGGTGATCTCATGGTCGAGGACAAGGGGGGCGTTCATGAAGCCACCTTTCTCAGCTGCGGATATTCGGGTTCGCCCGCCTCGGCGGGCTCGAACGGAATGCGGAAGACGAACCGGGTGCCCTCGCCGCGGGCGGACTTGACCGCGACCGATCCGCCCAGCCGGTCCAGCTCGTGCTTCACGGCCGCCAGGCCGACGCCCCGACCGGACGTCGTGTCGGCCTCGGCCCGTGCGGACAGGCCCTGGTGGAAGACGAGGTCGGCGAGGCTCATCCTGCGGATCCGCTCGGGCGGCGCGCCGGTCGTCGCCAGCTTGGCCGCAAGCGTCTCGCGGTCGACGCCGCCGCCGTCGTCGGAGATGACGATCTCCATGTCCTCGCGCCGTTTGCGCACGGCGCAGCGGATATGCCCGGCCTCGGGCTTGTCCATCTCGATCCGGTCCTCCGGCGGCTCCAGGCCGTGGTCGACGGCGTTGCGGAAGACGTGCACCAGCGAGCGCAGGAAGGCCCGGTGCCGCTCGGGCGCGAGCCGTACGGCGTCGCCGCTCACCTCCACGGGCGCGAGCCTCTTGCCCAGGCGATCGGCGAGGCGCGACGCGCTGCGGCTATAGAGCTCCAGCGTCGACTTCAGCTCGATCATCCCGGTCTCGGCGACGGACGCCAGGAACCCGCGGACGCTCGCAGGCGAGGCATCGCCGGCGTCCAGCAGCTGGCGCGCCTCATGGGCGAACGCCTGCAGGCGGGCGGGGGCGGACTCCGGCGCCTCCGCGTGGCCGGCCCCGATGACCGCTAGGTCGCGCGCCAGCGCTTCGGCCAGCGGCTCGGCGGTGGCGGCCAGCGCCGCGGCGTCGGCCCGCATCGCCAGCGCGGTCTCGGCGTCGTGCACGGCCAGCGGACTCCACCGGAAGCCGAACTGCGCCAGCAGGCCCTTGAAGGTGTGGAGCCGCCGGTAGAGCTCTTCGGCCCCGGCCGCGGTGTCGGCCGCGCGGGCGAGGTCCTGCAGTTCGCCGTCGAAGAAGGCGCGATAGTCCGAGACCAGCGACCAGAAATTGTCGGCGTCGCGCAGCGACAGCACCGTCATCTCCAGCCGGCGCCGCTCCTCGTTCACCGCCTCGGCCAGCCGCGCCGTCTCGGTGATGTCGGTGAGCACCAGCATGAGCCGGCCTCGGGCGGCCAGGAACTTGTAGCCGACCTTCAGGGTCGTCCAGTCCAGCTGGAACTCGGTCGGCAGCAGCTCGATCTTGAGCTCGCGCATGTAGTCGTCGGCGTCGCGGAACAGGCTCGCGAGCGTCTCGCGCATGTTGGCGGCGTCGTCCGGCGGCAGGCTCTCGCACAGCAGGTCCACGATCGGCTCGCCCGCCGGCGGCCGCCCCAGGACCGCCGTGCAGGCGGCGCTCGCGCCCTCGTCCACCGTCAGGTCGGGTCCGACCGTCAGGAACCCCTGGTCGGCGTTGTCCAGCAGGTTGCGCACCGCCTCCTGGCTGGATCGCAGCGCGTCGTTCGCCGCCCGGAGCGCCTGCGCCTCGCGCGCCGCCAGGAACTCGAACCGCCGGTCGATGAAGACGCAGACCATCGCCAGGCACAGGATGAGGAACACCCCCGCGGAGACGCCGACGACCAGCAGGAGCTCCGAAGCCGGATCGACCGTCCCCTGCACGCCCGGATCGGTGCAGATCGCGGTGGCGGCCATGGCCGTGTAGTGCATGCCGCAGACCGCCGCGGCCATGACGCCCGCCGCCACGGCGCGCTGCCACCAGCGGCGCAGGTTCAGCGTCAGCCACAGGGCCGCCGTCGCCGCGACGACGGCGATCGCCACCGAGGCGGCGACCAGCTTCGGGTCGTACTGGAGCCACCCGGGCAGGACCATGGCGGCCATGCCCGAGTAGTGCATGACGGACACGCCCGCCCCCACGATCACGCCGGCCGTCAGCTGGCGCGCGATCGAGGGCCTGTCGTGCTGGGTGACCACGCCGAAGCCGAGGGCGACGATCGCGATGGCGACGACCAGCGAGAACAGGGTCAGCCCCGGCGCATAGGCCACGGGCACGTGCGCGTTCATGGCCAGCATCGCCACGAAGTGCATCGACCAGATGCCGCCGCCGAGCACCACGGCGCTGCCGGTCAGCCACAGCCGCCGGGCCTTGCCCTCGGCGCGGCGTAGGCGCGAGCCCATGTCGAGCGCCGTCAGCGAGGCGAAGTACGCCACGGCGAATGACAACAGGACCATGATCGGGTCATGGCTGATCGCGTGCGGCATCGACCGTCTCCGGTCCGCCGGGAGCGGCTTTCGCGACGGACGAGAACGTTGTGCGGCGAGCGCGATTTCGGAACCGCCAAGACGGCCCCGGATTCCGTGGGCCATATCGTCGCACGCGACGGTTGAGTCGAGCGGCTTGGGATGTCGCGAGCAGGCGTTTCAAGGGCCAGCGAAGGACGGACACGCCCTCCTCTCCCCTCGGCCCCGTCCTTGAGCCGGCGGAAGAGAGGGTAGAGGAGGGGACGCCCGCAACGGATCGAACGCGGCTGGCGCCTCCCGGCCCGAAGGCCCGGACCCTAAGCCGCCACGGCCTCGGCCTTCTGCCCCGCGATCATCGCCAGCACCTCCGGCCGGCGCACGTACTCCGCCAACGCCCGGAGCGGCCCGGTCATGTTCCGGCGGCTCGGGTAATACAGGTGCCAGCCGTCGAACGGCACGGCGTAGGGCTCCAGCACGATCTGCAGGCGCCCGGCGTCCAGGTGCGGCCGGGCGTGGGCCTCGTTGGTGTAGGCGATGGCCACGCCGTCCAGCGCCGCGCGCAGGACGACCTCCATGTTGTCGGTGACCAGGGCGCCCGTGACCGGCGTCTCGACGCGGCGGCCGCGCTCCTGGAACTCCCAACGGTAGGCGGCGCCCGAGCCCAGGCGGAACTGCACGCAACGGTGGGCGGCCAGGTCGGCGATGCGGCGCGGCGTGCCGTGGCGGCGCAGGTATTCCGGCGAGGCCACCGCCACCTGGCGGCTGGGCGGGCTGACACGCACGGTGATCATGTCCTGCGGGATCAGCGCCAGGCCGCGGATGCCGGCGTCCTCGCGGCCCTCCATTAGCTCGCCGGTCTCGTTGTCGACCACCGCTTCCAGCGCCACGTCGGGATAGGCCTTGGCGAAGCCCGGCAGGATGCGCGACAGCACCATCTCCAGCCCCAGGCTGGACACCGACAGGCGCAGCCGCCCCCGCGGCTCGTCGCGGAAATCGTCCAGCGAGCCCAAGGCGTCGCCCAGGTCGACCAGGATCGGCCGCACGCGGGTGAGCAGCCGCTCGCCGGCCTCGGTCAGGGTGACGCTGCGCGTGGTGCGGTTGAACAGCCGGATGTGGAGTTCGTCCTCCAGCGCCTTGATGGCGTGGCTGATCGTAGAAGTTGTGCGCCCGAGCGTGCCTGCCGCGCGGGCGAAACTGCCCCGTTCGGCGACGGCGACAAACGCGGTAAGGCGGCTCAGATCGGCGGATGGCATCGCCCTGGCGTCCCGGCAGGTGGCCTGCCCGCGTTGCGAGCGGGCGATTGCAACCTAGCGACGTCACGCTTCCGCAATATTGCAGACCCGCGTTGTCTGCGCCCCGGGGCCGCCGGACGCGGGAAGCGCCCAAATTCCGGTCAGCCGCAGATAGACGAGCACCTCCTCTCCCCCCGACCCCGGCCTTGAGCCGGGGGAAGAGAGGGGAGAGGAGGGGCAAGATCGCCCCCACCGGGCTGAAAGCCGACATCGCACTCCGCAACGCCGGATCTGCTCGATATCTATGAGCACCACCCTAAGCCGCCGCCGAATACGCCCCCAGTTCCTGCGCCAGGTGGTCGAACATCAGGCGCATGCGCGGGCTGCCGCGCAGGGTCTCGTGCATGCAGATCCACATGTCGAGCTTGAACGAGAACTTGTCGTGCATCACGGGCGTCAGGCCGAAGCGCTTGCCCAGCTGGATCTGGCAGGCGCCGATGCCGAAGCCGGCGCGCAGGGCGGCGAACTGGGCCACGTCGCTGTCGGTGCGCAGGGCGAACAGGTCGCGGGTGATGGGCCGGTCCAGCGCCAGGTTGTTGACCAGGTCGGGGATGTCGCGGTCATACCCGATGAGATTGTGCTCGGTCAGCTCGTCGAAGTTGCTCGGCGTCCCCTTGCGCTCCAGGTACTCGGCCGTGGCGTAGAAGGCGATGGTCAGCTCGCCCACCTTCTTGGCCACCAGGCTGTTCTGGGTGGGCCGCTGCATGCGCACGGCGATGTCGGCGTCGCGCCGCGTCAGGTCCTCGATCTTGTTGGAGAGCGCCAGCTCCACGTCCACGCCGGGGTTCTTCTGGCGGAAGCGGCTGAGCAGCTGCGGCAGCACCTCGACGCCGATCACCTCGCTGGCGGCCACCCGCACGATGCCGCCCTCGCCGCTGGCCACGCCCGAGGCGTCGCGCCCTGCCGCCTCCGCGGCGGCCGACATGTCGGCCAGGTGCGGCCGGAACGACAGCGCCAGGTCGGTGGGCTTCAGCCCGCGCGGGCTGCGCAGGAACAGCGGCGCGCCCAGCTGCCGCTCCAGCTGGTCGATGTGGCGGCCCAGCGTCGGCTGGGTCAGCCGCCGGATGCGCGCCGCGGCCGAGAAGCTGCCCGCCTCCAGAACGGCGTGCAGGCTCTGCAGAAGGTCCCAGTCCAGCTTCCCAGGCATGCGCGCCTGAATAGCCCCATTCGGCCGGCGCGGAAATCAGGGCGCGTCGTAGGCGATCAGCCAGCTGCCGTAGCGCAGGGCGCCGGCGAGCGCGTCCCGGAAGTCCTCCGGCATCGCCCCGGCGTCCACCACCTCGGCTGTCCGCACCGCCTTCGGCTGCGAAAAACCGTCGCGGAGCGTCTCGCGGACGGCGATCTCTTCAGCTTCGGCCGCGTCCGCCGCCCGGACAAAGGCGAGGATAGTCAGCCCCTTGCCCGCCTCCTCGGCGTCGAGCGTGACCACGAAAACCCCGACTGGCGCGTCGTCCATGCCCCGGTATCCCGCGATCCGCGCAAAGGCAGAAGGGGCGATCTCGCGGCATTTACTTAGAAATCTAATGAATTGACGCGTCGCAGCACTAGACGCGCCCGGCCCCTCGGACCTACATGCACGTCCATGTCCGGCAAGACCCTCTACGACAAGATCTGGGACGCGCACGTCGTCGATACGCAAGACGGCGAGTCGATCCTCTACATCGACCTGCACCTCATCCACGAGGTCACCACGCCCCAGGCCTTCGCCGGGCTTCGCGCCAACCGCCGCGGGGTCCGCCGGCCCGACCGCACGCTCGCCGTGGCCGACCACAACGTGCCGACGGAGGGCCAGGCCCTGGGCGTCGAGGCCGTCGCCGACGAGGAAGCGCGCCTGCAGCTCCAGACGCTCGCCAGGAACGTCGAGGAATACGGCATCGAGTTCTTCCCGATGGGCGACATTCGCAACGGCATCGTCCACGTGGTGGGGCCGGAACAGGGCCGCACCCAGCCGGGGATGACCATCGTCTGCGGCGACAGCCACACCTCCACGCATGGCGCCTTCGGCGCCCTGGCCCACGGCATCGGCACGTCCGAGGTCGAGCACGTGCTGGCCACCCAGACCCTGCGCCAGAAGAAGGCCAGGAACTTCCGCGTCCGCATCGAGGGCGAACCTGCCCCCGGCGTCGGCGCCAAGGACTACGCCCTGGCCGTGATCGGCGAGATCGGCACCGCCGGCGGCACCGGCTATGTCATCGAATATGCCGGCTCGGCCGTGCGCGCGCTGTCGATGGAGGGCCGCATGACCCTCTGCAACCTGACCATCGAGGGCGGCGCCCGCGCGGGCCTGGTCGCCCCCGACCAGACCACCTTCGACTATATGCAGGGTCGTCCCGCGTCGCCGAAGGGCGGGGCCTGGGAAATGGCGCTGTCGTACTGGAAGACCTTCTTCACCGACGAGGACGCCGTCTTCGACCGCGAGATCGTGCTGGACGCGGCGAAGATCGCCCCGTCGGTCACCTGGGGCACCAGCCCCGAGGACGTGATCCCGATCACCGGCGTCGTGCCCTCGCCCGACAGCTTCGATACCCCCGACAAGCGCGCCTCGGCCGCCCGGGCGCTGGAGTACATGGGCCTTGAGGCCGGCCAGAAGATCACCGACGCCAAGGTCGACGTGGTCTTCATCGGCTCCTGCACCAACAGCCGCATCGAGGACCTGCGCGCCGCCGCCGCCATCGCCGAGGGTCGGCATGTCGCCGAAGGCGTCCGCGCCATGGTCGTGCCGGGCTCTGGCCTCGTCGCCGCCCAGGCCGAGGAAGAGGGCCTGGACGAGGTGTTCAAGGCCGCGGGCTTCGAGTGGCGCGAGCCGGGCTGCTCCATGTGCCTGGGCATGAATCCCGACAAGCTGACCCCCGGCCAGCGCAGCGCCTCCACCTCGAACCGCAACTTCGAGGGCCGCCAGGGCCGCGGCGGGCGCACCCACCTGATGAGCCCCGCCATGGCCGCCGCCGCCGCCATCGCCGGCCGCATCGCCGACGTCCGGGACTTCCTGAAGTGATCACCGGTCTCGATCACGTCGCCTACGTCGTCCGCGACCTGGACCCGGCGATCGAGGGCTATTCGCGGCTGCTGGGCGTCACGCCCGACTGGGTCGGCCGGGGCGGCGGCGTGCGCCAGGCATGGTTCCAGTTCCCCAACATGGCGCTGGACCTGATCGCGGCCGAGGGCGAGGGCGCGTTCGCCGACGGCGTGCGGGCCCAGCTCGACGCCACGGGCGAAGGCCTCTGGGCGCTCGCCTTCGCCAGCGACGACCTCGCCGCCGACGTGAAGCTGATGACCCGCCGGGGCCTCGCCGCCAGCGACCCCGCGCCCGCCGTCACCACCGCCGACGACGGCCGCGTCCGCGAATGGCTGGGCAGCCGCCTCGACGCCAAGGCCACCGGCGGCCTGCGCATCCTCCTGATGGCCGAGACCTCGCCGCCCTGGCCGTTGGCCAAGCCGTCGGGCGACGCGCCCGTGACCCAGCTCGACCATGTGGTCGTCGTCACGCCCAACGTCGACCGCGCGCTCGCCGTCTATGGCGCCAAGCTCGGCCTCGACCTGCGGCTCGACCGCGAGAACCCCAGGTGGAACGCCCGCCAGCTGTTCTTCAAGGCCGGCGGCAGCGTGATCGAGATGGGCGCGAAGATCGGCGCCCCGCCCACCGACGCGCCCGACCGTTCCGGCGGCCTGGCCTGGCGCGTGGCCGAGCCGCACGCCGCCCAGGCGCGCATCGCCGCCGCCGGCTTCGACGTCTCGGAAGTCCGCGTCGGCCGCAAGCCCGGCACCCACGTCTTCACCGTCCGCGACGCCCCCGCCGGCGTGCCGACGATCCTGCTCAGCGCCGAACCTGCTCTGGAAACCGCCTGATGGAAGCCTTCACCCGCCTCGACGCCAAGGCCGCGCCCCTGCCGCTGGCCAACATCGACACCGACCAGATCATCCCCAAGCAGTTCCTGAAGACGGTGGAGCGCAAGGGCCTGGCCAAGGGGCTGTTCTACGAATACCGCACCGACGCCGAGGGCCGCGAGAACCCCGACTTCGTGCTGAACCAGCCGGCCTACAAGGGCGCGGGCGTCCTGATCACCGGCGACAACTTCGGCTGCGGCTCATCGCGCGAGCACGCCCCCTGGGCGCTGATGGACTTCGGGATCAAGTGCGTCATCTCCACCAGCTTCGCCGACATCTTCTACAACAACTGCTTCCAGAACGGCTTGCTGCCGGTCGTGCTCAAGGCCGAGCAGGTCCAGCAGCTCATGGACGAGGCCCGCGGCGGCAACCACGTCACCTCCATCGACCTGGAGGCCCAGACCGTCACCTCGCCCTCGGGCGCGGTCTTCACCTTCGAGATCGACCCCCAGCGCAAGCAGAAGATGCTCCAGGGCCTGGACGCCATCGGCGAGACCCTGCAGGCCGCCCCGTCCATCGACCTCTACGAGCAGAAGCGCGCGCTGGACCGCCCCTGGCTGGAACGCGCGTGACGGTCCTGATCGCGGGCACGGTCCGCGTGCCGCCCGAGACCCTCGACGCCTTCCGGCCGCACATGGAGGCCATGCTGAGCGCCAGCCGCGCCGAGGACGGCTGCCTCACCTATTCCTACGCGATCGACGTCCAGGACCCCGGCCTGGTCCGCGTGTTCGAGGCCTGGCGCGACGAGGCCGCCCTGCAGGCCCATTTCCAGGCGCCGCACATGGCGACGTGGCGCGCGGCCTGGCCCCAGTTCGGGGTTTCGGACCGCCGCCTCTCCCTGTACGAGGTCGCCTCCGAACGGCCGCTCTAGCTCCCGAGGACTACCGATGACCGACCTGCTGCTCCTGCCCGGCGACGGGATCGGGCCCGAGGTGACGCGCGAGGTGCGCCGCGTGGCCGAGGCGCTGACCCCGGACCTGTCGATCGACGAGCGCCTGTTCGGCGGGATCAGCTACGACACGCACGGCGTCCCGCTGACCGACGAGGCCCTGGCCGCCGCCAAGTCGGCCCGCGCCGTCCTGATGGGCGCCGTCGGCGGCCCGCAGTGGGCCAACGCCCCGCGCGACAAGCGCCCCGAGGCCGGCCTGCTCAGGCTGCGCGCCGAGATGAACGTCTTCGCCAACCTGCGCCCGGCGCTGTGCTTCGAAGCCCTGGCCGACGCCTCCAGCCTGAAACGCGAGCTGGTCGAGGGCCTGGACTTCCTGATCGTCCGCGAGCTGACCGGCGGCATCTACTTCGGCGAGCCCCGCTTCATCGAGGACCTGCCCGGCGGCGGCCAGCGCGCCGTCGACACCCAGGTCTACACCACCGCCGAGATCGAGCGCGTTGCCCGCGTCGCCTTCGAGCTGGCCCGCGGCCGCCGCAACAAGGTCCACTCGGCCGAGAAGTCCAACGTGATGGACTCGGGTCTCCTCTGGCGCCGGGTGGTCACCGACCTGCACCAGCGCGAATACGCCGACGTCCAGCTCGAGCACATCCTGGCCGACAATGCGGCCATGCAGATCGTCAAGAATCCCAAGCAGTTCGACGTCATGGTCACCGACAACCTGTTCGGCGACATCCTGTCGGACGCGGCCGCCCAGCTCACCGGCTCGCTCGGCATGCTGCCCTCTGCGGCGCTGGGCGTGGCGGGGACGCCGGGCCTCTACGAGCCCATCCACGGCTCTGCCCCCGACATCGCCGGCCAGAACCTGGCCAACCCGCTGGCGGCGATCCTGTCGTTCGAGATGGCGCTCCGCTGGTCCCTCGACCGCGCGCCCGAGGCCGACCGCCTGTTCGCCGCCGTCGAGAAGGCCCTCGCCGCCGGCGCCCGCACCCGCGACCTTGGCGGCGCCCTCACCACCAACCAGATGGGCGACGCGGTCCTGGCCGCGCTCCAGGCGCCGTAGGCGCTGTCCCTTTGGAACCACGAAATCACGTGGTTCGAATCAGACGGCGCCGACGCGCCCTACAGCTTCAGCCGCCAGGTCTCCGAGACCTCCGGCTTGCCGAAGTCCTCGTGCGTCCAGGTCTCGACGAGCTCGAAGCCCGCCGCCGCATAGATGCCCCGCGCCGCGCTCAGCACCTCGTGGGTCCACAGCACGATCTCGCGGTAGCCCTTCTCGCGCGAGAACCGCACGCACTCGTCCACCAGCCGCTTGCCCAGCTTCTCGCCCCGCGCCGCCGCCTCGACCATCAACAGGCGCAGGCGCGCCACGCCCGGCTCGGCGTCCTTGACGATGAACACCGACCCCACCCGCTCGCCGCCGCGCTCGGCGATCCAGCAGCGCTCCAGCTCGGGATCGAAGTTGTCGAGAAAGTCGGCGCAGATCCGCGCCGTCACCGCCTCGATGTGCGGCGCCCAGCCATAGGTCTCGCCGTAGAACACCCCGTGTCGTTCGGTCACCCAGCCCATGTCGCCGGTCTGGTGGCCGCGCAGCACGATCGGCGCCTTCTGGGCCTGCGGTTCCAGGAGCGCCTGCGCCGTGTCCAGCGCGCCCGCCAGCTCGGCCCGCTGTGGCTGGGAGAGGTCGCCGATCATCGTCTCCACGCGCTCGACGGTCTTGGCGTTCAGCCCGGCGAAGAACGCCTGCCCCTGCCCCGTCAGCCCCAGCGTCACGCTGCGCCCGTCGCGCGGCGAGCGCGCCCGCGCCACCAGCCCGTCCCGCTCCAGCCGCGCCAGCATCCGGCTGAGATAGCCCGCGTCCAGGTCCAGCGCCTGGGCGATCGCGCCTGGCGTGGTCGCCCAGGCGCCGTGGGCGATCTCGTACAGCACCCGGTTCTCGGCCAGGGTGTAGGGCCCGCCCATGTAGCTGCGTTCCAGGACGCCGATGGCGCGGGTGTAGAAGCGGTTGAAGCGGCGGACGGCCGCCACGGTGTCGATCTCTGCCATGCCCCGATTGGGCGCCAGATAGTTGCCTCCGTCAAGTATCTTCGAGTAGACGCCCGTTAAGGTAGAGCTGCGATCCTTTGCAGCTTCACGATCCCATCCGCGATCCGCCGATGACCGAAGACGACACCCCGAAACCCGACCGCCGCGCCGGCGACGCCGCCGTGCTGGGCCTGGCCGAAGGCCTGCTCGCCGCCCTGGGCAAGGCGCCCTCGCCCGACGAACTCCAGACCCTGCGCACGGTCGCCGCCACCTATCCCGACGACGGCAGGGACGGCGCCGGCGAGGTGGTCCAGAGCCTGGTCGGCCTGATCGACGACCTCGTGGCCTCGGGCGCCGTCGACCGCGAGGCCCTCGCCGTCCACGTCCGCGCTTGGCGTTTCATGGTCTCGCGCAAGCCCCACGCCCCCGAACGCGCCGAGGTCATGCGCGGCCTCGCCGCCGTCCGCGACCTCTACGCCCCCTCGAAAGCGGCCCACGCGGCCTAGGCTCCTGCGCGCCGCAGGCGCTGTCTTTTGGGACCACGAAATACACGAAATACACGAACGCTCAGCGGGCGCGGCCCTTTCGTGTATTTCGTGTATTTCGTGGTTGGGATCCCTCGGCGCTGGCGCGCCGTCGCAGCCAGCGCTCCTACCCCAGCACCGACCGCGCCGCCGCCACGGCCCGGGCCACGTCGGCTTCGGTCGTGCGCCAGTTGCAGACGCTGATGCGCATGCAGCGCACGCCGCGCCAGGTGACCCCGCCGAAGAAGGCCTCGCCGGTGGCGTTGATCGCGGCGATCACCACATCGGTCCGCCGGTCGTGGTCGGCTTCCGTGGAGCCCGCGGCGGGATCGCGAAAACGCACCAGCCCCTGGTTCAGCCGGGCGTCGGCCATCCGCTCGACCCCCGGCAGGCCCGACAGCCCGTCCACCAGCGCCTGGGCGTGGCGGCACGTGCGCTCGACCAGTTCGGCCAGGCCTTCGGCGCCCAGCTCGCGGATCGCCGCATAGATCGGGAAGCCCCGCGCTCGGCGCGAGAACTCCGGGTTCCAATCGATCTGGTCGCGCGCCGCCTCGGCCGCCGGCAGGTAGCTGGTCGACAGCGTCATCGCCGCCCGGTGCGCCTCGCCGTCCCGCACGAAGGCCAGCCCCGAGTCGTAGGGCACGTTCAGGTACTTGTGCGCGTCGGTGGTCCAGGAGTCGCAGAGCTCGATCCCCTGCGCCAGCGCCCGGCGCTGCGGCGCCACCCGCGCCCAGAGGCCGAAGGCGCCGTCCACATGGACCCAGGCCCCCGCCGCCCGCGCCAGCGGGACCAGCGCCTCGAAGGGGTCGAACGCCGCCCGGTTCAGTTCGCCCGCCTGCAGCACCACGACCGCGGGCCCGCTCCCCGCGGCCAGCGCCGCCGCCAGCCCCTCCGGCGTCACCGTCCCGTCGTCGCTGAGCGGCAGCGGGACCATGTTGTCCGAACCCAGGCCCAGGAGGCGCACCGCCCGGTCCACGGAGCCGTGCCGCTCGGCGTTGGCCAGGATGCGGATCGGCGGCGACGCCGCCAGCCCCTTGCGCTCCACGTCCCAGCCCGCGTCGCGCAGCACCGCGTGCCGCGCCGCCGCGAGGCAGGTGGCGTGCGCCATCTGCGTCCCGGTGACGAAGCCCACGCTGGTCCCGGCCGGCAGGTCGAACAGCCGCGTCAGCCAGCCCGCGGCGATCTCCTCGACCACCGAGGCGGCGGGCGAGCAGGCGTGGATGCCGGCGTTCTGGTCCCAGACGGTCGTCAGCCAGTCGGCGCCCATGGCCGCCGGGACGCCGCCGCCGATCACCCAGGCGAAGTGCCGCCCGGTCTGCGTGCCCAGGATGCCGGGCGCGGCGTCGGCGGCCAGTTCGTCGACCACCTGGGCGGCCGGCGTCCCCGCCTGCGGCAGCGGCCGCGCCAGCCGCGCGCGCAGGGCCGGCAGGTCCACGGTCGTGGCCACCGGGCGGGTGTCCAGGCTGTCGAGATAGGCCCGGGCGTGATGTGCGGCGCGGGCCAAGGCGTCGTGATCGGGGGCGTCGTTGTCGGCGGTCGTCATGGCCGACGGTTCGTCCGCCGTCCGCGCCGGGTCAACGACCAGTTTGTGAACTGCGGCTGTACGTTCCGATTTCCGCCATGCATGTTCCGCCCCGACACCGGAGGAAAGCCGCCATGGGCAACCACTGGCTCGTGAAGTCCGAGCCCGCGAAGTACGCGTTCGCCGACCTGCAGCGCGACGGCAAGACCGTCTGGGACGGCGTCCGCAACAACGCCGCCGCCCTGCACCTGAAGGCCATGAAGACCGGCGACGAGGTGCTCTACTACCACTCGCAGGAGGGCCTGGCCGTGGTCGGCATCGCCAAGGTGGTCAAGGAGGCGTTCCCCGACACCACGGACCCCACCGGCCGCTTCGTCGCCGTCGAGCTCGCCCCGGTGCGCGAGCTGAAGGCGCCCGTCGCGCTCAAGGACATGAAAGCCAACCCGGCCCTCTCGGCGCTGGAGATGATCCGTCAGGGCCGCCTCTCGGTCTCGCCCGTCCGGCCCGAGGAATGGGCCGCCATCCTGAAGATGTCCGAGGCCTGAAGCCGATGTCCTGGAAGCGTCTCGTCCCCGCCCTCGCCGCCCTGGCCCTCGCCGGCCCCGCCTGCGCCCAGAAGCCGGAAGACACCGAACAGGCCGGCCCGATCCCGCGGATCGTGACCCCGGCCGCCCAGCCCGGCGGCCCACCCTCCGACGCCGTCGTCCTGTTCGGCGGCAAGGACCTGTCGGAATGGGTTTCCACCAAGGACAAGGGCGCCCCAGGCTGGACCGTCGAGGACGGCGCCATGGTCGTGAAGCTGGCCGCCGGCAACATCGAGACCAAACGCACCTTCGGCAGCTACCAGCTCCACATCGAGTGGAAGGTCCCCAAGGGCGTCACCGGCTCGGGCCAGCTGCGCGGCAACAGCGGCGTCTTCCTGGCCTCCACCGGCGTCGGCGACGGCGGCTACGAGCTGCAGGTGCTCGATTCCTACGAGAACACCACCTACGTGAACGGCCAGGCCGCCAGCATCTACAAGCAGTCCCCACCCCTGGTGAACGCCATGCGCCCGGCCGGCGAATGGCAGGTCTACGACGTGGTCTGGACCGCCCCCGCCTTCGCCGCCGACGGCAAGGTCGCCACGCCGGCCAAGGTCACCGCCTTCCACAACGGCGTCCTGGTCCAGAACGACTTCGTCCTCGCCGGCCCCACCCGCTACATCGGCAAGCCCGAATACGCCCCCGCCCACGGCCGCTCGCCGCTCAAGCTACAGGCCCACGCGGGCGGCGGGCCGGTGAGTTTCCGGAACATCTGGGTCCGGCCGCTGGATTGAGCGGGACGGCGCGAGGATGGCGCAAGTTGCGCCCAGCGCGTCATCCCCGGTCTTGACCCGGGGATCCATTCCAGGGCGCCGGCCCGTGTCGCACGCCCTCCGGAACCGCCGGCTGGATGGCCGGGTCGAGCCCGGCCATCCAGCCGGCGGGCGGTGCGGACAGAAAAATCACGAACAACTTTGACTCCTGGCGGGCGTGTATGTTTCCGTTATGTTCTGATGACGTCCCTGCAGGACATGACCGAGCGCCACAGCCGCCTGCTCGCCGACCTGGCCGAGCGTGGGCATGCGCTGGCCTGCGCCCTGCAGGAGGACGCCCTGGCCTCGGAGGACAAGGCCGAGCGCGTGGCGCTCGCGGGCGGCTTCCACCAGGTCGCCCGCACCGTGCGCCAGTCCATCGCCCTGGAGGCCAAGCTCCGCCGCGAGCTGGAGCGCGACGAGCGCGAGGTCGCCCACCGCGCCCGCATCAAGGAGATCCTGCACCCGAACGGGACGGAGCCTCCGCCACTCAAGCGGCTGTTCCCGAGGGACATCCCCGCCGCCAACCAGCGCGCCGACGACATCCGAACCGGCGTGCAGCGCCTGATCTGGTCCGAAGGCTTCGAGCACAGCGACTACGACGACGAACGCGAGCTCGAAGGCCACTTCTTCCGCTGCCTCGAGGACTTCCTGGCCGAGGACCGCCTCAAGGACGACTTCACCACCCGAGACCTCGACGACCAGATCGCCGAACTCGCCACCGCCTTCGGCCTCAACGCCTCCAACATCCCCCGCTGGCGAGACCTCCCAGACCCCGACCCAGACACCGTCGAAGCCTTCCTCGCCGACGACTCCGACGACGGCGAACATCCCAAGTGGCGTAGCTCCGGCTAGCCACTCCACCCGCCCCCGTTGCCGACGATGCCGCGCATGGTCGGCTGCAGCTTGCCCAGCGCCCCGTTGAAGTCGTCACGCAGCTTCACGTACGGCCGGGCAGTTCGTCGGTGACCTGGTAGGTCAGGTCGCCGGCCTTCAGCAGCGCCTCCAGCCGGACCACCGCCGCATCGGCCGCCGGCATGTCGGCCTCGGCCTTGTCGATCAGCGCCTGCTCCTGGGACGTCATCCTGGTGGCGCGGCAGGCGGTCCGGTTGTGCCGAAATAGGCGAGGAAAATCAAAAGCAAGCTCTCGGCGAGAGCTCTAGATTCACGCGCCGAGTGGGACGACGCCCCGCAGGTGGGCCACAGCGCCGGAGGTCAGGGTTTCTTAAGCGGCGGAAGGCAACTTCCAGCTGTCCATGGAGTACGCCAGATGGTTGCAGCGAACGCCGTCGCGATCGAGCCGGTCGCCGAGGAGCCGGGTCCGATCCAGCATCGCAAGGTGCCGCCGTCGAGCGACTTCGCGCATCTCCTGCGCGAGGTGACCCGGACCACCGGCAAGACCTATTTCGCCCAGGTCCAGGAGCTGGTGCGCCTCGCCAGCGGTCCCGGCCGGATCGGCCCCTTCGAATTCTTCCTCTACCGCCTGTTCGACGATGCGATCCCGGCGGAACGGAAGGCGGCCTTCGTCGGCCGCGGCCTGCGCGCCCAACTGGTCAACAAGCACTTCGACCCCGCGGTCTTCGACGTTGGGCTGGACAAGCTCAGCTTCTACGCCCGCGCGCTCGAGCTCGGGCTGCCGACGCCGCGCGTGCTGGCCGTCTACCACGCCGAACGCGCCTTCCCGGATGCTCGGTCGCTGCGCGGGACGGACGAACTGCTCGCGTTCCTGCGCGATCCGAGCATCTATCCGCTGTTCGGAAAGCCCAACTCGATGTCGGCCAGCGTCGGGGTCGCCTCGATGACACGGCTGCATGCCGGCGACGACGAGATCGAGATGAGCGACGGCCGCCGCTTCCCGGCGGATCGTATGGCCGAGGAGCTGAAGCGCTACTTCGTGGAGGGCTATCTGCTTCAGACGCGGCTCCACCCGCATCCCGAGATCCGCGCCGTGTCGGGCGCCACCCTCTCGACGATCCGGATGATGGTGCTGGATCTGGGCGACGGCCCCAAGGTGATCCGCGCCAGCTGGCGCGTGCCGGTGGGCGAGAACCAGGCCGACGTCGCCTGGCGCGGCAACATCATGGCCGCCATCGATCCCGCCACGGGCGTCTGCGAACGGGCGGGCCAGGGCCGCGGTCTTGAGCGCCGGAGCCTCGACAACCACCCCGACAGCGGACGGCCAATCGTGGGCATGACCCTCCCCGACTGGGCCGCCGCCTGCGAGCTGGCGGTGAGCGCGGCCGGCAAGTTCCCCGACCTGCCCCTCGTGGGCTGGGACATGGCGCTGACGGATCGCGGCCCGGTGCTGATCGAGCTGGAGCCGGACGGCGGCGACCCTTCGGTCACCCAGATCGCCAGCGGCGTCGGCCTGCTGGACGGCCCCTACGCCCAGTTCGTCGAACAGGTCCGCAAGCGCGGCAAGTTCAAGCCCAAGCGGCGCTGAACGCGCGCATCCGAGCGGGCCGGAAGGCCCGTCGTTTGCGACTGGATTGTCTGGAAATTTGGAGCGGGCGAGGCGATTCGAACGCCCGACCCCAACCTTGGCAAGGTTGTGCTCTACCCCTGAGCTACGCCCGCGCTCCGTAGGGGCGATGGTCAGCCCCAAATGCGAGAGGCGGCCTTATGGCAGACGGCCCCCGGCTTTGCAAGCGGCCTCTCACCGCTTTTTTCGGCCCGCGTCCTAGCGGAATTTCGGGGCCTTCAGACGGCGCTTGTTGACGTGGCCTTCCGGGGCGTCCGCCTTCACCTCCTCGGGGTATTCGCCCTTGAAGTAGTACCGTTGCCAGGCCTCCTTGGTGGCCTCGGGATCGCCGCGGAAGATGCGCTGGTTGAACTCGCTGCGGTGCTTCTCCCAGACGTCGTACTGGTGGCGCAGCTCGGGGTCGGAATCCATCCGGCGGATCACCGGCTGGATCTCGTGCAAGGTGTGGTCCTGCAACAGGGTGATGAAGCAGAAGGGCTCGCCCTTCTCGAACCGCACCCGGCCCGGGCGCGTGAAGATCCAGTTCATCGTGAAGGGGAATGGCAGCCAGTCGGTCTCGACCACCCCGGCCAGCGGCTGGATGCCGTCCTTGACGTGGTTGGGCGGCCCCTGGGCCAGCATCACCCAGCCGGGCGGGGTGCGGAACAGGTAGCCGGGGTGCAGCGTGAGCACGCCGTGGCTGAAGTGGCTGGTGGCCAGGCGGTGGAAGTCGGGGTTCGGATAGTCGGGCTTCAGCGTCAGGTCGGACTGCATCAGCCCGCCGTTCCACTCGGCCGTGAACGCCACAGGGCAGAGGATTTCCCAGCCCGACGAGTTGGCCATGTTGAGCGGCAGGCAGCGGTAGGGGTGCCTCGACGTGAAAGCGTCCATCCAGGCCCGCTGCGGCCGGCCAGGCACGATCTCGGGCGGACGCTCGGTGGTGGGAAAGCACTCCAGTTCCATGGGCCCTCGGCTCGCTGGCGACAGGCGGAACCCTTAAGCGCCGCGCCGCCGTCCCGTCCAGCGGCCGCGCCGTCCGGACAAGGAAAAGCCCCGGCCGCTCTCGCGACCGGGGCTTGTCTTGTTCGCCTCGAGCCCGGAGGCCCGGCGGATCCGTCTAGGCGAGAACCGCCTTGCGACGGCGGATCATCGCGCCGGCGCCGCCGAAGCCCAGGATCATCAGGGCCCAGGTGCCGGGTTCCGGAACCGCCGTGCCGGCGAGGCCGTCGAACTCGAAGGCGTCCAGCGACGACGAGAAGTCGATCGAGGTCACGTAGTCGCCGCCGAAGTCGTAGTAGACGCGATAGCCCTGCGAGCGGTCGCCCGTGCCCTGGGGCGTGCCACCCCAGATGCTTTCGCCGTTGAACGTCTGGCTGGTGCCGTTCGCGAGGTGGAAGGTCACCGAATTGTAGGTGTCCGGCGAGCCCATGTAGAAGCTGAACGAGCTCAGGACGTAGCCGTTGATCGCCGAGAAGGTCGAGGTCTGGCCGGCTTGGACGGAGGCGTAGTCGGTGTCGTCGACCGGCACCGAGGCGCCGCCGACCATCACGCCGCCCGAATACGGGGGCGGGGCGCTGCCGACGATCGGGTCCGGGGTCGTGGTGATTTCGAGGCCGCTGAACGCCACGTTCGGATCGGCGATGCCGTCGAAGTCGTAGAGCATCACCTGGCCATAGGTCCCCAGGGTCGTGCCGGTCAGGTCGTCCGCGACGATGGTCGAAACGGAGATGGCGGCGTTGGCGGCCGAAGCGGCGGCCAGGATGCCGAAGGCGGCCGAAGCCGCGGCGAAGGTACGGAGCTTCATGATGTCTTTCCCAGCTGTGGGCGGGCCAGGGCCAGCCGTCATGGTTGACGTTAGATGAACGTCGGTACGGCTACGACCTGATTCACCTGGGAGAAGAAAATCGCCTAAAAAGAGAAAGCCCCGGCCGCTCACGCGACCGGGGCTTGTCTTGTTCCCTCAGGAGCCCGAAGGCCCCGAAGGTCCGTCCGCCTTAGGCGAAGACCGCCTTGCGGCGACGGATCATGGCGCCGGCGCCGCCGAAGCCCAGGATCATCAGGGCCCAGGTGCCGGGTTCCGGAACCGCCGTACCGGCGAGACCGTCGAACTCGAAGGCGTCCAGCGACGACGAGAAGTCGATCGAGGTCACCAGCGCGCCACCGAAATCGTAATACACCCGGTAGCCCATGTCGCGGTTACCGCCCGGGTTCGACGGCGTGCCGCCCCAGATTTCGTTGCCGCTGAAGGTTTGGCTGGTGCCGTCGGCCAGGTGGAAGACCACTTGGTTATAGGCGTCCGGCGAACCGAGGTAGAAGCTGAACGACGACAGGACGAAGCCCGGAGCCGCCGAGAACGTGCCGGTCGAGTTGGCCTGGACCGAGGCGTACATCGTGGTGTCGCCCGACTGGCTGCCGTTGTACGGCGGCGAAGCCGAACCACCGCCCGTTTGCGGGCCTTGCAGCACGTTACCGGTGTAGTTCACGGTCGACGCGTGGATGTCGTCGAAGTCCCACAGCATTTCCTGGCCATACAGCAGCGGAGTGCTGGGCGAGGCGTCAACGCCGAACAGGTTGCCTTCTTCGGTTTGGATCACCGTGATGGCGGCATTGGCGGTGGAAGCAGCGGCCATGAGGCCGAGAGCGGCGGAGGCCGCGGCAAGCGTACCAAACTTCATGTCTACTTAATCCCCAACTGGGCCGGCCCAAAAAGCGGAACCGGCTTTCAACCCTAACGATATGTGAACAAGCGGAACCGCGCGACTCGATTCCCCTGTGGATAGAAAAAGCCCCGGCCACTCGCGCGGCCGGGGCTTGTTCCTTGCCCCTGGAACCCTAGGGTTCCGAAGGTTCGTGCGCCTTAGGCGAACGCCGCCTTGCGACGACGGATCATGGCGCCGGCGCCGCCGAAGCCCAGGATCATCAGAGCCCAGGTGCCGGGTTCCGGAACCGCCGTACCGGCGAGACCGTCGAACTCGAAGGCGTCGTCCGACGAGTTGAACGTGATCGAGGTCACGTAGTCACCGCCGAAATCGTAGTACACGCGGTAGCCTTGCGAGCGGTCACCGGTGCCGGGGGGCGAGCCACCCCAAATCTCTTCACCGTTCAGCGTTTGGCTGGTGCCGTTCGCCAGGTGGAAGATCACTTGGTTGTACTTGTCCGGCGAGCCCATGTAGAAGCTGAACGAGCTCAGGACGTAGCCGTTGATCGCCGAGAATTCGGCCGTTTGGCCGCCTTGCACGGACGCGTAGTCGGTGTCGTCGACCGGCACCGAGGCGCCGCCGACGATCACACCGCCCGAGTACGGGGGCGGAGCGCTGCCGCCGATCGGGTTCGGCGTCGTGGTGACTTCGTTACCCGTGAACGACACGTTCGGATCGGCGATGCCGTCGAAATCATAGAGCATCACCTGGCCATTGGCGCCCAGGGTGAGGCCGGTCAGGTCGTCGGCCTCGAGCGTGCTGACGGTGATCGTAGCATTCGCGGCAGAGGCGGCGGCCATGAGGCCGAGAGCGGCAGAAGCCGCAGCAAGCGTACGGATCTTCATATCAATCTTCCCCAACGTCTGGCCCGCCCCGATGCCGGACGCGACCTTCAGGCTTAACAATATATGAACGCCGCTCGTTCGACGACTCGATTCGCCTAACAGGTGTATGTGAGAAAGAAGCGCCGTGAAATCAGTGGGTTGCAGAACCCCCGACGCTTTCTGAAGCGGCGATTCGACGCGGGCCTCGTCTCTGTTATGAGCTTAGCCATGGCGACGCGCAACGACCTTCTGAACTTCCTCTCGGACCACGGCGTGGAGGCCGTGACGCACGACCATCCGGCCGTCTTCACGGTCGGCGAGGGCCAGGACATCAAGGACCGGATCCCCGGCGCCCACACCAAGAACCTGTTCCTGAAGGACGCGAAGGGCCAGCTCTGGCTGATCTCGGCCGAGGGCCATGCGCAGATCGACCTGAAGCGCCTGCACACCGTCATCGGTTCGGCCCGGCTGAGCTTCGGCAGCGCCGAGCTGATGCAGGAGACCCTGGGCGTGACGCCGGGCTCGGTCACCGCCTTCGGGCTGATCAACGACCGCGACCGCCGCGTGCGCTTCGTCCTGGACCGCACCCTGGCCGAGGCCGACCAGGTCAACTTCCACCCCCTGACCAACACGGCGACGACGACGGTGAGCGCGGCGGGCTTCCGCAAATTCCTGGGCGCACTGGATATCCGGCCGCTGGTGGTGGATTTCGTCGCGATGGCCGTGATCGACTAGCGGTCCGGGCCGCTTGCGACCATCTTGGGCGCAGGACGTTAGAGACCAAGAGACAAGGACTACCGGGCAATGACCCTCATCGGGGAAACCCAAGGCGCCGGGACGGGCGCGCCGATCGCAGACCTGATCAAGGACGCCACCGACGCTAGCTTCATGGCCGACGTGGTCGAGGCCTCGAAGACCCAGCCGGTGATCGTCGACTTCTGGGCCACTTGGTGCGGCCCGTGCCGCCAGCTGGGGCCGGCGCTGGAGAAGGCCGTCACCGCCGCCAAGGGCGCGGTGAAGCTGGTCAAGGTCGACATCGACCGCAACCCTGCCTACGCGGGCCAGCTGCGCGTGCAGTCGATACCGGCGGTGTTCGCGTTCGTCGACGGCCGGCCCGTTGACGGCTTCATGGGCGCGCTGCCGGACAGCCAGGTGAAGCAGTTCGTCGACCGCCTCGCCAAGCAGGGCGCGGGCGTCTCGCCCGTGGACGAGCTACTGGCCGTGGCCAAGGAGTCGCTCGAGCTGGGCGACGCCGGCGGCGCGGCCCAGGCCTATGCCCAGGCCCTGCAGATGGACCCGACCAATGTGAAGGCCATCGGCGGCATGGCCCGCGTGCTGCAGCAGGCCGGCGACCTGGACCAGGCGCGCGAGGTGCTGGAGCTCGCCCCGCCCGACGCCAAGGACCCCGACATCGACGCCGTCCGCGCCGCCCTGGCCCTCGCCGACGAGGCGCCCTCCGAGACCGCCGAGTTCGAGGCCCGCCTCGCCAAGGACCCCGACGACCACGAGGCGCGGCTGGAGTACGCCAAGGCCTTGGCGGCGGCCGGCAAGATGCACGAGGCTGTAGACGAGCTCATCGAGAGCATCCGTCGCGACCGCGAGTGGAACGAGCAGGCCTCGCGTAAGCAGCTGCTGACGATCTTCGAGGCCGCCGGCCCGATGTCGGACGTCGCCAAGCAGGGCCGCCGCAAGCTATCTTCGATCCTGTTCAGTTGAGGAAAGGGGCCGCATGGCGCCCTATCGCCAGCTCGCCGATCTGCCGCAGTTGATTCCCGTCTTCCCACTGGACGGGGCCCTGCTCCTGCCCGGGGGCGAGCTGCCGCTGCAGATCTTCGAGCCGCGCTACCTCAACATGGTTGACGACGCCATGGCGGGCGACCGGGTGATCGGCATGATCCAGACCCGGGGTGGCAGCCGCGCGCGGCCGACCCTGTCCGAGGTCGGCTGCCTGGGCCGCATCACCAGCTACGCCGAGACGTCGGACGGCCGCTACCTGATCACGCTCACCGGCGTCTGCCGCTTCGATGCGGGCGAGGAGCTGGACCTGCGCCTGCCCTACCGCCAGCTGCGGGCCAACTACGAGCGGTTCAGCGAGGACCTGGCCGACGAGGACGCTCAGGCCAGTGAGCCGGCCCGCGCCCGCTTTGCCGACGCCCTGAAGCGCTATCTGAACCGCCGCGAACTGGACATCGACTGGGACACCGCCCGCGAGGCGCCGCTGGAGGCGCTGGTGAACAGCCTCTGCATGGGCCTGCCGTTCGAGCCCGCCGAGAAGCAGGCGCTGCTCGAGGCGCCCGATCTGGCCGGCCGCTTCGAGGTGCTGACGACCCTGCTGGAGATCGATGGCTCCGAGTCGGATGACGAGCCCCACCAGCTGCAGTAGAGGGACGCCATGAGCGAGCCTTCCATCGACGTTGACCCGCGCCTGCTGGAGATCCTGGTCTGCCCGGTCACCCGCGGCCCGCTGTCGTACGACCGCGCCAAGGCCGAGCTGGTCAGCAAGGGCGCCCGCCTCGCCTACCCGATCCGCGACGGCGTCCCGATCATGCTGCCCGAGGAAGCCCGGGAACTGGGCGAGGGGGAGTAAGGGGTTTCCAGCCTTCCCCTTCAGGGGGGAAAGGATTACAGCGCCTCGCCCTTCAGCAGCCTGGGCAGGTCGCCCACGGCGCCGCCGGCTTCCTGCATGAAGAACTTCCGGGCCGGGCCGATGCGGTTGACCGCGGCCATGCCCGCGCCGCGGACCAGCCGCAGCAGAGGATTGTCGTTCGAGAACAGGCGGACGAAGGCGTCCATGCCGGCCGATAGCGTCACCGTGTCGAAGCGCCGCCAGGCGGCGTAGCGCTCGAGCACCACCTCCGAGCCGATGTCCTCGCCCACCCGCAGGGCGTCGACCAGCACCTCGGCCAGGGCCGCCGCGCCCTTCAGCCCCAGGTTCAAGCCCTGCCCCGCGATGGGGTGGACCCCGTGCGCGGCGTCGCCCAGCAGCGCCACGCGCGGCGCGCAGAACCGCTCGGCGAGCTGCAGGCTGAGCGGATAGGTGAACACCGGCCCCTCGACGGCGATGTCGCCCAGGAACTCGCCGAACCGCCGCTCCAGGTGCGCCTGGAAGATCTCGGGCCGCGCCGTCTTGAGCGCCGCGCCGCGCGCGGTGCTCTCGGTCCAGACCAGGCTGGCGCGGTTGTCGGTCAGCGGCAGGATCGCGAACGGCCCGCCGGGCAGGAAGAACTCGTGGGCCACGCCCTCGTGCGGCCGCGACATCCGCACGGTCGCCACCACGCCGGTCTGCGGATAGTCCCAGCCGACGGCGCCGATCCCGGCCTCGGTGCGGATCACGGAGCCGCGCCCCTCGGCGCCCACCACCAGCGGCGCGCTGAGCACCCGGCCATCGGCAAGGGTCACCTCGGCGGCACGCCGGCCGAACGCGGCCTTGGCGACGCGGGCGGGCGCCAGCACCTCGATCCTGGCGGCCTTCACCGCGCCCGCCAGCGCGGCGCGGATGCGGCGGTTCTCCAGCAGGTAGCCCAGCGGCTCGCCCTCGGAGCGGTCGGCGATCTCGTCGGAATCGAAGCGCAGGAAGAACGGCAGCGGGCCGCCCGCCGCCGCGCCCGGCGTCGTGGAATCGGTCACCAGGATCTGCTCGATCCGCTGGGCGTGCGGCTCCAGCGCCTCGGCCAGGCCCAGGGCCCGCCACTGGCGGAAGGCGGCATAGGCGATGGCCGACGCACGGCCGTCGAAGGTAGGAGCCAACTGGTCGTCGAAGACCACCGGGTCGATCAGCACGGGCGTCAGGCCGGCCCGCGCCAGCGACAGGGCCAGCGTCGCGCCCGCGATGCCCGCGCCTGCGATGATGACGTCCGCGTCCTGGCTCATGCGCCCGGATAGGCCACGAACGCGGGCCTGCGTCCAGCCGCCGCGGCAAAAGATGGACCCTGCCGTCCAATGTTCACTTGCGGCTAACCTCGGCCGGGCATATCCGTGGTTTCTAGGATGGACCGCACAGTCCACCTTTCGTTCGAGGGGCTTTCGTCGAATGGCCGGTATGCCGAAGGGTCGCATCGTTCCCATCGCCGCGGGCGGGATCGCCGTCGCGGCCGTCGCCGTGGGCGGCGGGCTGTGGTGGATCGACAAGCAGAAGTACGAGACCACCGACAACGCCTTCGTGGCCGCCGACAAGGTGACCATCGCGCCACTGGTGGACGGCTACGTCGCCGAGGTGCTGGTCGACGACAACCAGCCGGTCCGGCCGGGCCAGGTGCTGGTGCGCATCGACCCCGCCACGATCAAGGCGCGCCTTGCCCAGGCGCAGGCCAACGCCGAGGCCCTGGAGGCCGCCGTCAGCGCCGTGGACGACAAGGCCCGACTGGAACAGGCGATGATCGCCCAGCGCGCGGCCGCCGTGGACAGCGCCCATGCCCAGGCCAAGTGGGCCGACGGCGAGATGAACCGCTACGGGTCGCTGGCCAAGGAGGGCTGGGTCTCGTCCCAGCGCGCCCAGACCGCCCGCAACGCCCAGGAGCAGGCCGTGGCCGGAGTCGGCCAGGCCAAGGCCGCGCTCGAGGCCGAGCGCCGCGCCGCCCAGTCGCTGGGCTCGGCCCGGAACCAGAGCGTGGCCCAGGCCGCCGCCGCCCGCGCCGCCGCCCAGCAGATCGGCATCGACCTCTCCCGCACCGAGGTTCGGGCGCCCGTCGCCGGGGTCGTCGGCGCCCGGGCCGTGCGCGTCGGCCAGTACGTGCGCCCCGGCGGCGCCCTGATGAGCATCGTGCCGCTGGCCGACGCTTATGTGGTCGCCAACTTCAAGGAGACGCAGGTCTCGCGCCTGCGCGTGGGCCAGCCGGTCGAGATCCACGCCGACGCCTTCGGCAAGCACGTGATCAAGGGTAAGGTCGACAGCTTCGCCCCGGCCACCGGCGCCGAGTTTGCCCTGATCCCGGTCGAGAACGCCGTCGGCAACTTCACCAAGATCACCCAGCGCCTGCCCGTGCGGATCAAGATCGACCGCGACCAGAAGCTCGCCGGCGGCCTGCGTCCGGGCCTGTCGCTGAAGGTGAAGGTGGACGTGACGCGCGACACCGGCCCCTCGTTCGCCGAGAGCGGCGCCGCGCCCGCCCAGTTCGCCCGCACCGGCGCGCAGAACTAGTCCGATGGCGGACGCCGCCCTCCCGCCCTCCGCGGCCCCGCGGCCGCCCGCCGCCCCGGTCATGCTGGGCGCCGACGGCGCCGAGGTGAACTGGACGAAGGTCTTCCTGGGCTTCGGCGGCATGGTCATCGGCCAGTTCATGGCCATGCTCGACATCCAGATCGTGGCCAGCTCGCTGGTGCAGATCCAGTCGGGCATCGGCGCCACCGCCGACGAGATCAGCTGGGTGCAAACGATCTACCTCCTAGCCGAGGTCGTGATCATGCCGCTCACGGCCTACCTCACCAAGATGTGGGGCACGCGGTCGTTCTACGTGATCGCGGTGGTCGGCTTCGTCTTCACCTCCGTGGCGGTGGGCTTGTCGTCGTCGGTGGCGATGATGATCGTGTTCCGCGCGCTGCAGGGCCTGTTCGCCGGCGCGATGATCCCGCCGGTCTTCGCCACGGCCATGACCGTGTTCCCGCCCGAGAAGCGGCTGACCGCCAACGTCATCGTGGGCCTGATCGTCACCCTGTCGTCCACCATCGGCCCGACGCTGGGCGGCCACCTGACCGACCTCCTGAGCTGGCGCTGGCTGTTCTTCATCAACGTGCCGGTCGGCATGCTTGTGATCTTCCTGGTCGGCCGCTACGCCAATTTCGACAAGGGCGACCCCAGCCTGTCCAAGGGTATCGACTGGTGGGGCCTGGGCCTGATGACGGTCTTCCTGCTCTCGCTGCAGTACGTGCTGGAGGAGGGGAACGGCGACGGCTGGTTCGACGACGCGACGATCCTGTGGCTGGCGGTCCTGGCCTTCCTGACCGGCGTCGCCTTCATCTGGCGCCAGCTCACCTACTGGCAGCCCATCGTCTCGCTGAAGCCGTTCCACGACCGGAACTTCGCTCTCGGCATCGTCATGACCTTCGTGACGGGCGTGAGCCTGTTCGGCGGCACCTTCCTGATGCCGATCTTCCTGGGCCAGGTGCGCGGCTTCTCGTCGGCCGAGGTGGGCAACACAATGCTGGTGACCGGCCTGACCATGTTCCTTTCCGCGCCCATCGCCGGCCGCTTCGTGCGGATGGTGGATCCGCGGATCGCCATGGTCGGCGGCTTCGCCCTGGCGGCCTGGTCCATCCAGCTCGGCTCGCGGGTCACCGGCGAGTGGGGCTTCGACGAGTTCTTCTTCCTGCAGGTGGGCCGGGGCCTCGGCACCATGATCGCCATGATCGCCGCCCAGCAGATGAGCGTCGCCTCGCTGCCGGTGACGATGATGAAGGACGCCTCGGGGCTGATAAACCTGATCCGCAACGTGGCGGGCGCCATCGGCCTGGCCGTGCTCTCGACCATCCTCAGCCACCAGGGCGCGGTGCACTACATGGACCTGGCGAGCGCGGCCAGCCAGGCCAACGCCTCCAGCGCCGGGATGATGGACGGCCTGACCGCCATGATGGCCGAGGGCGGCCTCGCCGATCCCGAGGGCACGGCGCGCAAGGCCATGAGCCTGATGATCCATCGCCAGGCCGCGGTGCTCAGCTTCGGCGACGCCTTCGCGGTGCTGGCCCTGGGCTGCTGGATCGCGGTGGGTCTCGCCTTCTTCGCCAGGCCCGGCGAAGCCCCGAGCGGGCCGCAGCAGGGCGGGGGCCACTGAGATGCCGCGCGTCGCAGGCCAGATCGACGTCTCGAAGAACGAGGCGATCCTGGACGCCGCCGTCGAGGTGATGGGCGAGCGCGGCGTCTCGGCGCCCCTGGACGAGATCGCCCGGCGCGCCGGGGTCTCGAAGCAGACGATCTACAACCACTACGGCTCGAAGGCCGAGCTGGTACGGGCGCTGTCGGCCCGGCGCGTCCACGAGATCACCGCGCCGCTGGAGGCCGCCGGCGCGGCCGAGAACCCCGCCGAGGCCCTGGCCGCCTTCGCCCGCATCCTGCTGGACGCCGTCTACCGGCCCAAGGGCGCCGGGCTCTACCGCACGGCCATCGTCCACGCCCACGAGATGCCCGACGTGGCGCGCGCCATGTTCGAGGCCGGCCCCCAGGCCAGCCGCGCCCGCCTGGCCGAGTTCCTGGCGCTGGAGACCCGCGCCGGCCGCCTCGACTGCCCCAATCCCCTGGAGGCCGCTGAGTTCTTCGGGGGCATGGTCATCGGCTCGTACCAAACGGCCATGCTGCTGGGCATCCCGATCGGCCTGGACGACGCCCGCATCGACCACCTGGCCGGCGAAGCGGCCAAGCGGTTCCTGCGGGCCTACGCGCCGTAGGCCTCCCCAAAAGAATCGTCATGGCCCGGCTTGTCGGGGCCACCCATGATCGCAAGAGCCTGGGATTTCACGCACCGCCGCCGCCGCGGTCTATTTCGCGGCGCGGAGATCATGGGTCGCCCGGACAAGCCGGGCGATGACGAGCGGAAGGGGATCGAAGGACTACCCCTCCGCGTCCTCGTCGTCCGAGAAGCCCATGATGTGGAAGCCGGCATCGACGTGGACGCATTCGCCGGTGGTCGAGCGGCCCAGGTCGGACAGCAGCCACAGCGCCGCGCCCGCCACGCCCTCCATCGAGGTGTCTTCCTTCATGGCCGAGAACGCTCGGCCCTTGCCCAGCAATGCGCGCCCGCCCGAGATGCCGGCCAGCGACAGCGTCTTCATGGCGCCGGGCGACAGGGCGTTCACCCGGATGCCCTTCGGCCCCAGGTCGCGCGCCGCGTAGCGGACCGCCGCCTCGAGCGCCGCCTTGGCCACGCCCATGGTGTTGTAGTTCGGGATCGCCCGCTCCGAGCCCATGTAGGTCAGGGTCACGATCGAGCCGCCGGTCTTGGGCATCAGGGACGCGGCGCGCCGGGCGCAATCCACGAAGCTGAACGCCGAGATGTTCATCGCCCGCAGGAAACCCTCGCGGGTGGTGTTGTCCACGAAGCTGCCCTTCAGCTCGTCCTTGTTGGCGAAGGCGATGGCGTGGAGGAAGAAGTCGATCTGGCCGAAGGTCTTGGCGACCGCGGCGAAGGCCTCGTCCATCGAGGCGTCGTCGGTCACGTCGGCCGGGGCGATCAGCTTGGCGTTCACGCTCTCGGCCAGCGGCGTCACCCGCCGCTCCATGCCCGGCAGGTGCAGGAACGCGAGCTCGGCGCCCTGGGCGGCCAGCTGGCTGGCGATGCCCCAGGCGATGGACTGGTGGTTGGCGACCCCGGTGATGACCCCCCGCTTGCCCTTCATCAGGGTCCCGGTCGGCATCTGGTATTCGTCGGCCACGTGGTGTTCTCCCATCCGTCGTTGGGCGGTTTGTGGACGAAGCTGACGCGGGTGTCATCCCCTTCCCGTCCCTCCCTCAATGGGGAGGGACAGACCACGAAGCGGTCAGGGTGGGGCTTTCAGAGCCAGACGCGACGCGTAGGAGAGAATCCAAACTTCCGCACCCGTCCCGCTTCGCTCGCCACCCCCCCATTACGGGGAGGGAACGCGCGTCCGCACCACATCTGGATCACCGCCCATGGCCCGGACGCGCGTCTCCCAGCGCTCCAGGGCGTCGTAGTAGTAGTCGAAGATGCACGGGCAGCAGCCGCGCTGGCAGCACTCGTAGTCCTGCGGCTTGTCGGGCGGGCGTGGGTACGCCGGCTCGGACAACCTAGGCCCTCGCCATCACCAGGCAGCCGTTCGTCCCGCCGAACCCGAAGCTGTTGCTCATCACCGTCTCCAGCTGCCGGTCCTCGCGCTTGCGCACGATGGGCAGGTCGGCGAAGGCCGGGTCCAGGTTTTCGATGTGGGCGCTCTCGGCCACGAAGCCGTTGTTCAGCATCAGCAGCGTGTAGATGGCCTCCTGCGCGCCGGCGGCGCCCAGGCTATGGCCCGTCAGGCTCTTGGTCGAGGAGATCAGCGGGGCCTTGTCGCCGAAGACGGCGCGGACGGCCTCCATCTCCTTGATGTCGCCCACCGGCGTCGAGGTGCCGTGCGGGTTCAGGTAGTCGATGGTGCGGCCGGTGGGGTTGGCGAGCTTCATGCAGCGCGCCGCGCCCTCGCCCGAGGGGGCCACCATGTCGTAGCCGTCGGAGTTGGCGGCATAGCCCACGATCTCGCCGTAGATCTTGGCCCCGCGGGCCTTGGCGCGCTCGTACTCCTCCAGCACCACGACGCCGGCGCCGCCGGCGATCACGAAGCCGTCGCGGTCCTTGTCGTAGGCGCGGCTGGCCACGGCCGGCCGGTCGTTGAAGTTCGAACTCATGGCGCCCATGGCGTCGAACATGACGCTGAGGGTCCAGTCCAGCTCCTCGCAGCCGCCGGCGAAGACCACGTCCTGCTTGCCCATCAGGATCTGCTCGTAGCCGACGCCGATGCAGTGGGCCGAGGTGGCGCAGGCCGAGCTGATGGAGAAGTTCAGGCCGCGGATCTTGAACCATGTGGCCAGCGTCGCCGACGGACCCGAGCTCATCGCCTTGGGCACCGCGAACGGTCCGACGCGCTTGGGGCCGCGCTCCTTCGCCGTCGCCGCGGCCTCGACGATCACCTTGGTGGACGGGCCGCCCGAGCCCACGATCAGGCCGGTGCGCTCATGGCTGATCTCGGCTTCTTCGAGCCCGGAGTCGGCGATCGCCTGCTCCATGGCGATGTGGGCGTAGGCCGTGCCCTGGGCCAGGAACCGCGCGGCGCGCCGGTCGACCATGGATTCCCAGTCGATGTCGGGGGCCGCATGCACCTGGCAGCGGAAGCCCAGCTCGACGTACTCCGGCGCGGCCGAAATCCCCGACTTGGCCTCGCGGAGCGACGCCAGCACCTCGTTGGTGTTGTTGCCGATGGACGAGACGATCCCCATCCCGGTGACGACGACGCGGCGCATCAGTCAGTCTCCTCCCTGTTCACGCCCGGTCTTCACGCCGGGCCGTCGGATTTGAAGAGGCCCACGCGAAGGTCCTTGGCCTCATAGATAGGCTTGCCGTCGGCCAGGAGAACCGCGTCGCCGATGCCCATGACCAGACGCCGCAGGATCACCCGCTTCATCTCGATCCTGTATGTCACCTTCTTGATGTCAGGCGTCACCTCGCCGGCGAAGCGCACTTCGCCGCAGCCCAGGGCCCGGCCGCGGCCCGGCGCGCCGCTCCAGCCCAGGAAGAAGCCGACCAGCTGCCACATGGCGTCCAGACCCAGGCAGCCGGGCATCACGGGGTCGCCGATGAAGTGGCAGTCGAAGAACCAGAGGCCGGGGTGGATATCCAGCTCGGCCTCGATGTAGCCCTTGCCGTGCGCCCCGCCCGTCGAGTTGATCTCGACGATCCGGTCGAACATCAGCATCGGCGGCGCCGGCAGCTGGGCGTTGCCCGGACCGAACATCTCGCCACGGCCGCACGCCAGGAGCTCGTCGAGCGTGAAACTGGAGGGCCGGGTCGCCACGTCGTTCATTCGAGGAAGCCTTGGTTCTTCTAAGGGGGCCGGGCCTACCACAGGCCTGCGGCCGGTCTCAACGACATTGCAGGGCTTCGGCCGTGCCCCAGAGGGAGCCTTCGCGCACCCAGCCGGATGCCCCGTCGGCCTTCACCTTGCACCAACCCTTCTCGCAGCGCACGAGGCTGGCCATGGCGCGAACGTTGAGGAAGGCGGCCGGTTCCGAGCCCGGTTTCGGCCGATGCAGCAGCGGCGCGGGCCGGTTCAGGGTGTTGATCACGGCGCGCCGGCCGTCGGTGGTGCGCTTATGGACCCAGGCGACGCCGCCCTCGGGATCGCACACGCGCCGCCACTCCGCCGTCTCGGCGACCACCTGCAGCGGCAGGCCGCGGGTGCTGTAGACCCACAGCAGGCGATGGTCGTCGCCAGGCCCCGAACGGGCATTCACCTTGCCGAATTTCAGCGTGACGTAGCGCGGCACCGGAAAGCCCGAGGGCGTGGGCCGGTCCGCCGAGGCCGCGGGGACCGCCGCCGCGAGCGCCAGGCCCGCGAGGAACGCCGCCGCCGTCTGCCGAGACCTGAACCGCAATCCTCACCCCTGCCGCGGAAACCTCGGAAATCCCGGCCTGCCTTGGCCGTGCCGGGCCCCTTTGCTAAGGGTTCCGCAAATCAACGCGCCACGAGCGGCGCCGGAAGCATCCCTTTTTCCCGTAGGCACATGCCCGCCCGCAAGCCGAAAGTCATCGTCACGCGCAAACTGCCGGACTCGGTCGAGACCCGGATGCGCGAGCTGTTCGACACCGAGCTGAACGTTTCGGACGAACCGCTGAGCCGCAAGGCGCTGCTGGAGGCAGTCGGCCGCTGCGACGTGCTGGCCTCCACCATCACCGACAAAATCGACGCATCCCTGCTCGAGAAGGCGGGCGAGCGCCTGAAGCTCATCGCCAACTTCGGCGCCGGCGTCGACCACATCGACGTGGCCGCCGCCAACGCCCGCGGCATCATCGTCACCAACACGCCGGGCGTGCTGACCGAGGACACGGCCGACCTGACGCTGACCCTGATGATGGCCACGCTGCGGCGGGTGATCGAGGGGGCCAACGCCGTTCAGGCGGGCGAATTCACCGGCTGGGCGCCCACCTGGATGCTGGGCCGGCGCATCACCGGCAAGCGGCTAGGGATCATCGGCATGGGCCGGATCGGCTCGGCGGTCGCCCGCCGCGCCAAGGCCTTCGGCCTGCAGATCCACTACCACAACCGCAAGCCGGTCAGTCACGTCGTGTCCGACGAGCTGGAGGCCACCTACTGGGACAGCCTGGACCAGATGCTGGCCCGGGTGGACATCGTCTCGGTGCACGCCCCGGCGAACCCGGCCAGCTTCCACCTGCTCTCGGCGCGGCGGCTTAAGCTGCTGCAGCCTCATGCCATCGTCATCAACACCGCCCGCGGCAGCATCATCGACGAGCAGGCCCTGGCCGACCTGATGGCCGAGGGCAAGATCGCCGGCGCCGGCCTGGACGTGTTCGAGCACGAGCCGCGGATCAATCCCAAGCTGCTCAAGCTGCCCAACGCGGTCCTGCTGCCGCACATGGGCTCGGCCACCGTCGAGGCGCGCGTCGACATGGGCGAGAAGGTGATCATCAACATCAAGACCTGGATGGACGGCCACCGGCCGCCCGACCGCGTCCTGCCCCAGATGCTGTAGACGGTCACGGTAACGACCGTGCCGTAACGCGCCATTGACGTGTGACGCGGGCGTGACCAACCATCGCCGGCGAATGCGGTTGGGCGACATCGGGACCATGCTGACGCGTCGCACGATGCTCGTGGCGGGCGCCGCGCCCCTCCTGGGGCCGGCCGCGCTCTCGGTGTCGCCCGCATCCGCCGCGCCCTCGCCCGCCGGCCCGGTTCCGCCCAGCATCGAAGAGCTGCTCCGCGAGCCCGATGTCCACGACGCCGCCATCTCGCCCGACGGCGAGCAGCTGGCCATCCTGCGCACCCATGCCCGCGACGGGAAGAAGAGCGCCTTCGTCACCCTCTCGCGCCTGGCCGACCTCTCGGCCCAGCCCGAGACCGCGTACATTGGCGAGCAGTCGGTCAGCCACGTGGAGTGGGCCAACAACGAGCGCCTGCTGATCTGGATCACCTTCACCAAGGACGAGAAGGGTCAGCCCTACGGCATGTGGTTCTACGACACGTTCGTGCCGATCCCGGTGAAGCGGGTCGTGTCGGTGAATCTGAAAGGCCAGGACTCGGTGATGATGTTCGCCGGGTCGCGCTCGGTGCTGCGGCGCGGCTTCGACGCCTCGTACGTCGTCGACTACCTCAAGGACGACACGCGCCGCGTGCTGATGCAGGCCTGGAATGACAGCCGCGGCGCCTATGGCCTCTATCAGGTGGACGTCTACACCGGCCAGGCCGAGCTGGTGGAACAGGGCGTCGCCGCTACCGACTTCTGGCTCACGCAGGGCGGCGTGCCGATGCTGCGGATGGACTCCAACGCCCGCGGCACCGTGGGCTGGGTCTACGGCCGCGCGCCGGGAGAGCGCGAGTGGAAGCTGATCCGCAAGTCGCGCTTCAACGACAAGAAGAAGCTACCGGACTTCGACGTGGTGGGCCCGACGCCGCACGCCGGGGTCTTCCTGGTCTGCCAGCGGATGGACGGCCGCGACACCAGCGTGATCCGCACCTTCGATCTGGCCAGCCTGGAGTTCGGGGACATCGTGGCCGAGCGGCCCAACCGCGACTTCGAGGCCGCCTTCGTCGACGAGAACCTGACCCTGGTCGGCAGCGCCTACTGGGACGACCGCCTGAACTACCAGTTCGCCGATCCGGGGCTGGCCCCGCACTTCCGGGCGGTGAACGCCGCGCTCAAGAACGCGTGCAACGTCCAGCTCTACGACATCGACGTCGCCCACAAACGGATGCTGTTCAAGTCGACCGGGCCGCAGGAGCCGGGTTCGTTCCAGATCTACGACCGCGAGAAGCGCAGCCTCGAATACATCGGCCACTGCAAGCCGTGGCTGACCCCCGAGCGGCTCGGCAGGACCGAGGCGCTGAAGGTCAGGACCCGCGACGGCGCCGAGATCACCGCCTACCTCACCACGCCCATCGTCGCCGACGGCATGCCGCTGCCCATGGTGGTGATGCCGCACGGCGGGCCCGAGGTGCGCGACTACCTGGACTACGACACCACCGTCCAGGCGCTGGCGGCGCACGGCTGGCTGGTGCTGCAGATCAACTTCCGCGGCTCGGGCGGGTATGGCCGCGCCTTCGCCGAGCTGGGCAAGCGCCAGTGGGCCGACCGGATGCAGGAGGACGTCGAGGATGCGGTGGCCCAGGTCGTGGCCGCCGGCCGCGCCGATCCGCGCCGCCTGGCCATCCTGGGCGCCAGCTACGGGGGCTATGCGGCCATGATGGGCGCCGTGCGCCGGCCAGACCTTTACCGCGCGGTGGTGTCCATCGCCGGCGACGCCGACCTGATCGAGAGCCTGGCCTTCTCGCGCAAGGAGGACGGCCCCGACTCCCCAGCCTACGCCTACTGGCGCGGCTCCATGGGCGACCCCAAGGCCGACGAGGCCCTGCTGGTCCGCGCCTCGCCCGCCCGCCGCGCGGCGGAAATCCAGGCCCCGGTCCTGCTGATCCACGGCACCGAGGACACCATCGTCGACCCCCGCCAGTCGAAGATCATGGCCAGGGCGCTCAAGGCCGCCGGCAAGACTTGCGAGACCGTCGACCTCAAGGGCGAAGGCCACCGCAACTGGTCCGACGCCACCTGGAAGACCGTGCTGACGACCAGCACGGAGTTCATCGCGAAGTACGTGTGAGGAGTCCTCTCCCCGAGCGCGGAGCGCGAAGAGAGGGAGAGGGTGCACAAGCCGGGCCGCGTCCAGTCCCGGCGCTCCAGGCTAGTCATCGCGGAACCGCCGCGCCGTCGTCGATCCGGAGCCGCCCTCTCCCCCCCTCTCCCTCTCCGCGACGCGGGGGAGGGGAGCGTTCCGATCTCAGCTGAATGTGGCGCGGTTCTCCAGCGCCTTGAGTCGGTCCAGCACCGAAAACAGGGTGACCAACCAGAACACCGCCGCCACGATCATGCCGACGCCGGGGACGAGGGTCCCGATCGTCCAGGGCCAAGGGTTCACCGGCCGCTTTCGTGCGACCACGAAGACGATGACGGCGTAGACCACCTGGATCGTCAGAAGCGGAATTAGCTGAAGTATCGCAGCCCCCATGAAGCCCCCCGTGCAACAGCGAGAAGCCTAGGGCGACGCCCGCTAACGTCAAGGTTGCTGGCCGCCCCCGCACACCGGACACTCCGGATCCCCTGCAACCCGCACCGTCCGCGTCTCGGCGGCCAGGGCGTCGTAGATGAGCAACCGACCGGTCAGCGGCTCGCCCGCGCCGGTGATCAGCTTCACCGCCTCCAGGGCCATCATCGAGCCGATCACGCCCGCCAGCGCCCCCACCACGCCCACGGCCACGCAGGTCTCCGCGTCCGGCGGGATCTCGGGCACCAGGCAGCGGTAGCAGGGCTGGCGGCCGAACACTCCCACCTGCCCCGTCCAGCGGCCGATGGCCCCTGAGATCAGCGGCTTGCCGTGGCGTACGCAGGCGTCGTTGACGCAGAAGCGCGTGGCGAAGTCGTCGGTGCCGTCCAGCACCAGATCCACGCCCTCCACGAGCTGGTCCGCCGTCGAGGCGTCGAAGGCGCCGTTGAAGCCGGCCACGAAGACGTGGGGGTTCAGGCCCGCCAGCCGGTCGGCGGCGGCGTCCACCTTGGGCCGGCCCAGGTCGTCGTCGGCGAAGATCACCTGCCGCTGCAGGTTCGAACGGTCCACCTCGTCGGGATCGGCCAGGATGATGGTCCCTACGCCTGCCGCCGCCAAGTATAGCGACACCGGCGCGCCCAGGCCGCCCGCGCCCACGATCAGCACGCTGGAGCCCTTCAGCTTCTGCTGGCCGGGACCGCCCACCTCGCGCAGCACCAGGTGCCGGGCGTAGCGCTCGATCTCCTCGTCGGTGAAAGTCATTCTCTTGACCTCGGTGGGCGCCCTGCTCACATCGCCCGCATGTCGAATAGCTCAGCATTCCCCGATTGGCACGGCACCACGATCCTGGCGGTGCGCAAGGACGGGAAGACCGTCGTGACCGGCGACGGTCAGGTGTCCATGGGCCAGACCGTGGTCAAGGGCACGGCGAAGAAGGTCCGCAAGCTGGCCGGCGGCCGCGTGATCGCGGGCTTCGCCGGGTCGACCGCCGACGCGTTCACGCTCATCGAGCGGCTGGAGGCCAAGCTGGAGCAATATCCCGAACAGCTGGCCCGCGCCTGCGTCGACCTGGCCAAGGACTGGCGCACCGACCGCTACCTGCGCCGCCTCGAGGCCATGCTGATCGTGGCCGACAAGGACGCCATCTTCACGGTCACCGGCGTGGGCGACGTGCTGGAGCCGGAGCACGGGGTCGCGGCCATCGGATCGGGTGGGAACTACGCGCTCGCCGCAGCCAGGGCGCTGTTGGACGTAAACGGGTTGGATGCGGAGGCCGTCGCGCGCAAGGCGATGGGCATCGCCGCAGACATCTGCGTCTACACCAACGGAGCCCTCACGGTTGAAACGCTCTAGCTTCGCCCTGATCGCGAGCCTCTTGGCCGGACCCGCGCTGGCCGCCCCTATCGACCCTTCTCCTGTCGTGGCCGCCGAGCGGGCCTTCGCCGCCGACGGCCTGGCCCTGGGCGTGCAGGCCAGCTTCCTGAAGCACTCAGCGCCCGAGGGGATCATCCTGGCGCCCGAGCCGATCCTGGCGAAGGCCGCCTTCGGCCAGCCGCGGCCGAAGGGGGTCGACCTCGTCTGGTGGCCGCTCTGGGCCGCCATCTCGCGCTCGGGCGACCTGGGCTTCACCACCGGCCCCTACACCCGCGACGGCGAGCCCGGCGGCTATTACTTCACCGTCTGGGCCAAGCAGCCCGACGGGTCGTGGAAGTGGCTCTACGACGGCGGCCCGCCCAGCGACCAGACGGGCGCGGCGCCCAAGGATTCGCCGGTGGCCTACGCGAAGCTCGCCGCGAGACAGGCGGGCTCCCCGGGCAAGGCCATGGACCAGGTGATGAAGGCCGAGATCGCCCTGCACGCCGCGGCGAAGACCGACGCCCGGGCCGCCGTCCTGGCGGTCGTGGCCGACGACGGCCGCGTCGTGGGCTCGACCGCCAAGCCGCCTATCGACCGCGCCGGGATCGAGGCCGAGCTGGCCACCCGGCCCCCGTCGATCGCCTTCGCGCCCCTGGGCGGCCAGGCCTCGAACGCCGGCGACCTCGCCTGGACCTACGGCGTCGCCAGGTGGACCAAGGACGGCGCCGAAGCGCGCGGGCACTACGTCAGGATCTGGCGCAACGACGCCGCCGGCTGGCGGCTCCTGTTCGACGAACTGCTGCCCGCGCCGCCGATCCGGACGCCGCCCGTGCGCCCGCAGGCTGTCGCGCCGCCCGGTTAGCCACTATCTAGCGGCCGACATGACCGAATTCTCTCCCCGCGAGATCGTCTCCGAACTCGACCGCTACATCGTCGGACATCACGAAGCGAAGAAGGCCGTCGCCGTCGCCCTGCGCAACCGCTGGCGCCGCCGGCGGGTGCCCGACGACCTGCGCGACGAGGTGACGCCGAAGAACATCCTGATGATCGGGCCCACCGGCGTGGGCAAGACCGAGATCGCCCGGCGCCTGGCCAAGCTGGCCCAGGCGCCGTTCCTCAAGGTCGAGGCCACCAAGTTCACCGAGGTGGGCTACGTGGGCCGCGACGTTGACCAGATCGTCCGCGACCTGGTCGAGAGCGCCATCGCCATGGTGCGCGAGAAGCGCCGCGCCGGCGTGCGCGCCCGCGCCGAGGCCGCCGCCGAGGAGCGCATCCTGGACGCCCTGACCGGCCCGGGCTCCACGGCCGCCCGCGAAAGCTTCCGCAAGAAGCTGCGCGCCGGCGAACTGGACGACAAGGAGGTCGAGCTGCAGCTCGCCGACGCCGGCCCGGCCATGCCGATGGAGATCCCCGGCCAGCCCAACCTGGGCATGCTCAATCTGGGCGAGATGTTCGGCAAGGCGTTCGGTGGCCGCACCAAGACCCACAAGACCACCGTGACCGGCGCCTGGGCCCCGCTGATCGCCGAGGAGAGCGACAAGCTGGTCGACCAGGAGGCCCTGACCACCGAGGCGCTGTCGCTAGCCGAAAACCAGGGCATCGTCTTCCTCGACGAGATCGACAAGGTGGCCAGCCGCGCCGAGCGCGCCGGCGCCGACGTCTCCCGCGAGGGCGTGCAGCGCGACCTGCTGCCCCTGATCGAAGGCACGACAGTCTCCACCAAGCACGGGCCGGTGAAGACCGACCACATCCTGTTCATCGCCTCGGGCGCCTTCCACGTGGCCAAGCCGTCCGACCTGCTGCCCGAGCTGCAGGGCCGCCTGCCGATCCGCGTGGAGCTGAAGGCCCTGACCCGCGAGGACATGCGGCGCATCCTGGTCGAGCCCGAGGCCAACCTGGTCCGCCAGCACCAGGCCCTGCTCGCCACCGAGGGCGTGACGCTGAACTTCACCGAGGACGCCTACGACGCCCTGGCCGACGCGGCCGTCGCCGTGAACGGCTCGGTGGAGAACATCGGCGCCCGCCGGCTCCAGACCGTCCTGGAGAAGGTGATGGAGGAGATCAGCTACACTGCCGCCGACCGCACCGGCGAGACCATCGTCATCGACGCCGCCTATGTGCAGGACCGCATCGGCGAACTGGCCAGCAACGCGGACCTGTCGAAGTTCATCCTGTGACTTTCCCTCCCCTTCAAGGGGAGGGAAATCAGTCCCTGTGCCGCTTCGCCTTCCAGATGGCCTCTTCCAGCGCGCGGGCGAACTCGCGCCGCTCGCCAGGGCTCAGCGCCGCCGCCACCGCCGTCTCGCGGCCCGACAGGGCCAGGCGCAGCGACATCACCCGGTCCTCCTCGTCGCGCTCGGTGGTGACGCGGGTGAAGGCCGTGGGGCTTTCCCAGACCACGCGATGTTCCTTGGCGGTCTCGTAGGTGATCCGCACCTGAGCCGGGCTCACCTGCACCCGCTCGACCACCCGGCCCGACTTGTAGCTGGCCAGGAACGCGATCACGACGGCCAGCAGGTCCAGGCCCAGGAACGGCGTCACATAGTGCGCGCCCATCCTCACGAAGACGGCGGCCGAGGCGACGTTGGCGACGGTGATGATCGAGATGAGGATCACGAATCCCCGCTCGGACAGCGAGCGGTTCGGCTTGATTTCGGCGTCCATGTAGAGCGGCCGGCTCATCACGGGCGACGATAGCGGGAAGTCCACGCTCCCGGAACTGGCTCTCGCCCGGAAACGCCCCGCGACCCCACTTCGTGCACATCGCCAAGGAGGCCTGCCCATGAAGATCGCGATGATCGGCTTCGAAGGGTTCACCGACGTGGACCTGTTCATGCCCTGGGACCTGTTCTACCGCGTGAAGGACCCCACCTACGCGGCCTACGACGGCGAGTGGGACGTGCGGATCTGCGCCGCCGAGCCGCGCTTCCGTTCGTACTCCGGGCTCGTCATCGACCGGCACGAGCCGCTGGCCTGGGCCGCCAGGGCCGACGCGGTGTTCGTGGTCAGCGGCCCAGGCAGCCGGTTGAAGATCAAGGACCCGGCCTGGCCGGCCCAGCTCGGCCTGGACCCCACCCGCCAGCTGATCGCCGCCATCGATTCGGGCGTCCTGGTGCTGGCCGCGCTGGGCCTGCTTGAAGGCCTCTCCGCAACCACCTATCCCAGCGTCTTCGCCGAGCTCGAGGCGATGGGCGTGCGGACCGAGCGCCGGCCCCTGGTGATCCACGGCAATGTCGCCACCGGCGGCGGCTGCCTGGCCACCCAGGACCTGGCGGCCTGGATCGTGGAGCGCCTCATCGGCCCCGCGGCGGCGGCGCAGATCGTGGATTCAGTGGCGAAGGTGGGATGATGGGCGAGACGTGGGCTGAGGGGCGGATCGCCCTGGTGACCGGGGCCACCTCGGGCTTCGGCGAGGCGATGGCGCGCCGCCTGATCGCGGCCGGCGCGCGCGTGATCGCCACCGGCCGCAGGGCCGACCGGCTGGCGTCGCTGGCCGAGGAACTGACAACGGACCGGCTGCTGACCCGCGAGCTGGACGTCACCGACCAGGCCTCCATCGCCGCTCTGCTCCCCAGCCTGCCGGGCGAGTTCGAGGCCGTCGACATCCTCTACAACAACGCCGGCCTGGCGCTGGGGCTCTCGAAGGCCCACGAGGCGAACCTGAGCGACTGGGAGACGATGATCGCGACCAACGTCACCGGCCTGGTGCGCATGACCCGCGCAGTCCTGCCCGGCATGGTGGCGCGCAACCGCGGCGACGTGATCAACCTGTCGTCGGTGGCGGCCAGCTACCCCTACCCGGGCGGCAATGTGTACGGCGCGACCAAGAGCTTCGTTCGCCAGTTCTCGCTGAACCTGCGCGCCGACCTGATCGGCACGAAAGTGCGGGTCACCAGCATCGAGCCCGGCATGGCCGACACCGAGTTCTCGGTCGTCCGCTTCAAGGGCGACCAGGCCGCCGCCGACAATGTCTACAAGGGCGTCCACGCCATGAGCGCCGACGACGTGGCCCTGGTCTGCGAGGGCGTGCTGAAACTTCCGGCCCACATCAACGTCAACACCCTGGAGCTCATGCCGGTCCAGCAGGCCTGGGGCCCCTTCGCGGTGGATCGCCGGTAAGAACTCCTCTCCCCCCACACGAAGTCGGAGGGGAGAGGACAGGGAGAGGGGCGGCTCCGCATCGAACCTCCCGCTCCGGGTTCAGCGAGGATCCTGGCTGGACCGTCCTGCCGGCCGACAAGTCAGCCTCGCCCCTCTCCCTGCCCTCTCCCTGCCCTCTCCCCTCGCGCTGCGCGTCGGGGGAGAGGAGGGGATGACATCCGGCGCCGCGTCAGGACATCTTCGTCCCATGGCCAAGCCCCCTGCCCGCAAGAAGCTCAAGCCCGCGGAAGTCGCGCGGATCGCCGAGCTGTTCGAGCGGTTCGAAAGCTACGAGACCGACCCGCGCACCGAGCTGGACTACGACAGCCCCTACACCCTGGTGGTCGCCGTCGCGCTGTCGGCCCAGGCCACCGACGTCTCGGTCAACAAAGCTACGGCCAAGCTGTTCCAGGTCGCCGACACGCCGCAGAAGATGCTGGCGCTCGGGGAAGCGGGCCTGAAGGGCTACATCTCGTCGATCGGCCTCTACAACATGAAGGCCAAGAACGTGATCCGGATGGCCGAGATCCTGATCGAGCAGTACGGCGGCGAGGTGCCGCTGGACCGCGAACAGCTGCAGGCCCTGCCCGGCGTCGGGCGCAAGACCGCCTCGGTGGTGCTCAACGAGCTGCGGATCGAGCCGGCCATCGCCGTCGACACCCACGTCTTCCGCGTCTCCCACCGCCTGGGGCTCTCCACCGGCAAGACGCCCGACAAGGTCGAGGCCGAGCTGATGGCGGTGGTCCCCGAGCCCTACCTGACCCGCGCGCACCACTGGCTGATCCTGCACGGCCGCTACATCTGCGTGGCCCGCAAGCCGAAGTGCGCCGAGTGCCACGTGGCCGACCTATGCCCGTCCAAGCACCTCTTCCTGGCGGCGTGAGCAACAGCGGCCGGCTGCCGCTGACGGCTCTGCGCGTCTTCGAGGCCGCCGCGCGGCACGAGAGCTTCCTGCAGGCGGCCGACGAGCTGGCGATCACGCCCGGCGCGGTGAGCCGGCAGATCAAGGCGCTGGAGGCCGACCTGGCGGTGCGCCTGTTCGAGCGCTTCAACCGCGCCGTCCGCCTCACCGAGACCGGGAAGCGGCTGGCGGTCGGTGTGCGCCAGGGCCTGTCGCTCATGGAGGAGGCCGTCGCCGAGGTGCGCAGCGAGCGGCCGGGCGTGCTGGCCGTCACCGCCATGCACTCGTTCGCCGCCCGCTGGCTGGTGCCCAGGCTGCACCTCTTCAACGAGCGCCATCCCGATATCCAGGTGCTGGTCGCCGCCTCGGACGCCGCCGTCGACCTCGTGCGCGAGCGCTACGACGTGGCCATCCGCTTCGGCAAAGGCCCCTACCCCGGCTTCCACGCCCGCAAGCTGGTCTCGCTGTTCATGTTCCCCGTCTGCAGCCCCCGGCTGCTGGAGCAGACCCGGCTTACGACCCCGCACGACCTGGCCCGCGTCCACGTGCTGGCCGACGTCTATCTCGCCCAGGGCGAACCCCACTGGGGCGACTGGCTGGAGCTGGCGGGCGCGCCCGAGATCGACTGGCGCGGCGGCCAGCAGTTCTCGAACGTCTACCTGGCCATCGAGGCGGCCATCGCCGGCCGCGGCGTCGCGCTGGGCGAGCGCGCGCTGGTGCTGGACGAGCTGGCCACCGGCCGGCTGGTGAAGCCCTTCGACGTCGAGCTGCGCAGTCCCTTCAGCCAGTGGATCCTGGCCCTGCCGGAAAAGGCCGACCGGCCCGACATCCGCAAGTTCCGCAACTGGCTGATCGCCCAGGCCGACGCCGACGGACTGCAGCGCTTCGAGTGAGCTCAACTCACCTGAACGGCCCACTTCTCCTTTGTCGGGGAACTCTGTTCGGCGTTTAACACGGTCATCCGAAACCTCCTCACCCCAGGGAGTTCCCCATGACCACCGACTGCATCGAACACGTCCAGCTCGACCTCACCGCCCGCCGCCTGCACGACGCCGTCGTGGGCCTGGTCGTGGCGCTGATCTTCGTCGTCCCCGTGACGCTTGCCGCCTTCGCCTATCTCTAGTGGCGGCCCGGCTGGGGCTGCGCCCCTCTCGCTCACCAGACCCGCGCTCCAAAACATGCGGGACCCTGGGACTTCAGAAGGCGCGGGGCTCGGGCAGCGCTGCGTCCCGCGCCTTCTGATCTTTTTCCTCAGGACCTCAGAGGATCACATGCGGTGTGAAGCGGCTCAGGTTCCTGGTCACCCGGCTGCGGTCCTCGCGGATGCCGACGCCTGCGGGCTCGTCGCCCACGATCCATGCGCCCACCACCGGGTAGTTGCCGTCGAACGACGTCAGGGCGTGCAGCGCCTGGCGGATGTGGCCCTCCTCGCCGTAGCCCTGGTCCAGCACCTTCGCGCGCCGGCCGTCGTCGACCAGCTCGATGTTGGCGCCCTCGCGGCTGAACAGCGGTTTCCGCACATACGACTTGGCCAGCTCCGCTGAGGCCGGATCGCCTTCGAAGAAGGCCGGCAGCAGGTTCGGATGGCCCGCGTGCCGCTGCCAGAGCAGCGGCAGCATCCCCTTGTTGGACAGGATCGCCTTCCACGGCGGCTCCAGGAACCGCGTCTTCGACGCCGCGATCTTCGGGCCGTAGTCCTCGCGGAACATCTCCTCCCACGGGTACAGCTTGAAGATCGCCTGCAGGATGTAGCCGTCCTGGTCGACGAAGCGGCCGTCGGCGTCCAGGCCGATCTCCGCGATCGGGACGAACTTGGGCTCGATCCCGGCCTGGGCCGCGATGTCCTCGAGGTACTTCACCGTCTGGCGGTCCTCGACGGTGTCGGGATCGCTGGCGAAATGGACGAAGCCGCCGGTCGGGAAGATCGCCCGGAACCGCTGCTCCAGCTTCTCGTGCAGGCTGTTGAACTGGTCGGCGTTGGCGGGCAGCCGGCCGACCGCGATCATGTCCTCCAGCCAGATCCACTGGAACGCGCCCGACTCGTAGATGCTGGTCGGCGTGTCGGCATTGTATTCGTAGAGCTTCGCCGGCCCCGTGCCGTCATAGGCGAAGTCGAAGCGGCCGTAGAGCGAGGGGTCCTTGCGGGCCCAGCTCTCGGCCACGTCGTCGCGCGAGCCCTCGGGGATGGCGAGCTTCGCCATCAGCTCCTCGCTCTTCACCACGTCGGCCACGAGGTCGAGGCACATGGCGTGCAGCTCGCGCGCCGGCGCCTCGATCCCGTCCTCGATCTCGGGCAGCGTGAACGCGTAGTAGGCCCGCTCGTCCCAGTAGCGCTCGCCGTCGAGGTGGCGCCACGTGAACCCGAGCGCCTCGGCCTTCTCATCCCAGCCGGGGCGCTCGGTCGTCTTGATGCGTTTCATCGCGCCGTCAGGACTTCTCGTCCCGCTCGACCGGAATCGGCTGGGCCTCGATCTGCAGGCGCGGGGCCTCCAGTTGCGGCATCGGCTCTTCCTTCGGCGCCTTCAGGCGGGCCAGGACGTCGTTGGCCGACGAGTGGCCCGGCAGGATGCCGGCGGCCTTCAGCTTGGCGTCCAGGTCGGCGCCGGTGCGGCGGTCTTCCAGTTCGCCGGCGGCCTTGAACTTCTCATCCGCGATCGCCTGGCGCTCCTTGATGCGCTTGAGGCTGTCGGCGGCCGAGCCCAGGCGCGAGGCGGCGCCCGCGCCCTGGCTGGCCACGGCGGCCTGCGCGCGCTGGACGCTGTCGTTGACCTTCACCACGTCGATCTCGCGGCGCAGGTTCTCCACCCGCTGCTGCGTGGTCGCGATGGTCTGGTGCATGCGCTCCTCGGCGCCGCGCATGTCGGCCAGCTGCGGCGTCTTCACGCCGATGTCCGTCTCCAGCTCCGAGATTCTCTGCGCCACTTCCAGCGCCAGCGCCTCGTCGCCCTTGTCGAGCGCGGCGCGCGCCGAGCTCTCGTAGCGGCCGGCCTGGTCGGCTAGGCCCTGCAGCTCCTTCTCGAGCATCCGGCGTTTCGCCACCAGCGTCGCCAGGTCGTCACGAGCGCGGCCCAGGGCGTTGTCGGCGTCGCGGATCTCCTGGTCCAGGATGCGCAGGGCGTTGGCGTCCACCACCGCCGCGCCGGCCTCGTGGGCCGTGCCGCGGAACAGCGTGATCAGCTTCGAAAAGATCGACATCCGGATATCCCTCAGGCCGCCGCGGCGAAGTTTTCGCGCAGGTCTTCCGCCGCGCGGATCGCGTTCTCGGCCAGCATGCGCAGTTCGATGATCACCGTCTGCAGGGTGGTCTTGCAGGTCAACTCGCCGAAGATCTCGTAATAGTCGCGGCCGGCCACGGTGGTGATGCCGAAGTTCGACAGCGGCACCAGCTTCTGGGCCTTCAGGAGGAAGACGTTGAACGCCGCCTGGTCCTTCTGCTCGTCCACCGGCCACATCAGGGCCGAGACGACGATCTGCTCGGCGCCCACCGACAGGAAGATCGGCAGGTCGCCGAACTCGTGCATGGTGATCTGCAGCACGGGCTCGCTGCCCTCCAGCACGCGCGCGGTCAGCTCGCCGTCGCGCAGCAGGCGGGTCTCGCTCAGCGCCTGGGCAAGACTCTTCACCGACCAATCGGTGTCGATGACATGGTCCATCTGGAAAGGTCCCTGCGGAGGGTCTGGGTTTCTCGACAGCGCCGGTCCGCGGCTCGACGCTGTGATAATGGAACGGGCGGCAGCCTGGATGTCGGCCTTCGCGCCGGGCGGCACCCAGAGTTCCAGCTTCACGAGGCCCAGCCGTTGACGCTCCTCGCGCCACAGCCGGGTCCGTTCCGCGGGGCTCAGGCCCGCCGCCTTGTCGCTAGGCTTCCGCATACCAGGTATGTATACGCGTATGTTTGACAATGGACAAGATGGGACTATGCTCCGAGTTCAGCAAGGGCTGGTGACGTGATCTTTCGCGGACTGTTCGGCGGACGCAAGGACGAGGCGATGGCCCCGGCCGTTCCCGTCGTGCGCAACATCACCATTGGGCGCTCCGTTCGTCTCGATCCGCTGGCCTGGCGCCGCTATGGCGCCGAGACCAAGGTGCAGCTCCGCGGCGACGCCCTACCGATCGTGGCCCAGGGGCTGATCGACCTCGGCGCCGACGGCTTCGTCCACCGGTTCTACACCGAAGACGACCTGATGCTGCAGATGGTGAGTCCCGACCGCGAGGGCCAGCAGGCCGACGACTTCACTGTCTTCGTGCCCTGGTCGTCCGCCTATCCGCCCGACAGCCGCGCGCGGCGCGTCTGGGGCGACCGGATGCGGGCTCGCGCCTTCACCGACGAAGGCCTGCCCGAGTACCGTCGCTTCTGGTTCGGCGACGCCGACGAGCGGCAGGAGCCGGTGACCTTCTGGGAGGAGGTCTTCGACGACCGCGAGGGCCGCCACGTGCGCCGCATCTTCCAGACCTGCATGCTGTTTTCCCGCGACCTTTCGGGGGACGGGCGCGAACTGCTCCTCGCGATCGAGATGGAGCCCGAGGGCGGGGACCTGACTCATGAGATCATGGTCGGCATCCCGCTGAACGTTGGAGAATTCGAGGCTTAAATCATGGTGGTCTTCGATCCTGTCTCGTTCGGGGCCGGCGCCCTGAGCTTCGCCCTCGCGTTCCTCGCGGCCGGCGGCTTCACGCTGATCTTCAAGGCGATCTACCGCTGGATCACGCCGCACGACGAGGGCGCGCTGATCCGCAGCGGCAACATGGCCGCGGCCGTGGCCCTGGGCGGCGCGCTGCTGGGCTATGTCATCCCGCTGGCCTCGGCGCTGGCCCACACCGCCACCCTGCCCGAGTTCGTCGCCTGGGCGATCCTGGCCGGCGTCATTCAGATCGTGACCTTCTGGGTCGTGCGCCGCGTGGCCCTGCCCGACGTCTCGGCCCGCATCGAGCGCGGCGAGATGTCGACGGCGCTCTACCTCCTCTCCATTTCCCTGGCGGTGGGCATCCTGAACGCCGCCTGCATGACGGCCTAGAGCCATGAAGCGCACACGGAAGCTGGTTCTCACCACCCTGATGGCGGCGGGTGGCGTCTCGCTCACCGCCTGCGGCGACAGCGCCGCCGACAACGTCCGGATCGAGAACCCCGGACCCACCACCGACGCCTACGCCTACCAGTCCCTGCAGGAGTGCAAGGACAAGAACGAGGTGCCGGACGAGGCCTGCGACAAGGCCGAGAGGAACGCCAAGGACGACGACCAAAAGTCGGCCCGCTGGAACGACCGGGCCAGCTGCGAGGACGTCTACGGCGAGGGCCAGTGCGTGCCCCGCTCGGCCGCCAACGGCCATGGCTCGTTCTGGGGCCCGCTGATCACCGGCTTCATCGTCGGCCGTATGCTGGACGGCGGCTGGGGCGGCCGGGGCATGTACCGCGACTGGCGCGACGGCGGCTACTACACCGTGGGCGGCGGCCGGGTCTGGACCGACTACTCCACCGGCCGCACCCGCATCGGCCAGAAGAGCTTCGATCCGCCCGACGTGATCCGCGGGCCGGAAAAGGTCATGACCCGCTCGTCCGTCATCAGCCGCGGCGGCTTCGGCGGCCGAATGGCCAGCCGGAGTTACAGCGGGCGGAGCTGGGGCGGGTAAGGCTCTCACAATTGCTCCCCCGTCGGGGGAACTGCCGGCGAATGCCGACTGAGGGGGCTTCATCCCCGGCGTTCGGACGGAAACCCCCTCCGTCGCCCGCGGCGACACCTCCCTGCGGGGGAAGAACTGAGAGGGCGAGCGCCCTAGCCTCCGCCCGGCTTTCCCTGTAAGCCCCGCCCCCTACGCGCCCGAGGGAAAACCGCCAGCAATGCCCGAGCTTTACGACGTCGCCGCCATCGGCAACGCCATCGTCGACGTGATCGCGCCGTGCACCGACGCCTTCCTGGGCGAGAACGGCCTGACCAAGGGCGCCATGATGCTGGTCGACCCCAAGGCCAGCGCCGCGCTCTATTCGAAGATGGCCCAGGCGGTCGAGGCCTCGGGCGGCTCGGCGGCCAACACCATCGCGGGCCTGGCCAGCTTCGGCGGCAAGGGCGCCTTCATGGGCAAGGTGGCCGACGACCAGCTGGGCCGCACCTTCGCCCACGACATGCGCGCCATGGGCGCCCGCTTCACGAACGCGCCGCTGGTCGGCGGGCCGGCCACCGCCGTCTCGATGATCAACGTCACGCCCGACGCCCAGCGCACCATGTGCACCTTCCTGGGCGCCTCGGTGGAATTCACCGACGCCGACGTGGACCAGGAGGTCGTCGAGGCCTCCAAGATCGTCTACCTCGAAGGCTACCTGTTCGACGCCGAGGCCGCCCGCCGCGCCTTCGCTAAGGCCGCCGCCTTCGCCCACGGCGCCGGCCGCAAGATCGCGCTGACCCTGTCCGACAGCTTCGTGGTCGAGCGCCACCGCGGCGGCCTCAGGGGCTTCATCGAGAACCAGGTCGACCTCCTGTTCGCCAACGAGGCCGAGCTCCTGGCGCTCTACGAGACGAGCGACTTCGACGAGGCCTGCGAGCAGCTGCTGCGCCACTGCGACCTGGCCGCCGTCACCCGCAGCGAGAAGGGCTCGGTGGTGCTCTCGAAGGGCGAGACGCTGCACATTCAGGCCGAGCCCGTGGAGAAAGTCGTGGACACCACCGGCGCGGGCGACCAATACGCGGCCGGGTTCCTCTTCGGCCTCTCGCAGGGGCGGTCGCTGCACGACTGCGGCCGGCTGGCCTCGATCGCGGCAGCCGAGGTGATCTCGCACTACGGGCCGCGGCCGCAGGTCTCGCTGAAGGACCTCGCCGCCTCGAAAGGGTTGTAAGCAGGATGAGCCGCAAGGCCGAAGTCGTCCGCAACACCAAGGAGACCCAGATCCGCGTCGCCGTGGACCTGGACGGTGTGGGCAATTCCAAGGTCTCGACCGGGATCGGCTTCTTCGACCACATGCTGGACAGCTTCGCCCGCCACGGCGGCATCGACCTCGAGGTCGAGACCAAGGGCGACCTGCACATCGACATGCACCACACGGTGGAGGACACCGGGATCGTGCTGGGCCTGGCCATCAAGGAGGCGCTGGACGGCTTCAAGGGCATCCGCCGGTTCGGCCACGCCTACATCCCGATGGACGAGACCCTGTCACGCTGCGCCATCGACTTCTCGAACCGGCCCTATCTGATCTGGAAGGTCGAGTTCAAAACGCCCAAGGTCGGCGACATGGACACCGAGCTGTTCAAGGAATTCCACCACGCCTTCGCCATGAACGGCGGCGCCTGCGTGCACCTCGAGACGCTGTACGGCGCCAACAGCCACCACATCGCCGAGAGCGGCTTCAAAGCCCTGGCCCGGGCCGTGCGCCAGGCTGTCGAGCTCGACCCCAAGACCCACGGCCACGCCCCCTCCACCAAGGGCGTGCTCTAGGATCCATCCATGAAGAGCGTCGCCCTGATCGACTACGGGTCGGGCAACCTCCGCTCGGCCGAAAAGGCTCTCGTCCGCGCCGCGGGCGGGACCGCCGACATCGTCGTCACCAACGATCCCGAGACGGTGGCCAAGGCCGACCGCATCGTCCTGCCGGGCGTGGGGGCGTTCGCCGCCTGCATGGCCGCGCTCAGCGAGCGGACCGGCGTGATCGAGGCCATGAACGAAGCGGTGAAGGGGAGGGGCGCGCCTTTCCTCGGCATCTGCGTCGGCATGCAGCTCATCGGAACGCGCGGCCTGGAGTTCGGCGAGACGCCGGGCCTGGGCTGGATCCCGGCCGACGTGAGGCGCATCGAACCCGCTGATCCCGCGCTGAAGGTGCCACACATGGGCTGGAACACGCTGGAAGGCGTCTCCGACCTGCCGATGCTGGCGGGGCCCAAGGCCGGCGAGCCCGTCTATTTCACCCATTCGTTCGCCATGTTCCCGCAAGACTCCGCCGACGTGGCGGCCTATGTGGACCACGGCGGCCGGTTCCCCGCGGCCGTGGCGCGGGACAACGTCGCCGGGGTGCAGTTCCACCCCGAGAAATCGCAAGCCGCCGGCCTGAAGCTTCTGGCCGCCTTCCTGGAGTGGCGCCCTTGATCCTCTACCCAGCCATCGACCTGAAGGACGGCCAGTGCGTCCGGGTCCTGCACGGCGACCTGTCGACCGCCACGGTGTTCAACACCCAGCCCGCCGCCCAGGCGAAGAGCTTCGTCGACGCCGGCTTCCACTGGATCCACGTGGTCGACCTGAACGGCGCGGTGCAGGGCAAGGCGGTGAACGCCACGGCCGTGGAGTCCATCCTGGCCTCGGTCTCGGTGCCCGTGCAGCTGGGCGGCGGCATCCGCACCCTGCGCGACATCGAGCGCTGGATCGAGGCCGGCGTCAGCCGGGTGATCCTGGGCACCGTCGCGGTGAAGGAGCCCAAGATCGTGCTCGACGCCGCCCGCAAGTGGCCCGAGCAGATCGCGGTCAGCGTCGACGTGCGCGCCGGCAAGGTGGCCGTCGACGGCTGGACCGCGGACTCCGACCTGGACGCCATCACGGTGGCGAAGCGCTTCGAGGACGCCGGCGTCGGCGCCCTGATCGTCACCGACATCGACCGCGACGGCACCGTCATGGGCTTCAACGTCGAGGCGTTCGGCGCCATGGCCGACGCCGTCTCGATCCCGGTGATCGCCGCCGGCGGCCTGGCCAGCGTGGACGACATCGCCAAGCTGAAGGCGCGCAAGGGCGTGCCGGTGGCCGGCGCCGTCCTGGGCCGCGCCCTCTACAACGGCGCGATCGACCCTGCCGAGGCCCTGGAGATCGCGGCGTGAGCCTGAAGGTGCGCCTGATCCCGTGCCTGGACGTCAAGGACGGCCGGGTGGTGAAGGGCGTGCAGTTCGTGAACCTGGTGGACGCCGGCGATCCCGTCGAGCAGGCCCAGGCCTATGACGCCGCCGGCGCCGACGAGCTGATGTTCCTGGACATCACCGCCAGCCACGAGAACCGCGGCATCATCCTCGACGTGGTGCGCCGCACGGCCGACGTCTGCTTCATGCCGCTCAGCGTCGGCGGGGGCGTGCGTGGGGTCGAGGACGGGAAGCGCCTGCTGATGGCGGGGGCCGACAAGATCTCGATCATGACCGCGGCCGTGAACGACCGCGACGTGGTCAGCCGCTGCGCCGACGCCTTCGGCAGCCAGGCCGTCGTCGTTTCGGTGGACGCCAAGCGCACGGCGAACGGCTGGGAGGTCTTCACCCACGGCGGCCGCAATCCGACCGGCCTGAACGCCGTGGACTACGCCGTCGAGGTCGTCGCGAAGGGCGCGGGAGAGATCCTGCTCACCTCCATGGACCGCGACGGCGCCAAGACCGGCTACGACCTGGAGCTGGTGCGCGCCGTCAGCCGCGCGGTCTCGGTGCCGGTGATCGCCTCGGGCGGCGCGGGCAACACGCGCCATCTGGTCGAGGGCGTGCAGGCCGGCGCCGACGCCGTGCTGGCCGCCTCCATCTTCCACTTCGGCGAGGTCTCGATCGGCGAGGCCAAGTCCGCCATGGCCGCCGCCGGCATCCCCGTTCGCCTGACCGAGCCCGTTCCCGCCTAGAGGAGCTCAGATGAGCCGCTTCACCGAAGTCGTCGGCCGCCTGGCCGAAACCATCGAGAGCCGCCGGGGCGGCGACACCTCCACCTCCTATACGGCCCAACTGCTGGGCGACCTGGACCGCGCCGCCAAGAAGATGGGCGAGGAGGCGGTCGAGACCGTCATCGCCGCCGCCCAGGGCGACCGCGACGCGCTGACCGCCGAGAGCGCCGACCTCGTCTATCACTGGCTGGTGGTGATCGCCGCCGCCGGCGTCAGCCTGGACGAAGTGGCCGAACGCCTCGAGGCGCGCGAGGGGATGTCGGGGTTGGCCGAGAAAGCCGCGCGGAAGGCGTAGTTCCTCTGGTTCCTCCCCGCAGGGGGAGCAACTGGTTTCCACTCGTCCCTGAACCCCCACCGCTCGTCCCAGGGCTGGTTTCGCCGCCTTCACCGCTCGTCCCAACGGCCCAGCCGCTCGCACCACGCCCACTTCCGCCGTCACCGACGCACGGGATCATCGGCGCATGACCCAGCGCCTGCTCCTCGCCTCCGCCGCCCTCCTGGCCCTCGCCGCCTGCAGCCGCCCGCCCGCCCCCGCGCCCGCCCCGGACGTGGGCTGGCCGTTCTACGGCGGCGACGCCGGCGGCCAGCGCTTCTCGTCGGCGGGGCAGATCACGCCCGCCAACGTGAAGGGCCTGGAGGTCGCTTGGACCTATTCCACCGGCGACCTCGCCACCCACCGCGACGCCCTGGAGCGCGCCGCCTTCGAGACCACGCCGATCCTGGCGGGCGGGCGGCTCTACCTCTGCACGCCATTCAACGTGGCCAGCGCCCACGACCCGGCCACCGGCAAGGCGCTGTGGCGCTTCGACCCGAAGATCGACACCACGCTGCGCTATCCCAACAGCTTCAACTGCCGCGGCGTCGCCTACTGGCGCGACCCCGCCGCGCCGGCGAACGCACCGTGCGCCGAGCGGGTATTCATGGCCACCAACGACCGGCGGCTGTTCGCCCTCGACGCCGCCACCGGCGAGGCCTGCCCCGGCTTCGGGACGGCCGGCGCCGTGAACGCCATGCCCGACGCCCAGCTCGCCCGGCCGGCCGGCGCCCAGATCACCTCGGCCCCGGTCGTGGTCGGCGGCGTGGTGGTGGTCGGCTCGTCCATCGACGACAACCAGCGGGTCCACGAGACCTCGGGCGCCGTCCACGCCTTTGACGCCGTCACCGGAGCCCTGCGCTGGAGCTACGATCCGCTCTCGGGCGCCAATCCGCGGATCAAGGCCGGCGCGGCCAACGTCTGGGCGCCCATGTCGGTGGACGAGGCCCGCGGCCTGGTCTTCCTGCCCACCTCCAGCCCCAGCCCCGACTTCTACGGCGCCGAGCGCCCCGGCGACGCGGGCCATGCCAACTCGGTGGTTGCGCTCAACGCCGCCACCGGCCAGCCCGCCTGGGCCTTCCAGACCACCCACCACGACGTCTGGGACTACGACGTCCCGGCCCAGCCGACGCTGGGCGTCGTGGGCTATGGCGGCCAGGCGCGCCCGGCGGTGATCCAGACCACCAAGCAGGGCCTGATCTTCACCCTCGACCGCCAGACCGGCCAGCCGATCATCCCGGTGGAGGAACGCCCCGTCCCACAGGGCGGCGAGGTGGGCGAGGTGCTGTCGCCGACCCAACCGTTCCCGATCGCGCCGGCGCCGCTGGCCCCCAACCGCATCAAGGCCGACGACGCCTACGGGATCACCCCGTGGGAGCGCGACGCCTGCCGGAAGCTGATCGCCGGGGCCCGCAACGAGGGCATCTACACCCCGCCTTCGACCAAGGGCACGATCCTCTATCCCTTCACCGGCGGCGGCTCGAACTGGGGCGGGATCGCCTATGACGCCCGCCGCGGGATCGCCTTCGTCAACACCTCCTCGGCCCTGCACAAGGTGACCCTGATCCCTAAGGACCGGGTCGCCGGGGAGAAGAAGGCCAATCCCGACGTCGAGATCAGCCCGCAGGATGGCGCGGCCTTCGGCATGCGGCGCGAGATGCTGCGCTCGCCCCTGGGCCTGCCGTGCAACCCCCCGCCCTGGGGCGTGCTGTCGGCGGTGGACATGACCACAGGCAAGATCCTCTGGCGGACCGTCCTCGGCACGACCCGCGACCTCGCGCCGGGCTCGCAATTCTTCACAAAGGGCGTCGGCACGCCCAACTTCGGCGGTCCGATCGTCACAGGCGGCGGTCTGGTCTTCATCGGCGCGGCCATGGACAACTACCTGCGCGCCTTCGACGCCGCCTCGGGCAAGGAGCTCTGGAAGGGCCGCCTGCCGGCCGGCGGCCAGGCCACGCCCATGACCTATGTCTGGAAGGGCCGCCAGTACGTCGTCATCGCCGCCGGCGGCCACGCCAAGGCCGACACCAAGCGCGGCGACCAGGTCGTGGCGTTCGCGTTGGGGGAGTGAAGCTCCGCCCCTTCTACTCCCTCGGCTTTCGCTTCAGCGCGACGTAGAGCGCCCCGGCTCCGCCATGGTGGCGGGCGGCTTCGGAGATCCCGGCCACCACATGGGCCAGATGGGCCTCGCCCAGCCAATCCGGCACGCGCTTCTTCAGGATCCCGTCGCCTTGCACGCCCTTGCCGGTGATCACCAGCACGGCGCGCCAGCCGTCGTCGAAGGCGCGGAACAGGAAGGCTTCCAGCGCCGCCTTCGCCCGGTCCTGGGTCAGGCCGTGCAGGTCGATGCGGGCGCCGATCTCCTCGCGCTCGCGCACGATGCGGTGGCGGCGGTTTGGCTCGATGCCCTCCAGGGCGTCGCGCAGGCGCTTCCTGGCCTCTTCGGCGCGCTTGGGTTCGATGCGCGCGGGCGCGTCGAGGGTCTGGGGCATCGGCTTCTTCGGCGCGCTGCGGCCGGGCAGGGGGTGGACGGTGGCGGCCACCATCGACCAGATCTTCTGCTCATCCGGCTTCAGCGGGCGCTTCATGGCCTGGGAACCAGCCGGTAGAGCCGCAGGGTGTGGCGCACGCGGCCGGCCTCGGCGCCCGCCGCGGAGCCTTCGCCCAGGTAGAGGTCGGCCCGCACCTCGCCCTTGATCGCCCCGCCCGTGTCGAGCGCCGTCGCCAGCCGCCGATAGGCCGGGAAGGCCCCCGCCAACAGCGGCGCCTCGGCGTCGACCCAGAGCAGCTCGCCCATCGCATGGAAGCCCGGGTCCACCGCCACGGCGCGGCCGGCGGGCAGGGGGATGTTGGCCGCGCCCACCGGCGGCTTGCCGTCGTCGGCCGCCAGGCGGAAGAAGGCGTAGCGCGGGTTCAGCCGCATGATCTCGTCAGCCTCGGGCCCGCGATGGGCCGCCAGCCAGGCGCGGATGGCGTCGCCGCCGGTATTGTCGCGCGCCAGCAGGCCCCGGTCGCGCATCGGGTTGGCGATACCGGCGAAGGGGCGGCCGTTGTTGGCGGCGTAGAGCGCCTTCTGCCGTTGCCCGTCCTCGAACACCAGCGTGCCCGACCCCTGCACCTGCAGGAAGAACAGCTCCTCGGGCCGCATCCAGGCCAGGGGCTTGTCGACGGGCGTAGCCTCGATGGCTGCGCGGTCAGGGTAGGGCTCGGTCGTACCGTCGGGCAGGGTCCGCATCACAGCCCCGTCGCCGCCCAGCACGAGGTCGACCGGCTTCGGCCGCACCGGCAGGCTGAACTCGGCGTCAGGCGCGCGTCTCGCCTCGTAGACCGGCGCGAAATAAGCGGTCAGCACGCCCTCGGCGCCGCCCAGCCGCTCGGCCTGGAAAAACGCCTCAAAGAAGGCCTTGCCCACGCCTGGCCCGGTCTCGCGCACCGCCTTGGCCCGGCGGCACAGCTCCGCCATGCCGGGCTCCTTCGCCGCCTGGCAGGTGGCGCGCCACGCGGCGAAGGCGGCGTCATGGTCCTCGGCCGCCCAGCCGGGAAGTTCGCGAACCTCGACGACGCGTGGCGGCTCAGGAGCCGGCGAAGGCCGGGGCGCGGGAGAGGGAGCCGGTTGCGGCAGCGGCGGATAGCCCGGCGGCACCGGCCCGTGCTCGTAGGGCGTGGCGCAGGCCGCCACGCTCAGCGCGGCGAGCACGGCCGCGATCACACCCCCTCGCACGCGCGCTCTAAGCCTCTGCGGCGTCGACGTGGACCAGGGTCCAGTTGGGGTCGCGGTTCTTCAGCCGGCGCTCGAACGTCCAGAGCTCGGCGGTGCGGCGGTCGTCCACGCCCTCCCCCTCGGGACCCTTGGTGCGGCTGCGGAATTCGGCCAGGAAGCGCACGGTGATCTGGGCCAGGTCGCCCTGGCTCACCTCGGCCTTCTCCAGGTCGGCGCGGGGCGCATGGAAGAACTCCACCGTCTCGGTGCGCCCCTCCTTCTCACGCGCGTCGATGGCGCCCTCGAAGCTGGAGAGCACCGACGGCGCCAGCAGGTTCTTGAGCGTCGCGCGGTCGCCCTCGGCGAACGCCTTCACGATCATCTCGTAGGCGCCCTTCGCCCCGTCCAGGAAACGGTTCATGTCGAAGGCTGGGTCCTTGGCCTTCACGGCGGCCAGGCCCGTCAGCTCCACGCCCTCGTCCAGGGTGTCGAGCACCGGCGGGCGGGCGCCCAGCGCCGGCGCGCCTACCTGGGCGGCGGGCTGGTCCTCCGGCTGGCGTCCCACGCGCCGGCCCAGCACCGAATAGAGCTGGTACAGCACGACAACGGCCAGGCCGGCGAAGATGATCAGTTCGAGGACTTGCAACTCAGGGCTTTCAGGACTGCGAAGGCGGTTTCGACCTTATACGCTCAATACCTCAATATAGTCCGCAGGAACGCGGCCGTCAGGGGCGGCGTTGCATGTCGGGGGGCGCCATGATAGCCGCTCGGCCCGAACAGGCGTGATCCTCGCGCCTCCACCGAAGAGAATTCCAGTCCGATCATGAGCGAAGTCGACGTTGGCGCGGGCGCGCCTCCGGCCCAGGGCGGCGAGCCCGGCATCCGCATCCTGGCCCAGTTCATCCGCGACCTGTCGATGGAGAACCCGCGCGCGCCGGACGCCCTGCGCCCCAGCGCCGACCAGCCGCAGATCGACCTGAACGTCGAGATGAACGCCCGCGGCCGCGAGGACGGGCTGTTCGAAGTGGACCTCAAGCTGTCGGCGCGCGCCGCGCGACCGGACGGCCCGCTGTTCCACGTCGAGCTGCTGTACGGCGGCGTCTTCCAGATCGGCGGCGTCCCGGCCGAGGAGATGGAGCCTGTGCTGCTGATCGAGTGCCCGCGCTACCTGTTCCCGTTCGCCCGACGGATCATCGCCGAGGTGACGTCGGAAGGCGGCTTCCCGCCCTTCCTGCTCGACCCCATCGACTTCGCCGGCGTCTACGCCGCCCGCAAGGCGCAAGGCGAACAGGTCGGCCACGCCTGATCCCTTTCCCTCCCCCTCGTGGGGAGGGAAGATCACTTCACCGACCCGATATACCGATCCCGCAGCGCGCGGTTCCGCGCCGTCAGCGGCTGCTCGGCGCCGCGGATCATCACCATCCGGGCCACGGTCGTGGTCTCCAGCGGGTCGCCGCTCCACAGCACCAGGTCGGCGTCCTTGCCCGGCTCAATCGAGCCGAAGCGGTCGTCGACACCGAAGATCTTCGCCGGATTCAGCGTGATCGCCGCCAGCGCCTCATGCGGCGACAGTCCGAACCGCGCCGTGCGGCCGGCCAGGAACCGCGGCGTGCGGATCAGGAACACGATCCGCGCCACGCTGGGTTTGAAGGCCACCAGCACGCCGGCATCATGCAGGATCGCGGCGTTCTCGTAGGTCGCGTTCAGATTCTCCCACTGAAAGGCCTGGTTCTCCTCGGCGTCGATCACCACCGGGACCTTGGCCGCCGCGATCTCCTTCGCCACCATCCAGGCCTCGGACCCGCCGGAGATGATGACCTTCACCTTCTCCTCGCGCGCCAGCTCCAACACGTTGTGGATGTCGGACGCGCGGTTCACCTCGACCAGCAGCGGCTCGCGGCCTTGGACCACCGGGACCAGCGCCGCCAGGTCAGCCCGTGACAGCGACAGCTCCTCCAGCCGGGCCGGGTCAACCGACGTCGGGTTGCGCGCATAGGCCCGCGCGTCGGCGAAGGCCTGCTTCAGCAGCACCGTCAGCGCGCCCCGCGACCCACCGGCCGCCGACGCGCCCATCTCGCCCGCGTCCAGATAGAGCGCGACGCGCGGCTTCACCGTCAGGTCTCCGCCCTGCGTCCCGAGGTCGCCCAGGTGGATCACCGCCGCCTGGCCACCGAAGAACCGCGCCGGGGCGTTCGGACCCCGCATCTGCGGGTTCGGCGTCACCACCGCCCGCGTCGTCCCCTCGATCCGCGCCTCCGGAATCTGCGGCGAGTTCGGATTGACGTCCTCGTTCACGTCGAAGGCCGCCGTCAGCAGGCTGTTGGACGAGCCGCGGCCGCCATAGCCGCTGCCGATCGTGTCGTTCAGGCCCATGGGCGAGACGGTCGCCGTGATCCCGGGTGTCAGGATCTGGCCCCGGGCGTCGATGACACGGGCGTCCTTCGGGATCGCGACCTTGGCGCCCACGGCGACGATCTTGGCGTCGCGCACCAGCACCGCGCCTGTCGGCAGGTCGCCGGCCGCGCCCATGGTCAGGACGCGGGCGTTGACGATGGCCACCGTCTCGGCCGCCGCCGGGGTCGCCGCCAGCAGGGCGGCCGAAAGGAAGAGGGCGCGGATCATTGGCTCACCCCCAGGCCGCGCGGCGCCGGGCGGGCGGGCGATATGGGCCGCTTGGTATTGCCGAGCTCGAAGTCGGATTGCGGCTGCTTCGCCGGATGCGCCCGGTCGTAGCGCAGCACCCCGTCGATGAAGACCAGGTCGGGCAGGGCATAGACGCTCAGAGGATCGGCGTCCCACAGCACCACGTCGGCCGCCTTGCCCACCTCCAGCGAGCCGGTCTTTTCGGCGACGCCGATGACCTTGGCCGGGTTGATCGTGAACCAGGCGACCGCCTGTTCGGGCGTCGTGCCCAGCCCGGCCTCGCGGCCGGCCGTCATGGCGCGGGCCGCCTCCTGGTTCAGGTGCTGCATCAGCATGACGTTGTCGGAGTGCATCGTCACCAGGCCGCCCGCCTTCTGCACGAAGGCCGCGTTCTCCATGATGGAGTCGTAGGCTTCCATCTTGTAGCCCGACCAGTCGCCGGCCCAGGTCACCACCGCGATCTGTTCCTTGGCCAGCAGCGGCGCGATCTTGAACGCCTCCAGAGCGTGGTGGAACGCGGCGATCCTGAAGCCGAACTCGTGGCTGAGATCGATCATCTGGATCATCTCGTCGGCGCGGTAGCAGTGGATGTGCACCTTGATGTCGCCATTCAGCGCCCCGGCCACCGTCTCCAGCATCAGGTCGCGCCGCGGCGGGTCGCCCGTTCCGCGCTTCTTCCAGTCGGCCCAGCTCTGGGCATAGGCCTGGGCGGCGATGAAGGTGTTGCGGTAGCCCATCATCCCGCCGGCCCGCGTCCCGGCCTTGCCTGGCCCGCCGCCCGTGGGGTTCTCGCCGCAGGCCATCTTCAGGCCGTAGGGTGCGCCAGGGAACTTCATCCCCTGGGGCGCGACCGCCGGTACGTTCTTCAGGGTCACCGTGCGGCCGTTGAACAGATTGGCCGAGCCCGGGAGAATCTGGATCGTGGTGACGCCCGCCTCGCGGGCGCGCTCGAACATCGGGTCCTGTGTCCAGACGGAGTGCTCGATCCAGATGCCGCCGGGGTTCGGGCCGTTCTCGTTGCTGTTGTCACCGTTGGCCGGGCCGGGGCTGGAGCCCGCGCCGATGTGGGCGTGCGGGTCGATGATGCCCGGCGTGATCCACCGGCCGGTCGCGTCGATCACCGTGGCGTCGGCGGGGCGGGGGATATCCTGGCCCACCGCGGCGACCTTGCCGTCGCGGATCAACAGCGCGCCGCCGTCGATGCGCGGGCCGGCCGCGGTGTAGATCGTCGCGTTCACGAACAGCACCGCCCCGCTGGGCGCCGGCTTGTAAGTCGAGGGGAACGGGTCGGGCCGCGCGGTCGGATCGAGACCGGCGCGTACGGGCTTCGGCGCGGGCGGCGGCGCGGCGGCGGCCGGCCTGGTCTCGGCCTTGGTGGTCGCACAGCCGGCCAACGGTAGGGCGGCCAGCATGGCGCCCGTCAGCAATCGCACGAGCAGTCCAGGTCGAAGGCTTCGTTTCGGCCAGTCTTGCATGCGAACACCCCGGACGCGTCTATCCGAGCATCAATCTAATGCAGCTTCGGCGCAATATTTATTCGAACTATGTTCTGTTGGCCTTCTCATGGCATCATCCATTCGTTGGGAACTCCTATCGCGCATAGTTGAGGCGGCACATGGCTTGGGATCGGCGCAGCGTTCTGGTGGGATCGGCGGCGGCCCTGGCGGCGAGCGTATCGCCGGCGATGGCCCAGACCGCGATCCCCACCGCCGTGCGCGAAGGCCGGATCACCGTCCGCGGCCGCACGCTGGGCTACCGTGCCGAGACCGGCGAGCGGGTGATGACCAACCCCGCCGGCCAGCCCCGCGCGACGATCTTCTCGGTCGCCTACCTGGAGAAGGGCGCCAATCCGAAGACCCGGCCCGTCAGCTTCGTCTGGAACGGCGGTCCCGGCGGCGCCAGCTGGCACCTGCGCGAGCACCTCTCGCCCAAGATGACGGTCGCCGCCCGAATGCGCGGCCACTACGCCTTCGTCGCCAATCCCGACAGCCCGATCGACGTCACCGACCTGGTCTTCATCGACGCGCCGGGCACGGGCTACAGCCGCTTCTTCGCCGAGGACGCCAAGCCCGAGTACTGGGGCATCGAGGAGGACGGCCACGCCTTTGCCGACTTCATCGCCGGCTGGCTGGCCGACCACGGCCGGCTGGGGTCGCCGGTCTTCCTGATCGGCGAGAGCTATGGCGGCACGCGCGCCGGCCAGATCGCCAAGTTCCTGGCCGCCCGCCCGAAGCCCGTGGGCCTGGCCGGCGTCGCCCTGATCTCGCCCACCCTGGGCAGCGGCGGGCCGCCCACGCCGCCCCAGCCGATCCTGGCCCTCCCCAGCCTCGCCGCCGTGGCGCACTACCACAAGCGCGGCGCTTACGCGGCCCTGCCGCTGGACAAGGTGGTGGCCGACGCGGAGGCCTTCGCCGCTGGCCCCTATGCCCGCATGCTGGCCCAGGGCCAGGTCACCGAAGCCAACGCTGAGCTGGTCGCGAACTTCGTCGGCCTGCCGCGCCAGGTGGTCCTTGACGCCAGGCTCACGCCCTCGCTGCAGCAGTTCCGCACGAGCCTGATCCCCGGCGAGCGCCTGGACGGCGGCGACGGCCGCGAGCACCGGATCCCGCCGCCGCCCGCCCAGGACACCGTCGTCACCGCCAACGACGCCTACGACCTGCACGCCTCCATCGTCGGCCTGCTCACCGACGAGCTGGGCTACACGCCTGCCGGCCCCTACGTGCGCGACCCGGTCGAGGCGAACCGCCGCTGGAACCAGAAGCTGACCGGCCCGGCCTATACGCCCGAGATCCTGCGGACACTGCCGTCGAAGCCGAAGGTGTTCCTGGTGGCCGGCTGGTACGACCTGATCGTGCCGTACCTCACGCCGGTCACCACGCTGTCGGCCGCGGGCCTCGGCGACCGCCTCGAGTTTCACGTCTATCCTACCGGCCACGGCGTCTACGAAGACCTCAAGAGCCGCCCCACCGCCACCGATGACCTGCGCGCGTTCTACCGGCGTGCGGCGGGGGCATGAGGGGCAACCGTTGCTTCCCCGTTGGGGAGCTGTCAGCGAATGCCGGCTGAGGGGTGCTCAACCGCGGTGGAGGAAACCCCATCCGGCGTTCGCGCCACCTCCCCCCGCGAGGGGGAGCTAGGAACGACTACAGCCCGAACTTCCCCCAGAGCTCCTCGCCCTTCACCTTGTCGCGGATGAAGGCGGCGTGGAGCTCGCGCTCGGCATCGGTGGAACGGAACTCCAGCGGCCGCGGCCGGGCGCCGTATTCGTTGCGGCTGGCCACCGCCACGGCGTTGACCATGGCCGCGCTGGACAGCTCCAGCCGCCGCTCGCGGCCGCCCGACAGTTCCAGGTAGACCGCGGCCAGCAGCTTGGCGTCGATCAACGCGCCGTGCTTCTCGCGCTCGCTCAGCGAGATCTTGAAGCGCTTGCAGAGCGCGTCCAGCGAGTTGTGCATGCCCGGGAAGCGCTGCTTTGCGAGCGCCAGTGTGTCGACCCACCGATGATCTGGGATCGCCTCGCGCCGGATGTTGGCCAGCTCCCAGTTCACGAAGCCGCGGTCGAAGGCCGCGTTGTGGGCCACGATGGGCGCGTCGCCGATGAACTCGATGAACGCGTCCACCACATCGGGATGGTCGAACTTCGGCTTGCCGCGCAGGAAGGCCGCCGACAGCCCGTGCACCTTCTCGGCCTCGGCCGGCATGTCGCGGCAAGGGTCGATATAGACGTGGAAGCTGCGCCCGGTGGGCACGAAGCCCTCGATCTCCAGCGCCGCCAATTCCACCAGCCGGTCACCGGTCTTGGGGTCGAAGCCGGTGGTCTCGGTGTCGAGGACGATCTCGCGGGCCATGACCTATCCTTGGCCCCGTTCGCGGCGGAATTTCAACCGCGGCGGCGCCCCTGCGGCGCCGGGGCGCGCCTCACATCCACACCTATCTCTCGTCACAGCCGGGTCGAGCGTGGCCGTGACGAGCAAGGAAGGACGGCTTCACGCGCCCTTCCGCAGCTCAGTCACGATCGCGGCCACCTGCTCTCGCGCCGCCTCCAGCCCGCGCCCGGTGTCGACCACATAGTGCGCCCGGGCCCGCTTCTCGGCGTCGGCCATCTGCTGGGCGAGGATGGCGTCCAGGCGCTCGGGCGTCATGCCCGGGCGGGCCAGCACGCGCTCGCGCTGCATCTGGGGCGGCGCCGAGACCACCACCACCGCGTCCACGTTCGCGTGCCCGCCGGTCTCGAACAGCAGCGGCACGTCGAAGACCACCCAGTCGCAACCGTCGGCCTCGGCCTGTTTCAGGAACCCCACCCGGTCCAGGCCCACCAGCGGGTGGACGATGGCGTTCAGGCGCTTCAGCTCGTCGGGCTGGCCCAGCACGCGCTTGCGCAGTTCCTCGCGGTCGACCCGGCCGTCCTTGATCACGCCAGGGAAGGCCTCGCCCACCGGCCCGACCGCCGCGCCACCCTCGTCGTAGAGGTCGTGCACCGCCGCGTCGGCATCGTAGACCGGGATCCCCGCCTCGCGGAACATGGCGGCCGTGGTCGACTTGCCCATGCCGATGGAGCCGGTCAGGCCGATGATCTTCATGCGTTCAGCACCTTCAGCGCCAGGCCGCGCGCGTCCACGTCCGCCGGCGGCGCGACGCCGTAGAAGGCCTCGAACGATGGGATCGCCTGGCGGACCAGCATCTCCAGCCCATCCACCGTCCGTCGCCCCAGGGCCTTGGCCTGTTGCAGGAAGGCGGTCTCCAGCGGCTTGTAGAACATGTCCATCACCACGGCGTTGGGCGGCGTCGCCTCGATTGGGACATCCAGCCCCTGGCCGGGCGTCATCCCCGCGGCCGTGGCGTTGATCACCGCGGTCACGCCGGCGAACTGCGCGCCGGCGGCGGCCAGGGCGGCCGGCGTCACCTTGGCGCCCAGGTCGATGGCCAGGTCCCGAGCCTTCGCCAGCGTCCGGTTCAGCACCCGCACCTCGGGCGCCCCGGCCAGCAGCAAAGCCGCCACGGCGCCCCGCGCCGCGCCGCCGGCGCCCAGCACGGCAACCGGCCCGGCCGCGGGATCGAAGCCGGGCGCCTGGGCCTCGAAGGCGCCCAGCAGGCCCAGGCCGTCGGTGTTGTCGGCGCGGATCTTCCCGTCGGTGTCGAAGACCAGCAGGTTCGCCGCGCCCGCCAGCCGCGCCCGCGCGCTGGCCTCGTCGGCCGCGGCCAGCGCCGCTTCCTTGAAGGGCACGGTCACATTCACGCCGCGAATGGCATGACCACCCCGCTGTCCCTCCACGAATGAACCGAAGCCCTCGGCCGTGGGGGCCAAGGCGACGTAGACGCCGTCGATCCCTGCGGCCGCCAGCCACGCGTTGTGCAGCACCGGAGACAGGGAATGGCTGATCGGCTGCCCCACCACGCCGGCCACGATCGTCTTCGCCGTGATCATGCCTTGAGCTCGTCGTGCCGGCGCAGCAGATCCATCAGGCCCATCAGCGGCAAGCCCAGGATGGCGAAGTAGTCGCCCTCGATCCTCGAGAACAGCTGCGCGCCCGGCCCCTCCAGCCGGTAGCAGCCGACCGAGCCCAGGGCGTAGGGGCCCTCGGTCGCCAGGTAGTCTTCCAAGAAGGCGTCGGAGAAATCGCGCATGGTCAGGCTGGCCGTCACCACCTCGCGCCAGATCGGCGCGCCCTCCTTGGCCACCACCACCGCCGAGTGCAGCTTGTGGGTCCGCCCGCGCAGCAGCTTCAGCCGCTCACGCGCTGCGTCGATGTCGGACGCCTTGTCGTGGAGCGTGCCGTCGAGGTCCAGGGTCTGGTCCGAGCCGATCACGAAGCCCGGCTTCGCGCGCGACACGCGGAGAGCCTTCAGCTCGGCCAGGGCGTCGGCGATGTCGCGCGGCCCATGGCCGTCGGCCAGCAGCGAGGCCTTCACCGAATCCTCGTCGACGCCGGCGACGGTGGCCTCATAGGGCACACCCGCGCCGTCCAACACTGCGCGACGCGCGGCGCTCTTCGAGGCCAGGATAATGGTCACCCCAGCACCTCGACCTGGCCGTGGCCCTTGTGCAGCAGGTTCATCACCGCCGCGGCCGTCTCCTCCACCGAGCGGCGGGTGACGTCGATGGTCGGGAAGCCGTGGCGCTCATAGAGCCGGCGCGCCGCGATGATCTCTTCGCGCACGGCGTCGGTGTCGATGTAGCTCGACTCCCGGTTCTCGTTCAGGCTGAGCAGGCGGTTGCGGCGGATTTGGATCAGCCGGTCAGGCGAGATCACCAGACCGACGATCAGCGTGTCCTGCAGTTGGAACAGCTTTTCCGGCAACGGCCGGCCCGGCACCAGCGGCACGTTCGCCGCCCGCACCCCGCGGTGGGCCAGGTAGATGCAGGTGGGCGTCTTCGAGGTCCGCGACACACCCAGCAGCACCACGTCGGCCTGGTCCAGGTCCTGGCCGCCCTGGCCGTCGTCGTGGCCGATGGCGTAGTTCAGCGCGTCCATGCGGTTGAAGTAGTCGTTGTCCAGTCGCAGGTGCGCGCCTACGCGGCTGGTGGTCGCCGCGCCCAGGTAGCGCTGCATGGCGCTGACCAGCGGGTCCAGCGCCGGCAGGCACGGCATATCCAGCTTGCGGCACCCTTCCTCCAGCGCTTCGCGCAACTTGTCGTCGACGATGGTGTGCAGGACGATGCCAGGCGCCTCCTCGATGTCGCCCAGCGCCCGGTCCAGCTGCCGCTGGGACCGCACCAGCGCGTAGATGTGCTCGATGGGCAGCACGTTCTCGAAGCGGGCGCACACGGCGCGCGCCATGGCGTTCAACGTCTCGCCGGTGGAGTCCGAGACCAGGTGGACGTGGAAGTAGGTCGCGAGGCGGGGCAGCGGAGAGTTCGGCAAGGCGGCTCCGGAAAAATGCCTGGGGATCGATCCTGTGGATTCTCTCTTAGCGAAGCTGGACGCCGATGGGGATAGGCAGGCGCCGATTGAGCTCCGCCGCCGGGCCTGGGGGAACGCGGGGACGGAACAGGGCGTTAACCATCTCTTAACCCCCAGGCCGATCCGGCCGGGCGCCGTTTGCTGTCCGGCTGTCGACTCCGGTTGAATTTCGCATCGGCGCCCGCCGTTCTCCCCGCAAATCTTACTGAATCCTTAATTAACGCCAGGGGGTCTGGCAGCTTTCCCCGGAACTCACAGGCCTGTGGGAGGACGGCCGGACCCTTGGGACGAGTTGTGGGCGACCGGTCGATTGTCAAAGGATCGTCAAGGTTTTCCACGCCGCCGACAGGCCCAATCTCTCCTTCCATCGCCTTCTCGAAGAGTCTTTCTTTTAGAAGAGAGGAAGAGCCCGGCGGCCCGATGCGTGGGCGCCCTTGAGCCTTGCGGTCTGGCAGGCTTTAAGTCAGCCGCATGACGACCGAGACGCCCCGCCTCCTGCGCGTGCTTGCCGGAGAGACCCTGGACCGCCCGCCGGTGTGGTTCATGCGCCAGGCCGGCCGCTCGCTGCCCGAATATCTGGAGCTGCGGACCCGGGCGAAGGACTTCATTTCCTTCTGCTTTGATCCCGAGATGGCGGCCGAGGCCACGATGCAGCCGATGCGTCGCTTCCCGATGGACGCAGCCATCGTGTTCGCCGACATCCTGCTGGTCCCACTGGCGCTCGGCCAGGACGTCTGGTTCGAGGCGGGCGAGGGGCCCCGGCTGGGCGAGCTGCCGCCGATCGGGGCGCTGCAGGACGCCATCGACGGTTCGACGGCGAAGCTCTCCAACATCGGCGAGACGCTCTCACGCGTCCGTGCCGAGCTGGAGCCCGAACGGGCGCTGATCGGGTTCGCCGGCGCGCCCTGGACGGTGGCCACCTATATGCTGGAGGGGCGAGGCTCCCAGCGCGAGGCGGCCCGCACCTACGCCTATCGCCATCCCGAGGAGCTCGACGCCTTGCTCGACGTGCTGGTCGAGTCGACCGCGCGTTACCTGATCATGCAGGCGAAGTCAGGAGCTCAGGCGCTGAAGCTGTTCGAGAGCTGGGCCGACAACTTGGCCGAGGACGTCTTCGAGCGAATCGTCATCGGCCCCCACAGGCGGATCGTCGAGAAGGTCCGCGCCGCCGGCGTCGACACGCCCTTCATCGGCTTCCCCCGCAGCGCCGGCGCGCTGGTGGAGCGCTACGCCGCCGAGGTTCCGGTCCAGGCGGTCGGCCTCGACACCCAGGCCAGCGCCGCGATGGGCCGCCGGATCCAGGGGCAGGGCAAGGCGATCCAGGGCGCCCTCGATAACCTGCTGCTGCTGGCCGGCGGACCTGGTCTGGACGCCCGCGTCGAGGCCCTGCTCGAGCAGTGGGGACAGGGGCCCTACATCTTCAACCTGGGCCACGGCGTCATGCCCGCCACCCCCATCGACCATATCGCCCGCGTCGTCGAACGCGTCACCGGCAAGCCCGCCCGCGCGATGGCCGCGGAATGAGGGGGGATCTTCAGTTCCTCCCCTGCGAAGCGGGTGGAGGGGACCCGAACGGTGGAGGGGGCGCTGACGCCGCAGAGCGGTTGGGATGTCGGCGCACGGCCCCAACGCCCCCTGCAGCACTTCGTGGTCTCCCTCACCCGTTCGCTGCCGCTCCACGGGGGAGGAACTAGATGTCCAAACTTGCCGTCGTTCTCTTCAATCTGGGCGGGCCCGACAGCCTGAAGGCTGTGAAGCCTTTCCTGTTCAACCTCTTCCGCGACCCGGCCATCATCCAGCTGCCGGCGCTCCTGCGCTTGCCGCTGGCCACGCTGATCTCCACGACGCGCAACAAGACCGCTCAGGCCAACTATGCCCGCATGGGCGGCCGCTCGCCGCTGCTGCCCGAGACCGAGGCCCAGGCGAAGGCGCTGGAGGCCGATCTCAAGGCCCAGGGCCACGACGCCCGCGTCTTCATCGCCATGCGCTACTGGAAGCCGTTCGCGCACGAGACGGCGAAGCAGGTGGCGGCCTTCGCGCCCGACGAGATCGTGCTCCTGCCGCTTTATCCCCAGTACTCGACCACCACTTCGGGCTCGTCGATCAAGGACTGGGCCCGCGCCTACACGGGGCCGGGGCGGACGCGCGTGGTTTGCTGCTATCCCACCGCCGCGGGCTTGGCCGAGGCGCACGCGGCCGAGATCCGCAAGGTCTGGGAGGCGGCCGGGTCGCCCGCGAACATCCGCCTGCTCTTCTCCGCCCACGGCCTGCCGCGGCGGATCGTCGACGAGGGCGATCCCTACCAGGCCCAGATCGAGGCCACAGCGGGCGCCATCGCCTACCACCTGCCCGAACTGTTCGACCGCCGCGTCTGCTACCAGAGCCGGGTCGGCCGGCTGGAATGGCTCGGCCCCTCGACCGAGGATGCGATCCGCGAGGCGGCGGCCGACGGCAAGGGGGTGCTGATCTCGCCGATCGCCTTCGTCTCCGAGCACGTTGAGACGCTGGTCGAGCTGGACCACGAATACGCCGAGCTCGCCAGAGTGCTGAACCTGCCCCACTACCTGCGGGCGCGGACACCGGGCGTTGGCGCGCCGTTCATCGCCGACCTCGCCGCGGCCGTTGTCGGAGCCTTGCCGCGCCAGGGCGTCGCCCCGCACGGTCACTGGAAGTGCTCTGTCGCGCTTGGCAAGTGCGCCTGCCTCAAAGAGAAAGCGGCATGAACTGGTTCGACCTGCTTCGTGGCCTGCACATCGTCGCGGTCATCGCCTGGATGGCGGGGATGATGTACCTGCCCCGCCTCTACGCCTACCACACCGAGACGGCGCCCCCGGGCACGGAGTTCGACGCCCACTTCCTGGTGTGGGAGCGTAAGCTCCTGAAGATCATCATCAATCCGTCGATGGGCCTGGTCTGGATCCTCGGCGTCAGCCTGATCCTCTGGCACGTCTACGGCGCGAAGGAGGGGTGGCCCTTTCTCCTGCAGCCCTGGATGATCGTGAAGCTGGCCGCCGTGATCTTCATCTCCGGTTGGCACGGCTTCCTGTCGAAGTCCTACAGGCGGTTCCAGGCGGGCGAACGGCCCAAGAGCGCCAAGTTCTGGCGCGCCACCAACGAGCTGCCCTTCCTGGCCGCCATCGTCGCCGTCCTCGCTGTGACCCTTCAATTCGGGCAGCGGTGACCTATCTTTCAGTTGCTCCCCCGCCGGGGGAGCTGTCGGCATAGGCCGACTGAGGGGGTCCTCAACGGGCGAGGGCGATCCCCCTGCGGCCCTTCGGGCCACCTCCCCCAGCGGGGGAGGAATACTTGACCCCAAGCCCGGGACATGGTTCCCCTCAACCTACGCGTCGGTCTCCGGCGCGCCCCGCCTTATCTCCGGCCGCGCGCGGAAAGCGCCGACGACCGGCTCCCAGACGACGTACAAATCGACGCCCCGGCGTCCACAGACTAACCCGCCCGCGCCCGGATTCCGTCCGGCGACGCGGCGAATTCCGAAGTGAAATCAATGTCAGAAGAAAACAACGACCTCCCCGAAACCGAAGCCGAGACCCTGGCCGACACGCTGGAGCCCCAGCTCGCCGAGGCCGAAGCCGAGGCGACGGACGCCGAAGCGGAAGCCGGCGAGGACGAACCCGACGAGCCGAGCCAGGCCTCCAAGGCCATCGCGGCCATGGGGCTCACCCGCATGAGCCTGCAGGAGCTGAAGGACAAGTCGCCGGCCGACCTGCTCACCTTCGCCGAGCAGCTTGAGATCGAAGCCGCGAACTCCATGCGCAAGCAGGACATGATGTTCGCGATCTTGAAGGTGCTGGCCGACGAGGGCGTCGCCATCTCCGGCTCGGGCACCCTGGAAGTGGTGCAGGACGGCTTCGGCTTCCTGCGCTCCCCCGAAGCCAACTACCTGCCGGGCCCCGACGACATCTACGTCAGCCCGTCGCAGATCCGGAAGTTCGGCCTGCGCACCGGCGACACCGTCGACGGCGAGGTCCGCGCCCCGCGTGAGGGCGAGCGCTACTTCGCGCTGGTGAAGGTCGACCAGACCAACTTCGAGAGCCCCGAGAATGTCCGGCACAAGGTGCTGTTCGACAACCTCACCCCGCTCTACCCCGACCAGCGCCTGAAGATGGAGATCGACGATCCCACCCTGAAGGACCGCTCGGGCCGGGTGATCGACATCGTGGCGCCGCTGGGCAAGGGCCAGCGCTGCCTGATCACCGCCCCGCCGCGGGTCGGCAAGACGGTGATGCTGCAGAACATCGCCAAGTCGATCGAGACCAACCACCCCGAGTGCTACCTCATCGTCCTGCTGATCGACGAGCGCCCGGAAGAAGTGACGGACATGCAGCGCACGGTGAAGGGCGAGGTCATCTCCTCGACCTTCGACGAGCCGGCCACCCGCCACGTCCAGGTCGCCGAGATGGTGATCGAGAAGGCCAAGCGCCTGGTCGAGCACAAGCGCGACGTCGTCATCCTGCTGGACTCGGTGACCCGCCTCGGCCGCGCCTACAACACCGTGGTCCCGTCGTCGGGCAAGGTACTGACCGGCGGTGTCGACGCCAACGCCCTGCAGCGCCCGAAGCGCTTCTTCGGCGCCGCGCGGAACATCGAGGAGGGCGGCTCGCTGACGATCATCGCCACAGCCCTGATCGACACCGGCTCGCGGATGGATGAAGTCATCTTCGAAGAGTTCAAGGGCACCGGTAACTCGGAAATCGTCCTGGACCGCAAGGTCGCGGACAAGCGCATCTATCCGGCCATCGACGTGCTGAAGTCGGGCACCCGGAAGGAAGAGCTGATCACCGACAAGTCCAACCTGCAGAAGACCTACATCCTGCGCCGCATCCTGAACCCGATGGGCGCCCAGGACGCGATCGAGTTCCTGCTCGACAAGCTGCGGCAGTCGAAGAACAACGACGACTTCTTCCAGTCGATGAACACCTGACGCCTGGCCGGCGCCCGACCCGTCGTCCCGGCTCGTCGCTTTGGCGCGGTTGGGACGACAACGGGCTTCGTATGGCGCCTGCGACCTTCACGTCGATCGCTCGCTTTTTGCTGGCAAGTCGGCGCGGCATGCCCCACATGAGGGTCATGCAAACTTATCGCGCCTACCTCACCGGCCCTGCCGGCACGCTCGTCTGGGCTGCCTGGATCGAGGCCGGAGATCTGATGACGGCGCAAAGCCGGGCCGTGGGCCTGTGCAGCCAAGGTGCGCCGAGTGTCGAACTCTGGACGCCGTCCGCCACCGCGTCGCCCGGCGAATTCGAAGCCGTCTGATTTTTCAGCCGGCGCTTCGGGCGCGACCTGGCGCCTGCGACGTCCCTGAACGGAGAATCCCCGCGACCGCCGGCCTTGTCCGGCGGGCGAGGGTTCGCGTCTCTGCGGCGACGTGGCGTCTGCGATTTAGACGCCTAAAAAGCGCAATAATTTCAAAGGTGCGCGGACTAAATTGGTCGTGTGGCGAAATTAGCCGCGGGGACCGTGTGGATGCCCGTCTCCCTGCGCGAGAGGGCCGCCGATTTCAGGCTGTCGCTGCGCTCGGTTACACCCCTGGTAGAGCCGTCGGCCATACCGGTATTACGAGCTTCACTGTTTCACGTGAAACATCGGCGACACCAGTTCCTCCCCATCGGGGGGAGGGGGACCGCGAAGTGGTCGAGGGGGTCACCCACCATGGCGACCCCCTGAGCCGGCTGCGCCGACAGCTCCCCCGGCGGGGGGAACATGGCCGTCTACGGAATCAGCAAACTCGCGCCGACCGTGGCCCGCCCCTCCAACGCCTCGTGCGCCTGTCGCGCCCGGTCGAGGCCGAACGTCTGCCCGATCTCCACCTTCACCTTCCCCGACCGCACGACGTCGAACAGGGCATTGGCCGAAGCCTCCAGCTCCTCCGTCGTGACGATGTAGTCGAACAGGGTCGGGCGGGTCAGGTAGAGCGAGCCACCCTGGGCCAGCCGCGCCGGCGGGAAGGGCGGGACCGGGCCCGAGGCGTTGCCAAAACTGATGAACAGTCCCCGCCGCGCCAGGCTGCCCAGCGTGCCCTCGAAGGTGTCCTTGCCCACCGAGTCATAGGCCACGGGCACACCCTTGCCGCCGGTGATCCGCCGCACCTCGGCCGCCACGTCCTGGTCGCGGTAGAGGATGACGTGGTCGGCGCCCAGCTCGCGGGCCTTCTCGGCCTTGGCCTCGGACCCGACGGTGGCGATCACCACGGCGCCCAGCGCCTTCAGCCACTGGGTCATGATCTGGCCGACGCCTCCCACGGCCGCATGCACCAGCACGGTCTCGCCCGCCTTCACCGAATAGGTGCGGCGGATGAAGGCCTCGGTGGTCATGCCCTTGAGCAGGATGGCCGCCGCCGTGCGGCTGTCGATGTCGGCGGGCAGCTTCACCAGCCGGTCGGCGGCCACGATGTTGGCCTCGGCATAGGCCCCGAACCCACCGGAGTAGGCGACGCGGTCGCCCACCTTCACCCGCGTGACGCCCTCGCCGACGGCGTCCACCACGCCGGCCGCCTCGCCGCCCGGCGTGCAGGGCAGCTTCACGGGATAGAGGCCGGTGCGGTGGTAGGTGTCGATGAAGTTGATGCCAATGGCCTCGTGCCGCACCCGCGCCTGGCCGGCCTTCGGCTCGGGCGCGTCGACGGTTACCAGCTCCAGGACCTCGGGCCCGCCGGTCTTCTCGAAACGGACCGCGCGCATCAGCCGATCGTCCGCTGGAAGAACTGCAGGGTGCGGCCACCGGCCAGCTTGGCGTCGCCGTCGTGATAGTGCTCGCCGCCCTCGCGGGCGAAGGCGTGGTCGCGGCCGGGGTAGGTGTGGATCTCGATCTGCGGGTGGTCCTTCAGCGCCGATACGATGACTGCCTGCGCCTCCTTCGGCACGAACTGGTCTTCCTCGGCGATGTGCAGCATCAGCGGCCGGGTCAGCTTCTCGGCCTCGGGGACCCGGTTCTCCAGGCCCACGCCATAGTACGAGACCGCCGCGTTCACGTCGGTGCGCGTCGCGGTCAGGAAGGCAAGCTGGCCGCCCAGGCAGAAGCCGACGGCGCCCACCTTGCCGTTGCAGCCGGCGTCGGCGCGGATCGTCGTGATGGTCGCCTGGATGTCCTTCACGCCGGCGTCGACGTCGAAGGCGTTGAACAGCTCGAAGGCCTTCTTCCACTCGGCTTCCGACTTGTCGGTGATGTCGATGCCGGGCTCGATCCGCCAGAACAGGTCGGGGCAGATGGCGAGGTAGCCCTGGCCGGCGAGGCCGTCGGTGATGTCGCGCATCACCTGGTTCACGCCGAAGATCTCCTGGATCACCACGATGGCCGGCGCCGTCTCGACCCTCGGGCGCGCCACATAGGCCGAAAACTCGCCGTCCGGCGTCTTGATGCTGATGCGTTCGCCCATCGTCCGTCCTCGTTCGCTACTGTCTGTCAGAGCCTACTAGCGCAGGACCGCGGCTCACGGCCATATGATGCGCCAGGATAGGAAGGGCCAGACGTCATGAAGATGACCATCGAGGTGGACTGCTCCCCGGAAGAGGCCCGCCGCTTCCTGGGCCTGCCGGATGTGAGCGCGTTGAACGACCACCTCGTCAGCGAGATGAGCAAGCGGATCGACGCCAACATCAACATGCTCAATCCGGAGGAGTTCATGAAGAACTGGATGACCTTCGGGACCGGCGCCCAGGAGCAGTTCCGCAAGTTCATGGAAGCCGCCACGACACGGAAATGACCGACACCATCTATGCGCCGGCCACGGCCGCGGGCCGATCGGCCGTCGCGGTGGTGCGGCTTTCGGGACCCAAGACCAAGGCGGCGGTCCGGGCGCTGACGGGCGGTGTGCCCCGGGCGCGGCGGGCGGCGCTGCGGACGCTCCGAGGTGGGGACGGGCACGACATCGACCAGGCTCTGGTCCTCGTGTTCGACGGGCCGGCCAGCTACACGGGCGAGGACGCGGCGGAGTTTCACGTGCACGGCGGGACCGCCGTGGTCTCGGCCCTCATCGAGACGCTGCACGCCATGGGCCTGCGCCTGGCCGAGCCGGGCGAGTTCACCCGGCGCGCCTTCGAAAACGGCAAGTTGGACCTGGCGCAGGCCGAGGGCGTCGCCGATCTGATCGAGGCGGAGACCGAGGCCCAGCGGCGGCAGGCCCTGGAGCAGCTGGGCGGCCGGCTGTCGGACGTGCAGGCGCGCTGGTCGGAGGCGCTGGTGGAGGCGCTGGCCATGCTGGAAGCCGCCGTCGACTTCCCCGACGAGGAGGTGCCCCAGGACGTAGCGGCACGCGCGCGGCCGGTGCTGCAGCACCTGGTCGCGGAACTGGAGATCGCCGCGGCCGACGCCGAGCGGGGCGAGCGCATTCGCGAGGGCTTCCGCATCGCCCTGATCGGCGCGCCCAACGCCGGCAAGAGCACGCTGCTGAACGCCCTGGCCGGCCGCGACGCCGCTATCGTCACGGCCACGCCGGGCACCACGCGCGACATCATCGAGGTGCCGATGGTCCTGGCCGGCTACAAGGCCCTGATGGCCGACACCGCCGGCCTGCGCGAGACGGGCGACGAGATCGAGGCCGAGGGCGTGCGCCGGGCGCGCGCCTGGGCGGCGGCGGCCGACCTGCGGCTCTGGCTTGTGGACGGCTCGGGCGAGGAGGGGAGCGGCGTCCCCATGGAGCTGCGGCCGGGCGACGTCTGCCTGATCACAAAACGGGACAAGCCGGTCGGGCCGGCGGGCGCCTGGGCGGCGGGGCAGGCCAAGCGGCTCGGCCTGTCGACGGCCGAGATCACGGCCAAGGGCCCGAGCGACCTGGCCTGGATCCGCTCGGTGCTGGAGGAGCGGATCGTCGAGGCGCTGGAGGGCGCCGAGCCTCCTGCCGCCACCCGGCTGCGCCACCAGGAACTGCTGAGCGAGGCTGCCGATCGCCTGCGCCATGCGCTCAGCCAGGACGAACACCTCGAGCTCGCCGCCGAGGACGTCCGCCTGGCGGGCCGCGCCCTGGACCGCATCACGGGCCGGATCGACCCCGAGCAGGTCCTGGGCCGCATCTTCTCGACCTTCTGCATCGGGAAATAGAGTTCCTCACCCGCAGGGGGCCGCGAAGCGGCGGAGGGCGCTTCCCCCGGGCCTTTGGAGGAATCCCCTCCGTCTTGCCGCTGCGCGACGATCCACCTCCCCCTATGGTGGAGGAACGGCGCTTGTTTCACGTGAAACGTCGCCGGCTTTCCCCTATATCCCCGCGACCATGATCTGGGATGTGATCGTCATCGGTGGGGGACACGCCGGCTGCGAGGCCGCGGCCGCGGCGGCGCGCTTCGGCGCACGCACACTGCTGCTCACCCACAAGCTTGAGACGATCGGCGAGATGAGCTGCAACCCGGCCATCGGCGGCCTGGGCAAGGGACACCTCGTCCGCGAGATCGACGCCCTGGACGGCGTCATGGGGCGTCTTGCCGACGTGGCCGGCATCCAGTTCCGGATGCTGAACCGCTCGAAGGGCGCTGCCGTGCGTGGCCCGCGCAGTCAGATCGATCGCAGGCTCTATCGCGAGGCGATGCAGGCCGAGCTCGCCGCGACCCCGAACCTGGAGATCCGGGCGGAGGCCGTCGAAGACCTGATCGTCGCCGACGGTGTCGTCGCCGGGGCCGTAGGCGCAAGCGGGACCGCGTACCGCGCCGGTCGCGTAGTGCTGACGACGGGCACCTTCCTGAAGGGGATGATCCACCAAGGCCAGCAGCGCATCCCGGCGGGCCGGGTCGGCGACGCGCCGGCGATCGGCCTCTCGGACCGCCTCTACGCCTCAGGCCTGAAGATGGGCCGCCTGAAGACCGGCACGCCGGCGCGCCTCGACGGCTCGACCATCGCCTGGGACCGGCTGGAGATGCAGGACGCGGACGCCGAACCGATCCCGTTCTCGTTCCTGACGGGATCCATCACCACGCCCCAGGTCCAGTGCGGCATCACCTACACGACGGAAGAGACCCACCGGATCATCGCCGAGCGCCTGACCGAGAGCGCCGTCTACGGCGGCCGGGTCTCGGGCCGGGGCCCGCGCTATTGCCCATCCATCGAGGACAAGGTGGTCCGGTTCGCCGACAAGACGAGCCACCAGATCTTCCTGGAGCCGGAGGGCCTGGACGACACGACCGTCTACCCGAACGGCATATCGACCTCGGTTTCGGCCGAGACCCAGGACCTGTTCCTGCGCACCATCCCCGGCCTGGAGCAGGTGATGGTGAAGCGGCACGGCTACGCCATCGAATACGACTACGTCGATCCGCGTGAGCTGTTCCCGACGCTGGAGGTCAAGCGGCTGCCTGGCCTGTACCTCGCCGGCCAGATCAACGGCACGACGGGTTATGAGGAGGCGGCCGCCCAAGGCCTGGTCGCCGGTCTGAACGCCGCGCGCGGCGCCTCGGGTGCGGACCCCGCGCAGTTCGCCCGCGACGAGGCCTATATCGGCGTCCTGATCGACGACCTCGTGACGCGCGGCGTCACCGAGCCCTATCGGATGTTCACCAGCCGGGCGGAGTTCCGGCTGACGCTGCGGGCCGACAACGCCGACCAGCGCCTGACCGGGAAGGGGATCGAGCTGGGCGTCGTAGGCTCGCGACGGACCGCGGCGTTTCACGTGAAACACGCCGCCCTGGCCCAGGCCCGGGCCGAAGCGGCCGACCTCACCCTGACCCCCGCGGCCGCGGCCAAGGCCGGTCTGCCGGTGAAGGCCGACGGCCAGCGCCGCAACGTGGTCGAGCTCCTGGCCTATCCGACGATCGGCTTCGACGACCTGGTCCGCATCTGGCCGCAGATCGGCGCCTGGTCGCCGGCCGTGCGCGAGCAGATCGAGATCGACGCCTCCTACACCGGCTACCTCGACCGCCAGGCGGCCGACGCAGAGGCCTTCCGCAAGGACGAGGACCTGCGCCTGCCGGCAGAGCTGGACTACGCCGCTATCGGCGGGCTCTCGAACGAGGTCCGCGAGAAGTTGGCCGCCGTGCGCCCGCTCACCCTGGGCCAGGCCGCCCGCATCGAGGGCGTGACCCCCGGGGCGCTGACGGCCCTGCTGGCCCACGTCCGTCGCCGCGCGGCGTGAAAGGGTGGAAGGGGCGTCGATGCCGGTCACTGACGCCGCCAGCTTCGCCGCGGCCAGCGGTGCGACGCAGGAGGTCATCGCCGACCTTTCGCGTTTCCTGGAGATGCTGGCCGCCGGCAACGAGGTCATGAACCTGGTCGGTCCCGCAACGATCCCGGACTTCTGGAATCGCCACGCGTGGGACTCGGCCCAGCTGGTCCCGTTGGCCCCTGAAGCCCGCATCTGGGCCGATCTGGGCGCCGGCGCCGGCTTCCCCGGCCTCGTGCTAGCGACGCTGTTCAAGGGCCGCGACGGCTTCCACGTCCACCTCGTGGAAAGTATGGCCAAGCGCTGCCGGTTCCTGCAGCAGGTGGTCGATGCACTGGCCCTGCCGGCCACGGTCCACAACACAAGGGCGGAAAACCTGAAGCTGCCTGTGGACATCGTCACGGCGCGGGCTTGTGCGCCGCTTAACCGCCTGTTGGGGTATGCCCGGCCCTACTTCCAGGGCGGCGCGCAGGGCCTCTTTCTGAAGGGCCAAGATGTTGCGTCAGAGCTGGAAGAAGCTACTAGATATTGGGACTACGAGGCGGAGACGGTTCCGTCGGAAAGCGACCCCCGCGGTCGCATCGTGCGTGTGAGGAGACTGGGCCGTGCCCGCAAGGTCTGACCGGGGACTACGCGTGCTGGTCGTCGCCAACCAGAAGGGCGGCGTCGGCAAGACGACCACGGCCATCAACCTCGGCACGGCGCTGGCCGCCGTGGGCGAGAAGGTGCTGCTGGTCGATAGCGATCCGCAGGGGAACGCCTCGACCGGCCTGGGCGTGGGCCGGGCCCAGCGCAAGAAGACGCTCTACGACGTGCTAATGGGCGAGCAGCCGCTGCTGGAGGCAGTGGTGAAGACTTCGGTGCCCGGCCTGGACCTGATCCCCGCCGACCCCGACCTGTCGGGCGTAGAGCTGGAGCTGGGTCAGCAGGCGCGCCGGTCGTTCAAGCTGCGCGACGCCATCGCCCCGGCGCGCGAGGCCGGCGCCTACACCTACATCCTCATCGACTGCCCGCCGTCGCTGAACCTGCTGACCGTCAATGCCATGGCCGCGGCCGACGCCGTGCTGGTGCCGCTGCAGTGCGAGTTCTTCGCCCTGGAGGGCCTGACCCAGCTCATGCGCACCATCGACCTGGTGCGCGGCAGCCTGAACCCGGCGCTGGAGCTCCAGGGCGTGGTGCTGACTATGTTCGACAAGCGCAACGCGCTCTCGGGCCAGGTGGCGAGCGACGTGCGCGGCCATTTCGGCGCGGCGGTCTACGAGACCATGATCCCCCGGAACGTCCGCGTCTCGGAAGCCCCGTCCTTCGGCAAGCCCGCGCTGGTCTATGACCTGAAATGCGCGGGCAGCCAGGCGTATCTGAAACTCGCCCGCGAAGTGGTCCTGCGGGAGCGCAAGCGCCGCGCGAGCCAAACCATGGAATTGAGCTGAGATGGCCGAGAACCGCAGGGGATTGGGGCGCGGGCTGTCGGCGCTGCTGGGCGAGGCCGAGGAGATCGCCCACGCGGCCGATCCCGCTGCCGGCGTGCGCGAGATCCCGATCGAGCTGATCCACCGCAACCCGGACCAGCCCCGGCAGGTGTTCGACGAGGCCGACCTGGCCGAGCTCGAGGCCTCGATCCGCGACAAGGGCGTGCTGCAGCCGATCCTGGTGCGGCCGTCCGCGGCCCGTCCGGGCGAGTTCGAGATCGTCGCCGGCGAGCGCCGCTGGCGCGCGGCGCAGCGGGCCGGCCTCATCGCCATCCCCGCGCTGGTGCGCGAGCTGGGCGACAACGAGGCGTTCGAGATCGCCATCATCGAGAACATCCAGCGCGCCGACCTCAACCCGATCGAAGAGGCGCGCGCCTATTCGGCCCTGATGAACCGCCTGGGCGTCACCCAGGAGGAGGCTGCCAAGCGGGTCGGCAAGTCGCGCAGCCACGTGGCCAACACCATGCGGCTGAGCGCGCTGCCCGAGAAGGTCCAGGACCATCTGGTGGCCGGCCGGCTCACCGCGGGTCATGCGCGGGCGCTGCTGAGCGTCGAGAACGCCGAGGCCCTGGCCGACCGCATCGTCGCCGAGGGCCTCACCGTGCGCGACGTGGAGGCCCTGGCCCGCGACAAGGGCGCCGCGCCGAAGAAGTCGTCCGGTCCCCGCAAGCCGGCCAAGGACGCCGACACCGCCTCGCTGGAGGTGGATCTGGAGGATGCCCTGGGCATGAGCGTCGACATCACCGACCGCGGCGGCGCGGGCGAGGTGAAGATCAAGTACGCCACCCTGGAACAGCTCGACGAGATCTGCCGCCGCCTGATGCGGCGCTGACCTAGCGCGTCTTCGCGCGGACGGCGGCGACCACTTCGTTCACCGCGGCGATCACCACGTCGGGCTTCTCCCACTGGATGCTGTGGCCCGAGGCGACCATGCGATTCTCGCCGTGGGTGGCGAGGGCGGCGGCCTCGTCGTGCATGGCCTTCCAGACTAGGCCCATGGCGGCCTGCTCCTCGACCGGGGTGGGCGGTCCCTTGCCTGTGCCCTCGGCGGTGAGCACGATCCACGGCAGGTTGCCCAGCGGCCGCTTCGTCCGATCTATTTCGGTCGACGAGGTGGTGGCCATGCTGTCCACCTCCGAGGCCTGCATCTTCAGTCGCCAACCCTCGCCCTGGCGGGCGGCCATCACGGCGCGCAGGTCCTCGGGGAAGGTCTTGGACGGCGGCGGGAAACAGGTCGCGAAGGCCGGGTCGCCGGGCTTTAGCGCGCCCGCGATCACCTTGTCGGCGCAGCCGCGCGTCAGGCTCATCATCTTCTCGTTCATCGCCGAGCCCTTGGGGGCCACCTCGGCGAAGCGCTTCGCCTGATGGGGATTCGAGGGATCGACCAGGACCGCGCCGGCCACCTCCTTCAGATAGAGCGAGGCGTAGAGGCGCACGTGCAGGCCGGCCATCGAATGGCCCACCAGGACGTACGGGCCTTTGATAGCGGCGGCCTTCAAGAGGGCGCGCTCGTCCTCGACGATGGCGCGGGCGTCGCGGGGCAGGGGACCTTCGTCGCTGAAGCCCATCCCGGGCCGGTCGAAGGCGCAGACCCGCGTGGTTTCGGCGACCGCCGGCTGGACCTTGGCCCACGCCAGCATCCCCGAGCCCCAGCCGGCGTCGAGCACGACGGTGGGCGAGCCCTGGCCCATGCAGAGCATGTTGATCTTCCGCCCGTCCCTCAACGCCACGAGCTGGGCGGGCTTCGCGTAGTCCGACAGCGGCATAGTCTCGGCGGCGCTCGCGGCGGTGGCGGCGAGCAGGGCCGTGGCGACGACAGTGGATCTGAGCATGGGCGCCTCCCGCTCCGAACGTAGCCGCAGACGCCGCGCCCGCCCAGCGCGCGCTCTTCAGCTTCGCGGTAACCTCCTCCGCAAACGGGTGAGGAACTGAAGCTGCACGCCCTGTTCCTCCCCTGCGAAGCGGGGGGAGGTGGCGGCGAAGCCGACGGAAGGGGCGTTGCCGCTGCTACAGCCCCAGCCGCCGCGCGCGTCCCGCCACGGTCAGGGCCAGGCGTTCGGCGATCAGGCGGTCCGGCGAGCCTGCCGTCTTGCACGCGCGGTCGGCGGCGAGGATCTCGGGCTGGATGCGGTCGAGTTCGTCCAGCGACCAGGCGCGCGCCTGGCGGAGGAATTCGCGCTCCTGCTTCCAGAACACGCCCGAGGCCTTCGCGGCCTCCTGTAGCCCCGCGCCGGCCTTGGCCAGGGTCAGCACGCGGCGCAGCTTGCCGAGGTGCATGCCCAGCGCGCGGACCGCGGCGGGGCCCGTCTCGCCCTCCTGGGCCGCGCGCCGCAGGCCGGCCTGGGCCTCGCCCAGCTTGCCGCCGAAGGCGTCGGCGGCGGCGTCGAACAGCGAGGACTCGGGCTCGACCCCCAGGAACGGCTCCAGGTCGGCCGGCGCCGCGGTCGTCCCGCTGCCGGGGCCGAGGTAGAGCGCCAGCCGCTCAATCTCCTGGCGCGCGACCCCGCGCTCCTTGGGCAGGCGCTGGACGAACACCTGCAGGGCCTCGGCGTTCAGCGCCACCTGGTCCTTGGCCAGCAGCTCGCGCACCAGCCGCGCGACGTCGCCGGGCTCGTCCTCGTAGCAGGGGATGGCGGCGGCCGCGCCCGCCTTCTCCGCGGCCTTCCGCAGGGCGGACTCGCGGCCGAGGTTGCCGGCCTCGATCAGGAAGAAGGCGTCAGGGTTCAGCTCGCCCTTGGCGTGCCGGTCGAGCGCCTCGGCGGCGGCCTTGTCGGCCGACGGCTTCTCGCCGGCGAGGCGCAGGCGCACGAGGCGGCGACCGCCCATCAGCGACTGGGCCGCCAGCTCCCCCTCGAGCCGACCGCCGTCGTCCGAGAGGTCCTGTTCGGTCAGCAGGGCGACGTCGAAGGGGTCGTCGGGGTTCGGGACGATCTTGCCGGCCAGCTGGTGGCCGCGGTCGCGCACCACGCCCAGGTCGCGCCCATAGATCAGGGCCGCGCGGATGGCCGGGTCGGGTTTCCCGAGGAAGCGCTCAATGTCCGGCCGCTTCGAAAGGATCACAGCATCACCCGAGCGGACCTGTTATCTCGCGGCGACCTTGGCCCCGGTGGCGAGCCAGGCGGCCAGCTCCATCTCGATGCGGCGCGCGGCCTCCTCGGCGGCCCGGTCCTGGGCGTCCTGCTGGGCCGAGATCGAGGCATAGGGCTGGTCGGCGGAGTCGTAGGTGAGCTCCACCCGCACCTGGCCCTGCTTGGCGGCGGCCTGGGATTTCACGTCGCGCAGCACATAGGTGGCGGTCAGCACGTATTCGTAGCGGGTGGCCACGTTGTCGATCCGCACGCCGCGCGGATACCGCGCCTCGCCGAGGCTGAGCTCCATGGTGTAGGCCGGCGCTGCTGAGTGGTCCTTGGCGAAGGCGTCGTCCAGGTGCTGGCGGATCAGGTAGCCGGTACGGCCCTGCGGCGCCTGCACCTGGATGGCGGCCAGGTTCTTCACCACCGCCGACTGCGAGTACAGCGGCTGGAAGCCGGCGCAGCCCGAGAGCAGCAGGGCGGTCGAGGCCGCGGCAAGGATCAGGATCCGGCTCATGCCGCCACGATATTCACGATCCGGTCCTTGACCACAATGATCTTGCGGATCGTCAGGCCGTCCAGCTTCGCGGCGATGTCGGGATCGGCCTTCAGGATCGCCTCGACATCGGCCTGTTCGGCGCCCGCCGGCGCGACGATTTCGCCCCGGCGCTTGCCGTTCACCTGCACGGGCAGGACCTTGGTGGCGTCCTCGGTCAGGGCCGGGTCGAACTGGGGCCACGGCGCGGCCACGACCATGCCTTCGCCGCCGATCCGGGCCCAGCATTCCTCGGCCAGGTGAGGGGTGAAGGGCGCGATCAGACGGGCGAAGGCGCTCAGCGCCTCCTGGCGGGCGGCCAGGACGGCGGGGCTCGCGCCCTTGGCCGGGTTGGCCTTCAAGAGGTTCAGGAACTCGTACAGGCGCGCGATGCCCGAGTTGAACCGGAAGCCGTCGATGGCCTCCGTCACCTGCTTCACCAGCTTGTGGGTGGCGCGGCGCAGCTCGGGGTCGGGCTCGGCCGAGGACGCGGCCTGCGGCTCGCTGTCGAACTCGTCCCAGACGCGGTTCACGAATCGCCACGAGCCCTGGACGCCGCCGGTGGTCCACTGGACGTCGCGCTCGGCCGGGCTGTCGCTCAGCACGAACAGGCGCGCGGCGTCCACGCCGTAGACGTCGAAGATCTCCTCCGGCGCCACGGTGTTCTTCTTCGACTTCGACATCTTCTCGATGTCGCCGATCACCAGGGGTTCGCCCGTGCCGCCCAGGGTCGCGCGGCGGGTGTTCCCCTCGGCGACGATCTCGACCTCCTTGGGCTCGACCCACTCGCCGCTCTGCCGCCGGTAGGTCTCGTGGGTGACCATGCCTTGCGTGAACAGGCCGGCGAACGGCTCGCGCACGCTCAGCTGGCCGTCGTCGGCCAGGGCCTTGGTGACGAACCGCGCGTACAGCAGGTGCAGCACCGCGTGCTCGATGCCGCCGATGTACTGGTCGACCGGCATCCAGTAGTCGGCCGCGTCCTTGTCGATCGGTTCGGCCGCGTGCGGGTTGGCGAAGCGGGCGAAGTACCAGGAGCTGTCCACGAAGGTGTCCAGCGTGTCGGTCTCCCGCGTCGCCGGGCCGCCGCAGGTCGGGCAGGTGGTATGCTTCCAAGTCGGATGGCGCTCCAGCGCGTTGCCCGACTTGCCGAACTCGATGTCGGCCGGGTGGGCGACCGGCAGCTGATCCTTCGGCACCGGCACGACGCCGTGCGTCGGGCAATGGACCACCGGGATCGGGCAGCCCCAGGCGCGCTGGCGCGAGACGCCCCAGTCGCGCAGGCGGAACACGGTCGCACCGTCGCCGTCGCCCTGGGCCTCGATCCGACGGATCGCCTCGGCCTTCGCGGCCTCGATGTCCAGCCCGTCCAGGCCGTCGGAATTGTAGATGGTCCCGGGGCCCGTGTAGGCCTCGTCGCGCACGTCGAAGGTCGCCGGGTCCTCGCCGGGCGGCAGCACCACCGGCTTCACCGGCAGGCCGTACTTGCGGCAGAAGTCCAGGTCGCGCTGGTCATGGGCGGGGCAGGCGAAGATGGCGCCCGTGCCGTAGTCCATCAGGATGAAGTTCGCGATCCAGACCGGCAGCTCCCAGTTCGGGTCGAACGGGTGCTTCACGCGCAGGCCGGTGTCGTAGCCCTTCTTCTCGGCCGTCTCGATCTCGGCCTCGGTGGCTGCGCCCTTGCGGCATTCCTCAATGAAGGCGGCTGCCTTGGGATCGTTCGCGGCCACGGCTGCGGCCAGCGGGTGGTCGGCGGCGATGCCGACGAAGCTGGCGCCGTACAGGGTGTCGGGCCGGGTGGTGTAGACCTCCAGGTCCTTCGCCGGGGCGTCGCCCACGGTGTGGAACCGGAACTTCAGCCCCTTGGAGCGGCCGATCCAGTTCTCCTGCATCACGCGGACCTTCTCGGGCCAGCGGTCCAGGGTCTGCAGGTCATCGGTCAGCTGGTCGGCGTAGTCGGTGATCCGCATGGACCACTGGTTGAGCTTGCGCTTCTCCACGACCGCGCCCGAGCGCCAGCCGCGGCCGTCGACCACCTGCTCGTTGGCCAGGACGGTCTGATCGACCGGGTCCCAGTTCACGACGCTTTCCTTGCGATAGACCAGGCCGCGGGCGAACAGGTCCAGGAACCACGCCTGCTGCTTGCCATAGTATTCGACGTCGCAGGTGGCGAACTCGCGGCTCCAGTCGATCGACAGGCCCAGCTGTTTCAGCTCGTCCCGCATGCGGGCGATGTTGTCGTAGGTCCAGCCCTTGGGGTCGACGCCACGCTCCATGGCGGCATTCTCGGCCGGCAGACCGAAAGCGTCCCAGCCCATGGGGTGCAGCACCGAGAAGCCCCGGGCGCGCTTGAAGCGGGCGATGACGTCGCCCATCGCGTAGTTGCGCACGTGGCCCATGTGCAGGCGTCCCGACGGGTACGGGAACATCTCCAGCACGTAATACTTCGGCTTGTTGCGATCGATCACCGCGCGGAAGCTGTCGGCGTCGGTCCACGCCTGACGCCACTTCGGCTCGGTTTCCTTGGGATTGTAGCGGGCCATGACGGGGCCTTTGGACTGGAGTTGGACTTCCGGTCAACGGCCCAGGGACGTCAAGGCGCATCGACAGACGAACATATTCCCGAAGGAGCCGCCGGCTCGCGCCGGCGGTGGGACTGGGATCAGCCCTTGATGTTCGAAAGTCGAAGCTGGCGCGCGCGGGTCAGGATCGAGTTCTCGATGTCCGTTTCCGTCTGGCCGGCGGTCGGCTGGTCGACCCAGTTGCCGCTGGCGTCACGCAGCTGCTTGAAGACCGCCACGTTCAGGCCGTCGGCGCGCAGGCGCGAATCCAGGATGTAGACCGTGCACTTGAAGCGCTCGTCCGGCTTTTCCGGGTTGGTGTACCAGTCGGTGACGATCACGCCGCCGTACGGGTCGGCCGAGGCGAGCGGCATGAAGGCCAGGGTGTCCAGCGTCGCGCGCCACAGGTAGCCATTGACGCCGATCGCCGCGGCGTTGTCGCCCGAGGTGCGGACCTTGGCGCCCTTGCCGCCGCCGAAGGGATTGGGGACGCTAACGCTACCGCACGCGCTCAGCCCCACGACGCTGAGCGCCGTGGCCGCGATCACAAGGCCACGCATCCGGTTACCGCGCACAAACGGCATATGCATCCGTCTCCATAGATTTCCGCAGCGCAAGCGCCACGGCGCCGCCCCCGCGCCGGCTGCCTCTATAACAATGCGGTGTAAGTCGCCAAACAGGAATCGCGTGGCGCGTGCGCCACACACCGCGAGCATCTTGCCGCGGGATGGACCCACAAGGGGTGAGTCCCGTTGACCCGGAAATGTCGGCGGCCTTAATTCGCTGGCAATCGCGAAGCTGTTCCATGGAGCAGGTCGCGAATGGTGACCGTTGGGGCTATATAGGCTGGGATGTCCAAGCGCCGCATCAGCGTCGTTCTTGCCGCGTCCGCGCTGATCAGCGCGGCGGCCGGCAGCGCGTACGCGGCCGACAAGTCCGCGCCCAAGCCCATGGACTTCACCGTCAAGTCGGAACCGATGACGCTGGCCCCCAACGGCGGCCGCAACATGAAGTTCGACGCTTCCAAGGGCCGCTTCGGCATCGTCCTCGACATCCAGCAGCCCGATGGCCGCGCCGCCGTTCCGAACGACGTGTCGGCCGGCGCCTATTTCCGCATCACGCCGTCGGTGCGGGTGGGCGGTTCGGTCAGCCTCGGCGAGCAGGATCTGACCCCCCGCCGGAACGCCTCCCGGCCGGCCGACCAGCCGAAGGTGCGGCTGGAGTCGACCTTCAAGTTCTGAAGCCGTCCACGGCGGCCAGTCCGATCAGGCCCGCGTCGAGCAGACGGCGGGCCGTTTTGTTGTTCACGCCCCCCAGCGCATAGGCCGGCCGTCCCGCCTCGCGGACCTGCCTCGCCAGACGGACCGGCCCCAGCGCCTTGCCCGCCGAAGCGCTGTTCGAGGGGAAGGCGACCGAAAGCACCACCGCATCCGCCCGGCTCACCTGCGCTGCCGCTGGCGAGTGCGCGGCCGAGGTGACGATCCAGCGGGGATGGGCGCGCTTCACCGCCGGGGCGCGGTGAGCCAGGCGCTCGGGCAGGTGGACCCCGTCCGCGCCGATCCGGGCGGCGAGTTGGACGTCCTGGCCGATCAGCAGCTTCAGGCCGCGCGCCCGGGCGACGGCCCTCAGCCGCAGCGCCCGCGCCTCGGCGCCGGCCTCGCCGAAGTGGCGATAGACGACTGCGCTGCCGGCCGGCAGTTTGGCAGCCACCGCCTCCGGGTCAGGCGTCCGCGCCGGGTCGGTGAAGAACAGCAGCGCCGGCAGGCCCTTCCGCAGGCCGCGTCGCGCCGGTAAGAGCCGGGCTGTCCGCTGAAGGGTCCAGAAAGTCGAGATGAGCGACGCTCCCAACGCCGAAGGCTACGCCGACGTGGTGGCCCGGATCGCCCGCGCCGCGCAAGCCGCCGGGCGCGATCCGGCCGAGGTGACCCTGGTGGCCGTCTCCAAGACCCAGCCGTGGGAGGCGATCCAGCCCGTGCTGGACGCCGGCCAGCGGGTGTTCGGCGAGAACCGGGTGCAGGAGGCGCAGGAGCGCTGGACCGGCAAGGCTGACGGCCTGACCCTGCACCTCATCGGCCCGCTGCAGACCAACAAGGCCAGGGAGGCGGTCGCCTTCTTCGACGTGATCGAGACCCTGGACCGCGAGAAACTGGCCCGTCTCCTGGCCGACGAGGTGCAGAAGCAGGGCCGTTCGCCCCGCCTCTACGTGCAGGTGAACACCGGCGAGGAAGCGCAGAAGGCCGGCGTTATCCCCGCCGAGGCCGACGCCTTCATCGCAGCCTGCCGTACGACCTATGGCCTTTCGCCCGAGGGCCTGATGTGTATCCCGCCCGCCGACGAGCCGGCCGGCCCGCACTTCGCCCTGCTGGGCAAGATCGCCGCCCGGAACGGCCTCACGAAGCTCTCCATGGGCATGAGCGGCGACTTCGAGACGGCCATCCGTTTCGGCGCCACCAGCGTCCGCGTCGGCTCCGCGGTGTTCGGCGCCCGACCCTAGGCGGCCGGCTTCTTCCGCGGCCAGAGCTGATCGGGCGGGACCTCCAGGACTTTCGATGCCGAAGTATGAAGGCTCGCCGGCGCCAGCTTGCCGGTCTTCACCGCGTCGGCCATCCAGGCCTCGATGTTCCCGCCCCGCTGGTCGTAGCCCTCGGCCTTCAGCATGCCGTAGAGCCCCGCGGCCAGGACGTGCATGCCGTCGTCGGCCACCGCCCAGCGCTTGGCCGGCGGGATCGAGACGCCCAGCCGCTCGCCGATGATCTGGTCCAGGGCCTGGACGGTGTCCTCGTTGAGCACGCCCTCCATCGAGTTGTAGCCGAACGACGGGTCGTGCTCCTTGACGATCCGCGCCATCAGCGGGTCGGCCTCCAGCGTGGCGATTGCGGCCTTGGCGGTGGGGCTCTCCATCGGGAAGGGCGGGTGCAGGATCTCGTGGCCCGCGATGCGGATGGTCAGCGCGTCGGGATAGTCCACGTGGCTCAGGAAGCGCTGGCCCTGGATCCGCGTGCCGTGGGGCTTGGAGAACCATAGCAGCACGATCTCGATGCCGGGGTCCAGCTTGCGGCCGATCAGTCGCTCCTGCTCGGCGATCACGTCCATCGTCGACAGCTTGACCGAGAGCGCGGCGATCTTCGGGTCCAGCTTGGCGGCGATGAAGCCGCGCCGGAACTCGGGGAAGCCGGCGGTCCGCAGGCCCTCGAGCACGACCAGCAGGTCGGCCCGTCCGGCGATGAGGGCGTCCCAGGACTCCTGGTCCCAGTACTCGCTGGCCTTGTAGCCGGGCATCACGCGGGTCTCGGCCTCGCGCACCGCGAGGACCACCTCGTCCAGCGTGGCGTCCGGGGCGCCGGACAGCAGGGTGCAGAGCCCGGGCGCCAGCAGCGAGCCCCGCGCGTCGGCGGCCTTCTGCAGGCGGTCCAGAGCCGCCTGGGCTTCGGCCGGGAACTTCGGCCGGAAGGCCGCCAGCTCGGCCTCGTAGTAGCGGGTGTAGAGCGGCTTGCCGCTGAGCGGGCCCAGGAAGCAGAGGGCGTCGAAGCCCTCCGAGCCGCGCACCTTCCAGCGGGTGCGGATCGGGGCCCCAGCCGACCCAGTGAGGGCGAGCGCGGGAAGGGGCAGCGCGGCGCTGGCGCCGGCCGCGAGGAGCTGTCGTCTGTTCATCCGCCCAGCGTGAGCCGGCGTCAGGCTGGGGTCTTGAACGGATTTGATGCGCGCCACGCGCCGGGCGGGCGGCCGGTCAGCGCGCGGACCGTGCGGGTCATGTGCGCCTGGTCGGCGAACCCGTGGGCGGCGGCCAGGTCCGCCAGCGTCCCGCCGCCGGGCAGGTCGGCCAGGGCCGCGCGGGCGCGGGCCTCCAGGCGGAAGCGCTGTGGGCTGACGCCGAACACCTTGCCGAAGCCCCGCGACAGATGCTCAGGCGAGAGGCCGAAGGCGGCGGCCCAGCCGCCGAGCGGGGCGGCGTCGCCCCGGGCGAGGGCCGCGGCCAGCAGGTCGGGCCAGTCCGCGCCCCCGGGGCCGGTCACCTGGAACCCGGAGGCCAGCGCCTCGGACGCGGCCCGCGGATCCTTCGCGGCGGTCCGGACCACGCCGTCCAGGTCGTCGATCCGGCCGAACGCGGCGAGCCTGGCCGCCGGCAGGGGCAGGTTCAGCACCTGGGCGCCGGCGTTCGGCGTGCGGTTCAGGTGGGCCTCGAACGCTCGGTGGATGACCACGTCGCCGGCCTCCACGCGCCGTCGCCCGGCGTCGCCCGCCTCCTCGTAGGCGCCGGCGATCACGATCGCGACATAGCCGTCGGCGTGCCGATGGCGCGGCAGGGCGCCGGGGTCGATGGTCTGGCGGGCGGGCGGATGGCTCACGAGGTCTTCCGGATCTCCACGGCGTCGCCGGGGACGGCCACGCTTAGCAGGTCTTCCAGGTCGGGCCTGGTGACCGCCACGCAACCCTCGGTGGGCGGATAGCCGGGCCGGCAGACGTGCAGGAAGATCGCCGAGCCCATGCCCGGGACAGGCGGGTCGTCGTTGTGGCCCAGGATGACGACGATGTCGTAGACCCCGTCCTCGCGCCACATCCGCTCGGCGCTGGCGGCGTAGGGCAGCTTGACCGGGCGGTTGTAGTTCGGGTCGGCTGGGTCGTCGCACCAGCCGTCGTCCTCGGCCATGGCGCGCACGCGGATGGCGCTGGCCGGCGGCGGGCCGCGGTCGGGGCGGTAGAGGATCTCGCGGATCGGCCAGACGCCGGCGGGCGAGGCGCCGTCGCCCTCGCGCTTGGCGGCGGCGGGAACCACGCCGGCGGGCCCAAGCGCGCAGCGCACCTTGCGCTCGCCCAGGTCCAGCCAGCCGTCCGACGTCGCTACGAAGATCATCGGAACCTCGAATCCCTTTGCGGCGAACCGCTGAGATGGTGTTTGTTGCCCCTCATGGCTCAACGCAAGACCCTCCTCATCGTCGACGACGACCAGGACCTTCGCGGGGCGATCGCCGAACAGCTGCAGGCCGAGGCCTTCGACACCGTCGAGGCGGCCACCGCGGGTGACGGCGTGCGCCAGGCGCGGGACGCCAAGCCCGACCTGATCCTGCTGGACGTCGATCTGCCCGACATGGACGGCCGCGAGGCCTGCAAGCGCATGCGGCAGGACGGGGTGACCACGCCGGTGATCATGCTGACCGCCGCCGACACCGACGACGACACGGTGAAGGGCCTCGACTCCGGGGCCAACGACTACGTCACCAAACCCTACAAGTTCGCGGTCCTGCTGGCCCGCATCCGCGCCCAGCTGCGCGACTACGAGCACTCCGAGGGCGCGGTCTTCCGCCTTGGGGCCTATGAGTTCCGACCGGCCGCCAAGATGCTGGTGGACGAGAAGGGCAAGAAGATCCGGCTGACGGAAAAAGAGACCAACATCCTGAAGTACCTCTACCGCGCCGGCGAGAAGTCGGTGTCGCGCGAGGAGCTGCTGGCCGAGGTCTGGGGCTACAACGCCGGGGTCACCACCCACACGCTGGAGACCCACGTCTACCGCCTCCGCCAGAAGATCGAGCCCGATCCGGCGAATGCGCGGCTGCTGCTGACCGAGGCGGGCGGCTACAAGCTGGCGCCTTAGCTCAGAGCACCAGATCCGCCGACACCGGCGCGTGGTCGCTCGGCCGTTCCCAGGCGCGGACGTCGTCGTGGACGCGGCTAGCCGGCGCGCCCAGGCGCCAGGCGGCCTCGCGCAGGCCGGGGGTGACCAGGATGTGGTCCAGGCGCAGGCCGCGGTTCGACTGGCGGAAGTCGGCGGCGCGGTAGCTCCACCACGAGGCCAGCTTGGTCGGCTCGGGCGTGGTGGACCGGGTCAGATCGATCAGGCCCAGCGAGGCCTCCATCGCCCGGAACGCCTCGATCTCCACCGGCGTATGGCTGACGATCTTCGACATGTACCTGTGGTTCCAGACGTCGAACTCGCCCGGCGCCACGTTCAGGTCGCCCACGATGGCCAGCGGCGCCTTGGGGTCGCGCTGCCTGAGCTCGGCGGTCAGCTTCTCGTAGAAGTCCAGCTTGTGGTCGAACTTGGGGTTCTCGACGCGGTCGGGGATGTCGCCGCCGGCTGGGATGTAGAAGTTGTGCACCTCGACGCCGGCGATCGTCCCGCCGACGCAGCGCGCGTGGCCCTCGCGGCAGACGTCCAGCGGCCGGGCGTCCTCGATCGGCAGGCGCGAGGCGATGGCCACGCCGTGCCAGCCCTTCTGGCCCGCGATCTTCAGGTGGGGCAGGCCCATCTCCTTGAAGGCGTTCACCGGGAACTCGCCCTCGCGGCACTTGATCTCCTGCATGCAGAGGATGTCGGGCGCCTGCTCAGCCACGAATCGCGCCGCCTGTTCCGCGCGAAGCCGGACGGAATTCACGTTCCACGTGCAGATTCGAAGTCGCATTCCGCTTCCATATGCGAAAAGAAAGCCCGGACGCAGATTTTGCGTCCGGGCTGTGTGAGTCGTCTCTCATGCCGCCGCCGGGAGGGGATAGGTTCCGGCACGGACTTCGCCAACGCGACCGGCGCGCTGACGACGTAGTGATAATATCGCCACACTATGACAGAAAGTCAAAGGTCTTTCGCGGCGCAGCTTGCGTGTGTCGCCTAGAGCACACTTTTTGCAACCTAGACTTTTCCTCGGCCGGGGTTCTTGGGACGCGGGTCCTTCAGGACGAACAGCGAGCGGTCCAGGCCGCTGGCGCGCTGCAGGTCGACGAGCTTCACCTGGGTCGGGCGCTGCTGCGCATCGGTGACCGTCCAGCCAGCCAACGCCAAGGGCGTATCGGTGAAGGTGAGCGTGATCTGGCCCGCCGTCTCCTTCTTGCCGTCGCGGGCGGTGATCGAGAAGCCGTCGGCCATGCGGGAGACACGGGTGATGGTCACGCCCTTGTCGAGGCGGATGGTCTTGGCCAGGAACAGCGAGAGCGGTGTCGCGCCCAGCGGATACTGGTCGAAGGTCTTCAGCCGCTTGTCCTGCACCGAAACCACGCCGCCATCCGAGACGACCAGCAGGCCCGAAGGGGCGTCGTACGCGAAGCGGGCCTTGCCCGGGCGCTTCATGAACAGCTGGCCGGTGGTGGTGCGGCCGTGGGCGTCGGTCTGGACGAAGCGGCCCTTCGCCTCGGCCAGGCCCTCCAGATAGGCGACGGCGCGGTCGACCAGCGCCTGGTCGGCGGCGGAGAGCGGCGCTTGGGCCAGGGCCGGGCCGGCGAGCGGTGCGGCGGCCAGCGCCAGCGTGAGGCTGCGTCGGGTGAGGGTCATGGTCTGCTCCATGGCTTGCGTCATCGCATGCCGCCTGGGCTGCAATAGGGCGCGGGCGGGGCGCTGAGCAACGCCCAAGCTTCCGGGCCAGTTCCTAGAACCGGCGGTTGGCGCTGGCCGTCAGGCGGATAGGGCGTTGATCGGCCGCGCCCGCACCGCCTGGGCAGGCGGCGGGCTTGTAGGTCAGGTCGTAGCAGAGGCGCACCTCGGTGAGGCGGTCCTCCTTGTCGAGGGCGACGAAGATCGCCCTGGCTGGCAGCCAGCGGTTCTTCGCGGCGAACGCCCGGCGCAGCTTGCCGGCGGTGAGGTCGGGGATGGCCTCGATGCGCGGCAGGGCCACGCGGTCGTAGAGGCGGGCCGCGTCGCGAAAGTAGGCGGCGGGGGTGTCCCAGGCGCAGGCGCCGTGGGCCTGCCACTCGTGCTGCATCAGCGCCGCCGAGGGCGTGCGGCAGTACATGGCGCGCACGGTCGCCGCGTCGATCGTCCCGACCGCGCGGCAGTAGCGGGGATAGGGCGGCGCCTTGCCGTTCGGCCAGAGGCCGTGCAGCGCGAAGCCCTGCGGCCGGCGCTCCGGGTCCAGCGGCGGGGTCGTGGCCTTGGTCTGGCCGTTGATGCGCCGCCAGTCGGGGGTCCAGGAGATGGCGAGCAGATAGTAGGCGATGGTGACGCCGCTCTGCACCTCGGCCGGGTCGACGGGCTCCACCGGAGCGGGCGAGAGCCCGGGCGGGAGGCGGCAGGCCGGCGCGGCGAGGGCGGGTCCGGCCAGCGTCAGGGCGGCGAGCAGGGGCAAGGCGAAGCGCATCCGCCCATAGAGCGGGGCGCGCCGGCCCGCGCAATCGTCTAGGCTGACGACATGGGTATGATCGACGACCTGGAACGCCGGATGGCTGAAGCCGCCGAGGCGGGCGACTTCGAGACCGCCGGCCTGCTGCGCGACGCCATCGCCCGGATCCGCTCGGGCGAGTCAAACCTGCAGGAGCAGAAGCCGGGCCATATGGGCCTCGGGTCGAGCCAGGAACGCTATGCGCTGGATCCCAAGCGGCCCCTGCCGAAGAAGCCCGACCCGATGACCAGCGGCCACAAGCCGGGCGGGCGTCGGTCGCGCTAGGGCGCGGCGCTCACCAGGATCTCGCGCTTGCCGGCGTGGTTGGCGGGTCCGACGACGCCCTCCTGCTCCATCCGTTCGATGAGCGAGGCGGCGCGATTGTAGCCGATCTGCAGGCGGCGCTGGATGTAGCTGGTCGAGGCCTTGCCGTCGCGCGTGACCACGGCGACCGCGCGGTCGTAGAGGTCGTTGGAATCGCCGCCCTCGCCGAAGCCCAGGTCGCCTTCCTCGCCCTCCTCGTCGCCGCCGGCCGTGACCTCGTCGAGGTAGCTGGGCGTCCCCTGGTCGCGCAGGAACTTGGCCACCGCCTCGACCTCGCCGTCCGAGACGAACGGGCCGTGCAGGCGGGTGATGCGGCCGCCGCCGGCCATGTAGAGCATGTCGCCCTGGCCCAGGAGCTGTTCGGCGCCCTGCTCGCCCAGGATGGTGCGGCTGTCGATTTTCGAGGTGACCTGGAAGCTGATCCGGGTCGGGAAGTTGGCCTTGATGGTGCCGGTGATCACGTCCACCGACGGGCGCTGGGTGGCCATGATCAAATGGATGCCGGCGGCGCGCGCCATCTGGGCCAGGCGCTGGACGGCGCCCTCGATGTCCTTGCCGGCCACCATCATCAGGTCGGCCACCTCGTCGATGATCACGACCAGGTACGGCATCGGCTCGGGGCGGATCTTCTCGCTCTCGTAGGTGGCGCGGCCGCTCTCGTCGAAGCCGGTCTGGACAGTCCGCTCGAAATGCTCGCCCTTGCTGAGCGCCTCGCGGGCGCGCTCGTTGAACGAGGCGATGTTGCGAACGCCGATCTTCGACATGCGGCGATAGCGGTCCTCCATTTCGCGCACGGTCCACTTGAGCGCGACGATGGCCTTCTTCGGGTCGGTCACGACGGGCGCCAGCAGGTGCGGGATGCCGTCGTAGACGCTGAGCTCCAGCATCTTCGGGTCGATCATGATCAGGCGGCACTGCTCGGGCGGCAGGCGGTAGAGGATCGACAGGATCATGGCGTTGACGCCCACCGACTTGCCCGAGCCGGTGGTGCCGGCGATCAGCAGGTGGGGCATCTTGGCGAGGTCGGCCACATAGGGCTCGCCGCCGATGGTCTCGCCCAGCACCACGGGCACGACCTGGCCGCCGCGCTCGTACTCGGGCGCCGACAGCAGCTCGCGCAGGTAGACGGTCTCGCGGCGCTGGTTGGGCAGTTCGATGCCGATGGCGTTGCGCCCCGAGACCACCGAGACGCGGGCCGAGGCCACCGACATGGAGCGCGCGATGTCGTCGGCCAGCGCCACGACCCGGGCCGACTTCACGCCGGCGGCGGGGACCAGCTCGTAGAGGGTGACCACCGGGCCGGGGCGGATCTGGTCCACCTGGCCGCGGACGCCGAACTCGGCCAGCACGCTCTCCAGCAGCTGGGCGTTCTGGCGCAGCGAACCTTCGTCATACTGGGCGGCGCGCGCGGGCGCCTTGGTCAGCATCGACAGCTCGGGCAACTGGAAGCCGCCCTCCTGGGCGAAGGCGAAGGTGCCCTGGGCCTCCTTCACCTCGCGCGCGCTCTCCTTGGGCGCGGCCTTGGGCGTCTTGACCTGCAGGGTCGGGCCTTCGGCGGCCGGCGCGGCCGCCATCGGCGCCGGCTCGTCGTCGAACGCGTCGTCGGCGACGACGGGCGCCTCGCGCTTGCGGCGCGCCACCTTGGCGGCGCCGACGGGCTCGGGCTTGGCGGCGGTGAGCTTCGGCTTCGGCGTCAGGGCGTGGGTCAGCCCGTCGAGGAGGCCGCGGACGTCGAGGCGGGTCAGGCCAAGGCCGTAGCCGAGCGCCACGACCCCGGTCGCCAGCAGCACGCCGCCGGCGATGCCTTCCGCGAATCCGATGCGGGCGTAGTCGATCAGGCCGGCGAAGCCGTGCAGCAGGGTGTCGCCCCAGAAACCGCCCAGGCCCTTGGCCAGCGGCCAGGCGGCCGGTGTCGGCGCCCAGGCCAGCGCGCCGGCCAGGGCCAGCAGGCCCAGCGTACCGATCGCCGCGCGCAGGCGCAGGCGGCCGCGGCTGGCGTCGGGGTCGGGATCGGCCACCCGCGCCAGGCCGCTGGTGACGATCAGGAGCGCCGCGAGGCCGGCGGCCACGCCCAGCGACTGCACGCCGATGTCGGCCAGCACCGCCCCGCCGCCGCCCAGGGCGTTCGAGGGCTCGGCCGCGCCGGCGGCGTTCAGGCTGGGGTCGGCGGCGTTGTAGGTGGCGAAGGCCACGGCCAGGGCCGCGCCGAACGCGGCCGTCACGCCCCCGCGCAGCCGCGCCGTGGCCGGGTGGTTCCAGGTCAGCCTGGCGATATGGAGCGCAAGCTCCCCACCGGTTTTCCGCGCCGCCCGCGCCATGCGCCCAAGGCCTCCAGCAAATCGACTCTCGCCCTGTTTGCGGCCGGGATCGTTAATCCCGCGTTTACCGTGATCGCCGCCGTCGCCGATGGCGCTTCCTTGCGGCCGAAGACCGCTCTAGTTTCGCGGCCATGAACTGGTCCATGCCGCGCCCCGTGCTGCAATTCGTCGCCATCGGGCTGGTGGTCGTCTGCCTTGGCTCGTTCGCCGTGGGCGCGATCACGGCGCCGGCGCGTGGCCGCCTGCCCGGCGAAGGGCCGCAGGGCGAATCGGCCGCGGTGCTGGAGGCGCAGGAAGCCAAGCCGCTCACCGACGAGCGGATCGTCGGCGCCACGCAGGACGAGGAAGAGCTGACGCCGGAGGAGAAGGCGAAGCTCGAGGAAGAGAAGAAGGCCAAGGCCGAGGCCGATGCCGCCGCCAAGGCCGCCGCCGAACAGGGCGCCCCCGCCGGGCCGGAAGCCGCCCCGGTGATCGCCCCGCCCGCGCCGGCGGAGAAGACCGAAGCCGCCCCCGCCCCGCCGCCGCCGAAGGTGGAAGAGCCGCCGTTCTAGGAAGCCTCCGCGGCCGTCCTTTCCCACCGGGGTGGGAAAGGAGGGTCAGACCCCGTTCTTCTTGAAGAACGCCAGCATCTTCGCCCAGGCCGCCTCGGCGTCGGCCTTGCTGTAGGATGGGCGGTAGTCGGCGTGGAAGCCGTGCTGGGCGCCGGGGAAGACGATGATCTCGCTCCCGGTCTTGCCGGCCGCCTTCAGCGCCTCGCGCATCTTGTCGACGTCGGTGAGCGGGATGCCCTGGTCCTTCTCGCCGTAGAGGCCCAGCACCGGGGCCTTGAGATCGGCGGCGAGGTCCAAGGGGTTCTTGTTGCCGGTGTCGTTGGGCGACATGCCGCTGGTGAGGCGGCCGTACCAGGCCACGCCGCACTTGAAGCCCGGGATGCGGGCGATGGATTCCCAGACGACAGCCCCGCCCCAGCAGTAGCCCGTGATGGCCAGCCGCTTGGCGTCCGCGAACGGCTGGGCCTTCAGCCAGGCGACCGCGGCCTGCGTGTCGCCGGTGACCTGGGCGTCGGTGGCGGTGGCGACGATCTTCATGATCACGGTCCGGTCCTCGATGGCCGAGGGATCGCCGGCGCGGACGAAGTAGTCGGGCGCGATGACCACGTAGCCGGCCTTGGCCAAGCGGCGGCAGGTGTCGCGGATGTACTCGTGCAGGCCGAAGATCTCGGAGACCAGCACCACGCAGGGATATTTGCCGGTCTTGGCGGGCCGCGCCACGAAGGCCGGGATCTCGCGGTCGGGCGCCTTGATCTGCACCGTCGCCTGCACGAGGCCCTCGCCGTCGGTCTTGATCGGTTCGGCCTGCGCCGACCAGGCCGCGACGGCGTAGCCGCCGGTGAGCGCCAGGGTCAGGCCGCGGCGCGACAGGTGCAGGTCCTGCGGGCGGGTGCCGTCGGGGCGGGTGAGCGTGACCATGGGCATGTCCTCGTCATCGAATTTGCGGGATGGTGGCCACGGAACCGACAGCCCCGCTCCGCGTCAACCGGATGATGCCTCAAGCCCGCATGAAACCGCTGTCCTGGCGACGCCTGACCCCGGGCGAGCGCGCGCTGGCGGCCGAGGTGTTCGGAGACGGGCTGGACGCGGCCCGCGTGCGCCTCCTGGCCCTGCCCGTCTGGGACCGCGCCTTCGTGGCCGGCCCCGGCCTGATCGTGTGGCCCGCGGCGACCCTGCCGGCGGACTTCGCCGAGGCCCCCGTCGCCGCGCAGGCGGTGTTCGTCCACGAGCTGACCCACGTCTGGCAGGCGCAGCACGGCGTCGCCCTGATCTTGGCAAAGATCAAGGCGGGCGATAGCGAGGCCTCGTACGCCTACGACCTCGACGGCGGGAGGCCGTTCGCGGCAATGAACATCGAGCAGCAGGCCATGGTGGTGGAGCACGCCTTCCTCGCGTCGAGGGGCGGCGTGACGCCGCACCCGGCCGAGGTTTACGCGGCGGCAGCCGGAAATTGGAGGCGGACGTGAGTCATGCCCTTGATCCGATTAGGGGCTTTCGGGCTTGCAGCCCCCGCAATTTCCCCCATATCGGCACTCGACACCGGTTGCCGTACACGGAAAGACGGCGCCGGACTGGAGACACAATTCGAACCGGGGACGTCGCAATTCCCTGGGCGCTTCTCTAGAAGGCCCGCCACAGTGACGTTCGCCACAAAAGGAGCGAGTAGACCTAGGCTATGAGCAAGATCATCGGCATCGACCTCGGCACGACCAATTCGTGCGTGGCCATCATGGACGGGAAGACCCCGAAAGTGATCGAGAACGCCGAAGGCGCGCGGACCACCCCCTCGGTGGTCGCCTTCATGGACGACGGCGAGCGCCTTGTCGGCCAGCCGGCCAAGCGCCAGGCCGTGACCAACCCCTCGAACACGCTGTTCGCGATCAAGCGCCTGATCGGCCGCAACTTCTCCGACCCGATGGTCGAGAAGGACAAGGGCATGGTGCCCTATGAGATCGTGAAGGGCCCGACCGGCGACGCGTGGGTGAAGGCCCACGACAAGGATTACTCGCCGCAGCAGGTGTCGGCGTTCATCCTGCAAAAGATGAAGGAAGCCGCCGAGCAGCACCTCGGCGAGAAGGTCGAGAAGGCGGTCATCACCGTCCCGGCCTACTTCAACGACGCCCAGCGCCAGGCCACCAAGGACGCCGGCAAGATCGCCGGCCTGGAAGTCCTGCGCATCATCAACGAGCCGACGGCCGCCGCGCTGGCCTACGGCCTCGAGAAGAACGACGGCAAGAAGATCGCGGTCTATGACCTGGGCGGCGGCACGTTCGACGTGTCGATCCTGGAGATCGGCGACGGCGTCTTCGAGGTGAAGTCGACCAACGGCGACACCTTCCTGGGCGGCGAGGACTTCGACCTGCGGATCGTCGACTACCTGGCCGACGAGTTCAAAAAGGAACAGTCCGTCGACCTGCGTAAGGACAAGCTGGCCCTGCAGCGCCTCAAGGAAGAGGCGGAAAAGGCCAAGAAGGAACTGTCCAGCGTCACCCAGTACGAGGTGAACCTGCCCTTCATCAGCATGAACGCGTCCGGCCCGCTGCACCTGAACGTGAAGCTGTCGCGCGCCAAGCTGGAAGCGCTGGTCGAGGACCTGATCAAGAAGACGGTCGGGCCCTGCGAGCAGGCGCTGAAGGACGCGGGCCTCAAGAAGTCCGACATCGACGAGGTGATCCTGGTCGGCGGCATGACCCGCATGCCCAAGGTCGTCGAGACCGTGAAGGAGTTCTTCGGCCGCGAGCCCCACAAGGGCGTGAACCCGGACGAGGTCGTGGCGCTGGGCGCGGCGGTCCAGGCCGGCGTGCTGGGCGGCGAGGTGAAGGACGTCCTGCTCCTCGACGTGACCCCGCTGACGCTGGGCATCGAGACCCTGGGCGGCGTGTTCACCCCGCTGATCGAGCGCAACACGACCATCCCGACCAAGCGCAGCCAGACCTTCTCGACGGCGGACGATAACCAGTCGGCCGTGACGATCCGGGTCTTCCAGGGCGAACGCCCGATGGCGGCCGATAACAAGATGCTGGGCCAGTTCGACCTGGTGGGCATCCCGCCGGCCCCGCGCGGCGTGCCGCAGGTCGAGGTGACCTTCGACATCGACGCCAACGGCATCGTGAACGTCCAGGCGCGCGACAAGGCGACCAACAAGGAACAGTCGATCCGCATCCAGGCCAACGGCGGCCTCTCGGACGCCGACATCGACGCCATGGTCAAGGAAGCCGAGTCCAACAAGGCCGACGACGAGAAGCGCAAGGCGGCCGTCGAGGCCAAGAACCAGGCCGACGCGATCATCCACTCGTCGGAAAAGGCCCTGGCCGAACACGGCGACAAGGTCTCGGAGACCGAACGGTCCGCCATCCAGACGGCGCTGGACGACCTGAAGGGGTCGCTGGAGTCGGGTGACGCCGAGGCGATCTCGGCCAAGACCCAGACCCTCATCCAGGCTTCGATGAAGCTGGGCGAGGCCATGTACAAGGCCCAGCAGGGCGACGCCGGCGGCGAAGACGCCACGTCGTCCGACGCGGGCGCCTCCTCGGACGACGTGGTCGACGCCGAATTCGAGGAAGTCGACGGCGACGGCAAGAAGTCGGCGTGACAACGCGCCCCATGGTTTCGTCGAACGTGAAATGCGATCACGAGGCCATGGGGACGTCGCCGCCGCCTTCGCGGGACGCCAGCGCTGAAAAGCGCTGCATCTTTGAAGGGATACCCCCCGGTCACTCGGCTGTGTTAAGCCTTGCAGATGGCCGGGGGGCCACCCACCTCACAGCACAACAGTTTCAGAGCTTCTGACGTCTCATGCGGGACTATTACGAGATCCTGGGCGTGGAGCGCGGCTGCGACGACAGCACGCTGAAGGCTGCCTTCCGTAAGCAGGCCATGGAGCACCACCCCGACCGCAATGGCGGTTGCGAGGAGGCTTCAGGCCGCTTCAAGGAAGTCAACGAGGCCTATTCGGTCCTCTCCGATCCCCAGAAGCGCGCGGCCTACGACCGCTTCGGCCACGCCGGGGTGAACGGCCAGGGCGGCTTCGGCGGCGGCGGAAACGGCCAGTTCCACGACGTGCACGATATCTTCAACGAGGTGTTCGGGGACGTCTTCGGCGACATGTTCGGCGGCCGTGGCGGCCAGCGTCAGCGCAGCGGCCCGGCCCGCGGGTCCGACCTGCGCTACGACCTGGAGATCAGCCTGGAGCAGGCCTATGCCGGCGCCGAGGTCGAGATCACCGTGCCGGTCACGCTCACTTGCGAGACCTGCGACGGCTCGGGGGCCAAGCCCGGCACCAGCCCCACCACCTGCACCACCTGCCACGGCGCCGGCCGCGTGCGGGCGTCCCAGGGCTTCTTCTCCATCGAGCGCGCCTGCCCCCGCTGCGGCGGCACCGGCCGGATGGTGATGGACCCCTGCGTCGACTGCCGCGGCGCCGGCCACATCCGGAAGCAGCGCACCCTGGCGGTCCGCATCCCCGCGGGTGTCGACGACGGCGCGCGCATCCGCCTGGCGGGCGAAGGCGACGCGGGCCAGCGCGGCGGGCCGCGCGGCGACCTCTACATCTTCATCTCGGTGCAGCCGCACGAGCTGTTCGAGCGCGACGGCCTGGACCTGTTGTGCACCGTGCCGGTGCCGATGTGCGTGGCGGCCCTGGGCGGCGAAATCGACGCCCCCTGCCTTCTGGGCGGCGAGAACTGCGACGGCGAGTGCAAGATCGAGGTCAAGGTCCCCGAGGGCGCCCAGACCGGCAAGACTGTGCGCGTGAAGGGTCGCGGCATGCCGTCGCTGCGCTCGCGCGACCGCGGCGACCTGGTGGTCGAGCTGTTCGTCGAGACGCCCACCAAGCTGACCCCGCGCCAGAAGGAACTGATGCGCGAGCTGGCCGAGATCTGCAGCGAGCAGCAGCACCCCAAGGCCGCCGGCTTCATGGGCAAGGCCAAGAAGTTCTGGGGCGCCGCCAAGGGCCACGCGTAGACGCTGAACACATCCCTCACCCTCAGGAGAGGGTGGCTGAAGCGAAGTGACAGGCGGGTGGGGAAGCAACGACCCGCTTCCGCGCCAAATCAGACACTCCCCACCCCGACGACTTCGTCGCCCATCCCTCCCCTGAAGGGAGGGATGACTTCATTTCTTCACCCTATACGCCACCAGCGCATTGCCGGCCTGCTGGCCGAAGCTGGCGTACCCCGAACTGACGAACAGCATGCCGTCGCCGGCGAATGGGCCGGCCGCGTCGATCGAGCCGCCGGCGCCGGTCACCTTGTTGACGCCAGTGAACGGAACCGCCGTGTCGAAGCTCGAGAGCAGCTTGCCGGTCGCGGCCTCGAAGACGTAGACGCGCCCGTCCAGGCCGCCGGCCACCACCGCGCCGTCGATCACCACCGGCGGGGCGGAGATCCCGAACTTGCCGTCGCAGCTGGGCACGCGGGCCTTACGGCCGCCCTCGCAGTCGGCCTTGGCCTTCCACGACCACACGACCTTCCCGCTGGCCACGTCGATGGCGTAGAGCCCGGCGGCGTTGTCGTTGTCGGGCACGTTCGGGTCGGCGATGGGGACGTAGACGCGCTGGGCGTCCGCCGCGAGGCCCCAGTGCACGCCGCCCAGCGCCGTGCCCTTGCCGAACTGGTGATGCCAGACCTGCTTGCCGGTGGCCGCGTCCAGCGCCCAGGTGTCGCCCGACTTCTGGCCGCCCAGGATCAGGGTCTTGCCCTTGCCCCTCCAGATCACCGGGCCGCCGCCGAAGTCGTGGTCGCGCAGCACGCTGCCTTCCGCGGCGAAGAAGCAGTTGGCGCCCGGCGCGCGGCCGCCCGTGGGTGAGCCGATCGGGCACGACATGTTCCACACGTCGTTGGCCAGGGCCTGGAACACCCACTTCTGCTTGCCGGTGGCGAGGTCCAGCGCGACCAGGCTGTCGCTCGTGCCGGTGGCCGGCGGCGAGGTGTTCTCGCCCGTGGCGGTGTAGACGACGCCCGCCTTCGGATCGACCGAGGGGCTGGACCAGATCGGCGCGCCCGAGGGGCCGTAGACGTCGATCCCCTTGGCGTTCTTGCGGCCCAGCGGCTGGGCGTCGGGCATGGTGTGCCAGGTCCACAGCACCTTGCCGTCGGCGGCGTTCACCAGGGCCACGGCGCCGTGCGCCTTGCAGCAGGCGAAGGTCTCGCGCATGGAGTTGGCGACGTCGATGGCCGAGATCGGCACCACGATCTTGTCGCCCGTGAACACCGGCGTGCCCGAGAGCGGCACGGTCTTGTCGTGGCGCGGATCGACCTTCCAGGCGATATTGCCGGTCTTGGCCTCGAAGGCGATGAGCTGGCCCTGGCCATCGCCGCCCACCACCGCCCACGGCCCATCCTTGCCGAGCCGGCCATAGGCCAGACTGGCGCGCACGCCGCCGGGCGTCGCCCACTTCACGCAACCGGTCCTGGTGTCGAGCGCAACGACGTAGCCGGCCTGGCCGGCGGGGTAGAACAGGGTGTTTCCAACCACCACGCCCTGGCCCCGCAGGCCCGAGGTCTTGGGCATGACGAACGACCAGGCGACCTCCAGGTTGGCGAGGTCCTTGGTGGTCAGGCCGGCCTGGGCGGCGGTCATGCGGCGGGAGTTGTCGTGGTCGACGCCGAAGCCGATCTGGGCGGGCTTGGCGGTCAGGTCGATCTCGCGCTTGCCTTCGGCGCAGCGGTTGTCGTCGATCCAGCCCGTGCCCTGCGGCCCCTCGGGCGCGGCCAGGTAACTGACCACGTCGCGCAGCTGGCGCCGGTCCAGGCCGTCGCCGATCGGTTTCATGACGCCGGTGGTAAGCGCCGTGGTGATGGTCTGGGCGCTCATCTTGCGCAGCGAGGCCACGGGCGGCGCGCGGTCGCCGGCCGGCGGGGCGTTGTGGCACGCGGCGCAGAACTGGTCGTAGACCGCCTTGCCGGGCGGCGGCGCCTCGTCGGTGGCCTGGGCCTGCGCCAGGTCCGCCAGGCTGAAGCTCGCCAGCGCGACCGCCGTCGCCGCCGTGGCGCCCGCGGCCAGTCCCTTCCACCCGATCATGCGTATCCCCCGTACCGGTTCTTCGACCTTCTCGCGTGCGGAACCTAGCGCCGGCGGCGGAAAAGGGAATTGCCCGCCTGAAACCTGCGCCGGCTTCGTCCGGGCTCCGGTTTACGCCCGTCGCGGCCATCGGCTAAGACACGCCCGACGCCGCGCGCCCGAGCGGCCCGAAGGACGCGCCTTGAGGTTCCTGGACAAGCATCCCGAGCTGGAGCGCGAGCTCGCCCAGGCAATCACCGCCGACCAGCTGGACGCCGTCTTCCAGAAGATCGTCCGCCTGCCCGAGCGGTTCCGCACGCCGCAGGTCTATGGCCGGCGCCTCTATGCGCAGGGCCTGGACGCCTTGGTCCCGAAGATCGCGGCGCGGATGCGGCTGGAGGACGTGCCCCTGGGCCGGCCCCGGTCGAATGACAATGTCTGCATCCTGGCGACCCGCTTCTATCCGACCGGGGGCCACGGGCGGATCGCCATGGAGATCATCGAGCGGCTGCAGCCGGCCGGCGCGGTGACGCTGCTCACCGACATCTACCGCGAGCTGCGCTACGGCGACTTCTTCAACCAGCCGACCAACACCAGCTTCGTCGGCGAGCGCGCCTGCCTGGTGGCTTCGTCCGAGCTCCTGGTCGAGCGCGTGCTGCAGGCCTACCTCATGCTGAAGGCCATGCGGCCCACGCGCATCGTCCTGATGAACCACCCGATGGACATCGTGGCGTTGCTGGCGGCCTGGCCCTTCCGCGACGTGGTCGAGTTCGTGCACCATGCCGACCACGTCCCGGCCCTGGGCGCCACCCTGCCCTTCTCGGCCCACGTCGATGTCACCTATTCCTGCCACCTGGCCTGCCGCGAGGCGGGGCTGGGTGCGGTCTATGCGGGGATGGCCGCGCCGGCGGCGCCCGCCGTCCCGACCCGGCCCGACGACGGCGAGCTGCGGATCGCCACCTGCGGCAGCGTCCACAAGTACCGCGGCGCCGGCCGCCATCGCTGGGCGGACTATGTGGTGGCCGCCCTGGCCCAGCCGGGCGCGCGGCTGTTCCATATCGGCGAGACGGACGAGGAATTCCGGAACGAGATGGTCGCGGCGCTGACCGCGGCGGGCGTCGCCCTCGATCGCTACGTCCTGCTGGGCTACCGCCCGAACCTGCCGGCCGAGCTCGCGGCCCAGGGCATCGACGTCTATCTGTCGAGCTATCCCGAGACCGGCGCCAAGGCGAACCTGGAGGCCATGCTGGCCGGCGTGCCCGCCGTCGGCCCCACCGACGCCAGCCTCCCGCCGCTGGTCCAGTACCGTTCGCCACTGCCCCGCTGGCTGCCGGTGGCCTCTCCGGACGAGCTTGCGGTGGCCATCGCGCAGGCGAAGGCCTTGCGGGCCGAATTGGGCGGCGCGGACGCCGCCGAGGCCGTGGCGCGCGAAACGGACCGCTTCGACGCCTTCGTGGCGGGCCGCCCGATCCCAGCGACGGCCGTTGGCGAGGCCCCGCGCTGACGGCTGCGGCGGCCTGCGGCTCGACAGCGTTTGCGGCGGCGCGCCCTTTCCGCTAGAGACACCCTCCGCTGAAGACGCACCCGTAGCTCAGCTGGATAGAGCGTTGCCCTCCGAAGGCAAAGGTCACACGTTCGAATCGTGTCGGGTGCGCCAGCGAAATCAATTACTTAACGTCGAAATGGCAAATGGGGGCGGGCCGCTAGTCACCACCTAATCACCACAGCGGCCCAGCTGGGGACGGTGATCACAACGTTGCGAGCGGCCTCAAGGCCGTGTCGGCGGGTTGAGAATCGCGGTTCGCTCAAGCGGTGACTGAGAGCGATGAAGCTGCTGACGCTAGAGAGCGGGCTGAGTTTGACGCCGCATTCTCTGAGGCCAGGTACGCGGTCGCCTTCGCGACGCTGCGACGTGCGCTCATGCGGCGAGCAATTGCGCTGCTGGGAGCGGAGGGCCATTTGATCGAATGGATTCAGACCCCCAAGACCACTGCCGAGTTCGCGGGAGGAATTGCGACCGCGCTGGAGCAGGAATTGGAGCGGCAGGGAGAACAGGCGAGCTATCGACTGCTCATCGCGAGGAACGTCGCTGCTGCGGTGGCTATGATCCAAGAGCGGCTCTTGCGCCCAAGCGACCCTAGCCAAACTGCAGAGGACGCGACATTCGAGGCGTTCTTTTGTGCGTTTCAACTCGGGGCCGCTGAGGTCCATCTTAGCCAAACCGAAGGCGGAATATTCGACGAGTACGCGAGGCTGAGGTGGCGGGAGCATTCGGCCGCCGAGGGGCGCCGACAGGGTGCGGTTTCGACCAACGATCTGAAGAGACGGCAGCGTAACAGGACCCTCTCGCTTGCGCGGGACATCGTTAGCGCCAACCCAACGCTGAGCAACGACGAACTGGCGTTCAAGCTGAAGGCGCGGGCCGAACTGTCGCAAGCTACGCGAACGATCACCGGTTGGATTCGCCAGTGGCGGAAGGGCGGCCAGCTTCCGCCGCAGCGCTGACGCTGACCGAGCCGGCGCCGTGTCGCTCAGCGCCCTGCACCGATCCGCTCAGCGTTCCGCACCCACCTTGCTGACATCGGCTGGCGTCGCTGTAGTTGGGCTGTCGTCGAAGCGCTGGGACATGCCGGCGCATTCTAGAATGGACGACGACCAATGAATTCTTCCCCGAAGCTCAACGTAGACCAGGCGGCGGGATACGTCGGCCTCTCGGCCTCCACCCTGAACAAGCTCCGGGTTTTCGGAGGCGGTCCGCTCTTCCTGAAGCTCGGACGGCGCGTTGCATACGACGTAGCCGACCTGGACGCCTGGATCGCTGAACACCGGAGACGCTCCACGTCCGACACAGGCGCTTCGGCTCGCTGACGTCTCGTGCCGAAGAGGCATTCGCGCGACCGCGCGCCGTCCGGATTGAGCTATCGTCCGCCACCCAACCAACCCTATTTCTGGATGACGCGCCAGATGCTCGGGTCGATAACGTATCAATCGCTTGGCATCTCTGCCCGCCGCATCCTGGACGCGCTGCTCCATGAGCACATGTGTCATGGCGGCGCGGAGAATGGGAACCTCGGCGCGACTTACGAGCAGCTCGAAAGATGGGGCGTAACAGCTGCGGACATCCGAAAGGGCCTCGCCGAGCTGGAAGCAACAGCGTTCGTTGTGCGGACTGCGCAAGGCTACTTCAGCTTGGGCGGAAGCGTTCCTTCGCGATATCGCCTGACTTGGATTCCCACAGGAAAGGGGGCGTCATTCAAGCCAGCGACCAACGACTGGGCCGACGTCATCGACGATCTTGCGAGAACGGGGATCGGAAATGTCACGGCCGCACGGAAGTGGCTTAGAACTGAGGTTGCAGAACATGCGAGAGGAAACCGCGCCTAGGCCCTCAAGTGATATGTAACTTCGCCCCTCATCTGATCGGTGTCGTCGACGCGCCGGGAACGTTTGCCGCCTCTCATTTGAGAGAGCCGGCGGCCTCTCAACTGCGGGGCACCACATATATATCTTGGGGGACGGGGGACGGGGGACGGGGGACGGGGGGACGGGCTTTACAGCTGACTTAGCGCCGAGTCCTATTCAGAGGATTTCGGAAAAGCTAGTGGGAGGCGTCAAACGTGGGCGGCTTTGGTTCCGGCCGCTGCCGAACACGAAATTTCGGCGCGATCGACGACTTTATTCGTTTGGACATTCGGCAAATGCGCCGACTCGGATTGGTGTGCCCAGGTTCGCGGATCAATGGCGTAGTACATTGGTCGTATCCGAACACTTCGCGCGCACATGCGAGCGCTGAACTCACGGTGGACCTATTCGAGGGCGCGCGCGGAACCGCGGTAGTACGCTTCTCGCGCGGCGGATGTCTCCGCGAACAGCGGATCGATCTTGTGAGCAGCCCGGTGCCCTATGGCGGCCGGCGCTACTATTTCCTTTGCCCGATGCATGGCCATCGATGCGAAGTCCTCGCAGAAGTCGATGGGAGCTTCGCGTCGCGTAAAGCCTACCGGCTGACTTATCGCTCTCAATCCGCTTCCCCGCTGGAGCGGCTTAGAGACCATACAGCTGGACTAGAACGACGGCTTTGGCCACTGGAAGGAAGGCCTAAGCCGCGCGGACGAAACCGCCGTCGCCTGATGCGCGAATGGATGCGGGCCGACGAGGCCTTCGAGAGGCTGTTTGCCAGCGAGTTCAGCCGCAGGTTCGGACACGTCGACTAGGCCCCAAATCGCCTGCGGCACGCCGGATGCCCAACCTGCTGAACGCAACTCCCTGTTGCCAATCGGGCGGCCAATCGGCTGTTGTGAAGTCTCAGGGGGAGTGAGCGTATGAACCAGCAGGCGTTGTCGGCCTTCATCTGGTCAGTGGCGGACCTGCTGCGGGGCGACTACAAGCCGGCCGACTACGGCAAGGTGATCCTGCCGTTCACGGTACTGCGGCGGCTGGACTGCGTGCTGGCGCCCACCAAGGCCGACGTGCTCGCCGAGTACGAGTTGCGGACGAACGCAGGCCTGAACCCTGATCCGTTCCTGAAGCGCAAGGCCGGGCAGACCTTCTTCAACACGTCGCCGATGGACTTGAAAAAGCTGCTGGGCGATCCGGGCAACGTCGGGCCCAACCTGCTGTCATACCTCCAGGGGTTCTCGCCAGAGGTTCGCGACATCTTTGAAAGGTTCGAGTTCGCTAACCAGGTCGACAAACTGGCGAAGGCCAAGCTGCTCTTTCTCGTCACTGAAAAGTTTGCCGGACCTGACGTCGATCTGCACCCAGACAGGGTTTCGAACAGCCAGATGGGATTGGTCTTCGAGGAGCTGATCCGCAGGTTCGCGGAGGCTTCGAACGAGACGGCGGGCGACCACTTCACGCCGCGCGAAGTCATCCGCCTGATGGTCAACCTGCTGTTCGTGGAGGACGACGACATCCTCTCGAAACCCGGCGTGGTGCGGACGATCTACGACCCCACCGCCGGCACGGGCGGAATGCTGTCGGTCGCCGAGGAGCATCTGAAGGCGCTCAACCCCGACGCCCAGCTCACCATGTTCGGCCAGGAGCTGAATCCGGAGTCCTATGCGATCTGCAAGGCCGACATGCTGATCAAGGGCCAGGACGTGTCGAACATCGTGTTCGGCAACACGCTCAGCGACGACGGTCACGCCCACCAGACGTTCGACTACATGCTCTCCAATCCGCCGTTCGGCGTGGAGTGGAAGAAGGTCGAGAAGGACGTCCGCCGCGAGCACGAGGTCATGGGCTTCCAGGGCCGCTTCGGTCCCGGCCTGCCGCGGGTTTCGGACGGTTCCTTGCTCTTCCTGCTCCACCTCCTGTCGAAGATGCGCGGCGCAGCGGAGGGCGGTTCGCGCTTTGGCATCGTGCTGAACGGTTCGCCCCTCTTTACCGGCGGCGCCGGCAGCGGCGAGAGCGAGATCCGGCGCTACGTCCTGGAGAACGACCTGGTGGAGGCCATCGTCGCCCTGCCGACCGACATGTTCTTCAACACCGGCATCGCCACCTACGTCTGGATCGTCAGCAACCGGAAGCCCAAGGCGCGGCGCGGGTCGGTCCAGTTGATCGACGGCTCGGGCTTCTGGCGGAAGATGCGCAGGTCCCTGGGCTCGAAGCGCAAGGAGCTGTCGGACGAGCACATCGCCGAAATTACCCGGCTGTTCGGCCGGTTCGAAACGGCCGAGGTCGCGACGGTGTTCGACGCCGGGGGCAAGGAGATCGAGCGCGTCGTGTTGCGGGAGGGCGAGACTGCGCCGACCGCGCCCGAAGGCGGTAAGGTCAAGGTCGCGCCCCTGTCGCGCATCGTGCCGAACGCGGCCTTCGGCTATCGCACCATCACCGTGGAACGGCCTCTGCTCGACAAGCAGGGCCGGTCGATGCTGTTCGAGAAGGGCAAGAACAAGGGCAAGCCGCAACCTGACAGCGCGCTGCGCGACACCGAGAACGTGCCTTTGTTGGAGGATGTCAGAACCTACTTCGAGCGGGAGGTGAGGCCGCACGCGCCCGACGCCTGGATCGACGATAGCAAGACGAAGGTCGGCTACGAGATCCCGTTCAACCGCCAGTTCTACGTGTTCGAGCCACCGCGCCCATTGGAGGAGATCGACGCTGATCTGAAGCAGGTCACCGATCGCATCAAAGCGATGATTGGGGAGCTCGCAGCGTGATCGGCGAAGACCTCCGCAAGGCGATCCGGGCGCTGCTTGCGACCCACCCGAGCGTCGCGGTCTCGGACCATGGCCATGCGACCCACGTAGAACGATACATCACCGACGATGGTGTTCCGATCGGACTGGAGCCGAGAACCGTACGCTTTCAGAATATCTGGGTCCGAGCAGATTCGGTGCGGCGTACCGCCCTCAATGATATTGAGAGCCGGGCTTACGAATGCGCTGATTTCGAGATCAGCAAGCCCAATCACAACCTATTCGGCGAACCGGCCTTCAAGGACGCCGACCTGATCTGCTTTAAGGTCACCGACCTTTGGCAGGCCGTCCGAGTCATCATCGAAGTAGCGGGCGTGAGGGGCGGCGCATGAGCCTCCCGCGATATGAGCGCTACAGAGACAGCGAGATCTCTCTTCTTGGCGACGTGCCGCAGCACTGGGCAGTGAAGCGCCTACGATTTGTCGCCGCACTGAACCCCTCGAAGTCGGAAGTGGGCAATCTGCCCGAAACGACCGAGCTGAGCTTTCTGCCCATGGAAGCAATTGGCGAGCGCGGAGACCTAGACCTGTCTCTCACTCGATCGCTTGGCGAGGTTCGAAGCGGATATTCCTACTTCGCCGACGGGGACGTGGTGTTCGCCAAGGTCACGCCTTGCTTGGAGAATGGAAAGGGCGCGTTGATGCGCGGCCTCGTGGGCGGGGCGGGCTTCGGCACAACGGAGCTCACGGTGGTGCGCCCCAACCGGCAAGCGGACGGCCCATTCTTTTGGTGGCTGACTAGCTCGCACATCTTTCGAGGACCCGCAGAAGGCGAGATGATTGGCGCTGGCGGTCTGAAGCGAGTGCCCGATACGTTTGTGGCCGACTTCCTCGCCCCTTGGCCGCCCGCAGGCGAACGCGACGCCATCGCCGCCTTCCTTGACCGCGAGACCGCCAAGATCGACGAGCTGGTGGAGGCGCAGCGGCGGCTCATCGAGCTGCTCGAGGAGAAGCGCCAGGCCGTCATCTCCCACGCGGTCACCAAGGGCCTCGACCACTCAGCACCGATGAGGGACTCAGGAGTAGAATGGCTAGGCGACGTGCCGGCGCACTGGGAAGTCGCGCGCTTGGCGAACGTCTTCAAGGAGTTCGCGGAACCGCTGGCCGGCGACCTGCCAATCCTCAGCGTCTCCATTCACCACGGAGTTTCGGACGAAGAACTCGACGAGGATGACCTCGAGCGGAAGGTCTCCCGCAGCGAAGACCGGAGCAAATACAAGCGAGTTCAGCCAAACGACCTCGTCTACAATATGATGCGGGCGTGGCAGGGCGGCTTCGGAACGGTTTTGGTCGATGGCGGCGTCAGTCCGGCCTATGTGGTTGCTCGACCGAAGATCGCCATCGAAACCGCATTCGTTGAGTGGGTCCTTCGCACGCCTCAGTGCGTAGAGGAGATGCGAACCCGTTCGGTGGGCGTCACCGACTTCCGTTTGCGGCTCTATTGGGACGAGTTCAAAGAGCTCCGCATCGCTGTTCCACCCGTTGTCGAGCAGCGCAAAATCCTTGATGAGATCGGCTCTCAGGTGAGTCGCTATCAAGCGCTTGCTCAGGCGGCCGAGGACGCGATTGCGCTGCTGGTTGAGCGTCGCTCGGCCCTTATTTCCGCCGCGGTCACCGGTAAGATTGACGTGCGCGCCACCGCTTCTGCGATGGTGGCGGCATGACCAATCCTGCCGCCGGTCGGTCTCTCGAACTCTACTACATCGATGGTCGCCCGGACGGGATGCTCACGGCCGAGATGTTCAACTGGACCGGCCATGTGCTGATGGCGCCGCGCACTCAGATCGCCGAGGCGCTCAAGCGAGTCGAAGCCGGCTACGCGGGTGTCTACCTGCTGACGGGCGAGCGTGATGGAATGACCCTGGCCTATGTCGGCGAGGGCGAAGACATCAGCGCCCGGATCAAGTCGCACGACGTAAACAAGGACTGGTGGACCAGCGCCATCCTCGTCACCACCGCTGGCAACAAGCTGAACAAGGCGCACGTGCGCTACCTAGAAGCGCGCCTGATCCAGCAGGCGCAGAAAATTGGACGCACGCCCCTCGATAACGGCAATGCGCCCTCGCTTCCGGGCCTCAGCGAAGCGGACGTGGCGAAGATGGAGGCGTTCCTCGAGAATCTTCTGATCGTCCTCCCAGCACTACGCGTCGACATCTTCATCCAGCGATCGCGCCCCGACGAGGTTCGATCCGCACAAGTTGCTGCGCCCATGCATGTATCGGAGCCGCGCTTCCGGCTCATCATCAAGAAGCACGGCCTTGCGGCCCAGGCCGTGCTGCGTGAGGGCGAATTCATCGTCGAGTCTGGCTCGCACGCTCGCTTGGCCTGGGAGGGCGTCGGCTCTGAGGACACGACATACGCACAGCTGCACCGGGAGCTCACAAGGTCCGGCGTTCTCGTGCCGGAGGGTAGCCATGCCGTGTTCGCCCAGAGCTACGCTTTCAGAAGTCCAAGCGCCGCGTCCGCCGTTGTTACCGGCCGCCCGTCCAACGGTACCATCGAGTGGAAGACCGAGGCCGGCGAAACCTACAAGCAGTGGGAGGCGAAGCGCCTCGGGTTGGATCTCGCCTGATGGGCGCCCTCCATCAGGAAATCAGCTTCGAGGCCGAGGTTTGCGACTACCTCGCCGCGAACGGCTGGCTCTATGAGTTTGACGACGGCCAAGCCTACGACCGCGCCCGCGCCCTTTTCCCGGCGGACCTGACCGCCTGGGTCCAGGCGACCCAGCCGAAGGCCTGGGAGGCGCTCCAGAAGACTCACGGCGCCGCTGCTGAGGCCACGCTGTTGGACCGGGTGCGCAAGTCGCTTGACGACCGCGGCACGCTCGATGTGTTGCGCAACGGCGTCGAGATGGTCGGCGTGCGCGGATCGCTGGCGCTGGCCCAGTTCAAGCCCGCAATGCGGATGAATCCGGACATCGTGGCGCGCTATGAGGCAAACCGGCTGCGGGTGGTGCGCCAAGTCCGATACTCACTGGCGAACGAGAATTGCATCGACCTCGTGCTGTTCCTGAACGGTCTGCCGGTGGCGACCATCGAGCTGAAGACCGACTTCACCCAGGCCGTTGAAGATGCCGTCGACCAGTACCGCTTCGATCGCCTGCCGCGGCCCAAGGGCGGCGCGCCCGAGCCGCTGCTCAACTTCCCTTCGGGCGCGCTGGTCCACTTCGCGGTGTCGAACAGCGAAGTGATGATGACCACGAAGCTGGACGGACCGGCCACCACCTTCCTGCCCTTCAACAAGGGCCGCGACGGCGGCAAGGGCAATCCGATCCCGCCGTTTGGCCATCCTACGTCGTACCTTTGGGAAGAGGTCTGGCAGCGCGACAGCTGGCTGGAGATCCTCGGCCGTTACCTCGTCACCCAGCGGAATGAAAAGAAGGCGATCACCCGCATCCTCTTCCCACGCTACCACCAGCTCGACGCGACGCGGACGCTCCAGTCCGCTGTTCTCGCTGAGGGCGCGGGCGGGCGGTTCCTGATCCAACACTCGGCCGGATCGGGAAAGACCAACTCCATTGCCTGGTCGGCGCACTTCCTGTCGGAGCTGCACGACGCGAACGACGAAAAGCTGTTCTCCACTGTCATCGTGGTGTCGGACCGGCGCGTGATCGACGGCCAGCTTCAGGAAGCGATCTTCGATTTCGAGCGCACCCAGGGCGTGGTCGAGACGATCAAGAACGACAGCGGCAGCAAGAGTGGCCAGCTCGCGCAGGCGCTGGCGGCCGGCAAGAAGATCATCGTCTGCACGATCCAGACCTTCCCCTTCGCCCTCCAGCAGGTGCGCGAGCTGGCGGCTACACAGGGCAAGCGGTTCGCCGTGATCGCCGACGAAGCGCACTCCAGCCAGACTGGCGAAGCCGCGGCGAAGCTGAAGGAACTCCTGTCGCCCGAGGAACTGGCCGAGCTGATGGACGGCGGGGAGGTCGACACGGAAGACCTGCTGGCCGCCCAGATGGCGGCGCGCGCCAATGACCGCGGCGTGACCTATGTGGCCTTCACCGCCACGCCCAAGGCCAAGACGCTGCAGCTGTTCGGGCGTATAGGGCCGGACGGGGTTCCCGAGGCCTTCCACGTCTACTCAATGCGCCAGGCGATCGAGGAAGGCTTCATCCTGGACGTGCTGCAGAACTACACGCCCTACAAGCTGGCGTTCCGGCTGGCGACCGAAGGCAAGGAGCTGACCGAAGCCGAGGTCGAACGCAGCGAGGCGATGCGAGGCATCATCCGCTGGGTCCGGCTGCACGAGTACAACATCGCCCAGAAGGTGCAGATCGTCGTCGAGCACTTCCGCAAAAATGTGGAGCCCCTGCTGGACGGCAAAGCCAAGGCGATGGTGGTGCTGGCGAGCCGCCAGGAGGCGGTGCGCTGGAAGCTCGCCGTCGACCGCTACATCAAGGAGCAGGGCTATCGGCTGGGCGCGCTGGCGGCTTTCTCAGGCGAGGTGAACGACCCGGAGAGCGGCCCTGAGCCTTTCAGCGAAACCACCGCCGCGCTGAACCCCGGTCTGAAGGGACGCGACATCCGCGACGCCTTCCGAGGCGAGGAGTTTCACCTGCTGTTGGTGGCCAATAAGTTCCAGACCGGCTTCGACCAGCCGCTGCTCTGCGGGATGTATGTGGACCGGCGGCTGGCGGGCATCCAGGCGGTGCAGACGCTGTCGCGGCTCAATCGCGCCTATCCAGGCAAGGACACCACTTACGTCCTCGACTTCTCAGACAGCAGTGACGAGGTGCTGAAGGCGTTCAAGACCTACTACGAGACGGCGGCGCTCGAAGACGTGACCGACCCGAACCTCGTGTTTGATCTGCGGGCCAAGCTCGACGCCGCGGGCCACTACGACAACTTCGAGGTGGATCGCGTGGCGGGAGTGGTGATGAACCCGCAATCCACTCAGGGCGACCTTGCCGCGGCCGTCGGGCCAGTCGCCGACCGCCTGCTCAAGACCTACTCGGCGGCAAAGGCCGCCATGGCGGTGGCGCAGGATACGGGGGACGAGAAAGCGGCGAAGGCCGCGAAGGACGAGATGGACGCTCTGGCCCTCTTCAAGGGCGACATGCAGAGCTTCATCCGGCTCTACACCTTCCTCGCCCAGATCATCGACTACCAGAACCCCGAGATCGAGAAGCGCTTCCTGTTCTACAAGCACCTCGTACGGCTGCTGGAGTTCGGCCGGGAACGCGACACCGTTGATCTTTCTCAGCTCGTGCTGACGCACCACGCGGTGAAGAGCCAGGGCCGGCAGCGGTTCGACCTTGGCGGTGAGGCGCCGAAGATCGCCCCGGTGGGCGAGGTGGGTTCAGGCTCGGTGCAGGAGAAGCAGAAGGCCCTCTTGGCCGAGATCATCGCCAAGGTGAACGACCTCTTCGTGGGCGAGCTGAGCGACGATGACCGGCTCGTCTACGTGAACAACGTCATCAAGGGGAAGCTGCTGGAGTCGGAGGCGCTCGCGACCCAGGCCAGGAACAACACCAAGGCTCAGTTCTCCGCCTCGCCCACCCTCGACGCGGCAATCCTCGACGCGATCATGGAGGCGCTCGACGCCCACCAGTCGATGAGCCGTCAGGCGCTGGATTCGGAGAAGGTGCGCGCGGGTTTGAAGTCGATCCTGTTGGGACCGGCGCAGCTTTATGAGGCGCTGAGGGGTAGCTCGAACACGGACGCGGAGCCTGTCGCGTGAAGAGCCCCTACCTCAAGGAGCAGAGACTCGGCGACGTCATCGCGGCGATCACCGTCTTGGGAACCTACAAGTTCTACAAGCTCAACGTGGGGCGGTGGTCGGACCGGATCAGTGGAACAGCCCTGAACGAGCAGCACTGGCAGACGGTGTTCGATGAGCACCCCGAGTTCTTCCGCTTCGCCTCGGACAGGCAGAAGGTTTCGCTTGTCTGGCGTCGCCAGTTCCCGCGCAACTTCAACGTCGACGAAGAGCCGGAAGAATTCCCCGATCACGAAATCGACGGTCTGACAGAGAGCCGAACTAGCCGAAGGCCACTGACACCAATCGAAGTCACCGAGCTGATCGGAGTGGCCATCCGACTACATGATCGGGCGCTTGAGCAGCAGAAGGCGGGGACCTGGTGGATACCGCTGGCCGCCGCCGGCCTGTCGTTTCTAGGTGCCCTCATCGGCGCCTACGTAGGCAAGCACGCCTAGCCGGGTACGCGGGCGCGCGCAGTGGCGATTGGGGGGCTGATGGCGACTCTATACGAGGATACCAATCCTCGAGACTTGCAGGAACTGCTTGGCGACGTGCACACTGGCAAGGCAGTCCTCCCGGATTTCCAGCGCAACTTCGTTTGGGAGCCGGGAGCCGTCGTCGAGCTTATCTTGTCCATCGCTAACGGGTTCCCGGCAGGTAGCCTGCTACGCATCCGGAACTCACGAGAATACTTCGCGTGGCGACCTTTTGAGGAAGCCGCAGCGCCACAGGGAAAGCCAACATTCCTGATCTTGGATGGTCAGCAGCGGCTAACCTCCCTGTACCAGGCCTTCTACGGCTTGGGGACGCACCGCTTCTTCATTGATCTCAACAAGCTCATGGATGGCGAGGACCTGGAGGAGGCGCTGTACCACTGCCGGAGCGATCGCATGCCGGCCACTGAACTACTTCCGAGGAAACCCACGCTCGAGGAGCGGGCGAGGGCGCGGGCGGTACAGGCACAGCGGATGGTGCTGCCCTTGGCTGAGCTGAAGGGGTCAATCGACAGTTTTAACACCTGGAAGAGCGAGGTCGTCACACTCCTCAGTCGGGGGGCAGACGGAGCGCCCGCACAGGAGAAATTCCAGGAGGCGCTGCAACTGATGGCGAAGCTGGATGCAGTTGCCAAACAGTGGATTGCCCCGGTCGACGACTACCAGTTTCCGGTGGTTACGCTTTCAGATGAGACATCCGCGGAAGCGGTTTGCACGATCTTCGAGACCTTGAACCGCACCGGCGTGAAGCTCACGGCATTCGAGTTGCTTACCGCCAGATTCTTCGCGAGCGGCCTTAACCTCCGGACGCTCTGGCAGGAATCCTTAGACGCGCATCCGATCATCGAAGAGTTCGATCTCGACCCCTACGCCATTCTCCAGGCGATCACGTTGCAGGTCTATCGGCCGGTGACGATGAAGCGCAGCGCCCTGATGGAGCTCACACGGGAACAAGTCGAAACTCGGTGGTCTGCTACGGCCGCCGCGCTGGCGAGTGGGCTTACGTTCCTTCGCGAGGAATGCGGCGTCGTCAATCCGAAGTGGCTGCCCTACGGCACCATGATCCCACCGCTGACGGCGATCCTTGCCGATCAGCCGCTGGTCGGAGGCGTGGCCGCCGGTGCGAGACGCGCAAAGCTGGCTCGGTGGTTCTGGTGCGCCGCCCTAGGCCAGGTCTACGAGGCTGCCGCCGGCACAAAAGCCCAATTGGATTACGAGGAGATCCAGGCTTGGTTCGCCGGTGGCGCAGCACCCCAGTCAGTTCAGGGGTTCAGATTCAACCCTGACCAGTTGGTCCACATCACCCCTCGGCAACGGGCGCTCTACCGAACATTGATGTGCTTGACCCTTTCGGGCGGCGCGAAGGACTTCCACTCCCACCAACGGATGACAGCGGCACTGGTCCGCGAAAACCAAGTCGACGACCATCACCTGTTCCCCCTCGACTTCCTTGGGGAAAAAGACCGTCGCGCGCCCAATCCTAGGTTCGACAACATACTCAACCGCACCCTCATCGATGCGGAAACGAACCGCCGGATCGGCGCAAATAGTCCGGCCAAGTATCTTGGAGATATCGAGGCCGCGCAGGGCGTTGGGCTGATCGATAAGATTCTCGACTCTCACGGCATCAATTCGGATGCGCGGAGCGCGCTTCGACGCGCGGACTACGACGCGTTCCTGACGGCCCGACAGGAGTCGTTCCTCCTTCGCATCGCGCAGGCGTCAGGGCTCACCGATTTCGTTTAGGACCCGCGGCGGGATGCGGCCGGCTGGTCACGGCGGAATGGGCGAACCTCGGCGACGGAGCCTCTCATGGCGCTATCGATTGCCGCCGCCGTCCGGTCCGCCGCCGCCTTCACCGGGCTGTCCGCGAGGTGCGCATACTGCTGCGTGGTCTTCACGTCGCTATGGCCGAGAATGGCGGCGATCAGGGGAAGCGACAGGCCGCCCTGGACGCCGAAGCTCGCGAAGGTGTGGCGGAGGTCGTGCAGGCGGACGTCAGTCAGGCCGGCGGCGGCGCGGACCTTTTCCCAGACCTTGGGCGTGCCGACGTAGTGGCGCTTCGGGTCGCCTTCGGCCGGGAACACGAAGTCCGATGTCTTGGACCGCTGGAGCGCCTCTAGGGCGGCGAGCGCCGCGGCGCCCAACGGGACGATGCGGGCGCCCGTCTTGGAATCGGCGAGGCGCAGGCAGGCGCGTTCGAAGTCCACCTCCGACCACCGCAGGCCTTCGATCTCGCTCTTGCGGGCGCCGGTGAGCGTCAGAAGGCGGATGACGTTGAGGCCGTGCTTGTTCACGCCCTCGGCCTCGGCGGCAGCGATGGCGGTGGTGAGGCGCGCCAGTTCATTGCTCGAGAGGAAACGCTGGGCCTTGTTGTCCTTGAAACGCTCGACGCCCCGAACGGGATTGTCGGCCCGCATCCCCTCCCGCACTGCAAAGGCGAAGATCGCGCCCAGCAGGCCGAGCGTGCGCGTGGCCGTACCCTTGCCACCCCGCGCGGCCGGATCGGTGCGCTTGCGCGTCTCGACCTTCTCCAGCGCCTTGCCCTTGAGACCCTTGGCCCGGAGCGCCTTGCGCGACAGCTTGGCGGGGGCGGCGGACTTCCCCGCGGCGACGTCGCGCATGAACTTGGCCGCCTCGGCGGTGGTGAAGGCCGACACCGGCCGGCGGCCGATCAGCGGCTTGATGTGGGCGCGGATGCGGGCCTTGTCGCTGACGAGCGTCGAGTCCTTCTTCGTCGCGACGCCGTCCTTCAGATAGAGGTCGCAGAGGGCGGCGATGTTCATTTCGCCGCGGGCGCGGTGGCGGGTGGCCTGCGGGTCCTGGCCGAGGCGGACGCGGCCCAGCACCTTGCCGGCCTCGGTCCGCGCTTCGTCGGGCGTCATCTCGCCACGTCGGGCGATGGTGTACTCGCGGCGCTGGGCGGCGCGGCCTTCGCCGGCCCGGTACCAGACGAAGTAGGTCTTCACGTCCTGGGTTGAAACCTTCAGGCCAAACCCCTTCAGCTCGCTGTCCCAGAGCCGATAGACGCTGGCCTCGGCCTCGGCCGCCTCCACCGTCCGCCGCCCGATCCTGACCACCCGCCGGCCCGTTTCCATTGCGTTCCTTTCCGTGGTGACTAGCGCCCGCTAGTCACCACCTAGTCACCACCGTTCGGGAAAACCGGTGACAGGCGCGGAATCGCGACGCAAGGAAAATGTCGCTGAATCAGTGGGTTGGGAAAGCCGCGGACAACCGCGGAACGCCGGCGAAAAGGCTCTCCATAGCCCTCCGAAGGCAAAGGTCACACGTTCGAATCGTGTCGGGTGCGCCACTCTCCCCCAAGGTCCACGGCTATTCGCCCTTCCCCGCGGGATAGACCGCGTCGTGGGCGTGCGGCTGGGCGTGGCCGTGCGTGCGAAGGTACTTCCTGTCGAGCTCGGCGATGATCTGCTCGCCGCGTTCCTTGCCTACGAGCTGTAGCAGGGCGTCGATTTTCGCCTCGGTGCGGTCGTCGTTCTCCTTCGACGACGGCGAGCCCACGTAGAGGAAGTAGGCCAGGCCCACGACCTGCCAGATCAGCTGCAGGAACTCGGACTGCCAGTTCTCGAAGGTGTCGCGGCCCATCTCCATAAGGTAGGGCGCGACCCGCGCGGCCTCGCCATGCGCCTGCTGGTCGTCGACGAAGGCGAACCAGCCGAACAGCCAGTGCAGCACGATCGAGACCAGGAAGAATCCGGCCGTCAGCCAGGCATACGCGTAGCGCTTCATCGGGCGTCTCCCATCAGCGATCGTGGCAACACAGGGCGGCAGCGGACGGTTCCGGTTGTTGACGGATGCGTGTCGCGGCCCCCACCTGGGGAAAGCACAGGGAGGGATGCGGCATGACCGGCGCCAAGGTGGCCTATTCGGCGGAGGGCGTGGAGTTCGTCGGCACGCTGTTCGCGCCTGCCGGCTCGGGCCCGGCGCCGGGCGTTCTGGTGGCGCACGAGAGCCCGGGGGTCACCGAGCATACGCTGAACGCCGCGCGGAAGCTGGCCGAACTGGGCTTCGTGGCGCTGGCCACCGACTACCAGGGCGGCGGCCAGGTGGTGACCGACCGTGACGAGATGATGCGCCGCTATGCCTGGTTCATGGAGGATCCCGGCCACATCCGCGCGCGCCTGGGCGCGGCGCTGGCGGCGCTGAAGGCCCAGCCGCGGGTCGACGGGCGACTGGCGGCGGTGGGGTACTGCTACGGCGGCACGGCGGTGCTGGAGCTCGCCCGCGGCGGGGCCGACCTGAAGGCGGTGGTGGGCTTCCACTCGGGCCTGGGCACGGCGCGGCCGCAGGACGCCGCGGCGATCAGGGGCAAGGTCCTGGTCCACATCGGCGCCGACGACCCGGTCATCCCGCTCGACCAGCGCCAGGCCTTCGAGCAGGAGATGACGGCGGGGGGCGTCGACTGGCGGCTGGTCACCTACGGACGCACCGGCCACAGCTTCACGAACCCAGAGGCCGACACCTGGGGCATGCCGGGCTTCGCCTATTCCGCCGCCGCCGACCGGCGCTCGTGGACCTCGACGATCGACCTCTTCGACGAGGCGGGCCTCCTCTGACGCCTGTTGCCATATGGCAACAATTCGCCCTCAAGCGTAGCCGCGCACGCGGGCCGGCTGCCATTACGTCGGTTTTTTGAATACGCCTGCCGCACGAACACGCAGCGACTCAACAACAAGCTGCGGTTGCGGAAGGAGCCCGCCATGAACAAACGCAAAGTCGTATTGACCGCGCGCGCCAGTGCGCTCGCCTTGCTGATCGGCCTGCCGGCCGGTCACGTCTATGCCGCGGAGGCGGCCGGCGACACGGCCGAGGTCGAGGAACTGGTCGTCACCGCGCGGAAGCGCGACGAACAGCTGATCGACGTCCCGTTCTCGGTCGCCGCCCAGAGCGAAGCGCTGATGCGCAACCGCGGCGTCACCAACGTCGAAGAGTTGTCGCGCACGGTCGCCAGCTTCACCGTGCAGAACCTGGGCCCCGGCCAGAGCCAGGTCGCGATCCGCGGCATCTCGGCCGGCCAGATCGTCCGCGACCAGCCGGGCGTGAAGGAACAGGTGGGCGTCTACCTCGACGAGAGCGTCATCTCGATGTCGCTGTTCACGCCCGACCTGGACCTGTTCGACCTGAACCGCGTGGAAGTGCTGCGCGGGCCCCAGGGCACGCTGTTCGGCTCGGGCTCGCTGTCGGGCACGGTGCGCTACATCACCAACCAGCCCACGACCGAAAAATTCGAAGGTACGCTCGAGGCCACCGCCTCGACGGTCACGGGCGGCTCCACCGGCGGCAACCTGAAGGGCGCCGTCAACATGCCGCTGAACGAGCAGGCGGCCCTGCGCATCACGGCCTATGCGGAGAAGTTCCCGGGCTTCATCGATGCGGTGCAGCCGGGCGGCAGCGTGGACAAGGACGTCAACGACGGGACCCGCTACGGCGTCCGCGCAGCCCTGCTGTTCAAACCGAACGAGAACCTCTCGATCACGCCGCGCTTCCTCTACCAGAAGATCGACGTCGACGGCTTCAACCGGGTCGACATCTACAACATCCTGGCCAACCCGTTCACGACGACGCGGCCGCGGGCGACGCTGGGCGGCACGAAGCAGTTCACGCAGCTCAAGGAGAAGTTCAAGGACGAGTTCGCCCTGGGCGACCTGACCGTCCAGTACGACATGGGGGACCTGCGCTTCACGTCGATCACCAGCTACAGCGACCGCGACGTCCTGGTGCTGCGTGACGCCACCGCGCTCACCGGCTCGATCACCGGCGGCTCCATCGGCCTGGGCCCGGCGATCTATACGATCGACGCGCCGCTGGCCGACACCACGGACGCCAAGACCTTCACCCAGGAAGCCCGCATCAGCTCGGGCGGCGAAGGCCCGCTGCAGTGGGTGGCCGGCGCGTTCTACTCGCACATCGACCGCGACTACGCCCAGGACCTGTTCGTGCAGGGCTTCTCGGCGGCCAGCGGCATCCCGAGCGCCAGCGACGTGGCCCCGACCGACCACCTCTACTACTCCACGGTGCCCTACAAGCAGAAGCAGTTCGCCCTGTTCGGCGAGGCGACCTACTCGGTCACCGACCGCCTGGACATCACCGGCGGCCTGCGCTGGGCGGACTACAAGGAAACCCGCACGCTGACCTTCGACGGCATCTTCGCCGACAAGACCATCGCCGTGCCGGGCAAGACCAAGGCCGATGCGTGGGCGCCCCGCGTGATCGTGGCGTATGAGGCCAACGACGACATCACCCTGAACGCCCAGGTGTCGAAGGGCTTCCGCCTCGGCGGGATCAACGACCCGTTGAACCGCCCGCTCTGCACGCCGGCCGACTTCGCGACCTTCAACGCGCTGTCGAGCCCGAGCTTCAAGAACGAGACGGTGTGGAACTACGAGGCGGGCCTGAAGGCCCGGCTGGGCGGCGGCCGTGGCTCGCTGACCCTGGCCGGCTTCTACGCCGACATCTCGAACCTGCAGGCCACCATCGACGCCGGTTCGTGCTCATCGCGGATCATCGCAAACGTGAAGAGCGCCAAGTCGACCGGCTTCGACGCCGAGTTCGCCTACCGCCTCACCGACAACTTCGATATCGCGGCCACGGCCTCGTACAACAACGCCAAGCTCACCTCGAGCCTGGTGGACGCCGCGGGCAACCCGATCCAGGGCCTGCGCGACGGCAACCGCCTGCCGACCGTGCCGAAGTTCCAGGGCTCGGTCAGTGTCGGCTACGAGCGTGAGGTCACGGCCGGCCTGGAAGGGTTCTCGAACCTGACCTGGCAGCACGTGGGCAAGCGCTTCACCCAGATCTCCGACCAGGAGAACAACCCGCGCACCGTGCCGCTCTTCCCGAACGTGGGGAACAGCACGGCCACGTCGCTTATCTTCCCGCTGGAGCTGCCGTCGTACGACATCCTGAACCTGCGGATCGGCGTGCGCGGCGACGGCTGGGAGGCCGCGGCCTTCGTGAACAACCTGGGCGATGAGCGCGCCAAGCTCTCGATCGACCGCGAGCGCGGCCTGCGCGCCCGCTACGGCTTCCTGACCAACGCGCCGCGCACCTACGGCGCCACGGTCCGCAAGACGTTCTGATGTGAGAAGAAGCGCGGGCGCGGCCTGACTGCCGCGCCCGACGCTCTGACGGTCCCGGCCGCCGAGATGGCGGGACCAGACGGCGGCCTGTCGGCCACCCGGCGGATGGGCCTTCGCCGCCCCGCCCTGCCCTGTCGTCGTACCATCTACGTATGGCCGTCGATATTGGACGGAAGTCCTACGACTTTTGGCCTAGGGCGCCGGCCAGGGGCCGCCGCACCTCTGCAATACGTTCGCCGCATTTGGCGCATTGAGTGGCGGCAAGGAGATTCCGCGTATGCGTACCGCCCTTGCCCTTCTCGCCGCCTCCGCCGCGCTCGCCCTGGCTGCGCCGGCGTTCGCCACCGAAACCGACGCGCCCGTCGCCACGGCTTCGGCCACCCAGGCGCCGCCTACCAGCACGGCCGAGCAGATCGACGCCTTCATCAAGAGCTCGCCGGCCCGCGTGGAGCGGCAGAACGCCGACGACGCCGTGGACGGCGTGGTGGCGCGCGACGATCGCAAGCCGCACGGCGAGGTCAGTGTGGCCGTCGGCACTGGCGGCTACCGCAGCGTCTATGCCCGCACCGACCTGCCGGTGGGCGAGAACGGCCGCGTCAGCATCGCCGTCGCTGACAGCCGCGGGCGCGGCTACGGTCACGGCTGGTACGGCGGTCCGTACGGCGGCGGCGCGCTCGGCTTGGCCGACCGCCAGCGCTGCGACCTGGAAGCCATGAGCCCACCGCGGCCGCTGGACGTGGCCGGAGGGCCGAACGGCCGGTGCGTGCGGCCGCTCGGCTGGTAGGGTCTATTTCTTCTTCTCGTCCGGGATCGCCGGCAGGGGGTCGCCCTTGGCCGGGCCGTTGGCCTTGAGGTCGGGCTGGATCACGAACTGCTCGTGGCAGGCGACGCAGACCTCGTAAAGGCGGCCGCCTTCGTCGAACACCGCCTGCTTGTCGTGCTTCTCGGCCGCAGCGCGGGCGATCACGGCCCGCTCGCTCAGCATCTGGGCGTACTTGTTCCAGTCGGCCTCGGGGGCGCGGACGCGGCCCGGCAGCTGCAACGCGTTGCCGGCCTCGATCAGCATGGTCGCGCCGCTGACCAGCACGTCCCAGCCCTCGTCGGTGGTCGGCGACAGGTCGCGCTCGCCCTTCTCGGTGATCTCGGTGCCCGAGCCCTTCCAGTACATGAAGGCGGCGGGGTCGACGAAGTGGCCCATGAACTCGGTCATCGGCAGGTCGGTGTTGAACTTGGCGCCTGCCGGGGCCTTGGCGGCGTCCGGCTTGGCGGGCTGGCATGCGGTAAGCAGCGCGGCGCTGGCCGCGAGGACGAGGAAGCGTTTCAAGGGGCGGGACTCCTGGGCGCCGCGGGACGTTTGCAGAGCCACCTTAACCGCAGCTTTTCGGCGGACGCGCGTACGGAACGGTTACAATCGGCGCCTCAGCCGGCCGTGAGCAGGGCATCGACGCTCATCCGCTTGTAGGCCTCGACCACCGCGTCGGCTTCGCCGCGCGGCAGCGAGATGGCCAGCCGCATGGTCGCCTCGCCCAGTTGCCAGACCAGGAAGGCTGTGGGCGCGATCGCCAGCGGGTCGGCCTGCGGTCGCGCGCGCAGGATCGCCGCGGCCAGAATCTCGCCGCACGCGCGGCTCTCGGCGATCTCGAGGGCCATCAGCTGCTTGTCGGCGGCGACGCCGGCCCAGATGTCGCGCATTACGGGCTGGGCGACGAACAGGCCCCAATAGACGTCGATCAGCTCGGCGAACGCCTGGGCCAGTTCGGCGTCGGTGTTCACCGGCGCCAGCGCGTCCTCGATGCAGCGGCGGCTGTCTGCCGAGATCCGCTCGGTCAGCGCCCGGATCACGGCCGCCTTGTCGGGGAAGTACTGGTAGAGGGAGCCGATCGAGACGCCCGCCGCCTGGGCCAGTTCGCTCATCTTCAGATGGTCGCTGCCGCGCGTGGCGATCAGGTCGGTCGCGGTGGCCAGGATGCGGTCCACCCGCTCGCGGCTGCGCGCCTGCGTCGGCGACCGGCCTCGCCCGCCCTCCAGCTCTTCCACGCTCATTTCGTTCGCCCCGGCCTGTTGACTCCCAAAATATGAGGATTTATCACATTTGCAAATGTGAGCATTCCTCATATTTCAAAACGGAGCCTTCCCGATGACGTCCCCCCAAGCCAAGACCCTGACCCTCGTAACCGGCGCCACCGGCAAGACCGGCCGCCGTGTCGCCCAGCGCCTGACGGACGCCGGTTGGCCTGTCCGCGCGGGCTCGCGCTCGGGCAGCCCCGCGTTCGACTGGGAAAACCCCGGCACCTTCGGCCCGGCCCTGGCTGGCTGCGCGGCGGCCTATGTGGCCTACGTGCCAGACCTGGCGGTCGAGGGTTCGCTGGACGCCATCAAGGCGTTCCTGGACGCCGCCGAGACGGCGGGCGTGAAGACGATCGTGCTGCTGTCCGGCCGCGGCGAGCCCGAGGCCCAGGCCTGCGAGGACGAGCTGATGGGCCGCGGCTTCGCCTGGACGATCCTGCGCTGCAGCTGGTTCTCGCAGAACTTCAGCGAGAACTTCTTCCTGGAGGGTGTGCTGGCCGGCGAAGTGGTGACGCCCGCGGGCCTGGCGCCCGACCCGCTGGTCGACGCCGACGACATCGCCGAGGCCGCCTTCCGGGCGCTGACGGAGGAGGGCCATGCCGGCCAGCTCTACGAGATGACCGGCCCCAAGGCGCTGACGTTCGCCGAGCAGGTGGCCGAGATCGCCGGCGCCACGGGCCGCGACATCCGTCACGTCGAGGTCTCGATCGAGGACTATCGTGCGGCGCTGGACGCAGCCGACCTGCCGCCCGGCTACACGGATCTCGTCATGTACCTGTTCACGACCGTGCTGGACGGGCGCAACACCCCGGTGACCGACGGCGTTCAACGGGCGCTGGGCCGGCCGCCCCGCAGTTTCACCGAGTTCGCCCGCAAGGCGGCGGCCGAAGGTGCGTGGGACGTTCCGGCCTAGATCGTTCTTGCCGCTCGGAAGGGATTTGCGGGTTGTGCGTTTCCCTTCTGGCCGGTGGTGCGCAATATACGCCTAACCACAGAACGCGACTCGACCAGGAAACGCCCTTGACCGACCAGCCCATCCCGCCGCCCGCCGCCAGCGCCCTGGAGCTCATCGGCCGCACGCCGATGGTGGAGCTTACGGGCTTCGACACCGGCCCCTGCCGCTTGTTCGTGAAACTGGAGAGCGCCAACCCCGGCGGGTCGATCAAGGACCGCATCGCCCGTTCGATGATCGAGGCGGCCGAGGCCGACGGCTCGCTGAAGCCCGGCGGCACGATCGTCGAGGCCACCGCCGGCAATACAGGGCTCGGCCTGGCCCAGGTCGGCATCCTCAAGGGCTACAAGCTCCTGCTGATCGTCCCCGACAAGATGGCTCGGGAGAAGATCCAGCACCTGCGCGCCATGGGCGTCGACGTGCGCATCACCCGCTCGGACGTGGGCAAGGGTCATCCCGAGTACTACCAGGACATGGCGCAGGCGATCGCGGCGACGCTGAACAACGCCGTCTACATCAACCAATTCTCGAACCCCGCGAACCCGCGGGCGCACGAGACCACCACCGGCCCCGAGATCCTGGAGCAGATGGAGGGCGACGTTGACGCCGTGGTCGTGGGCGTGGGGTCGGGCGGCACCCTGACGGGCCTCGGCCGCTTCTTCGCCAAGGCCTCGCCCAAGACGCAGATGGTGCTGGCCGACCCGGTGGGCTCGATCCTGGCGCCTCTGGTGGAGCGCGGCGAGAAGGTGGAGCCCGGCTCGTGGGTGGTCGAGGGCATCGGCGAGGACTTCATCCCCGACAACTGCGACCTGAAGCTGGTCGCCAAGGCCTATGAGATCTCCGACGCCGAAAGCATCGGCACGGCGCGGATGCTGCTGACCAAGGCCGGTATCCTGGGCGGCTCGTCCTCGGGAACGCTGCTGGCTGGCGCCCTGCGCTACTGCCGCGAGCAGATCGAGCCCAAGCGGGTGGTCACCCTCGTCTGCGACACGGGAAGCAGGTACCTGTCGAAGGTCTACAACGACAGCTGGGTGGCCGAGCAGGGCCTCATGGACCGCGAGCTGCACGGCGACCTGCGCGACCTGATCGCCCGCACGCCGGGCGACGCCGTCACCGTGGGCCCCGACGACACCCTGCTGACCGCCTACAGCCGCATGCGTGCAGCCGACGTCAGCCAACTCCCCGTCATCGACGACGGCCGGCTGATCGGTCTGATCGACGAGAGCGACCTCTTGGAGGCCGTCGAGGACCGCCGCCAGGACGCCCGCTTCCGCCAGCCGGTCTCGACCGCCATGACGGCGAAGCTGCATACGCTCCAGGCGGGCTCGCCCCTGGACACGCTGCTCCCCATCTTCGAGCGTGACGAGGTGGCGATCGTGATGGAGGGCAAGGAGTTCCTCGGCCTGATCACCCGCATCGACCTGATCAACTATCTGAGGAAAGCGGCGTGAGCGACGAGACCCACGGAAAGAACCGGCTGGACTTCGCCACCCGCGCCATCCACGGCGGCCAGAGCCACGACCCGACGACCGGCGCCGTCATGCCGCCGATCTACGCGACCTCGACCTATGCGCAATCCAGCCCGGGCGTGCATACGGGGTTCGAGTATTCCCGCAGCCAGAACCCGACCCGCTTCGCCCTGGAGCGCGGTCTGGCCGACCTGGAGAGCGGGACCAAGGGCTACGCCTTCGCCTCGGGCCTGGCGTCCATCGCCACCTTGCTGGAGGCCTTCGACGCCGGCGACCACATCATCGCCAGCGAGGACCTCTACGGCGGCTCGTTCCGCCTGTTCGACAAGGTGCGCACCCGCTCGGCCGGCCTGCGGGTCAGCTATGTGGACCTGGCCAACGTCGAGGCCATCGAAGCCGCCATCGAGCCGCGCACGCGGATGGTCTGGGTGGAGACGCCCACCAATCCCCTGCTGCGCCTGGCCGACCTGGAAGCCATCGCGGCGCTGTGCAAGCGGCGCGGCCTGATCGCGGCGGCCGACAACACCTTCGCCAGCCCCTATGTGCAGCGCCCGCTGGAGTTCGGCTTCGACGCGGTCATGCACTCGACGACGAAGTACATCGGCGGCCATTCCGACGTGGTCGGCGGGGCGCTGGTGGTGGGCGACAACGCCGAGTTCCGGGACAAGATCACTTTCCTGCAGAACGCCATCGGCTCGGTGGCCTCGCCGTTCGACAGCTTCCTGACGCTCCGGGGCATGAAGACCCTCGCCCTGCGCATGCAGCGGCACTGCGAGAACGGCCAGGCGATCGCCGAATGGCTGGAGGCGCGCAAGGACGTGGCCAAGGTCATCTACCCGGGCCTTCCGAGCCATCCGCAGCATGAGCTGGCAAAGCGCCAGATGTCGGGCTTCGGCGGCATGATCACGGCCGTCCTTGACCGCGATCTGGCGGGGACCAAGCGCATGCTGGAGCGGACCGAGCTCTTCACCCTGGCCGAGAGCCTGGGTGGAGTTGAGAGCCTGATCGAGCACCCGGCCATCATGACCCACGCCTCGATTCCAGCCGAAACCCGGGCCCGCATCGGCATCTCGGACGGCTTGATCCGGCTGTCGGTGGGCGTCGAGAACGTCGATGACCTCATCGCCGATCTAGAGTGGGCGCTGGCCTAGATCCACATATGTGGATCGATGAACTTCATAGATGGGCGCATAAAGCTCACTTGTAGGCGGAGCCGAGGTCCCGGTTCTTCGCCCATAGGGGGAGGGCGACCACGAAGTGGTGGAGAGGGCTTCCTCCAAGGCCATGAAGACCCCCTCGGTCGGCTTGCCGACAGCTCCCCCAAGAGGGGAGCAATTGGGCGCCTACAGGAACAGCTCCGCACACGCGTCGACGATGGCGTCCACGTCCAGGCGGTAGTGGCGATAGAGGTCGGGCAGGTCGCCGACCTGGCCGAAGCTGTCGAGGCCCAGGCTGGAGACCCGCTGGCCCCTCACCCCGCCCAGCCAGGAGAGGGTCGCCGGCGAGCCGTCCACCACGGTGACCAGGCCGGCACCGGGCGCGAGGCGGGAAAGTAGGGCCTCGGCATGACTTTCGCGCCGGCCCGTGCCGGTCCAGCGGCCGCGGCGGGCGGCCATCCAGTCGCGATGCAACAGGCCCGGCGAGACGACGTTCAGCACACCCAGGCCGGGCAAGTCGTCGGCGAGCTGCTCGGCGGCGGCCAGCACCTCGGGGGCGACCGCGCCGCAGAAGGCGATGGCCGCATCGGCGCCGGCGCCCGGCTCGCGCAGCCAGTAGGCGCCCCTCAGCGCGTCCTCGCGCCAGGCGTCGCCGGTGCGCTCGACCTGCGCCAGTGAGCGGGTCGTGAGCCGCAGGTAGACCGAGCCGCCATCATCGGCCTGCATATGCTCGAACGACCAGCGCATGACTTCGGCCAGCTCGTCCACGAAGGCGGGTTCGAAATAGGTCAGCCCCGGCTGGCCGATGCCGATCAGCGGCGTGTAGATCGACTGGTGCGCGCCGCCCTCGGGGCCGAGCGTCAGTCCGCTGGGCGTGGCCACCAGCATGAACCGGGCGTCCTGGTAGCAGGCGTAGTTCAGCGCATCGAGGCCACGGCTGATGAAGGGGTCGTAGACTGTGCCGATCGGCAGTAGGCGTTCTCCGAACAAGGGCGCTGAGAGGCCGAAGGCCGCCAGGTTCAGGAACAGGTTGTGCTCGGCGATGCCCAGTTCGACGTGCTGGCCGGCGGTTTTCCCGGCCCATTTCTGCGGCGAGGGGATCTTGGCGTCGCGGAACACGTCGGCCGTCTCGCGCCGGCGAAACAGGCCGCGCTGGTTCACGAAGCCGCCCAGGTTGGTGGAGACCGTGACGTCCGGGCTGGTGGTGACGATGCGGTCGGCCAGCGGATGGCCGCCCTTGGCCAGGTCCAGAAGGATGCGGCCGAAGGCCTGTTGCGTGGACTGCTCGGCGCCGTCCGGACTGGGGAACTCGCCACGCGACGGGACGGGTATGGCCGGCGCGGTATGGCGACGCTGGGCGGGCTGGGCGAAGGGCGCGGCGTCCACGAAGGCGCGGACCTCGTCGGCCTGTTCGGCGGTCAGGCCGGCCAGCGGCTCCCACTCCTGGCCCTCGGGCACGCCCATGGCCTGGCGGAGCGTCTCGACCTGGGTGGGCGTCATCAGGCCGGCGTGGTTGTCCTTGTGGCCCTGCAGCGGCAGGCCGAAGCCCTTGACGGTGTAGGCGATGAACAGGGTCGGCGTGTCGTCCTGGCAGTGATCGAAGGCCTCGGTCAGGGTCTCGATGCAGTGGCCGCCCAGGCCGATCATCAGCTGGTGCAGCTCGTCGTCGGCGAAGCTCTCCAGCAGCGCGCGGACGCCGGCCTGCCGGCCGATGTCAGCCATCAGCCGCGCGCGCCAGGCCGCCCCGCCCTGGTAGGTTAGCGCGGCGAACTCGGCGTTGGGGCAGGCCTCGATCCACGCCTGCAGCGCCTTGCCGCCGGGCCGGGCAAAGGCGCGCGTCTGGGCCTTGCCCCACTTCAGAGTCACCACGCGCCAGCCAGCGGTTTCGAAGATGTCGTCGAAGCGGTCGAACATCCGGTCGGCCGTCGTCGCGTCCAGGCTTTGCCGGTTGTAGTCCACGATCCACCAGCAGTTCCGGATGTCGTGCTTGTAGGCCTCGATCAGGCACTCGTAGATGTTGCCCTCGTCCAGCTCGGCGTCGCCCAGCGTGGCCACGAAGCGGCCGCGCTTCTCGTCGGCCAGCCAGCCATGTCCCGACAGGTAGTCCTGCATGAGCGAGGCGAAGGCGGTGATCGCCACGCCCAGGCCCACCGAGCCGGTGGAGAAGTCGACGTCGTCCTTGTCCTTGGTGCGCGACGGATAAGACTGGGCGCCGCCGAAGCTGCGGAAGGCTTCCAGCTGCCCGCGGGTCTGGCGGCCCATCAGGTACTGGGCGGCGTGGAATACCGGGCTGGCGTGCGGCTTCACCGCCACCCGGTCCTCGGGCTTCAGGGCGTGGAAGTACAGCGCCGTCAGGATCGTGGTCATCGAGGCGCAGGACGCCTGGTGGCCGCCCACCTTCAGCCCGTCGCGGCTTTCACGCAGGTGGTTGGCGTTGTGGATCGTCCACGTCGCCAGCCAGCGCAGGCGGTCGTCGATGCGCCGCAGCAGCTCGGCCGCGCGCTCGGCGCCGCGATTGTGACCGGCGGGGGCGGTGGTCTGAGCCTGGGGCATGGAAAGCGCGGCCGTCCGTCGTTTGGGGGATGACTTTGGCGCGCTCTCGGGCGTTCCGGGGCGCGTCGATGCCGCTTCTAGCAGACTTCAGGGTCGAACGTCAGGCTGCAGCCGCCGGCCGCGCATTGCGGCCCAGAAATCGAAAACCGGGTACGCGCAGATTGACGGCGCCCCGGGCATGGGGTTCGCTGCCCCCAAGGAATGCGCCGGCAGAGCGTGTCCGGAGGAAACCGCGAATGAACCAGACCGCACCGGCCGCGGCCGATCGCCTGTCGCTGAAGACCAAGCTGGCCTTCGGCATCGGCAGCGCCGCCGAGCTCATCGCCCTCTACTCCGTCTCCAGCTTCGCCTTGCTGTTCTACAACCAGGTCCTGGGCGTGAAGGCCCACTGGGCCGGCCTGGCCATCTCGGTCAGCCTGGTGCTGGACGGCCTGACCGAACCCCTGATCGGGTCGTGGTCGGACCGGACGCGCAGCAAATGGGGCCGCCGGCACCCCTGGATGTTCGCGGCGCCGATCCCGATCGCGCTTTCGCTGTTCGCCATCTTCAACCCGCCCGAGGGCCTGGAGCCCATGGGGCTGGCTATCTGGTGCGGGGTGTCGGTGTCGCTGCTGCGGCAGGTGATGACCTTCTTCCACACGCCGCACCTGGCCCTGGGGGCCGAGCTCTCGCCCAACTACCTCGAGCGCTCCAAGGTGATGGCCTACAACAGCTTCTTCACCTGGGCCGGCGGAGCCAGCATGACCTGGGTGGCGCTGAGCTACTTCTTCCCGTCCACGCCGGAGTATCCCCGGGGCCTGCTGAATCCCGAGCCCTGGACGAACTTCGCGCTCACCATGTCGCTGACGATCGTGGCGGTGCTGTTCGCCTCGGCCTGGTTCACCCGCGACCGGATCCCGTTCCTGCCGCCGCTGGCGCCCGACACCAAACCTTTCAGCATGAAGGAGTTCTTCGGCGACATCGGCCGCGCGATGCGCAACGTGAACTACGTCTGGCTGCTGGTCGGCTATTTCTTCCTCTCGATGATGATCGGCCTGAAGGAGGGGCTGCGGCTCTACACGGCCACGTTCTACTGGAGCCTCACGAGCGAACAGCTGCGGTGGTTCGTGATCGGCAGCTTCTTCGGCTATGCGACGGCCTTCGCCTTCGCGGCGCGCATGCATGGTCGCTTCGACAAGAAAGCCACGCTGGTCTGGGGCGGCGTCGCCTACGCGGCCTTCACCGCCGCGCCGCTGGTCCTGGGCCTGCTGGGCGTGCTGCGCCATGACACGCCGAACCTGCTCTACGTCCTGATCGGTTTCGCGGCCCTGGCCTACGGCTCGCTGAGCGTGCTGCAGATCGGGGCGATGTCGGCGCTGGCCGACGTGGCCGACGAGAACGAGCTGCGGTTCGGCGTGCGCCAGGAGGGCATTCTCTATTCGACCCGCGCCCTGGCCGCGAAGATCGACCAGGCGCTGGGCGCGGCCCTGGCCGGCTTCGTGCTGCTGCTGATCACCTTCCCCGAGAAGGCCAAGCCAGGCGCGGTCTCGCCCGACGTGCTGCACAACCTGGCGCTCTGGGATGGTGTGATCGCGGCGATCCCCGGCCTGATCGCGGCCGCCTGCTACGGGCGCTATCGCATCACCCGGGCGAGCTACGAGGCGACTCGCGCGGCGCTCGCCGAGAAGCGGGCGGCCGCCGCCGCGGCCGCTCCGCGGGCCGCCCCGGCGCCGTCGGGCGCGGCGATCCATCCGGCGGAGTGATCAGCCCGGCCGCAGCGCCTGCATGAGGCTGCCGGTGTAGGCCGCGTGACCCACGTGGGTCAGCCGCGCCTCGAAGTCGGCCCAGATCTCGCCGCCCAGGTCGCGCCAGCGGCGGCAGAAGGCGTAGTCCTCCGACAGATACTGCCCGGTCGAGGCCTCGATCAGGGTGTCGAAGACCATCGTGGCCTGCGTCCCCTCGTCGTCGAGGGTGGCCCGCAGCTCGGGGTGCGCGTCGACCAGCCTTTGCATGGCGTGGCGGCTGATCATCAGGAAGCCGGTGCCGCCATAGGCCACCTCGGCGAAGCCGTTCTCGACGTTCACGCTCTTGTCGGCCGTGGGCAGGAAGCGGACGACGTAGCCGATCGAGGCGGCCTGGATGTCCTCGACCCCGGCCTTGGCGGCCACGCGGACCTTGTCCCAGTCGATGCGCTTGAGCGGGCAGACGGCGGCGATCACGTCCTTCTGCGCGTCCAGCAGGCGGAAGACCGTCTCGGGAGCGAAGCCGATGTCGGCGTCGATGTAGAGGATGTGGGTCGCCTTCGGGTGGGCCAGGAACTGGGCCGCCAAGCGCGAGCGGCCACGCGTGATCAGCGCCTCCCCGCCCATGGCCTCCACGTGCAGGCCGACGCCGCGCGCCTTGCACGCCTGCTGGAGCCGCAGCAGCGAGCTCACGAAATGCAGGGTCAGCTGGCCGCCGTAGCAGGGGACGGCCAGGTAGATGAACGGCTGGGGCGCGTCGGGCATGGGCCCTGTCATAGATCGCGCCTCAGCGCGCGTCGATCAGGCGGGGCGCCAGCCGCCGGACGGAGAGGAACACCACGCACGCGCTCGCGACCCCGATGACGTCGGCCACGAAGTCGGCCGGGTCGCCGTGGCGGCCGAACGGCGTCACCCACTGCAGGATCTCGATCAGCACGCCGTAGGCCAGGGCGAAGGCCGGTATGGCCAGCACGCGGCGGGGCGCCAGGACGTAGCCGCTCAGCGTGAGCGTGAACCAGGCCGCCATGTGCTCGAACCGGTCGCCGGTGCCGGGATCGGGTAGGTCCTCGGACGGCGTGAGGCACAGCGCCAGCAGGATCAGGACCGCCAGGACGTAGAGGCCGAGGCGCAGGGGCCTGGGAAACCGGGAGGGAAGCATCGCCCCTTACTTGCACGTCCGACTGCGGCTCTCTAGCGTCCGCCGGCTCAAGGACAGGTCGAGGAACGGTGCAGTGGCGGTCGAGGCGGTGATCTGGGATTTCGGCGGGGTGTTCACGTCCTCGCCATTCGAGGCCTTCAACCGCCTGGAGGCCGAGCGGGGCCTGCCCAAGGACCTCGTCCGGCGCGTGAACGCCACCAACCCCGACACCAACGCCTGGGCGCTGTTCGAGCGCAACGAGATCGACGCCGGCGCCTTCGACCGGCTGTTCCTCGAGGAGTCGACCGCGCTCGGCCACCCCCTGCGCGGCGCCGACGTGCTGCCCAAGCTGAACGGCGAGCTGCGGCCGCGGATGGTCGAGGCGCTGAAGGCCTGCAAGCAGCACTTCAAGGTGGGCTGCATCACCAACAACGTGGTCTCGATGCACAGCCCCGGCCAGGACGAGAGCCAGAAGTCCGCTGGCGCGATGTCGATCGTCATGCCGCTGTTCGACGCCATCATCGAGAGCTCCAAGGCCGGCGTGCGCAAGCCCGACCCGAAGATCTACCTGATGATGTGCGATCTGCTGGGCGTGGCGCCCGAGGCCTGCATCTACCTCGACGACCTGGGCATCAACTGCAAGCCGGCCGCCGGCCTGGGCATGAAGGCGATCAAGGTCGTGGACGTGGACCAGACCCTGGCCGAACTCAGCGGCTACACGGGCCTGGCCTTCGGCGCGGAGCAGCCCGCATGAGCCGGCCCGCGAAGATCGGCGCCGACGTGGCGTTGGCGAAGCTCAGCGGCTGGACCAGGGTCGAGGGTGACCGCGACGCCATCCAGAAGACATTTCGCTTCAAGGACTTCAACGAGGCCTTCGGGTTCATGGCCCGGGTGGCGATCAAGGCCGATCAGCTGGATCACCATCCCGAGTGGTTCAATGTCTACAACCGCGTCGAGGTGCTACTGGCCACGCACGACGTGGACGGCGTGAGCGAGCTGGACGTCACGCTGGCCAGCTTCATGGACGAGGTCGCCGGCTAGACCGCCGCCGCCTAGTTGACGACGATCGCGCCCAGCAGCACGCGGGCGCCCGGCTTGCCCAGGATGATGTCGGTCTGCCGCTGCAGGGCCTGGCCGAGGTAGTCTGGGCTGGGCAGCGCGCCGGGGCCGAGGCCGGCGGCGTACGACTGGACGATCTGCACGTAGGCCGCGCGCAGGCGCGGCGTCGACTGCTCGGCGTAGGTCCGTAGCGCCTCGTTCGGCACGTCCAGTCCGCAATCCACGGCCAGCACGCCGCGGCGGCCGGTGGCGCGGATCGTGGTGCCCAGCAGCGTCTGGATCTGGATGTAGGAGCCGCCGCCCGACTTCTTCTTCTCCCCGCCCTCGGCCGCGAGGGCGCCGGCCGGCAGGGCGGCGAGGGCGACCAGGCTGAGGAACAGGCGGCGATGCATCGTTCGGATATCGCCGATCATGGTTAGCGGTCTCTTTACGCGGGCCTGTGCAGATTCGCCCCGAACTGTTCGCTGCCAGCGGAGCGCCCCTTGGGCCGATTTGCGCCGACCACCCTCGACCTCGACGGCAAGGTCATCCTCGTCACCGGCGGCACCGGCTCGTTCGGCCGCCGCTTCATCGAGACCGTCCTGGCGCGCGCCACGCCCCGGAAGCTGATCGTCTATTCGCGCGACGAACTGAAGCAGAGCGAGATGCAGATCGATCTCGCCGAACGGTTCGGGCCCGAGAAGATGGCCGTCATGCGCTTCTTCCTGGGCGACGTGCGTGACCGCGAGCGGCTGGCCCTGGCGTTCCGCGGCGTCGACATCGTGATCCACGCCGCCGCCCTGAAGCAGGTGCCGGCGGCCGAGTACAATCCCTCGGAGTGCATCCACACCAACATCATGGGCGCCGAGAACGTCGTCCGCGCCTGCCTGGCCAACGGGGTCAGGAAGGTGGTGGCGCTCTCCACCGACAAGGCCTGCAACCCTGTGAACCTGTACGGCGCCACCAAGCTGGCCTCGGACAAGACCTTCGTCGCGGCCAACAACCTGTCGGGCGACATCGGCACCCGCTTCTCGGTGGTGCGCTATGGCAACGTGGTGGGCTCCAGAGGCTCGGTGATCCCGTTCTTCCAGCGGCTGATCCAGCGCGGCGCGCCCGAACTGCCGATCACCGACCCGCGGATGACGCGGTTCCTGATCACCTTGGAGGAGGGCGTCGACTTCGTGCTGTCGTCCCTGACCCGGATGCACGGGGGGGAGGTGTTCGTGCCCAAGATCCCCTCGATGAAGATCACCGACATCGCCGCCGTCATGGCCCCGGGCCTGGCCACCAAGGTCATCGGCATCCGTCCCGGCGAGAAGCTGCACGAGATGATGATCAGCCAGGACGACGCGCGGAACACCGTCGACCTGGGCGATCGCTACGCCATCGAGCCGGCCTTCGTGGAATACACCCGCAAGCCGCTGGACGGCGTGCGGCTGGCCGACGAGTTCAGCTATGCCAGCGACACCAACACCGAATGGCTCGACGGGCCGGGCCTGATGGCGATGCTGGACGACGGCAAGCCCAATCGCCGCCGCCGCCGCGACGACTGACGCCATGCTGCCCTACGGCCGCCAGACGATCGAGGACGACGACATCGCCGCCGTGGCCGAGGCGTTGCGCGGCGACTTCCTGACCACCGGCCCGACCGTCGAGGCCTTCGAGCGCGCCTTCGCCGAGACGGTGGGCGCGCAGTACGCCGTGGCCTGCGCCAACGGCACGGCAGCCCTGCACCTGGCCATGCTGGCCCTGGACGTGAAGCCGGGCGAAGTGGTGATCGCGCCGTCGATCACCTTCCTGGCGACGGCCAACTGCGCGCGCTACGTCGGCGCCGACGTGGTGTTCGCCGACGTGGATCCCGACACCGGCCTGATGACGCCGCGGACCCTGGCCGAGGCGCTGGAGCGGGTGGGCGATCGCCGCCTGCGGGCGGTGCTGCCGGTCCACCTGCGCGGCGACGCCGCCGAACTGCCGGCCCTGGCCGAACTCGCGGCGCAGGCGGGGGCAGTGCTGGTGGAGGACGCGCCGCACGCCCTGGGTTCGACCATGCGCTTCGGCAATGTGGCCGAGACGGTGGGCGACGTGCGCCATTCGGCCATGGCCACCTTCTCATTCCACCCGGTGAAGACCATCGCCACCGGCGAAGGCGGCATGATCACCACCAACGACCCGGCGATCGCCCAGCGCCTGCGGGTGCTGCGCAGCCACGGCATGGTGCGGCCGGAGGGCTGCGAGCCGTGGTGGTACGAGATGCCTGAGCCGGGCTTCAACTACCGCCTGCCCGACATCCTCTGCGCGCTCGGGCTGTCGCAGCTGAAGAAGCTGCCCCGCTTCGCCGAGCGCCGGCGCGCGCTGGCGGGCGCCTACCGCGAGGCGCTGGCCCCGCTGGCTCCATTGGTGCGCCAGGCAGCCCAGCCGAAGTGGAGCGACCCGGTGCTCCACCTGATGACCGTGTTGATCGACTTCGAGGCCGCCGGCCGCTCGCGGCTGGAGGTGGTCGAAGCCCTCAAGGCGCGCGGTGTCGGCAGCCAGGTCCACTACATCCCGGTCCACCGCCAGCCGTACTACCGCGGGCTCTACGGCGACCTGCATCTGCCGGGGGCCGAGGCCTGGTACGGGCGCTGCCTCTCCCTGCCGCTCTATCCCGGCATGGCGGACGCGGACGTCGCGGTGGTCGTGGACGCGCTGAAAGAGGCGGTGGGGCTCTAGGCCGCCAGCCCCGCGGCGTGGATCAGGTCGCGGATCTGGCGGCCCTGGTCGGGCGCCTTGGCGATCTCGATCCGGGTCTCGTCCATGCGGAAGAGCTTCAGCGCCTCGGCGCGGGCGCGGTTGGCGGCCGGGCCCATCGGCGCGTTCTCGCCGGCCGCCAGCTTCAAGAGCAGCGTCAGGCGATGCAGCAGGGGCGCGTTGGCGCGGGCGACCGTGAGTGAGAGCTTGGCGTTGGCTTCCACGTGGCCGCCGAGGTCGCCCAGCTTCTCCTGCAGGGGCTCGTAGTCGGCCGGGACCAGGCCGCAACGGCCGACCGAGCGATGCAGGGCGGCCAGCTGGACCAGCCGCGCGCCGGGGTTCTCGTCGCCGCCGACCATTTCCTTCTCGAAGCGGAGTGAGGCGATGATGGCCTTCAGCCAGCCGGCGGCCTGGCGCTTGTTGGCGGCGCCGATCACGTTCTCGGTCAACCAGACCAGCGCCTCGACCTCCTCGTAGGCGGTCATGCCCTGGCCCAGGTAGGCTTCCACGAAGTCGCCGGTGACCAGCATCTTCGAGCGCACGGCGAAGGCGGTCTGCACCTCCTCCAGTGGCAGCAGCTTGCCTGAGGCGGCGGTCAGTGACATGGCCAGCGCGCGCAGGACGTCGATCTCGCGGGCGGCTTCGCCCGGACAGAGGCGGCGCGGGCCGGTCAGTTCGCGCAGGATGCGGCGGCCGATCGCGGCGCGGGTGGCCTGGAAGTTGTCGCCGGCCAGCCATTGCGCCAGGCGGGTCGCCAGCGGCGACAACTCGGGCATGACCTTCTGGACCGACTTCTCGATGCGGAGCAGCGCCTCCACCGAGTCGTAGGCGGCCAGGCGGGTCATGGCCGCCAGGTTGGCGCCCAGGTCGCGGCCCTTGCCCAGGATGTCGGTGATGCCGGGCTTGGCCTCGAGGATCTCGGCAAGCGGCTGCTGGATGGTGGTCAGCGCCAGGCCCCGCGCCGGTCCTGTGCTGGGCGCGGCGTCGGCCAGGTCGATGAGGCGCGTGACCTTTTCGGACCAGCCCTTGGCCGGGGCGATCGAGGCCGCGACGCCGGCGCCCAGCAGGTAGCTCCGCTCGGGGTCCTGCGCGAGCCGCTCGGCGGCGTGGGCGAAGCCTTCCTTGTCGACGTCGGGCAAGGCGCCCTTGCGGCTGTCCTTCATCAGGCGCTCGACGGCGCGCTCGATGAGGGCGTGGAAGATGCGGATCAGCTCGTGCACCGACATCGAGCGGGCATGGGCTTCCGGGATCGCGATCTTCTGGACGGCGTGCTGCAGGTCGACGCCTGAGGCCTCCAGCTTCTCGACCAGGTCGGGGCGATGCAGCAGCTCGAACGGGGTTGCGCTGTTGCGCTCCAGCCAGCCCTCCAGCAGGCGGCCGATCCGCTCGCGCGCGTGGACCGTATAGAGGTCCTGAGGCGTTACGCAGAGCGGTTGGGGTTCTTCTTTCGGCTTCGCCTTGCCGACGATCTCGGCCTGGCCCAGCTTCTGGATGACGACCGACTGGAACTCGCGGCTTTCCTCGTCGAAGACTTCCTTGGTGACCTTGACCGCGGCGGCGCGGCCCTCGTTCATCAGTTCCTGGGCGGTGCTGAGCGCGCCAGCCCGATTCTCGGTGGCGAGGTCGAGCGTCCAGGGGGCGCCTGGCGTCTTCCTAATGAAGACCTCGAAGTGCACTCTCGAACCACCCATCTTGGACGCATTCCCCCAGTTGGGAATCACGTTCCGCGAAACAGTTTAAGGCCGTGTTGACTTTGTTGGCTTTTTCCGCGGCCCCATTGAGGCCACGGTCAAGCATCAATACCTTCCCGCACTTCGGTTAAGGAGAGTCCCACCTCGATGGCGAAGATCACCCTGGTCGACGACGACGAGAACATCGTCACGTCCGTCAGCCTGGCCCTCGAAAGCCACGGCCACGCCGTGAAGGCCTACTACGATGGCGCCGCCGGACTCGCCGCGCTGGAGAACGATCCGCCGGACGTGGCGATCCTCGACGTGAAGATGCCGCGCATGGACGGCATGGAGGTGCTGCGCCGCCTGCGCCGGACCTCGGACATCCCGGTGATCATCCTGACGTCCAAGGACGAGGAGATCGACGAGATCCTCGGCTTCAACCTCGGCGCCGACGACTACATCCACAAGCCCTTCAGCCAGCGCCTGCTGATCGAGCGGGTGAAGGCGGTGCTGCGCCGCTCGGGTCGCGGCGAGGGCGACGAGGCCGCGGGGCCCAGCGCCACCCCGGCCGACGTGGCCGCCCGCGCGTTGAAGCGCGGCAAGCTCACCCTGGATCCGGCCCGCCACGAGAGCCTGTGGGACGGCAAGCCCGTGAAGCTCACCGTCACCGAGTTCCTGCTGCTGCAGTCGTTGGCCCAGCGCCCCGGCTTCGTGAAGAGCCGCGACAACCTGATGGACGCGGCCTACGACGATCAGGTCTATGTCGATGACCGCACCATCGACAGCCACATCAAGCGCATGCGGAAGAAGTTCCGCGAGGTGGACCCTGAGTTCGACGCGATCGAAACCCTCTATGGCGTCGGCTACCGATACCGGGAGTCCTGAGCCGGCCGCCGTCGAGCCGCGGGCGAAGAAGCGGTATCGCGGGCTGCCGGGGTCGCGCCTCGGGCGGCTGATCCTCGCGCTCAACCTGCTGGGGCTGGCGGTGCTGATCGTTGGCGCCCTGGTGCTGAACGAGCTGCGCCAGGGCCTGGTCAACGCGCGCATCGACAGCCTGTCGACCCAAGGCGAGCTGATCGCCAGCATCCTCAACCAGGCCGCCACGGTCGGCGAGCCCGAGCCCGCCATGGACGCGGCGCTGGCCACCGAGCTCCTGCAGACCTTGTCCAATCCGCGGGCGCAGCGCGCGCGGCTGTTCGACAGCCACGGCCGGCTGGTGGCCGACAGCGACTGGATGGCCGATGCGGTGGAGCGGCGCGACCTGCCGCCCGCCCGCGGCCGCGACGAGCAGGCGGACGGCTTCCGGCTGCTGCCGGGCGCCAAGAAACCCGACAGCCGGCAGGTGGAGGCGACCCTGGCGCGCGAGGTGAAGGTGGCGCTGCAAGGCCGCCGCTGGGCCGGCATGCGTCAGAGCGACAGCGGCCGCCGTGTGGTCTCCGTCTCTATCCCCATCCAGCACGTCCGCGCCGTCCTGGGCGTGGTGACCCTCGAGGCCAGCGACGTGGACGCCATCATCGCCCAGGAACGCCGCGCGCTGATCCCCTTCATCCTGATCGCCATCTCGGTGACCGTGGCCTCGTCGCTGCTGCTGAACAGCCTGGTGGCCCAGCCGGTGCTGCGGATGGCGAGGGCGGCCGACCGCGTTCGCCAGGCCCGGGCGCGGGCGATCTCGCTGCCCGACCTCGCCAAGCGCGACGACGAGGTGGGCGACCTGACCCGCAGCCTCGAAGCGATGACCCATTCGCTGAGCGAGCGGATGGACGCCATCGAACGCTTCGCCGCCGACGTCGCGCACGAAATCCGCAATCCGCTGACCTCGCTGCGCTCGGCGGTCGAGACCCTGGACATCGTCAGCGACCCCGCCGCGCGCGAGCGGCTGCTGAACGTGCTCAAGAACGACGTCCAGCGCCTGGACCGCCTGGTCACCGACATTTCCAACGCCTCGCGCCTGGACGCGGAGCTGTCGCGCGACCAGCCGCGCCTTGTCGACCTGGGCAAGCTGATCGGCGACATCGTCGCGCTCTACCAGGCGACCACGAAGCCCGGCGAGGTGGGCGTGAAATTCGCGCCGCACCTGGGCATGGAGGCGATCACGGTGATGGGCCGCGAGGGCCCGCTCAGCCAGATCGTGCGCAACCTGATCGACAACGCCCGCTCATTCAGCCCCGCGGGGGACGTGGTGACCGTGGGCCTGCTGCGGGTGAAGGGCGAGGCGATCGTCACGGTCTCGGACAACGGCCCCGGCATCCCGCCCGAGAACCTGGAGACGGTGTTCGAGCGCTTCTACACCTCGCGGCCCAAGGGCGCGGCGTTCGGCGGCAACTCGGGCCTGGGTCTCTCGATCGCCCGCCAGATCGCGGTCGCCCACGGCGGCACGCTGCGCGCCGAGAACCGTACGGGCGCCGAGGGCAAGGTGCTGGGCGCCATGTTCACGCTCATCCTCCCGGAAACCGGGACGTGATCCGCCACGCCGGCCTTATCGCGCGGCGCCAGGGTGGCGTCTGGCGTGGGGTGCTGATCGAGGGGCCATCCGGGGCGGGCAAGAGCGACCTCGCGCTGCGGGCGCTGGACCAGGGGTTCCGGCTGGTCGCCGACGACCGGGTGCTGGTCTGGGCCGACGGCGGCCGACTCTACGGTCGCGCGCCCGACGCGCTCAGCGGCCTGATCGAGGTCCGCGGGCTCGACGTGATCGCCGTGGAGCCGCTGCCGCTCTGCGAGGTCGCGCTGCATGTGGTGCTGGAGGCGCCGGACCGCATTCCCGGACCCGCAACCGAGACGATCATCGGAATTCCGATTCCACACCTGGCGGTGGCGCCTTTCGAAAGCTCGGCCCCTGCGAAACTAAGCCGCGCGATGGAGACCTTTGACGCGGCGCACAAGAGGCGTATCTAGCTCGGCTCGCGCCCCTCCTCGGGCGCCGTCACGGGTGGGGATACCCTTGGATTGTCGGGCATGATCGGCCTCGTGATCGTCACTCACGGCCGGCTGGCGCAAGAGTTCGTGTACGCGATGGAGCACGTCGTCGGCCCGCAAGCCGCGGTCGAGGCCATCTGCATCGGACCCGAGGACGACATGGAACGCCGCCGCCAGGACATCCTGGCCGCCTGCGGCCGCGTGGAGTCCGGTTCGGGCGTCATCCTGCTCACCGACATGTTCGGCGGCACGCCGTCCAACCTCGCCATCTCGGTGATGGAGCAGACGAAGGCCGAGGTGATCGCCGGCCTCAACCTGCCCATGCTCATCAAGCTCGCCAGCCTCCGCGGCCGGGTCAGTCTCGAAGATGCAGTTGCAGCGGCGCAGGAAGCCGGGCGAAAGTACATCTCCGTGGCGTCCTACGTCCTGGCCGGAGAGAAGTAGCTGAGCGAAGCCAACCGCACCGTCGAGATCGTCAACAAGCGAGGGCTGCACGCCCGCGCCTCGGCGAAATTCGTGAAGCTGGCCGCGGCCTTCGACGCCGAGGTCAAGGTCTCCAAGGACGGCCAGACCGTCGACGCCCGCTCCATCATGGGCCTGATGATGCTGGCCGCCGCGCCGGGCTGCTCCATCGACATCGAAGCCGAGGGCGATCAGGCGGAGGAAGCGGTCAGCGCGCTGGCGGAGCTCGTGGCCGCCCGCTTCGAGGAAGACGAGTAGGGGGCTGTAAATCCCTCCCCTTCGGGGAGGGACGGACCGCGAAGCGGTCAGGGTGGGGCCGTCGGGCCCAGAAGCGCAGCACTTGCAGACCGTGCCGCTCAAGGATCGCGTCGCGAACCGCATCGTGTTCGCCTTGGCGATCGTCGCCGTGCTGCCAACCATCGACCTCGATCGCCAGCCGCCGCGTGAAACAAAGGAAGTCGAGGTAGTAGCCGCGGAGCGGCGCCTGACGGCGAAAGTGATAGCCACGCTCGCGCAGCCGCCTGAGTCGGCTCCATAGGATCACTTCCGGCTCGCTCATGTTCTGACGGAACGCTCTGGCGCGCTTGATCTCGGGCCGCATGGCCGCATGGCCGCATCGTTCTTTATATGTTCTCGGGATCAAGTGGCTAAGAGGCGCGCGACTTCCCCACCCTGCTCGCCGCTGGCGACCTGTCCCTCCCCGGAGGGGTGGGAAAAATGCCCTACGTCTTCAGCCGCCAGCCGGTGCGGAAGATCACCGTCACCGCCGCAAGGCACACCGCCAGGAAGCCCAGGGTGGCGGCCAAGCTGACGCCCACGCCCACGTCCGAAACGCCGTAGAAGCTCCAGCGGAAGCCGCTGACCAGGTAGACCACGGGGTTGAACAGGGCGATCGTCTTCCAGACGCCCGGCAGCATGTCGATGGAGTAAAAGCTGCCGCCCAGGAAGGTCAGGGGCGTGACCACCAGGGTCGGGATGATCGACAGCTTCTCCCAGCCGTCGGCCCAGATGCCGGTCAGGAAGCCGAACAGGCTGAACGTCACCGACGTCAGCACCAGGAAGGCCAGCATCACCAGCGGGTGGCCGATCTCGTAGGGCACAAAGATCCGCGCCGTGGCCAGGATGACCAGGCCCAGGACGAACGACTTGCTGGCCGCCGCGCCCACGTATCCCAACACCACCTCGCCGGCGGAGACGGGCGCGGAGAGCACTTCGTAGATCGTGCCCGCGAACTTCGGCATGTAGATGCCGAACGATCCGTTGGAGATGCTCTCGGTCAGGATCGACAGCATCAGGAGGCCCGGCACGATGAAGGCGCCGTAGCTGACGCCGTTGATCTCGGGCATCCGGCTGCCGATCGCGGCCCCGAAGACGATGAAATAGAGCGAGGTGGTGATCACCGGGGCGGCCACGCTCTGGACGATGGTCCGAACCCAGCGGTGCATCTCGAAGAAGTAGATGGCCCGTACCGCGTGCAGGTTCATGCGGCGCCCCTCACCAGGCTCACGAAGATGTCTTCCAGGCTCGATTCCTGGGTGCGGAGGTCCTTGAAGTCGACGCCGCGTTCGGTGAGCCGCTTCATCAGCTCGGCGATCCCGGTGCTCTCGGCCTGGGCGTCAAAGGAATAGACCAGCTCAGCGCCGCCGTTGGCGAGCTCCAGGTGATAGCCGTCGAGGCCGGCCGGCACGGCGCTCAGCGGCTCCTGCAGGTGGAGCGTGAGCTGCTTCTTGCCCAGCTTGCGCATGAGGACGTCCTTGTCCTCCACCAGGATCAGCTCGCCTCTGGAGATCACGCCGATCCGGTCGGCCATCTCCTCGGCTTCCTCGATGTAGTGGGTGGTCAGGATGATGGTGACGCCCTGCTCGCGCAGGCCGCGGACCATCTCCCACATGTCGCGCCGCAGCTCGACGTCGACGCCGGCGGTGGGCTCGTCCAGGAACAGGATCGAGGGCTCGTGGCTCAGGGCCTTGGCGATCATCACCCGGCGCTTCATGCCGCCCGACAGCGCCATGATCTTCTCGTTACGTTTGTCCCAGAGGCTGAGGGCCTTCAGCACCTTCTCCAGGTGGGCGTCGTTCGGCGGCTTGCCGAACAGGCCGCGGCTGAACTTGACCGTGTCCCACACCTTCTCGAAGGCGTCGGTGGAGATCTCTTGGGGCACCAGGCCGATCTTCATGCGCGCGGCGCGGTAGTCCTTCTGGATGTCGTGGCCGTCGGCGACGACGTGGCCGCCGCTCATCCGGACCAGCCCGCAGACGATGCCGATCAGGGTGGTCTTGCCAGCGCCGTTCGGGCCCAAGAGGGCGAAGATCTCGCCCTTGCGGATCTCAAGGTCGACGCCCTTCAGGGCCTGGAAGCCGCCGGCATAGGTCTTCGTCAGACCCTGAATGGAAATGATCGGCTGCACGCGCTCTCCTCGAAGCCTTCCCCAGATAGGGCCCGAAGGACGGCTGAGCTAGGGCCGTCCCGACAACAGGCGGTCTAGCCGCCGCCGGTGACGGGGCTTGTCAGCAGTCGTCAGGCGGGTTGAGCCACTGCCGACCCCATCGGTCGCATCTTCAGCTCGGCCAGGAGAGCGTCGTCGTTGTCGCGCCCGGGGTTGTTCGTCGTCAGCAACCTCGCGCCGACGAAGATGGAGTTGGCGCCGGCCAGGAAGCAGAGGCTCTGCAGCTCGCGGCTCATGTGCTCGCGGCCGGCGGCGATGCGCACCATGGATTTCGGGCAGACCAGGCGGGCGACGGCGATCATCCGCACGAACTCCAGCGGGTCCACGGCTTGGGAGTCGCCCAGCGGCGTGCCGGGGATGGGCATCAGGTCGTTGATCGGCAGGCTCTCGGGGTGCGAGGGCAGGATCGCCAACTGATGGAGAAGCCCAGCGCGGTCGCGGCGGGTCTCGCCCATACCCACGATGCCGCCGCAGCAGGTGTTCATCCCGGCGTCGCGTACGGCGGCCAGGGTGTCGAGACGGTCCTGGTAGGTCCGGGTGGTGACGACCTTGTCGTAGTAGTCCGGGCCGGTGTCGAGGTTGTGGTTGTAGTAGTCGAGCCCGGCGGCCTTCAGGGCCTTGGCCTGGTCGGGCGTCAGCATGCCCAGCGTGGCGCAGGTCTCCAGGCCCAGCGCCTTCACGCCCGAGATCATCGCGGCGACCTTGGGAAGGTCGCGGTCCTTCACGTCGCGCCAGGCCGCGCCCATGCAGAAGCGCTGAGCGCCGCCGGCCTTGGCGTCGCGCGCCGCGGCGATCACCGTCTCGGCGTCCATCAGCTTCGAGGCGGTGGTGGCGGTCTTGAAGTGCTGCGACTGGCTGCAATAGCCGCAGTTCTCGGGACACCCCCCGGTCTTCACCGACAGCAGCTGGGAAAGCTGCAGCTCGGTGGGGTCGAACCAGCGGCGGTGGATCTCGGCGGCGCGGAACACCAGCTCGGTGAACGGCAACTCGAACAGCGCCTCCACCTCGTCGAGGGTCCAGTCGTGACGGGGCTGCGCGGGGTCGGCGATGCGGCCAATCGGGGCGTTCATGGGCTTTACCTTGGGGGAGGAAGCCGCCCGGATAGCCCCGTCACGCTGCGGCGGGCAACGCCGGTCGCATAAAGAATTCTTTATGCGATTGTTGATCCGTTAAGGGCGCGCGGCTATAGGGGCCCCACGCTTATTTCTCCGATCAGGATCGAAGATGACCGACTTTGTCGTGAAGGACCTGTCGCTCGCCGACTGGGGCCGCAAGGAAATCGAAATCGCCGAAACCGAGATGCCGGGCCTGATGGCCACGCGCGCCGAGTTCGGCAAGGCCCAGCCGCTGAAGGGCGCCCGCATCGCCGGCTCGCTTCACATGACGATCCAGACCGCGGTGCTGATCGAGACGCTGCAGGCGCTGGGCGCCGAGGTCCGCTGGGCCTCGTGCAACATCTTCTCGACCCAGGACCACGCCGCCGCCGCCATCGCGGCCAAGGGCACGCCAGTGTTCGCGATCAAGGGCGAGACCCTGGTGGAGTACTGGGAATACGCCCACAAGATCTTCGAGTGGCACGACGGCGGCTACCCGAACCTGATCCTGGACGACGGCGGCGACGCCACCCTGCTCTGCGTCCTGGGCCCGAAAGCCGAGAAGGACCCGTCGGTCCTGAACAACCCGCAAAACGAGGAAGAGGAAGCCCTCTTCTCGGTGATGAAGCGGTACCTCAAGGAAAAGCCCGGCTTCTACACGGCCATCCGCGACGCCTGTAAGGGCGTGTCGGAAGAGACCACCACGGGCGTCCACCGCCTGTACCAGATGCACGAGCGCGGCGAGCTGCCGTTCACCGCCATCAACGTCAACGACAGCGTCACCAAGTCGAAGTTCGACAACCTGTACGGCTGCCGCGAGAGCCTGGTGGACGCCATCCGCCGCGGCACCGATGTGATGCTGGCGGGCAAGGTCGCGGTCGTCCTGGGCTACGGCGACGTGGGCAAGGGCTCGGCCGCCTCGCTCCGCAATGGCGGCGCGCGCGTCATGGTCACCGAAGTCGACCCGATCTGCGCCCTGCAGGCGGCGATGGAGGGTTACGAGGTCGTGACGATGGAATATGCCGCCGACAAGGGCGACATCTTCTGCACGGCCACCGGAAACAAGGACGTGCTGACCGTCGACCACATGCGGGCGATGAAGAACAACGCCATCGTCTGCAACATCGGCCACTTCGACTCCGAGATCCAGATCGCCGGCCTGCGCAACTTCAAGTGGGACGAGATCAAGCCGCAGGTCCACCACGTGGAGTTCCCGGACGGCAAGAAGATCATCGTGCTGTCGGAAGGCCGCCTGGTGAACCTGGGCAACGCCACGGGCCACCCGTCGTTCGTGATGTCGGCCTCGTTCACGAACCAGACGCTCGCCCAGATCGAGCTGTGGGTGAACGGCGCCAAGTACGAGACGAAGGTCTACACGCTGCCCAAGCACCTGGACGAGAAGGTGGCCATGCTCCACCTCGACAAGCTGGGCGCCAAGCTGACGAAGCTGTCGAAGGACCAGGCCGACTACATCGGCGTGACCGTCGAGGGCCCGTTCAAGCCCGAGCACTACCGCTACTAGGAGCCCTCGAGGCTCTCCAGCCAGGCCAGCGCCCGCGGCGCGGCGTGCAGCAGCGAAGGGTCGTGCCCGTACGGGCCGACGTCCGTCGCCGTCACGTCGCCTCCGCGGGCGCTAAGCTGTTCGGCCGTCTGGATCGCCTCGCGCGGGATCACGTCGCGGTCGCTCGAGCCGTAGTAGAGGCGGATCGGCGCCTTGGGCGCGAAGCGGCCGACCTCATTCCGCGCGATGGCGTCCAGCAGCCAGTGCGGGGCGCTCTGGTCGAAGGCGTCGAGAAAGTCGGCGCGAAACAGCTTGCGCGGATCGGCCGGCAGGGCGGCGATGATCTCCTGCGGCGTATGCGGCTGGTCGTAGAGACTGGGGACCAGGGCCGCGTTGGGCGGAGTCAGGACGCTTTCCAGTGGGTGGCCGTAGCGGGCGGCGTACCCGCGGACCATGTAGCTCAGGTAGAGCGCGTGCTGCGGCGAGCCCCCGCCCATGGCGGCCGGCAGGCTTATGGTCCGCAGGTTGTGCGGCCCCGCCACGGCGGCCGATCCCTTCACCGCTTGGCCTGCGGCCTCGAGGGCCATGTGCGTCGCGAGACAGGCGTGCCCGCCCTGCGAGAACCCCAGCAGGAACGGCGGGTCGACCGGAAAGCCCGGCAACGTGCGCGCCGAGGCCAGCAGGTCGACGATGGCCCGCACCGTATCGTCGGCCACCAGGTAGGTGTGCGTGAGCTTCGACGCGCCCAGGCCCAGGTAGTCGGGTGCGATCATCGCCCGCCCGGCGCCGGCGAAAACGATCGAGGCGGCGACCCCGTCGGTGGAGAGGTTCGACGGGACAGCGTCGCGGCTGGTCGTCGTGCCATGGTGCCAGCTGACGACGCCCCGGGGATCGACGCCGCGCGGCAGGGCCAGAAGGCCGCTCAGCTCGACGGCCCGGCCGGCAGCGTCATGCGACCGATAGAGGGCGGACCAGGCGTCGATCGTGTGGCGCGGCTCGACGCCCTCGACCCCGGCCAACCGCAGTAACGCCGCGCTCTCCAGCGTGGACCATGAGCGGCGGAACGTAAGGCGCAGGCCTGACCCTGCCGGCGGCGAAAGCTGCGGCGGCCGGCAACCCGCGAGCGCCAGGCCCGTGGCGCCGGCCATGAAGGTTCTGCGGCGCATGTCCGCCCGTCCCCGCTGGAAGCGTCACCCTAGCATGGACTCGGCGAGGTCGCGCGCCGGAAGGGTCGCTACCAGGGATAGACAAGCTTTCCCGTTGTTTACCATCCCTAGTAGAATATCGCTGGTTGCTTAGAAGCTTATGCGTTACGGGGCGGAACTGTGCCGCTCGCGCTCATCCTCTCTTCGTTCGTCGCGGCCTCGCGGATCGGCGGGGCGGCGCAGCAGTATGTGCTGGCGGCGCACAAGATCGATCCGGTGCTGGCGCCCACGGTGATGTTTGGCCGGACGCCGGCTCGGGGCGGCAAGGGCGAGGTGACCTCGCCCGAGGTGTTCCGCCGGATGCTGGGCGACATCGAGGCCGACGCGATCTTCGGCATGGTGGACCTCATCATCACGGGCCACTTCTCCGATCCCGAGCAGGTGGAGATCGCCGCCGGAGTCATCGAGCGGGTGCGGCACGCCGAGCGCAACGCCGCCTGGGGCGCGCGGCCGGTGGTGCTGGTGGATCCGGTCCTGGGCGACGCGCCCCGCGGCCTCTACGTGAAGCACGAGGTGGCCGAGGCGGTGGAGCGCCGGCTCGTGCCGCAGGGCGACTGGCTGACGCCGAACCTCTGGGAGCTGGGTTTCCTCTCCGACCGCCAGATCGACACGGCCGAGCAGGCCCGCGACGCGGTGCGCAAGCTGGGCAAGCCGGCGCTGGTGACCTCGGCGCCTGCCGGCGACGGCGAGATCGGACTCCTGTACGTCGACAAGGAGGAAGCGGTTCTCTTTGCGCACCCGAAGCGCAAGACCGCGCCCAACGGCACGGGCGACCTGGTCACCGCCAGCTTCGGCGCCGGGCTGGTCGAGGGACGCGACCCGCGCGATGCGGCCGAGCGCGCGGCGCGGGCGGCGGCCGAGACGGTGCTGATGGCCGAGGCCTGGAACGCGCCCGAACTGCCGATCGTCGCCATGGCCGATCGGATCGTGAATCCCACCGCGGAAGTGCGTATTGAACGCCTATGAGCGTTGAGGTCTCGGGGTTCGCCCCGTCGCGGTTCTCCAGGGTCAAGGATCTGTTCGCCGCCGGCTTCGAGGCGGGCGACGAGCTGGGCGCGCGCTTCACCCTGGTCGAGGCGGGCGAGGTGGTGCTGGACCTGTGGGGTGGGTTCGCTGACCGCAAGCACACGCGGGCCTGGGACGAGCGGACGCTGGCGCCTGTGTTCTCCACCACCAAGGCCATCGCCTCGCTGATGATCGCCCGGCTGGTGGACGCGGGGAAGCTGGACTACGGTCAGACCGTCGCCAGCGTCTGGCCCGAGTTCGCCCAGGCCGGGAAGGGCGGGGTGACCCTCGAGCAGGTGATCTCGCACCAGGCGGGCCTGTCGGGCTTCCCGGACCCGATGGACCCGGTGCTGTGGTTCGACCCGGCGGCGATCTGCGCGAAGCTGGCGGCCATGGCGCCGATGTGGCCTGTAGGGACGGCCAGCGGCTACCACCCCATCACCATCGGTTACATCGTGGGCGAGATCTTCCGGCGGATCGACGGGCGCAGCCTGGGGACCGCGCTCCAGGACGACATCGCCCGGCCGTTCGGCCTGGATGTCTGGATCGGCCTGCCGGACGCCGAGCACGGCCGGGTGGCCGAGCTGCAGCGGCCGAGCGGCCTGCCGGACTTCGGCGAGATCAACGAACCCACCAAGGCGGCCTTCCTGACGCCGTGGGCGTCGGCTTCGGGGCGGGGCCAGGCGGACTGGCGGCGGATGGAGATTCCGTCGGCCAACGGGCATGCGACGGCCGAGGGGCTGGCGAAGCTCGCGGGCGCGCTGGCCAACGACGGCTGGCTGGACGGCGGCGAGATCCTGTCGCCGGCGCTGATCGCCGAGGCCAGCCGCGAGCGGATCCGCGGCCAGGACCTCGTGCTGCCGTTCGTCATGAGCTGGGCGGCGGGGTTCATGCGCAACGAACCCAACTTCCCGTGGGGGCCGGGTGTGCAGGCGTTCGGCCACTCGGGCTGGGGCGGCTCGTGCGCCTTCGCCGATCCCGAGCGGAAGCTGGGCGGGGCCTATGTGATGAACAAGCAGGGCGTGGCCCTGATGGGCGACGAACGCCCGAAGCGGCTGATCGAGGCCGCCTACGCGGCGCTGTAGCCGATCCAGGTCTCCACGAAAAAGGGCCCGCGAGGGGCCCTCATCCGTAGCTGAGGCTGAGCCTGGGCTCAGGCGCCGAGGCCGGCAGTGGCGAAGGCGGTCAGCATGCCGACGACCAGCAGGGCCAGCGGGGCGAAGCGGTCGGCTTGGCGTTCGATGTTCGCGAAGAAGGTCATGACACACACCTTGGAGTTCGGGTCTCTGTGAAACCCCGGGGGAGCGGGGCTGTCCGTTTGGACGCCCTCTTTGTAGCACCATCTGAACACTGCATAGATCAGCGATTTCGCCTGACCGCTATGCGTTTGTGCATTCCCACGCGGTGCTATTCCGCCGCCGCCTCGGCGACTTCGCGCGTGGCGCGGATGACGGCCCGCGACCGGCGCCAGGCGCCGTAGAGGAACACGGCCGCCCCGGCCCAGATGAAGGCGAAGGACAGGGCGCGGACCGGCGTGAAGGCCTCGCCCTGCAGGAGGCCGATGAAGAAGCTGATGGTGGGGGCGATGAACTGCAGGAAGCCCATCATCGACAGCGGGATGCGCCGGGCGGCCCAGGAGAACAGCACCAGCGGGATGGCGGTGATCGGCCCGCAGGCGATCAGCCAGGCGGCCGCGACCGGGTCGCCGAAGTGGCTGCCGCCCTGGCCGGCCAGCCAGGCGAGGTAGCCCACGGCCACCACGCCCACCAGCAGGGTCTCGACCAGGAAGCCGGTCTGGGCGTCGGCCGCCACCTGCTTGCGCACCACGCCGTAGCCGCCGAAGCTGAAGGCCAGCACCAGCGAAACCCACGGCAGGTGGCCCAGGGCGAACGCCTGGATCACCACGCCCACGAGGGCCAGGCCGATGGCGAAGCGGCCGATGCGGTCGATGTGCTCGCGGAAGATCAGGGCGCCGGCGGCCATCACCACCAGCGGGTTGATGTAGTAGCCGAGGCTCGACTCCAGCAGCCGGTCGGACGTCACCGCCCAGATGAACACCACCCAGTTGGTGGCGATCAGCAGCGACGACAGGAAGAGCCAGGCCAGCGTCTTCGGGTTCTTCAGCACCGCCATCACCTGGCCGCCCTGCTTCGCCAGCAGGACGATCACGATGGCGGTGGGGATGCTCCAGAGGATGCGGTGGGCCAGGATTTCCCACGCGCCCACGCCCATGTGCCCGATGGCCTGGAAGACCAGCGGCACGAAGCCCCAGATGAGGTAGCAGGCGATCCCGGCGGTCAGCGCTGGACCGCTTCCAGCCGAAGTGGAGGCCGGTTCGGCGCGGGAAGCGGTCAACTCTTATCTCCTCTCGAGCTTGGACGGCTCTTCGAGCCGCTCAAGCTCGGGGGCGGGTCTCGCCCGACGCTGACGGCGAGCTTATCCTAGGCGGCCACCTTCGACTTGATCAGGCCGCGCGCGTGGAGCAGCTCGGCGATCTGGACGGCGTTGAGGGCGGCGCCCTTCCGCAGGTTGTCGGCGACCACCCACAAGTTCAGGCCGTGGTCGACGGTCGGGTCCTTGCGGATCCGGCTGACATAGACCGGGAACTCGCCCTGGGCTTCCTTCGGCGTGATGTAGCCGGTGGAGTCGCGCTTATCGATCACGTTGAGGCCGGGGCTTTCGCGCAGCAGGTCGCGGGCCTCGTCCTCGTCGATGGGATTGTGGAACTCGATGTTCACGGCCTCGGAGTGGCCGACCATCACGGGCACGCGCACGCAGGTGACCGTCAGCTTGATCGCCGGGTCGATCATCTTGTGCGTCTCGTTCCACATCTTGGCTTCCTCATCGGTGTAGCCGTCGTCGTTGAACGACCCGATGAAGGGGATGACGTTGAAGGCGATCTGCTTGGGGAACTTCTTCGGCGGCGGGGCGCCCAGGACGAAGATGCCCTTCGTCTGGTCCCAGAGCTCGTCCATGCCTTCCTTGCCCGCGCCGGACACCGACTGGTAGGTCGACACCACCACGCGCTTGATCTTCGCCAGGTCGTGCAGCGGCTTCAGCGCCACCACCAGCTGGGCGGTCGAGCAGTTCGGGTTGGCGATGATGTTCTTCTTGTTCGCCCACTCGACGTCGTCGGGGTTCACCTCCGGCACGACCAGCGGGACGTCGGGGTCCATGCGCCAGGCCGAGGAGTTGTCGATGACGATGGGGCCGGCGGCGCCGATCTTCGGCGACCACTCCTTGGAGAATGAGCCGGACACGCTCATCAGGACGAGATCGACGGTGGAGAAGTCGAACTGCTCGACGTCCTCGCACTTGATGATCTTCTCGCCGAACGAGACTTCCACGCCGATGGATTTGCGCGACGCGATCGCGTGAATCTTCTCCACAGGGAAGTTCACTTCCTCGAGGATGTTCAGCATCTCGCGGCCCACGTTGCCCGTGGCGCCGACAACGGCGACCCGGTAACCCATTGGCGTCTCCTAAGTCTTTGAGGGAGCGTCCCGTTACGCCCTGCGGCCTGCCAAGGCAACCGAGCGATCCTCAAGCATCCCTCAGATAGGCTGAAGCGGCTGCGATGGAAGATGCATGGCGTCCATGACGCCGCGGGTCATGGCCTTGTGCACGCCCGGCGGCCAATCTGCGCGGAAACGATGGAGGACCAGACGTGGCAGGGACCGGCATGCCTTTCTCCGACCTGATGGGCGTGGAGATCGTCGAGCGGACGAAGGCGCGGGTGCGCGGGCGCATGACCGTGCGCGACGACCTCTGCACCGCGGGCGGCATCCTGCACGGCGGGGCGTACATGGCCTTCGCCGACGCGCTGGGCGCGGTCGGCGGGGTGCTGAACCTGCCGGAGGGCGCGCGGACCACGACGCTGGAGAGCAAGACAAATTTCCTCGGCGGCGCGCCGGCGGGCTCGGTGGTCGAGGGAGAGGCGACGCCGCTGCACGTGGGCCGAAGGTCGAGCGTGTGGCAGACGCGGATCACCAACGCCGACGGCAAGCTGCTGGCGCTGGTGATCCAGACGCAGATGACGATCTTTCCGTAGCTCCACGCCCGTCATGGCCGGGCTCGACCCGGCCATCCATCAGGCATGGCGGGGTGAGGCGCGGACCTCGCGAACGCATGGGGGCGGACGCACTGGAATTGGATCGCCGGGTCGAGCCCGGGGATGACGAGTTGAGAGGTGGAGTGGCTAGCCCGAGCTACGCCACTTGGGATGTTCGCCGTCGTCGGAGTCGTCGGCGAGGAAGGCTTCGACGGTGTCGGGGTCGGGGTCTGGGAGGTCTCGCCAGCGGGGGATGTTGGAGGCGTTGAGGCCGAAGGCGGTGGCGAGTTCGGCGATCTGGTCGTCGAGGTCTCGGGTGGTGAAGTCGTCCTTGAGGCGGTCCTCGGCCAGGAAGTCCT